>Ga0187777_10000579_pt1 | contig 24596 bp, 16 predicted proteins | sample 1015_Q2_SP5_10_M_FD_132416 | JGI IMG/M metagenome (GOLD analysis project Ga0187777, IMG submission 132416) | Tropical peat soil microbial communities from peatlands in Department of Meta, Colombia - 1015_Q2_SP5_10_MG | ecosystem: Environmental > Terrestrial > Soil > Wetlands > Peat | place... | reverse complement strand
CTGAACGTCGGCGACGTCGCTGAGGCGCGGCGCGCGGCCGCCCTTGGCGATCCGGCCCGCCACGTACCCGACGAGGGCGACGACGGCGATGACCGCCGCGATGGCGAGCGAGCGCAGCGGGAAAGCCTGGCGCACCGCCGGCGACGGCTTGCCGGCCTCAGCGCCGACGTCGGCTCCGGCGCGGAACCGCTCGAGCTTGCGCGACTCGGCCCGCAGCGCGGAGCCGTCCGGTGCCGGGCCGGTGGCCATGCGCACGCCGGCGGTCGTCGCGCGCCGCTCGATGGGCGGCCGCGCGCCCGGCGCGTCGGTGGCTCTCGTCTGCGCCACGCCCGGTCCGCCGGCAGGAGCGGCGCCGGACCCGGCCGCCGCCGAGGCGCCCGCTCCGGCCGCCGGTGCGGCGCCGCCGGCCGCGGGTGGCACGGCGCGAGCCTGGGCCCGCGCGCCACGAATCATCTCCAGCGACTGGTCCGGCGTGACCAGCCAGGCCAGATCGATCGCCTGCACCTCCGAGCCCTGGGCCGGCGGGGCCGCGGGCGGCGCGGCTTCCGGCGTCGTCGGCTTCGCCTCGGCGGCGCCGGCCGCGGCCGCGACCGGAGCGGGCTGGGCCTCTGCCGCCGCCGTGGCGTCGCCCGATGCGGCCACGCGGCCGGCACCGTTGTCGCCGTGCTGCGGCGCCCCCGGCACCGGCTCGATGTCGCGCCGCGGCGTGAACTCTCCCCGGCGTGGCCCGCCGCGGCCGGTGGACGGCCCCGGCGCGGTCGCCGCGGCGTCGCCCGGCCGGATCGCCGGCTCGGAGGTGCGGCGGTCGCGCGACGGCGCGCTCCGGCGGTCCGCCGCGCGGCGCGGCGCCTGCCGCCGCTCCATGTTGGGCGGCACGGGCGCCAGGCCCACGGCCCGGCGCCGATCCGGACCCGCCCGCCGTTCCACGCCGCGCCGGTCGTGGCCCACGCGCCGCTCGCGCCCCGCCCGGCGGTCCGCGAACGACCGATCCGGCGCCGGATGCGGCACCGCGGCCCGTTGAATCGTGGGCGGGACGGCCGCGCCGCCGGCCACCGCGCGCAGCGCGCCGGTCGCGCGATGCGCCACGGCCTGCGGCGGAGCCACCGCCGCCGCCTCGGCTTCGGCCTGCTCCTCGATGGCGGCGGCGTCGACGCCGGCGGTCTGGCGGACGTGAATGGTCCGGAGCCGCTCGGCGCACTGCGCGCAGTCGACGATGTGGCGCGCGGCCTCCTTGCGCAGCACGGGGTCGGCGAACTCCGCCTCGCGGACCACGTAGGCCAGCAGGTCGCGGTATTCCAGGTGCCGGATGTGCGAGCGGCGCTCGACCAGGTGCACGATGCCCGCCGTCACCAGGCCGTACAGCGCCTTGCCCACCTCGAACTCGCTCAGCGCCGTCTCCTCGACGATCGCCGTCAGCTCGCGCGAGCCGTCGAGCAGCGGCAGGATGCGCTTCTGCTCGTCGGTCAGGCTCTCGGCGGTCGCGCCGAGCTTGTCCCGGATGCACCGGTAGATGAGGTCGAACGACGGGATCTTCTTCTCGATCTGGCTCCACTCGTCCACCTGCCGCGCGCCTTCGAGCAGCAGGCCCTCGACGTCGAGCGAGACGAGCAGCGGCTGGTGCGGGGGCAGTCGGTCGGTCGTGAAGGTGAAGTTGCCCTGCTTCCAGGTGAACAGGAAATACACCGCCTGCTCCACCTGCAGCTTGATGAACCGCTCCAGCTCGCCGCGATCGATGCGGCCCGAATCGACGAGGATACGGCCGATCTGGCGCTTGCTGCTGCGGCGCTGCTCGTCGACGGCGGAGTCGAGCTGCTGCTGGGTGATGCGGCCGCTGCGCACCAGCATGTCGCCGAGCCGGTCGAGGCGGTTGGCGACCGTGGCGTAGCTGACCCGGCCCACGTCGAGGTAGATGTGCCCCTGCATCTCGCCGTCGACCAGGGTCAGACAGCCGCTCTTCCGCCCCAGCGCCAGCAGCTGGAGCACGTCGGCCAGGCCCGCTTCCTCGAGGTTCCCCTGGATGGGCACTGCTCAGGCTCCGTGCGGACCCGGGATCGGACGACCCATCGGTGCGCGCATCACTGCATTATGGCGCACGCACCCTCCGCGCGACACCCCCTGCGGGCCCTGCCGGCGCGCCCTCACTGGCGCGGCTGCAGGGTGAGCTGGAGGTCCTGGTACCAGGGCTTGTCGCCCGGTCCCGGCGGAATCGAGATCGGCAGCGGCGGCGCGTACGCGTTCAGCCGGTCGAGCACCGCGTCCGGCAGCGTGACCTCGTATTCGCCGGGCGGCACCGCGGCCCGGTAGAAGCCGCCGTTGGCGAACGTGACGACCGTGATCTCCTTGCCGCTGTTGAGGTCGCGCAGGACGACCGGCACGCCCGGGACCGGCTCCTCGCCCATCACGACGAAGCCGGAGATCTCTGCCCCGACCACGACCGGCAGTGCCACGGCGCCGAACGCGTTCGGCGTCGGGCGCACCCGGATGACGGGCGCGGGCAGGATCATGTGCGGGTCGGGCAGCTGCAGCGTGTCCACGTCGATCTGCACGGGCTCGGAGGGGAACAGCCCCCACACGGCGAAGTGGCCCAGTGAATCCGTCACGGCCGCCAGGCCGCCGACGCGGATCGGGATCCCGGCCAGGCCGGGCTCGCCGGGGTCCTGCCTGCCGTTGCCGTTGTCGTCGCGGAACAGGACGCCCGAGACGCCGGCGCGGTCGAGCGCCGCCGCGTCGCTCGCCTTGACGAGGCGGGAGCGCGGATCCCACGCCACCGAGCCGGACGCGTACGTCAGCGCGCTCGAGCCGGTCGCCGTCGCCAGCCGGCTGCGGGTGCCCAGGCGCGGACCCGGCGTCGCCGTGGTCAGGCCCAGCTCGAGCGTGACGCCGCCGCTCCGGAACCAGCCGAGCGCCGCGTCGAGGCGGAGCAGCCGCGAGAGGCGGTGCCCGAGGCTCGCCCGCAGCGCCGTCAGCCCGCGCGCCGGCTCGACCGCCAGCTGGCCCTCGACCGTCGAGCCCCTGAGCCACGGCCACGGTCCGAGCAGCATGGCGTCGGCGCTCGCGTCGAAGGCCAGGCCCGAGCTGTCGCCCGCGGCGCCCTGGTACAGCTTGCTGTACAGGACGCCGAGCGAGTACCGGATCAGCCCCACCTGGGTCGTGGCCGCGAGGCGCTCGACGCCCTGCTGGACGCCCGCGCTGCTGGTGAGCATTCCGGTGCCCGAGAGGTACAGGGCGCCGTGCATCCATCCCGGACGCCAGAACAGCGACGCGTCCGTCTCCGTGCCGGCGGCTGCGGCGCCGCTGTAGACCGCCCCCGCCTGCGAGTAGCGCGTCCAGGTGGCGCTGGCGTGCAGGTCCTCGTTCGGCTCGTAGTCCGCGGACCCGCGCAGGTGCCCGTTCACCACCGCCTCGCCGGTCAGCCCGAGCGCCGCGGCGGGCGCGGCGGACAGCACCGCATACGGCTGCCACAACGCGCCGCGCGCGCCCTGGAAGAAGCCGTCGGCCCCGCCCTGCAGCGTCACGTGACTCGACAGGCCGTACCGCACGTCGCTGCTGACCAGCCCGTCGCAGGGGTCGTACTGGCACCGCCCGAGGGCGAACGCGTACTCGAGCTGGCCCTCCGGCAGGCGGCTGATGGGGACGCGGATGGTGCGCTTCTGCTGGACGACCTCTCCGGCGGGGCCGTAGAGGACGAGGTTGAACGGATTCTCGCCGTAGCGCAGCTGGAGCGGGACGTAGAACGCTCCCGCCGCGTTCGTCTCCGACACGCCCACGAGCCTCCCGCCGTCGTACAGCTCCGCCTCCCATCCGGCGGGGACGTTGCTCACGATCGGCTCGAGGTCGAACTGCGAGGAGCGGATGAACGGGGCGTTGGTGATCACGGCCCCCTCCACCAGCATCGACCGCAGCCCGTTGGTCTGGACGTCACCCAGCCGCACCTGCCGGATCCACGGCGAGTCCGTCCAGGCGCGGGTCCACGACGCCTGCAGCTGCGCACTGGACGCGCCGTGGTCATCCCACAGCTGCGGCCGCACCTCGGCGCTGCCGCCCAGGAGCCCGGTGCCGAAGCCGAGGTCCGCCGCCAGCTGGTTGGTGGGCCCGCTGGTGGCGGCCGTGAGCGACCAGGTGAAGACCGCGCCGTCCACCACCCGCTGCCTGAGCGCGACGTCGAGCACCTGCGCGGCCGCCGTGGGCGTCACGAGCAGCTGGCGGCGGCGGTCGCGCCGGATGCGCTGGACGACGGGGAGGCCCGCCGTATGCCCGACGGTGGCCGACACGGCCACGGAATCCCACAACGTGGCGGTGCCGAGCAGCCGGTCCAGCAGGCCCGTGGCGACGTACAGGTCCCCGTCCGACCAGGCGACGTCGAGCGTGTCGTACGGCACCGAGTCGGCGCCGAGGACCAGCACGTGCGCCCCCGGCCGGAAGAGCAGGGGGACGTGCCTCGGCTCCAGCATCGCGACCACGGAATCGTGCAGGACGAACGCCTCGACGCGAATCTCCGCCATGTCGAGGTAGTGGTGGAGCGGCAGCAGCACGGCGTCGTTGAACATCAGCGCCAGCACGACGTCGGTCGGCCCGTTCTCGATGTTCAGCTGGATCGGACCCTCGTCGTAGGTGCTGTCGCGCCCTCCCCCGGGGCCGCCCCGGAGGATGGTCGCCGTGCTGCGCGAGGCCAGCTGCGCCCGGGCGGGCGGCGCCGCCGCTCCCCAGAGCAGCGCGAGCGACGCCGCAAGCGCCAGCCGCAGGGGTCGGCGCGAACGGTCCGCGCGTGGCGTGAAGGGCGGCGCCGCGTTCACCGTGCGGTCACCCGATCCGGAGCGGCACCGAGTCGGTCACGGTGGGGACCTTGAGCACCCGCTCCGCGGGCAGGTCCGGCCGCTCGGCGCGGAGCCGCATGCGCACCCGGTAGTCGCCGGGGGCGATCGAGTCGAGCGGGAAGGAGAACCGCCGCCGCATGGGGACGTACACGGCCAGGGTGCTCGACCAGCTCCGCACCGTGGCGCCGGCCGCGTTCACCAGCTCGAAGTCCACCGTGCCGAGGTAGGCGGCGTTGCCGCGGCGCTCGAGGTGCGACCACACCGTGAGGGAGTCGCCCTCCGCCTCGGCCGTGAGGTCGCTGACCGCCACGCCGGTGGAGACGCCGCCTTTCCGGAAGCTCACCGAGGCCACGAGCCGGATGACGAGGTTCAGGCCGGCCCGCACCACCGTGTCGGCGCCCGCGACCTGCGGGCTGGCGCGCTGGCCGGTGACGATGAGCCGCGCCCAGTACTCGCCGTCGCGCAGTCCCGCGGGAGGCTGTGCCAGCAGCCGCACGATCTGCTGGGACTTGGGCGGGAGCAGCACGCGCTGCGGGAACGCGCGGACCCAGTCGGCAGCGGAGGGCATGGTGCTGTCGGGGTCGTCGATCATCCGGACGAACGGCGTGCCGGCGGAGTCGGCGTCGGGGAACCCAAAGCGGATCTCGACGGTCGCCTCCTCGGCGCTGTCGGAGGCGTTGCCGATGGTGACTTGGGTCGACGGCGCGCGGTCGTCCATGAACACGGCGGTCGGCGACACGTAGACCGCCTCGATGGCCGCCGGCAGGAGGATCGCGACGGCGCCGGCGCTGACGGCGACTCGCAGGGCGGCGGCGATCCGAGGGCGCATCGTCAGCTCCCGAGGTTGTAGACCGTGAGCGCGATCGTGGCGCGGTACCGGCCGCGGGCCTGGGCGCGGTCCGGCTGGACCGTGCCGCCCAGCCACACGAACAGGTGCCCGTTCGGCCCGAGCGTGCCGATCACCGGCCGGTGGGGGTCGAAGGTGCGGCTGCGCCGCGGGTGCCCGTGGCTGAAGTCCGCATAGCCGTCGCTGTGGCCGAAGGCGATGGGAAGCGTCGCGCCCTCCTCACTGGTGAGAGCCGTCGGGAGCAGGAAGTCGACGCGCACGCTGGCATCCGAGGGACCCTGGATTTCGAACAGTCCGGCCTGATGCACGTCGAGCACCGACACCGAGGTCGGAATCCCGGGCAGCACCGTGCCGAAGCTGAGGTCGCTGAGGGCGAGGGCCGTGAGCGGCAGCCTCACCCGGTGATGCTCCCGGTCCTGGGCCTGGGCGGGGGAGATACCCATCGGCGCCAGCGAGACGGCCGCGAGCATGCCGATCGCCAGAGTGCGTCTCATCCCAAACCAGCGACCGTGTCGGTCCGAGCACCGTTGTCTGCGCACCACCGAAGCGTGGCCTTTCTCGGACCGACACGGTTGTCGCGGAGAACCGTCCGCGCCGCCGGCGTCTTACTGGTACGCCACCGTCAGCGTGATCGTGCCCGTGTAGAGGCCCGTGGTCGTCAACGCGGGCGGGTTCACCGTGCCCGCGATACCGATCACCAGATTCCCCGAACCGTCCAGCGTCGTCCCGAAGGGCGCGGCCGGGCTGAAGGTCGTGAACACGGTCGGATACGGAGCCCACCGGAGCCCGTCACTCGAGCTGAACGTGATCGGGATCGTGGCGCCGCCCGTTCCCGTCAGCACCGTCGGGAGCGTGAAGCTGACGGAGACTGCCCCGTTCGGCTGGCCGGAGATGTTGAACCGGCCGGCGTTCGTCGCCAGGCTGGTCGGCGCCTTCGGCGTCCCGGCGGTGACGCTGCCGAAGTCGTCGTCGTTGACGCCGGCGGCCGTGAGCGGCGCGACACCGGACACCTGTGCCTTGGCGTTGATCGACGCCGAGGCGGTGGTCTGGGCCGCGCCGTGCGTCGCCAGGATGCTCGCGAAGAGCAGCCCGACGACGGCCGTCCCTACGAAGCGGTTCTTTCGCGACATCTACCCCTCCCTCCTGTGCAGGACGATGAGACCATGGTTTCTCGCCGGGAAGCCGGCGAAAGCATGCTATGGGAACTCACAGTAGTGCAAGAGACAAGCCATCGAACACCATGGTCGGCACATGCGCAAGTGACTGTTGCACAGTAGCTTACAACATCGCTGGCGCCCTCCGACGACGACTGCCACCGCGGTACAACACCTCTGATGTTGCGTCGGCGCGATAGCCAGACCGCTGGCTGCCGCGACGGCTCCGTGTCGGGGAATCCACTCCATCCTGCGACCTTTTCTCGATTGCGCTGGCGTCCATCTTGGTGACGGCTCGGTGACGAGTGCCGCTACGCATTGAGCACCATCTCGAACCGCGGTGTACCGAATGAGCGCGCTGAGTGACAGTCGTTTGCTGGACTACGAGTATCGCTGTCTCGGCCCCACTTCGCTCCGGGGTCCCGCCGGCGAGCGAATCGGGTTCCGGACGCGCAAACAGCTGGCGCTGTTCACGCTGCTGGTGCGCCGGCCGGGGCAGCCGCAGTCGCGGGATGGTCTGATCGAGCTGCTGTGGTCCGACGGCAGTGCGGTGCGCGGCCGCCACTCGCTGTCGCAGTCGGTCTCCCTGGTCAACAAGAGCCTGCGGTGCGAGGCGATCGTCGCGCAGTCGAAGGACGAGATCCTGTTGCGGGACGGCCTGATCTGGGCCGACGTGGCGGAGTTCGAGCGCTGTGCCGCGCAGCGGCGGCAGCGCGACGCCCGGGCGTTGTGGCGGGGGAACCTGCTCGAAGGCGTGTGGTTCTCTCACGCCCCCAACTTCGAGCGCTGGCTCGAGGCGGAGCGGCGCCGCCTGCTCGAGACGATGCGTCGGGCGTTGCACGAGCTGCTGGCGCGCAGCCGGTCCGAGGGCGACTGGGGCGGGATGCTCTCGGTGGCGGAGGCCGCGTTGGAGCTGGACGGCCTGGACGAGACGGCGATGCTCGCCCATCTGGTCGCGCAGACGCTGTTGGGCGACCGGACGCTCGCCTTGCGGAGGTTCGTGGAGTTCGAGGCGCGGCTCCGGGCCGAATTGGGGGCGGAGCCGGGACCGGAGATGCGGGACTGGGCGCGGCGCCAGCGCCGTGCGTCGGGGTCGCCGCATGCGACCGACGACGTGGGAGCGTCCCGCGTGAGCGAGGCCGTGCTGCCGCCGGCCGCGGTGCCGCTGTACGGCCGGACGGCGGAATTCGCCGCGCTGTGGCAGGCGTGGGAGGGCGCGCGCGGCGGCACCGGGCGGTGCGTGATCCTGGTGGGCCAGCCCGGCATCGGGAAGACCGCACTCGCCACGAAGCTCACCGACCAGGTGCGGGTGGGAGGCGGGGCGGCGTGCGTGGCGCGCTGCTTCCGGACGGAGAAGTGCGTGCCGTTCGCGCCGGTGTCGGCGCTGGTCCGCCAGCTCGCGGGCCTGCCCGGCTTCGTGGCGCTGAGCGAGGTCTGGATCAGCGAGCTGGGCCGCCTCGCGCCCGAGCTGCGGGAGCGGTTCCCGCACGCGCCGCAGGCGCTGGCCGCCGACGACTCGGCGCGCCACCGCCTCTGCGAGGGGACCTGCCGCGCGGGCGAGTCGGTGTCCTTCGAGCAGCCGCTGCTGCTGGTCGTGGACAACGTCCAGGAGGCGGACGAGACGACGCTGGCGCTGCTGCACTACTACGGGCGGCAGGTGTCCGGCCAGCGGACCCTGTTGGTCTGCGTGGCGCGGTCCGAGGACGAGAACGGCTGCGACGGCGGCGACTTCGCCGACCAGGCGCGGGAGCAGGGGTTCGCGCAGATCCAGCGGCTCGGTCCGCTGGACGAGGCCAGCCTGCAGCAGATCGCGTCCGACGTGCTCCGGCAGCGGGGGCTCGAGCCCTCAGCGCCCGTCGTGCAGTCGGTGGGCCGGCTGGCCCGCGGCAATCCGTTGCACGCCACGGAGCTCGCGCTCGCGATTCCGTCGCACGATGGCCGGCCGGCGTCCGACTGGCTGCTCGGCCTGGCGGACCAGGCGCGGACCGCCGAGGAGTCGTTCGAGGCGTCGGCGTCGACCCGCCTCGCGGCGCTGTCGCGCGGCGGCCGCGCCGTGACGGCGGCGCTGGCGGTCGGCGCGCGGCCATTGGGCGAGCACGAGATCCTCGCCGTGACCGAGCTGGCGCCGGCGGAGCTCGCCTCAGCGCTGTTCGAGCTGGAGGGCGGGCGGTTCCTGCGCCGCGAGGGGTCGAGCATCGGCTTCGCGCACGACAGCTACACCATGGTGGCGCGCGGGGCCCTGGAGGACGAGGAGCAGCGCCGCATCCACGCGCGGCTGGCGGCGGTGCTCGCGGAGTCCGCCGCGCGGAATCCCGCCGCCAGGATCGAAGTCGCGCTCCACCTGGAAAAGGCGGGGATCCTCACGGAGGCGCGGGCGCACGCGATGGCGGCGGCCGAGTTCGCGGGCTCGGTGGGGGCGGTGAGCGAGCGCGCCGAGGCGTTGGAGCTGGTGCGGCGGGTCTCGGGGAGGTACGACGGGGCGGTGGCGGCGTCGCTGGCGGACTGTTACCTCGGGCTCCGCGAGTTCGAGAAGCTGGACGTCTTGTGCCGCGAGGCGCGCGAAGAGCCCGGCCTGGCGCCGCGGCTGGCGGCGGAGTTTCGCTATCTCGAGATCGCGGCAGACCATCATTCGGGGCGGGCTCCGCTCTCGCAGATCTGCGGCGCCCTGGAAGGGCTGCTGCGCTCGCCCGGGTCGGCGGACTTCCCGCACCGCAGCGATGCGATGACGCTGCTGATGCGGACCGCGGACAAGACCGGGGCGTTCGGCCTGGTGCGGGCGACTGCGCGGGCTCAGCGTCGGACCAGGGCGGCATCGGCTCCCGACGGGCCTTCGGCTCACGCGCTGTTCGCGAGCGCCTATGTCTTCGCGAAGTACTACTGGCCGCAGCGTGCGCTGCCGCTGTTGGAGCGCGCGCGCGCCAAGGCGGAGCTCGAGCAGAACTGGGAGTTGGAGCACGCCTGCCGGGACGGCATCGGGGTGGTGCTCAGACAGCTGGGCCGGTTCGCCGAATCAATTGAGCATATCGGATCAGGCTTGGCCTTGGCCCGGAGAACGCTCAACCCACAGGCGGAGGCCACGAGCTTGGTGAACATCGCGGTGGCTCAAATCGCCATGGGGCAGTTTGAGGCGGCGGCTCACCACCTAGAGGTTTCCGCGCATATCGACAGTCACTTCCCGCTGTGGCCATACCGCGTCTACAGGTACGTGAATCAGGGAGTTCTCGCACTGCTAACGTGCTGTGTGAGCGATGCGACGGCGGCTTTCGAACGCGGACTTGAATTGGCCACTCAGGTTCACCTATGGCCGATTGCGGCCAACTGCTGCGCAGGGCTGGGTCTGTGCGCCAAGGAGGACGGTGACCTGAAGACGTTATCCGCGAGGTGTCGGTGCCTCGGGGAACTCGTCAAAGAACCTCGTCGGATATTCGCCGACCGCTGGATGATCGAGGCGGCGTTGGCTTGGAATACGCTCCTCAACTGCCGCCGGCCCGAGCTCGCCATCGCGAACTTGGCGCGGGCTTCGAAGGAGTTAGCTCGACGGGACGTGGATCACTGGCTGAGGCTGCAGGTGGAGTTCATCCTGGTCACCGAACGTGCAACTGGACAGAGGCAAGCAGATCGTCGCGCAGACCTAGCCGAGCTCGGCCGCCGATACCAGGCGAGCGCAGTTGCTGCAGCAGCCGAAAGCGAGCTCGAATAGCGGTCGATCGGCCGAACTAGCCGGCAGCAGCCACCCGCCCCTTGAAGGCTCTCTCCGGCCGGGTGAAGACCGCGAGGCCACCGGTGGGAACTTCGATGGGTTGATCCTGAAGCCGTGCAACCACCAGGGACCTGATGTGTTCGCTGTGAACCACAACATCAACCAGTTGCGGGTCGAACTGTTTGCCGGCGTACCGTCGGAGCTCCTCCGTGACTCGCTCGTACGTGAGCGCCTTCCTGTAGGGGCGATCGGTAGTCATGGCGTCCATCGTGTCAGCCAGCATGATGACACGTGCGCCGATTGGAATCGCTTCGCCAGCGAGCCCGAGCGGGTAGCCCGTTCCGTCGAAGTTCTCATGGTGATGACGGACGGCCTGTTCGATCGGTCCGCGGAACGCGGAGATTGTTGCGACCAGCTCCGCAGACCGAGAAGGATGCGTCCGCATCAGCGCCTTCTCGGTGCCGTCCAGCTTCGCTTCCTTCCTTAGCAGCGGGGCGAAGTCCTCATGTATCTTGCCGACGTCGTGGAGGAGCGCAGCCGTCGTGATCTGGTCAACTACTTTCGCAGGCAGTCCGCGTTCTCGGGCCAGCTGGCTCGCGATCCGCGAAACACGTAGAGAATGGCCCGACGTGTACTGATCCCGGGCTTCGATTGCTTTGACCATCAGCTCGAGCAGGTCCCTGTTGACCTGTTCGAGTTGCATGTTTACCTGGTAAATGTGACGGACAAAGAACAGCGGCAGGACCAGTGCGAGAATCCCAACCGTGTGGAAGTTGACGTACAGCACCGCGAGGAGCGGCGCCAGCGCCGACGAGATGGCATCGTAAAAGAGTGACGGGCCCGCAATGCGTTGCCAAGCGTGATGAAACGTCAATCCGTCGCTCAGGGCCACCACGCTGGTGACCGCCACGTTGTTGACCAGGAAGTACCCAACCGCAGCAGCGATAACAGGTACCGCCGAAAGGTGAAAGTCCTCCTTAACAAGCGTGGACTGACCGCCAAGCCAGTGGTAGAGCAGCAACGCGACGTACAGTGAGACAACGAGCTGAGACACGTTGAAGACAATCTTCACCAACGGCTTCTTCCTGACGGCGTACTCAACACTCAGCTCGGCCAACGCCGCGATCAGCAGCACCCAGCCTGAATCAAGCAGAAAGATAGATGCGAGCTGAGGAACGAAAGCCACGGAGGCGTTCGTCTCGCCGCTGCCGACCCGAAGTCTGAGGTAGGACGCCTCTGCGAAGAACGCGAGCACGCCAAAGGCCGCCACCGCGTTCCAAATGGGTTGCGGATCTGTCGGTACACTCCAGCTGGCGACGAGCATGCAAAGCGTCGCCGCTGCTGCGGTGAGGAGAACGAAAGTTCTTACGCGAAGAGGCATACTGAGCTTGATACGACCCCCGGGAACGGCTTACCAGCTATTCGTCCCGCCCATTTCCTGAACCAGCAGGCGGATAATGGCCGCGATAAGGCCCGCGAACCAACCGAAATCGAACACGAGCGTCACCCCCTCTCAGGTCGAGAAGTCACGCCCATTCGCTACGGGCGCGCGGACGCTCCGCTCCCTAAACCCCGCTCAGCTCGCTCGGAGCCTCGCCGGGGGTCCGTATCCTTTGTGAAAGAGCCGACTACTTCGCTAGCGAATCCGCTCTACTAACCCTACAGAACTACTACACAACAGTCAGTGCTGCAACAGGAACCACCGATTCGTCGCATCCAGTACCGCCAGCACCGCCGCCTGCTCGGGACTCTCCTTCACCTCGCACGTCCCCACCAGCAGCTGCGACGTCCGCCCCCCCACCCCGTGCACCCCGGCCAGTACCAGCCTGCGGTCGAAAGCCTCCACGACTCGTACGCCCTCGAGCACCACGCCCGAGTCCACCAGGTCCTTTTCGATCGCCTTCACCGCCGCCCGAGCCGCCAGCTGCACCCGGCTGCGTGCCTCGTCCACCCCTTCCTCCGTCCCCTCGACGAGCACGTCACCGGACCGCAGCAGAACCCGGACCTCGACGCGCTTGGGTCGCGGCGACTCGATCACCAGGTCGGCGAACACGAGCTTCCGGCGCACCGCCGCGCTGGAGACCGCCTCCTGCTCCAGCAGGTCGATCGGCCGCACTTCCGCGGTCTGCGCCACGCTGATCTTGCGGTGATCCACCTTGATGCCGAGCTGCGCCATCAGCGCACTCTCGACATTGCGCACCGCCTGCTTCGGCTGCACCTCCGCCGTCGTCAGGACGTGGATCTCGTCGAAATCCCCACCACGACCCGCGACGATCCGCGCCGACAGCACGCCGGAGAGTGCGGAAATCAACTGCTCGGCCCGGCGCAGCGTCCACGCCTCGGGCGATTCACCGGAAATCGGCAGACCAGGGTTCGCGCTCATCAACACGGCCTTTCCTACTTCAATCCTCGTGCCGCGACGGATGTTTCCCGCGGCGCCGGTACCGCTTCCTTGACTTGTGCACCTTGGACGCTGGCGCGTCAAGTCTCCCCTTGGGCGCCTTCGCCGGATTCGGCACCTTCAGCCTCGCTCTACGCCCCACCGCACCTCGTCAAGACACGTCGCCGTGGGTGCTAGAGACACCTTTGGTTCGCACCTAAGTTGTTGTTGGATGGTCTATTACTGCACTTGCTAGCGGAGACGGCGCTGCTAGCAGCCGGGGGGAGGCGCTTGATCTTAGGTCCGAAGCGCCGAAAAGTCAACCACTTGTGGATCAGGATCTCAAGTAGGGGTTGAGACCGACGCACCGCCGCCTTCGTAGTCCTTCAGCTTCCGATACAGGGTGCGCTCACCGATGCCCAACATCTCCGCGGCCTTGCGCCGATTGCCCCGAGTCTCGGCCAGCGCGGCCTCGATGACCGCCCGCTCCACGTCCGCCATACGCATACCCGACTCGTACACTACGGATTCCCGGACCTGCGCACCGCGACCCTCATCGTCGCCGCTCCGGCCGTCGCCCACAACGCGCCCCGCCCCACCCACCAGCACCTCCGCGTCCGGCGCCTCGTGCGGCACCTCGATCACCTCGACCCGGTGCGGCCGGTCCTCCAACCGTCGCCGAAGATCCTCCACCTGCAGCCGGAGGTCGAGCAGCGATTGCACGATGTACGTCAGCTCCTGCCCCGCCACCTCCCGCGTCATCCCCGGGACCCTCACGGGCAGGAGCCGAGCCCGGCCCTGCTCGCGGATCTCGCGCGGGATGTCCTCGGGCCGGATCTCGCTCGTGGGCGCCAGCACGACCATCGACTCCACGAGGTTCCGGAGCTGGCGCACGTTCCCCGGCCACGGGGCATCCACGAGGATCTGCAGCGCCTCCGGCGCGATGCCGCGAAACGGGCGGTCGTGCAGCTTGCTGAATTCGTGGATGAAACGACGCACCAGGAGCGGAATGTCGCTGCGCCGCTCCCGGAGCGGAGGCAGGTAGATCGACAGGACGTTGAGCCGGTAGTAGAGATCGGAGCGAAGCTCGCCCGCCGCCATGGCGTCGCGCAGCGGACGGTTGGTGGCGGCCACGACCCGCACGTCCACCCGGATCGGGGCCGCGCCGCCCACCCGGAAGAACTCCCGCTCCTCCAGGACCCGCAGCAGCTTGACCTGGGTGGCGAGCGGCATCTCGCCCACCTCGTCCAGGAAGATCGTCCCCGTGTCCGCCAGCTCGAAGCGGCCGAGCCGCCGCTCCACCGCGTCCGTGAACGAGCCCTTCTCGTGCCCGAACAGCTCCGACTCCAGCAAGGTCTCCGGCAGCGCCGCGCAGTTCACCGCGATGAACGGCTTGGTACGCCGCGGCGACAGGTCGTGGATCGCCCGCGCCACGAGCTCCTTCCCGGTCCCCGATTCCCCCTCGATCAGCACCGTGCTCGAGACCGGCGCCATCTGCTCGATCTTGATGAGCACTTCCTGGATGGCAGGATGGTCGCCCAGGATCCCGGTGCGCTCCTGCAGCTTCTTGCGCTCGATGAGCCGCCGGCACAGGGCGACGGTCTCGCCGGCGTCGACCGGCTTCGCGACCGCGGCGGTGAGCCCCATCCGCTGGACCACGGCCGCCGGGTCCGCCTCCGTCGGCTCGAGCAGGCCGAGCGTCGCGGTCCGGCCGTCGCGCACCAGCGACAGGAGGCGGGACGCCCCGGGCTCGTGGAGCCCGCCGGTGAGGAGCAGCAGGTCGGGGTCCTCGCGCACCACGGTCGCCTTCACGTCGTCGAGCGCCGAGACCATCGCGGTCTCGAAGCCCGCCGCCTCGAAGGCGGCGTTCAGCCGGACCGCCGCCTCGAGATCGTCCATGGTGATGAGGATGCGATGGGCCATCAGGCGTGCTCGGTCTTCCCGTGGAGCAGATCCACCGCGTGGTCGACCAGCGGCTCGAGCGCGGCCAGCGAGTCGCGCACGCCGCCGAGCGAGCCGGGCAGGTTGACCACCAGCACGCGGCCGCGCGTTCCGGCCGTGCCGCGCGACAGCGCGGAGAGCGGCTGCCGCGCCGCGCCCGCGGCCCGCAACGCCTCGGCGATGCCCGGCGCTTCCTTCTCCAGCGCCGCCCGGGTCGCCTCGGGCGTGCGGTCCCGGGCCGTGAGCCCGGTGCCCCCCGTGGTGAGGATCACGTCGATCTCGCCGGCGTCCGCCCAGCCGACCAGCCGGGCCGTGATCGACGCCGTCTCGTCGGGCACCACCTCGCGCGCCACGACGCGGTAGCCGCGCGCGACCGCCCACTCCGCCACCGCCGCCCCCGAACGGTCCTCGCGCAGCCCGGCGGCCACGCCGTCCGATACCGTCAGGACCGCGAGCCGGATCAGCGGTGCGTACCCTTCTTCCAGAACGGGGTCTCCACCACCTCCGCGGGCAGCCGGTTGCCGCGAATCTCGACCTCGAACCGCTGCCCCGGCGCGGCGAGCGCGAGCGGCAGGTACGCGGTCCCCACCGGTTCGCCCGTCGAGGGCGACACGATGCCGCTCCGCACCTCGCCCGAGCGCTGGCCGCTCACCCACACCGGATAGCCGTGCCGCGGGAAGCCCCGCTCGCGCAGCACGAAGCCGGCGAGCCGCCGCGACAGGCCGCGCGCCTTCTGGGCCTCGAGCGCCGCCTTCCCCACGAAATCGCCCTTCTTCATCTTCACGATCCAGCCCAGGCCCGCCTCGAGCGGCGTCGTGCCGTCGTCGATGTCGTTGCCGTAGAGCGGATACGCCATCTCGAGCCGCAGACTGTCCCGCGCCCCCAGCCCGACGGGCTTGACCTCGCCGCCCGGCCGCACCAGGGCCTTCCACAGCGTCGTGGCGTGGCGGTTCCCGTGATACAGCTCGAAGCCGTCCTCGCCCGTGTACCCGGTGCGGCTGATGAGGCACGGGACGCCCGCCACCTTGCCGGTGACGCAGTGGTAGTAGCGGATCTGGTCCAGGTTCACGCCCGGCGCCAGCGGCTGCAGCACCGCCTGGGCGCGCGGGCCCTGCAGCGCCAGCAGCGCCACCTCGTCCGACACGTTCGCCAGCCGCACGTCGAACTTCGCGGCGTAGCGGCCGACGTGCGCCCAGTCCTTGGCCGTGTTCGACGCGTTCACGACCAGCATCATCCGGTCCGCCAGCCGGTACACCAGGCAGTCGTCCACGATGCCGCCGTTCTCGTGCATGAAGCACGAGTACTGCACCTGGCCGTACGCCAGGGCGGCGGGATCGTTCGACGTCACGTGCGAGACGAAGGCGAGCGCGTCCCTGCCCGTGACCTCGAACTCGCCCATGTGCGACACGTCGAACAGGCCCGCGCCGCGCCGCACGGTCTGGTGCTCGGCGGTGATGCCCTCGGGGTACTGGACCGGCATCTCGAAGCCGGCGAAGGGGACGATCTTGGCGCCGGCGGCCACGTGCAGATCGTAGAAGGGCGTGCGCTTCAAATTGTCCGCCATCGTCTCATCCCATCAGGGTTGCCATCAGGGCCTTCTGGACGTGGAGGCGGTTCTCCGCCTCGTCGAACACCCGCGACTGCGGGCCCTCCAGGACCTCCTCGGACACCTCTTCACCGCGGTGCGCCGGGAGACAGTGCAGGAAGATGGCCGACGGCTTCGCCCGCTTCATCAGCTCGCCGTCCACCACGTAGCCCTTGAAGGCCAGCTTCCGCTCCTCCGCCTCGCCCTCCTGCCCCATCGACGCCCACACGTCGGTGGTGACGACGTCCGCACCCTCCGCCGCCTCCTCCGGCTCCTCCGTGATCAGGGTCGTGGTGAGCTTGCGGGCGCGCTCGTAGATGTCGTGGTTCGGCTCGTAGCCCTCCGGGCACGCCAGCCTGAGCTCGAAGCCCAGCAGCCCCGCGGCGTCGAGCCACGAGTTGGCCATGTTGTTGCCGTCACCGATCCACGCCACCCGCTTGCCCGCGTACGCCCCCAGGTGCTGCTGGATCGTGAGCACGTCCGCCAGCACTTGGCAGGGATGGTGCAGGTCCGTCAGGCCGTTGATCACGGGCACCGTCGCGAACCGCGCCAGCTCCTCCACGTCCGCCTGATCGAAGGTGCGGATCATGATCCCGTGCACGTACCGCGACAGCACGCGGGCCGTGTCCCGGATCGGCTCGCCGCGGCCGATCTGGATGTCCCGCGAGGAGAGGAACAGGGCGCTGCCGCCCAGCTGGGAGGCGCCCACCTCGAAGGAGACCCTGGTGCGGGTGGACGACTTGGCGAACACCATCGCCAGCGTCTTCCCCGCGAGGGGCTTCTCGCGGTACTGGCCGGCCTTCATCTTCGTCGCAAGCTGAAACAACGCATTGACTTGCGGCTTGGTGAGATCCGAGAAGACGAGGTAGTCGCGCTTGGGCATAGGGGTCGGGGTTGTCGGTCAAAATGACAGCAGGAACGTGAACCTAGCCGCGCCGCCGCCGGTGAGCAAGCTCGTCCGGGGCGCCGGAGCCTGCCGCGCCGCCTGCCACCGCGACGGCGAACGCGGGCCGCTCGTCCGGTGCGCTACAGGATGTACTTCCGGAGGTCCTCGTCCTGGACGATGGTGTCGAGCCGCGCCTTCACCCGGGCCCGGTCGAAGACGATGTGTTTGTCCGCAACGTCGGGCAGCTCGTAGAGCGTGTCCTCGAGCAGGGTGGTGAGCACCGTGTGCAGCCGGCGCGCCCCGATGTTCTCCATCCGCTCGTTGAGCACGGCCGCGATCCGGGCCACCTCGAGAATGCCCTCCGGCGCGAACTCGAGCGTGGCGCCCTCGGCCGCGCACAGCGCGGCGTACTGCTTGGTCAGCGCGTTCTCCGGCTCGGTCATGATCCGGACGAAGTCCTCCTCGCCCAGCGGCGCGAGCTCGACGCGGATGGGGAAGCGCCCCTGCAGCTCGGGGATCAGGTCGGACGGCTTCGAGACGTGGAACGCACCGGCCGCGATGAACAGGACGTGGTCGGTGCGCACCAGACCGTAGCGGGTCTGGACGGTGGAGCCCTCGACGATGGGCAGCAGGTCGCGCTGGACCCCCTCGCGGCTCACGTCGGGACCCACCGTCCCGCGCTCGCCCGCGATCTTGTCCAGCTCGTCGATGAACACGATCCCGTGGTTCTCCACCCGGTCGAGCGCCTCGTTCACGACGTCGTCCATGTCCACCAGCTTGCGCAGCTCCTCCTCGATGAGGATCCGGCGGGCCTCGCTCACGCGCACGGTGCGCCGCTTCTTGCGCTTGGGGAGGATCTCCTTGAGCCAGTCCATGATGTTGACGTCCGGCCCCTCCATCCCCGGCTGCTGGAACAGGTCCACCGGCGGGAACGACTCCTGGGTCACGTCCACCTCGACGTCCCGCTCCTCGAGCTTCCCGTCTTTCAGCAAGGCGCGGAGCTTCTCGCGGGTTCGCTCCCGGCGCTCCTTGCCCCGCGCGTCCTCCTCCTCGCTGCGCTCGGTCACGTCGCCCTTCGGCGAGACCACGAACAGCGTGCGCCCGGCGGCCCCCGCCGGCGGCTCCGGCGGCGGCGGTGCCCCCGCCCCCCCCGCTCCCCCCGCCCCGGCGGCGCCCGCGGACGCCTGTGCCGTCGGCGGCAGCAGCAGGTCCAGCAGCCGCTCCTCGGCCCGCACCTCGGCCTGCGGGTAGATGTCGTCCTCGCGCTCGCCCCGCACCATGTTGATGGAGGCATCCACCAGGTCGCGCACCATCGACTCGACGTCGCGGCCCACGTAGCCGACCTCGGTGAACTTCGAGGCCTCCACCTTGACGAACGGGGCGCCCGCGAGCCGCGCCAGGCGGCGGGCGATCTCCGTCTTCCCGACGCCGGTGGGCCCGATCAGGATGATGTTGTTCGGGAGGATCTCCTCGCGGATGTCGTCGGGCGCCTGGGTGCGGCGCCACCGGTTGCGGATGGCGATGGCGACGGCCTTCTTCGCCGCCGCCTGCCCCACGATGTAGCGGTCGAGCTCCGCGACGATCTGCCGCGGCGGCAGCTCTTCCAGCCAGGGAAGCGGCTCCGCCTCCTGCTCCGCCGGCGCCTGCCCGGCCTCGGGAACCCGGACCTCAGCCATCGAACCTCGTCGTGGCGGCCGCGCCGCTCAGGGCTCCGTGCGCACGGGGGCGCACGGGCGGTCGGCGTGAACCGCGAACAGGAATTCGCCGCGCGGCGTGCTCCAGGTTTCGCTGAGGACGCCGGGGCACTGCCTGATCAGGCTCCCGGCGGCGTAGCGCCCCTCGGCCCCGCGCCTCTCGATGATAAGGTAACCGGGACGGTACGCGCGTATGACATCCCACAGGTCGTCCCCCAGCCCCCAGGCCGTCGCCCAGAAGCCGTCCCGGTACCACCGGTAGCTGCGCTCGCGCCAGCTCGCCACCGTCCGATCGCCGAGCCGCAGGTAGACCAGCGGCGGGTTGGCGGTGGCCACCACGGCACCCGGCGGGATGCGGGTGCGCACCGAATCGAGCAGCTCGAGCGTGCCGCGGCTCCGCAGCCGGTGCAGCCGCACGCCCTCCCCGCGCCCGAACGCGACGGCGGCGGCGAGCGCGGCGACGGCCACGAGCCCCACGCGCGCCCGGGCCCAGGGCAGCGCCGCCAGCGCGGCCAGGAGCAGCAGCGGCCACACGCTGCCGACGAACCGGTCCTCCTGCGGGAACGGCCAGAACAGCACCACCAGCACGTACAGGGCGAGCGCCAGGGCGAGCACCGGCCGCTTCCGCGACCCGAGCGCCGCCAGCGCGATCAGGCCGAGCCCGAGGGCGGTCTCGGCCAGCCGCGGCGCCCAGTGCCAGCCGAGCAGCGCCTGGGCGAGGGCGCGGATCACCATCGGCGCGTTCACGACGGGCACCGTGAAGAACATGGTGGCGGGCGCCGCGCGGAGCCCCTGGCCGTAGAAGGCCGCGTAGGTCCCGTAGCCCGCCTTGGCCAGGGCGGGCGGCACGTCGGCGGCGTGGGTCGCGATCCAGGCCGCCCACGGCAGCAGCAGGCCGATGCCGATCACCGCCGGCCAGAGCGCCCGCCGCCAGCCGCTCCTCCGCCACTCCACCACCAGCAGCGCGAGCAGGAACGGCGCCGCGATGCTCCGCACGTAGACCGCGACCGCGGCGGCGACCGCGGCGCCCCGCGGCCTTCCGGCCGCCGCCAGGAGCAGCGTGAGCGCCAGGAAGGCGAGGCACAGCGGCTCCGACATCGGGATGGTCCACCACATCATGACCGTCGGCGTGGCGACGGCCGCCACGGCGGCCACCGCGCTCAAGGCGGGGGCGAGGCCGAACGCGACGACGCCCGCGGCGGCGACCGCGCCCGCGAGCGGGCCCGCCACCACGAGGTTCACCACCCGCAGCCGCTCCAGGTTGGCCGTGTCGGCCGCGCCGGGCCGCCACGCCAGCGCCAGCACCGCGGGCCAGCCCGGCGCGAACTTCAGCTCCGGCGGGTCGCCGGGGAAGTTGACGTCGCGGTAGGTGTGCCGCTCGCGGATCGCCTTGGCGAGCACCGCGTACTGCGCGTCGTCCTGGAAGGTGCCGAGCGTGAAATCGCGAGGCGCCAGCGCCGCCAGCCCCCAGCCGCCGAGCGTGGCGGCGAGAGTCGCCGCGGTCGCCGCCCTACTCCAGCTCGACAACGGACAGGTTGGTATTGGTGTAGATGCAGATGTCGGCCGCGATCTCCAGGCTCCGGGTCACGATCTCGCGCGCGGTGAGCGGGGCGTGCGCCAGCAGCGCGCGCGCCGCCGCCAGCGCGTAGCTCCCGCCCGAGCCGATCGCCAGGATGCCGTCGTCCGGCTCGATCACGTCGCCGTTCCCCGTCACCAGCAGACCCTTGTCCCGGTCGGCCACCGCCAGCTGCGCCTCGAGCCGCCGCAGCACCCGGTCGCTGCGCCAGTCCTTGGCCAGCTCGACCGCCGCGCGCGCCAGGTTGCCGGGGTAGCGCTCCATCTTCTCCTCGAACTTCTCGAACAGCGTCAGGGCGTCCGCCGCGCCGCCGGCGAAGCCGGCGAGCGCCTTCCCGCCCTTCAGGGTGCGGACCTTCTGGGCATGCGCCTTGACCACCGTCTCGCCGACGGTGACCTGGCCGTCCCCGGCCATGGCGACGTGACCGTCCTTCCGGACGCAGAGGATCGTGGTGGCGCGCAGCGTGTTCATCTAGGCTCTCGGGTGTGCCTGGTGGTAGACGTGCTTCAGCCGCTCGACGCTGGTGTGGGTGTAGATCTGGGTCGTCGACAGCGACGCGTGCCCCAGCAGCTCCTGCACCGCGCGCAGGTCCGCCCCCGCGTCGAGCAGGTGGGTGGCGAACGAGTGCCGCAGCGAATGCGTACTGATCTTCTGTCCCTCGCTCACGGCGTCGAGCAGGCGGCGCACCACGAGCTGCACCGCGCGCGGCGTCAGCCGGCGTCCCCGCTCGCTCACGAACACCGCGCCGGAGGAGACGGCGCCGACGCCGGCTGCCCTCTTCGCGCCGCGCAACGCCTCGTCGCGCCGCAAGTAGTAGCGCCGCAACGCCGCCACCGCCGGCCGGCCGACCGGCAGCAGCCGCTCCTTCCTGCCCTTGCCGCGCACCCGCACCTGGTCGGACACCAGGTCCAGGTCGTCGAGGTCGAGCCCCACCAGCTCCGACAGCCGCATGCCGGTGGAATAGAACAGTTCCAGAATGGCGCGGTCCCGCGTCGAGCGGAAGGTGTTCTCGGCCCCCCGGCTTTCCGCCAGCGCGAACAGCCGGTCCACCGCCTTGCGGTCCAGGTAGCCGGGCAGGCGCTTCTCGAGTTTCGGCGTGCTGGCGGCCTTGGCGGGGTTCGCCTCCACCCCGTGGTGGAGGTTGAGGAAGCGGTAGAAGGCGCGCACGGCCGACAGCGCCCGCGCCATGGTGCGTTTCGACCAGCCGCGCCGGGCGGCGTCGGCCAGGAAGCCCCGGACCGACAGCCGGTCCACGCCCGCCCACGTCCAGCCCTCGCCACCGTAGTGGCGGTCGAGGAAGCCCTCGAAGGCGGCGAGGTCGCGCCCGTACGCCTTGACGGTATTGGGCGAGTCGTTGCGCTCCGACGCCAGCCAGCGCAGGAAGTCCGCCGCTTCAGCCCTCATCGACGCTCCCCGCGAACGCCCGCATGGCGGCCAGGGCCCGCTCGACCAGCAGCGCGCGCTTCGCCGCCCGGTCGCGCGGCGCCTGGGCGAGCGGCGGCAGCAGGCCGAAGTTGGCGTTCATCGGCTGGAAGGCGGCCGGGTCCGCGCTCCGGAGATAGGCGTACAGGGCGCCGAGCATCGTCTCGGGCGGCGGGAGCAGCGGCTCCCGGCCCCGCAGCAGGCGCGCCAGGTTGATGCCCGCGAGGAGGCCGGTGCCGAGCGATTCGGTGTAGCCCTCGATGCCCGTGAGCTGGCCGGCGAACAGCGTCGTGGGCGCATCCCGCAGCGCGAGGTGCGCCGAGAGGCAGGCCGGCGTGTCCAGGTAGCTGTTGCGGTGGATCGAGCCGTAGCGCAGGAACTCGGCCGCAGCGAGCCCGGGGATGGTGCGGAACACGCGCTGCTGCTCGCCGGTCCGGAGCCGGGTCTGGAAGCCGACCAGGTTCCACATCTGTCCGGCGCGGTCCTCGCGCCGCAGCTGCACGACCGCGAACGGCCGCCGCCCGCTCGCCGGCTCCGCCAGCCCGACGGGCTTCATCGGCCCGAAGCGCAGCGCGTCCCGTCCCCGGCCCGCCATCTCCTCGACGGGCAGGCAGCCCTCGAAGTACGGCACGTCGTCGAAGGCATGCGCCTGGTAGCGGTCCGCGGTCGTGAGCGCGGCGACGAAGTCGCCGTACTCCGACTCGCTGAGCGGCGCGTTGAGGTAGTCGTCGCCGTCGCCCTTGCCGTAGCGCGACGCCGCGAACAGCCGGGAGCGGTCGAGGGAGTCGTCCGCGACGATGGGCGCGATGGCGTCGTAGAACGCCAGGGTCTCGGCGCCGAGCCGGCGGGCGATGGCGGCCGACAGACGGCTCGAGGTGAGCGGCCCGGTGGCCACGATGCCCACCGCCGGCAGGTCCGCCGCTTCCTCGCGCACCACCCGCACGCCGGGATGGCCGCTCACCAGCTCCGTGGCCCGGCCCGCGAACGCGGTCCGGTCCACCGCGAGCGCGGCGCCGCCGGGGACGCGGGCTTCGTCCGCGCAGCGGAGCAGCAGGCTGCCCAGGAGGCGCAGCTCGGCCTTGAGCAGGCCGTGCGCGTTCGACGTCTCGACGCTCTTGAAGGAGTTGCTGCACACCAGCTCGGCCAGCAGGTCGGTGCGGTGGGCCGGGGTGCCCACGCCGGGGCGCATCTCCACCAGCGTGACCCGGACGCCGCGCTCGGCCAGCGCCCAGGCCGCCTCGCACCCGGCGAGGCCGCCGCCGATGACCGTCGCGGTCAGGTCGCGGCCGGCGTGGCCGTCGCCGCTGCCGGCGTCTCCTCGGCCGCGAACTCCGTGCCGCACTTCAGGCACTTCCGGTAGGCTCCCCTCGCCTTGGTCTGCTTGCTCTCCGCCCCGACGTAGCCGCAGGACGGACAGGTCGCCGGCACCGGGCGGTTCCACACGGTGAAATCGCACTCGGGGTAGCGCGAGCAGCCGAAGAAGGAGCGGCCGCGCTTGCTGCGCCGCTCCGCCAGGTCGCCGATGCCGCACTTGGGGCACTTGACGCCGAGCGGGACGGGCTGGGTGTGGTCGCACTTGGGGTAGCGCGTGCACGCCATGAATTCGCCGTAGCGGCCCGTCTTGATCACCAGCGGCGCGCCGCACTTCGGGCACAGCTGGTCCGTGGGACGGTCCGGTGCCCGCGGCTTGCGGAGCGACTTGGTGTACTTGCACTCCGGGTCGTTCTGCTTGGTACACGCGATGTACGGGCCGAACCGGCCGGCCTTCGCCACCAGCGGGCTGCCGCAGCGCGGGCAGCGCTGATCGGCCAGGCCCTCGAGGTTGTGCGCCTCCGAGATCATCTCCTCGGGGCGCGCCTTCGAGAGCGCCTTGGCGAACGGCTTCCAGAAGTCGTCCAGCACCTCGACCCGGCTGATCTCCCCCTCCTCGATGCGGTCGAGCTCGCTCTCCATCTCGCTGGTGAACTCGACGTTGAAGATGTCGGGGAAGCGGGGGATCAGCATCCGCTCCACCGTCGTGCCCAGCTCGGTGGGGTGGAACCGCTTGTCCTCCAGGCTCACGTAGTGCCGCGCCACCAGCGTGCTCGAGATGGCCGCGTACGTAGACGGACGCCCGATGCCCAGCCGCTCGAGCTCCTTGACCAGCGACGCCTCGCTGTAGCGCGGCGGCGGCTCGGTGAAGTGCTGCTCGGGGACGATGCCGCGCAGGGTGACGCGGTCGCCGACGGCGAGCACGGGCAGCGGGGCGAGATCGTCGAGGGTGCGGCCCTCGCCCTGCTCGCGCGCCTCGTGGTACAGCCGGTGGTAGCCGTCGAACAGGATCACCGACCCGGTGGCGCGGAACAGCCAGCGGCCGAGGTCGAAGTCCACGGTGGTCGTGTCGTAGACGATGGGCGCCATCTGGGACGCGACGAACCGCTGCCACACCAGCTGGTAGAGCTTCAGCTGGTCCGGCGTCAGGTCCTTGCGGACGCTCTCTGGCGTGCGCTCCACCTCGGTGGGCCGGATCGCCTCGTGCGCGTCCTGGGCCTGCGGATTCTGGGACGCGCCGTAGAGGACCGGCTTGTCGGGCAGGTACTGGGCGCCGAACTGCCGCT
>Ga0187777_10000577_pt1 | contig 24609 bp, 25 predicted proteins | sample 1015_Q2_SP5_10_M_FD_132416 | JGI IMG/M metagenome (GOLD analysis project Ga0187777, IMG submission 132416) | Tropical peat soil microbial communities from peatlands in Department of Meta, Colombia - 1015_Q2_SP5_10_MG | ecosystem: Environmental > Terrestrial > Soil > Wetlands > Peat | place... | reverse complement strand
TGCCGAGGTGATGGGCCAGCGAGCCGCTGCGCTCAAGAAACTCGCAGACGCTGCTGGTCCACTCTACAAGAGCCTCGACGAAAGCCAGAAGCATCGCTTTGTCATGCTGGCTCGCCTCGGCGGCGAGCAAGCCGGTGGTTGGCGCGGCCGCCACGGGTTCGGCTGGCAACATCGCGGTTTTGAAGGGCGTGGCCCAATGATGGGCGGCGAGCGGCCGTAAGTTTTACGCGAAGCGGGTGGTGGCCAACGCAATTCTTCCCGACGCGCTGCTGTCCAAAAGCCGCCGGTTTCAGCCGGCGGCTTTCCGTTTGTCCTTCGAGGCGGTAACGGACGCAGCGCGGCTAGACAGTAACAACCGCCTTTGCTAAGTCACGCGCGCCTGGCGGAAAATCCGCTGAGGCAAATCCGGGCGCATAGCTCAGTTGGTAGAGCAGCTGACTCTTAATCAGCGGGTCCACGGTTCGAGTCCGTGTGCGCCCACCAATCATATCAATCACTTAGCTGATTTTGCGCACGCCATTCCGACAAGTTCCACAACTCTCATTCCGCGGACCGCGCGAATGATTGACGAATGGCTGATGTCCGTTTTGGGGGTAAAGCGGACATGCGCGGTCAGCAAGAAAGCCGCGCATTCAGTGACACACCAACACCGGGGTTTTCGTATGCGTCAGCACCTTGTTTGTCACGCCCCCGAGCACAACTGCGGATAGCCCGCTGCGCCCGTGTGATGCCATGACAATGAGATCGCAACCTTTGTCCGCGGCCGTTGCAATGATGGCTTGATAAGGTTGCGCGTTCTCCACCTGAATCGTGTCGCAAGACACACCGGCCTGCTTGGCCGCATTGGCCACGCGATTCAGCACGCTAGCAGAGTGTTTCTTGATCTGCTCGGTATACTTGGCGAGTTCCTCTAATGCCCGCTGCGCTCTTGTTTCTGAAACGCCAAACCAGTCGAACGGCTCCTCGACGATAATCACGGTCACCTTGGCTCCCACGGATTTTGCCAGTGACAATCCATTCGTCACCGCATGCTCCGCCAACTCCGACCCATCTGTTGGAATGAGCATATGCCGGTACATGCTCCACCTCTAAAATGTGTGAACGTGCCGCCTTCCGAATATGAGTTTGGGCACTTGGTTCAGATACCCGAAATGTACATGCAATTTCTTGAGCAAGATCAATTTTATCCGCCAATCGTGCCACCACCCAATGTCCGCTCACACCGTGGCACTTTGATTTAAATCATTGCCTGGTGAGCTGAACGATTCAATCCTTCAAGTTTTCAGAACTGAGCACTGGTAACTAGCCATGCAAACACCCATTGAGATCGATTTTCAAGGTATGGCCCCCAATGACAGCGTGCGGGACACCATCGCCAAGCACGTCAGTCATCTGGAGGAACGCTTCGGCCGGATCACCGCTGGTCGGGTGGTTCTCAAAGGACCCGGCGAACATCATCGTACGGGGGGCCTCTACGAAATCAACATCCGGCTTGCGCTGCCCGAAGGGCGCGAGGTGATTGTTGACCGTACTGCCCAGAATGACGAACGCTATTCCGACTTAAATTTTTCGATTAACGACACGTTCAAACGTGCGCGTCGACAGTTGCAGGATCAGGTCCGAAAATTGCAGGGGCAAGTGAAGCACCACGACGGGCCGCCAGTGGGAACCGTGATCGAGATCGACCCCCTCGGCGAGTTTGGCTTCATCGAGACAGATGATGGCCGGGAGATCTATTTTCATCGCAACAGCGTGCTCGGCGGCGATTTTCCTCGGCTGGCCGTCAACTCACGTGTTACTTACGCGGAAGAGGTGGGCGAAAAGGGTCCGCAGGCGAGCACCGTCAAGCTGATGGGAAAGCATAAATTGCGAATATGAGCGAAACGCTCGACGCCATTTCGCGCAAGCCAGGGTGGGAGCACTTCCCGCATGCTGCCGATATTGGGGTACGTGGGTTTGGCAGGACAGTAGCGGATGCTTTCGAACAGGCGGCCTTGGCATTGACAGCGGTGGTTACGACCGCCGAAATCCGTCCCTCGAAGTCAGTCGAGGTGAAATGCGACGCGCCGGACGCTTTTGACCCGAAAATAACTGAACACAAAGAGACGAATACTGAAGACTGGTTGTTTTCTGATCGGGAAATTGCATAATTGTAAGCACGTTCAAAATCATTCATGGTGGGGCAATTCTGAGTTCATAATATGCGTGGAAAGTGTGGGGGGCGCATGCTTCCCATTTTTCGCTGTCGTTCGATCAATATGAGCTTCGCGTTTATTGTTCCGTCGATGTGCCCGTTCCAAGACGACCTGTTTAGGCTCAACAACGAGATCAGCGGCTACAAACTTCTCTTTCCTTCGGACAAACCCATACAGGGAGACTGCGAATGCCGAAAAGAAAGAAAGTCAAAGGTAAGACCAGGACCAAACGTAAAAAAACGCGGTCAGCAAAAATGACAGCTCGCAGAAAATCTGCGGCAGTCAGAAAGAAATCCGCAAAGAAAACACCGGTGCGACGCGCATCACCCAAGAAAGCCAGGCCAGGGGCGGGTGAGCCAATAAAAGCGAGACGGGTGAGCCCACCTGGAAAATCCGTAGCAGCCGCACCTACGCCGAGTTTGCCTAAACCACCCATGACGCCTGAGAAGCGGATCGGCATCGTTACTCACTATTACAGCCACCTGTCAGTCGCGATCCTGCGGCTTGAGTCCGGTATGCTGCGCATTGGTGATATGATTCACATTCGCGGACATACCACCGATTTTAGCCAGAGAGTTGATTCTCTCGAGATCGATCATGCGCCAGCGACCGAAGTAGGACCAAACGACGATTTCGGCCTAAAGGTGATCGGGCACGTGCGCGAGCACGACGTCGTCTACAAAGTGTTACCGTAACGCTGCTGAGAACAAGCCATAGTGAAGTCCCAACCAAAGGCTCTGCAAGTGGCCAAGGAGCGAGACTTCAGAACTCACGCCGAATGTTCGCTCTACCCCGAAAGCGGACATTCGGCGATGCGAATGGAATGTCCGCCAAGGGGCAATAGCGGACATACAGAAGCGACACGCCAGTCACGGGCCCGGGCAAAGATCTAAATAGGTGCAGTAATAGAGCGTGTAGTTGCCGGCCCTATCCATTGGCGAGTGCGCCACGTTTTCCAACGCGTCATCGGAGATTTCGTAAGTCAGGAGGTCTTCGTGGTCGTCTTTCACTTTATTCATGGCGCTATCCCCTTACGCATGCGATGTCCTTTATTCGGAAATCTACGACAAAGCGCGCTTTGCTCATTGTGAAGTGGGTCACAGAGCTTGTCCATTTTACCCCCGCAAACGGATATTCCGTCTCATTCGTCGCCCCGACCCTTAAGACCAGTCCTATTGGTGGGTAAAGTAGCACACTAGAAAGGCTCATGTCTGGGTTGCGCCAAAAGTGGACATTTGGCGTCAGTGCCCGTCGTGATGTAATTTTCGGCTGACTCTTAATCAGCGGGTCCACGGTTCATGTGCGTGTGCGCCCACCAATATTTTCCGAGGCATTCGGTGGTTCGTCGCGCGCGGTCATCGACGCGCGCTGTGGGAAACGAGTCAAGTCGCAATATGCGCTGGCATCGCAATCACCGGCTCTGAGCCGGTGGGTCGCGAAGCTCTCATGATAGGCCGTTCGATGCAGTAGTAAATTGCTATCGCCAGCAGGATCGCGAGAGCGACACCGGCAGAAACGTAAACAGCCGGTGCACGTCCGATATCAAAATTGCTCCAGCGGGCGAGATAAAACAGCGCGCGGATCGGGATGGCGTGAAAAAGGAAAAGTGCGTAAGACGCGGTGCCGATGATGATCGTCAAGGACCATAACGGACCATTGAAACTCAATCTCGGCAACACCACGCCTGCCACTATCAGCGCCGGCAGGAACCAGCTGCTCACAGCACCGAGCGGTTGTGCGAAAGGAGAAAGGCCGAGGCCCAGCAAAATCGTGGCGATGGCGATCAGGACCAGACCGTAAGTTGGTGGGAGGCTCACACCTTCCCGGTATGCAAGGCCGATCCATGTACCAAAGACAAAATACAGCAGGATCGGGGAGGTCAAAAACGACAGGACCAACGGGAGCGAAGGCGTAACGTTGCCAAAAGCCACAAGCGAAAGCAGGACCGCAGTCACCATCACAACCGACACACGGCGCGACGAAAAAACGGTTGCCGCAAAAATCAGATAGAAAAACATTTCATAGTTGAGTGACCATCCTTGACCGACGATGGGCTCGATTACCCCGTCTGGACGGGCCGCCGGAATGAATAAATACGAGGCGACCACGAAGCTAACCGGATATTCCTTGGCGAACTCGGGTACCAGCAGCGTTAGAGCCAAATATACGCTCGTCACGATCCAATAAAGAGGGACGATGCGTACCAATCGGTGCTTTAAAAACACCAACGATCCGTTAGACGTTCCAAACAGCGGCTCGGTCGAATAAACCATTATGAAGCCAGAAATGACGAAGAAGAGCTGCACGGCGAAGCCGGCGAGATTTGCTAGTACGGCGGGCGGCCACGCTGAAGGTATCTCACCGATTTTCGACACTTCCGCTTGAGCGTGGCAAATCGTGACCAGAACGGCTGCCAATGCCCGTAGCACTTGAATGCCCCCGATCATTGTGCCGCTTTTGTTGCTCATCCGGTTCGTTTCTGGAGTTTGTTTGCGACCTGGCCATTGACGATTGACGGCCGCGGGATCTGGAGCTGGCGGAGGGGCGTCAGGCGAACGAATGGTAGCGAATTTCCCGGCCACCCGTAAATCCCGCCCCGGTTGGTGGCTGGTCGCGTGCAATCTGGCGTGGCAGCAATTGATACGCCGGCAAGGCCCGCAAAAAGGGCGGGGCGACGTCCTTTGGCGGTGCCTCCGCCATGTCCGCTTTTGGGACAGCAATTTTCATTTTGCGCTTGTGGCCCAGCGCTTCAGTGAACGAGCGGCCGAATCCGCCTTTTTGTGATCGCCAGCACATCCGGGCAGGGGCGATTAACCCTAACTTATCGGCATAACAACAAGAATAAAGGGGATTAGCCATGAAAAACGACAAGGACATCGTTGCGTTGATCGAGCTGTTGAAGATGGCTGCCGAGCAGTGGCCGCATACTGCTGGAGAGATGTCCCAAAAGGATTCATTCCAGCAGGATCAATCGCTTCTTCAAATGTGGCCGGAAGCATGCCGGAGGACCGGCGTTGGCGGCCGCGAATTCCCGCCCGGAGTCATCAAACTTTGGAAACAGAGTGCGGGTCGGGCGAACTAGGACAATCGTTGTAACGGGAGAACAGGATGAATGCGCTTAAAACTGGAATCGATGTGGCAACCAGATTTAAACCCGTACCAGCCATTCCTTGCTCGACTCGCGAAGATCGAACAAACGAGGACGGGCTGATGAAATCATCAGTCGTAAAACACTCCGTCGTGATTGGTGGGCACAAGACGAGCATCAGTCTTGAAGCAGCGTTTTGGAATCACCTCAAGGAAATAGCGACGACACAGCAGGCAACGCTGTCAAAGGTGATCACCCAGATCGACGAGGCAAGAGAGTGCGGCAATCTATCCTCGGCAATTCGTGTATTCGTTCTCGAAAACCTTCGGGATAGCAAGCAGCGATGAAAAATCTGCTTCGGCGGCAAAAACCGGACTGCATTTAGCTGAGCTTGCGGTTTTTGTTCTGACCTGTTCTTTATTGTGTTCCAGTTAGCGACGCTACCTGGAAGCAACATGATTCAGAGTTATTGTGATTTAAAGTTATTACGGCTTTTGACTGCCGTGAAGCCGTTCGATTTCTTCCTTCAAATGCAATTTGCGGCGCTTCAAGTCACCAATCATTAAATCGTCAGTCGAAAGATGGCGCAAAGCATCGGCGATTTCATCTTCAAGCGCCTTATGGCGTCGTTTTAGTTCAGCAAGATGAGCATCCATTTTTTCCTTCTCCGTTCACGCCGCCACCAAAACCGGCAAGCTCTTTTTGACCAGCTCCGTTGGCTGTTTGGCTTCCGCGTCAAGATAGTCCAACATTTCAAATTCGTTTCCACAATTCCAGCAGCACCAAGAATGGTGAACTTCGATTGTGCTGACATATTCTGAGCGAATCGGGGCGATTAATTCTTCTCCGCATTTCGTACAGGATGTCGAATGCCGAAAGAACGCGATTGATGTCATTGTATGCCTCCTTTTTTTTAGTTGTTTCCTCCTTTGGAGCGTTGAAAATTCACGCTACCAGCAAGTTCGGCAGAAACTCTTGATAGAGTTCGGCATTAGAAGGCGCTTGTTCTACAACGTTATCCGTCGTCTCGAATTCGTGTCCGCAGACAACGCAGTGCCAAATGCACGTCGTTTCTTGATCTTCCGTGCTTTCGGACCATTCGGGAAAAATCAATGTCGTGCCGCATTGCCCGCATCGTGTTGAATGTCGAGGTGTTGCAAGGGTTGCCATGATGGTTCTCTTTGTTTTTGGCGGTGACACCGAGTTTCACCGCGAGACAGATGCTCTCAGGCAACTGACGCAAACTTCTGCCCGAGAGCATCTGTAGTTGCACACAGAAATTCCCGAAGCTCCCCGGCAGGGAATCCCTAATGTACTCAGCAAGTTGACCTCCAATTGCTGAGTACGGTTTTGATCTGGATCAAACCGGCAGAAATACGCTTGCGATGAATGGTCGCGCCGCCCTCAGCGGCCCTGATACGAAGGCGTATGCACTATTAGACCATCGAGCGCTTCCGTCACCTTGATCTGGCAGGATAGCCGCGAGGTCGGTTTTACCTCGAAAGCAGAATCGAGCATTTCTTCTTCCTCGGGCGAAGGCGGGCCAACAATGGGGCTCCAGGCCTCGTCAACGTGCACCAGGCAGGTAGCACAGGTGCAGGATCCGCCACATTCCGCGACAATGCTGGTCACGTCGTTGCGTAAAGCCGTCTCCATAACGGTCGAGCCGATCTCGGCTTCGACAGTATGCTTGGTGCCGTCGTGTTCGATATACGTGATCTTCGGCATGCGCTGTCGAATTGCTGAGGTGAAGACGCAAAAGGGGCCGCGTCAGGCGACGCCAAGCTTTTTCTGCAGGCTGGTGGAGGACGTGGTGTATTGGAACACCAGCTTCTTTTCCGGAAACACGTATCGGTGCGCTTTCTGCGCCATCAGTGCGGCTTCGTGAAAGCCGGACAAGATCAACTTGAGCTTGCCTGGATAGGTATTGATGTCGCCGATTGCGAAAAGGCCGGGAATGTTGGTCTCGAATGCCGCAGTATCGACCGGAATAAGCTCATCCTCCATTTTCAGTCCCCAATCGGCGACCGGACCGAGCTTCATGGTCAAACCGAAGAACGGCAGCATGGAGTCGAGTTCAACGCGCGCGAGTGCGTCGTCATTGCCCTTGATGGAGCACGCAGTCAGCTGGCCGTCTGCGCCTTCCAGAGCCGTGACCTGACCGATCTTGAGATCCATGCCTCCGGCAGCGACCAAAGCGCGCATTTTGTTGACGCTATCGGGTGCGCCGCGGAATTCATCGCGCCGATGCACCAGCGTCAAGCGCTTGGCAATCGGTTGCAAATTGAGCGTCCAGTCGAGCGCACTGTCCCCGCCGCCGACGACGACAAGGCGCTTGCCGCGGAAGGCGTCCATCTTGCGCACTGCGTAGTGCACCGATTTTCCTTCATATGGTTCGATTCCGTTGATCGGGGGGCGCTTGGGTTGGAACGACCCGCCGCCAGCCGCGATCACAACAGCCTTGCATTCGAAGGTCTTGTCGCTGTCTGTGCCCACGCGGAACATGGGATCGCCGATCTTTTGCAGCGTTGTGACCATCTCGCCGAGATGAAAGCTCGGACCGAATGGCTTGATCTGCTGCATGAGCGCGTCGGTGAGGCCGTGACCCGTGATGTACGGGATGCCGGGAATGTCGTAGATCGGCTTTTCCGGATAAAGCTCGGCGCACTGGCCGCCAACCTTGTCCAGAATGTCGACGAGGTGAGCCTTGATGTCGAGCAAACCAAGCTCGAAAACCGCAAACAGGCCGACCGGCCCCGCGCCGATGATCAAAACGTCGGTCTTTATTGCTTCACTCATCCTTACTCCGGCAGCGGCCGGCTCCTTTGCTATAATTGTCATGCCGACCGGCGTGTGATGCGAGTATCGGGAACTGCGATAGCGCGCAACAGTTCCGCCAAATTCTGTTCCGGCGTCTTGCCGGTAGTCGAAAGCGTGCATTCCGCTTTGGCATAAAGCGGCTCACGGCTCTTAAGAATTGAGATGAGGTCTTCCATCGCCCGGGCACTGTTCGCCATTGGCCGCATGTCGCCTTGCGCTATGACGCGTTTCATGTGCTCTTCCGGCTCGGCCCGTACCCACACCGTGAAGCATGATGCGAGCAATAACTCCAGCGTGCCCGGCTCGGTCACAATACTGCCGCTGGTGGCGATTACGAAATTTCGGTGCTGACGCAACACCTCGTCAAGCGCTTCGCGCTCGGCACGCCGGAAGGTTTCTTGGCCGAACATGTCGAAGATTTCACTCAAGCTGGCGCCGCTGCGCTTTTCTATTTCCCGGTCCAATTCGATGAAGGGAACGCTGAGGCGTTCAGCCAGCAAGCGACCGAGCGTGGACTTTCCACCCCCGCGCAACCCAATCAGGGCGATGCGCCGCTGGCGTTCATCCTTGGAAGGCTCGCTGAAGTGACTGAGCAACAAGCTGCGCGCTTGCGCGAGTGCCGGCGGCGAAAGTCTCTCAAGAAATTGCGACAACAGCACAAGATCGAGTGCAGGTTCGCTGCCTTCTTGCACCAATTGTGTAACCGGCAGTCCCAGCGCCCGCGCAATTCGCCGCAACAGGACGATCGAACCGTTGCCGAGCCCGGCTTCAAGTTGTGCCAGATACCGCTCGGAGACTTTGGCGTGTTGGGCAAGGGCCTTTCGGGTCATACCACGCCGGTTGCGCAGCATACGTACGCGCTCCCCCAGCCGGCGCAAATAGGCGTCGGTATCGCGGGGGGCGCCGGGCCTGATGCGGGCGGGTTTCATAGACTTCGACTAACATGCATTATAATGCCGAGCAATAGGGCAACCCTTGGTGGGGCGATGATCCGCGGCGGTTTCGCAAATTGCTGAAAGTGCCGGGTTTTTGTCGATTTCGAGGAGATCGTCGAACAGTAGGGGAACCTCTCACAACGAATTGTTACAGCTGTTGTTGTGTCAGGGATGGAATGCTAGTTAGATGCATAATAATGCATAGCGCTCCGGTGGTCGCAAGAGCGGTCCAAAAACCATGACGTTTGTCGATTATCAAACCGATCCTTCGCGGTACCGCCATTGGCGGATCGAACGCGATGGCGATATCGCCTATCTGATCATGGACGTCGATCAGGCCGGCGGTCTCGGTGACTATGAGCTCAAGCTCAACTCGTACGATCTTGGCGTCGATATCGAGCTCAACGATGCGGTGCAGCGGCTCCGCTTCGAGCATCCGGAAGTACGCTGCGTCGTCATAAAGTCGGGCAAAGACAACGTATTCTGCGCCGGTGCCAATATCCGCATGTTGGGCAAGGCGAGCCACGGCGCCAAGGTGAACTTCTGCAAGTTCACCAACGAGACACGGCTTGCAATCGAGGACGCCAGCAGGAATTCCAAACAGGCGTACCTGTGCGCCATCAATGGCAATGCCGCGGGTGGCGGCTACGAGCTGGCGCTCGCCGCCGATCACATCATGCTTGTCGACGACCGGCGCTCGGCGGTCGCGCTGCCGGAAACACCGCTGCTGGCAGTGCTGCCGGGCACCGGCGGGCTTACCCGTGTCACGGACAAGCGCAAGGTTCGCCGCGATCGCGCCGATGTCTTCTGCTCCATTGAGGAGGGAATTCGCGGCACGAAGGCTGTGGAATGGCGGCTGGTGGACGAGGTGGTGCCGAATTCAAAATGGAAGGACACCGTGGCCGCGCGCGCCCATGAAATCGCAAAGCGCTCTGACCGCCCGAACAACGCCAGAGGCATCACACTGATGCCGCTCGATCGCAAGATCGAGTCGGATCACGTGTTTTATTCTCACGTTGATGTCGAGATCGATCGCGGCCGCGGGCTTGCGACGGTCACTGTGCGCGGGCCATCGCAGAGCACGCCAGCTTCGGTTGAGGCCGCGCACGCACTCGGCTCCAAGTTCTGGCCGCTCACGATCGCCCGTGAGCTGGAGGACGCTATCTTGCATTTGCGCACGAACGAAGCTGCTATCGGGGTTGTACTGTTTCGCACTGATGGCAACGCGCAAGCAATTCTTGAGCACGACAATTTTTTGGCTAAGGCCGATGGCGATTGGCTGATGCGCGAAATACGCCACTATTTGAAACGTGTACTCAAACGCGTGGATGTGACAGCCAAGAGCTTCATCGCGTTGATCGAGCCAGGGTCCTGTTTCGCCGGCACGCTGGCAGAGCTTGCCTTTGCCGCTGACCGCTCTCTCATGTTGATCGGCACTCGGGAAGGCGAAAACCGCAAGCCAGCTGCTATCATGCTTGGACAAGCGAATTTTGGATTCTACCCAATGGGAAACGGGCTTACGCGGCTCGAAACGCGCTTCCTTGGCGAGGCCGACTCACTCAAGCGCGTCAAAGAGAAGATAGGCGTTGCGGTGGAAGGAGAGGAAGCAGCGGAGCTCGGACTGGTTACGATGGCGTTCGAGGATTTCGACTGGGACGATGAGTTGCGCGTCATGCTGGAAGAGCGCGCAAGCTTTTCGCCTGACGCCATGACGGGCATGGAGGCAAATCTGCGGTTCGCCGGCCCTGAAACCATGGAAACCAAAATTTTTGGACGGCTGACCGCCTGGCAGAACTGGATATTCCAACGGCCTAACGCGATCGGCGAGCAAGGCGCGCTTAAGCTTTATGGCAGCGGCGTCTCACCGACCTTCGCCAAGGAAAGGGTGTAGTCATGAATATCGCACAGGTCGACTACGACGGCTTGATCCCGAACAATGTTGCGCTCGGGCAGGACGTGCGCGTCAAGCGCGCGCTCGAGAAATGGCACCCCGGTTATATAAACTGGTGGCACGACATGGGGCCGGAAGGCTTCCAGGAATCGTTGGTCTATCTACGCACTGCCGTCAGCGTCGACCCCAAGGGTTGGGCCAAGTTCGACTATGTGCGCATGCCGGAATACCGCTGGGGCGTGCTGCTGGCGCCCCAGGTCGAAGGGCGCAAGGTTGCCTTCGGCGCGCACAAGGGCGAGGACGCCTGGCAGGAAGTGCCCGGCGAATACCGCGCCATGCTGCGCCGCTTGGTGGTGATTCAGGGCGATACCGAGCCGGCCTCGGTCGAACAGCAGCGCCATCTCGGCAAGACCGCGCCATCACTCTATGACATGCGCAACCTTTTCCAGGTGAATGTCGAGGAGGGTCGCCACCTCTGGGCAATGGTCTATCTCTTGCAGAAATATTTCGGCACCGACGGCCGTGAAGAGGCGGAGGCGCTATTGCAGCGCCGTTCCGGCGATCCCGACACGCCGCGTATGCTGGGCGCCTTCAACGAGAAGACGCCGGATTGGCTGTCGTTCTTCATGTTCACCTACTTCACCGACCGTGACGGAAAAATGCAGCTGGAGGCATTGGCGCAATCAGGTTTTGATCCGCTCTCACGTACCTGTCGGTTCATGCTGACCGAAGAAGCCCATCATATGTTCGTAGGCGAAACCGGTGTCACCCGCATCATTCAGCGAACTTGCGAAGCGATGAAGCAGGCCGGTATTGATGATCCTTATGACATCGAAAAGGTGCGCAAGCTCGGTGTGATCGATCTGCCGACCATCCAGAAAAAGGCGAACCTTCACTTCTCGCTGACCCTTGATCTGTTTGGCAGTGAAATCTCGACCAACGCTGCAAATGCTTTCCACGCAGGGCTAAAAGGCCGTTATCGCGAAGACCGGCTAAAGGACGACCACCAGCTCGAAACCGGCGCCTATCCGGTGCTGCGGTTGATCAATGGCCAGATCAAAAATGAAGACGCTCCGGCCCTGTCGGCGCTCAATATGCGGCTGCGCGACGACTATGTAGTGGACTGCAATGTCGGCGTCGGCCGTTGGAACAAGGTGATCGAACAGATCGGCATTCCATTTCAAATCAAGCTCCCGCACGTCGCCTTCCACCGTCACATCGGTGAATTTTCCGACATTCACGCCGATGTCAGCGGCAACGTCCTGAGCGAAGCAGAGTGGAACAAACGTCGTGGGGATTTCCTGCCCTCCGGCGATGATCGCGCTTTCATCGAGGGCCTTATGCAACCGAACTTCGAGATCGGTAAATTCGCGGGTTGGATCGCGCCGCCGAGAGTCGGCATCGACAATAAACCGGGCGATTTCGAGTACGTAAAGATCGCCTGAGGCAGTTCGCAAGCCGGGGAGGGCCGCGCTATGAGCGCCGGTGAGACGCTTGAAAGTTATCTCGGTGGCAAGTGGGTGCGGGGCGAGGGCGTTGAAACCGAGCTTGTGGATCCGACCAAGGGTTCGGTGCTCGCGACCGCAAGCGCGCGCGGATTTGATCTGAAATCGGCGCTTGAATATGCGCGGCAACGCGGCGGGCCGGCGTTGCGGGCCCTGAACTATGCCGAACGGGCCAAACTGCTTTCCGGCATTGCAGACGTCCTGGCCGCCAACCGTGCGCGCTACGAAGACATCGCTATCGCCAACTCGGGCAATACCAAGCTTGATGCGGCGATCGACATCGATGGCGGTATCGGTACGCTGAAATACTACGCGAGGTTGGGTACACCGCTCGGCACGGCCAAAGCTTTGCTGGACGAGAAACCAGTACGGCTTGCCAAGGCCGAAAACTTCCAGGCCATCCATTTGATGACGCCGCGCCACGGTGTCGCCGTGCACATCAATGCTTTTAATTTCCCAAGCTGGGGATTGTGGGAGAAGGCAGCCTGCGCGCTGCTCTCTGGCATGCCGTTGCTGGCAAAACCGGCCTCGGCGACCTGCTGGCTCAGCCACCAAATGGTGCGCGATGTGGTCGCCGCAAAACTGTTGCCCGATGGCGCCCTTAATCTCTTATGTGGAAGCATCGGCACCCTGCTTGATCATGTCGCGGCCGAGGATGTGATCGCCTTCACAGGCTCCTCCGATACTGCCAGTCGTATTGTCAGCCACCGCAATGTGCTCGCGCGCGGCACGCGCGTGAATGTAGAAGCGGACAGTATCAATGCCGCGTTGCTGGCTCCGGGTTGCGCGCCTGCGACGCCGGCTTTCGATGTCTTCGTAAAGGAGGTCGCGCGTGAAATGACGGTAAAGGCGGGGCAGAAGTGCACTGCCATTCGGCGCGTATTCGTGCCGGCGGAACGTGCGGGCAGCGTCGCTGAGGCGGTCACCGCGCGACTGGCAAAAACGACCGTCGGCGACCCGCGCAATGAGGCGACGCGAATGGGGCCACTGGTTTCTCGGTCGCAACAGAGGGCCGCTCTCGACGGCATCCAGCGATTGGCGCGTGAGGCAAAATTCGTCACCGGTAGTCCGGATGCACCCAAACTCGAGGGTATCGATGGCGCTAAATCGGCATTCGTAGCGCCAACACTGCTGCGGGCCGAAAGCGGCGAAGGGCAAGCGATTCATGACACCGAGATATTCGGCCCCGCAGCAACCGTGATCCCCTACAAGAGCGAGCCGGACGCCTTTGCTCTGATCGCACGCGGCGGTGGGTCGCTGGTCGCATCTGTCTACGGGGAAGATCGCGGTTTTCTCTCGCGGGCAGTGGCCGAACTTGGTGCTTCGCACGGACGCATTCTGGCGGTCGAATCATCCATCGCAGACAGCCATACCGGCCACGGCATCGTCATGCCGCAATGCCATCACGGCGGGCCCGGCCGCGCCGGCAACGGTGCCGAGCTGGGCGGCCTGCACGGGCTGAGCTTTTATCACCAACGTGTCGCGGTGCAGGGTTCGACTGAGCTGCTCGCTTCCTTGCAGGCACAAACAGCGCCTGCACACTAAAGGCCGGACGTCATCGCCCTTCGGCCCGCAAGTCCTCGTCGCGCAGTATAAATCGCTGGATTTTGCCCGTGGCGGTGCGCGGGAGAGTTTTTCGCAATTCAATCCAGCGCGGGAATTTCCACGAACCGGCCTGTTGCTTGACGTGGCTCTTCAGTGTTTCCACGAGAGCGTCATCGGCGACGAAGCCATCTTTGAGCACGATGAAGGCCTTCGGTTTGACGAGGCCATCAGCATCTTCTTTGCCGATGACAGCGGCCTCCAGGACTGCTTCGTGCGACACCAGCGCCGCCTCGACGTCAAATGGCGACACCCACATGCCGCTCACTTTGAACATGTCATCCGTGCGGCCGCAGTAATAGTAATAGCCGTCCCTGTCGCGGCGATATTTGTCGCCGGTATGGGTCCATTCACCGACGAAAGTGCATCGGCTCTTGGCGCGCTGATGCCAGTAGCCTTCGCCGGCTGAGGGCCCGCGTACGATAAGTTCGCCGATCTCGTCCGTTCCAAGCTCGCGGCCAGCCTCGTCGACTATTCGTACCTCGTAGCCAGACACCGGCTTGCCGGTCGACCCGTAGCGGATATCGCCTGGCCGGTTGCTCAGGAAGGTTTGCAGCATTTCGGTTGAGCCAAGGCCATCAAGCACGTCGACACCGACGATATCCCGCCAACGCTCGCCAATATGAGCGGGTAATGCCTCGCCTGCCGATACGCAGATGCGCAGACGGTCAGAGCCAGCGCCGCGGCAAATCTCCCGGTGGGAAAGGAGGGCAGTGTAAAGCGACGGTACACCGTAAAAAATCGTCGGGCGATGACGGCGCATGATTTCAAATACGCCCTCCGGGCTCGGACGGTGCGGCCACAGCGCCGCTGTGGCGCCGACCGACAGTGGGAACGTCATTGCATTGCCAAGTCCGTAGGAAAAAAACAGCTTGGACGCGGAATGCACCACATCGTCTTCGCGGATGCCAAGAACGCCCTGACCGAACAAACGGGCCGTGGCCATCAAACTGGAATGGACGTGCTTGACACCTTTTGGCTCGCCGGTTGAGCCCGACGTGTACATCCAGAACGCCACTTCGTCCGACACCGTATTGGCAGTTATCGGCTTGTCGCTTGCTTTCATAAGTAGTTCTTCGAATAGATGCACATCGCGGCCGTGGAAGCCGGCTTTATCGGGCTCTGTGGCGCCGACCAGGATCACGGTCTTCAAACAGGGCAAACGGTCGACAATCGACCAGATGCTTCGCGCCAACGGCGCCGCCGCCACCAGCACGGAAGCACGGGAATCGGCAAGGATGTAGTTGTAGAGGGCCACGTTGAGATAAGTGTTGAGCGGAATTGCAACGATCCCCGCCCTGAGCGCACCCCAGAAGGCAGCCGGATAGTCGACGGTATCGTGCAGCAACAGCGCGATGCGATCTTCTTGCTCGAGTCCAAGCGAGCGCAAGGAATGGGCAAAGCGGATGCTGCGGGATTTCAGCTCTTCATAAGTGAGAGAACGATCGGGATCGACAAATGCAACTTTCTTGCCGAGACCGCGCGCTACATTGGCATCCACGAAATCGGAAGCGGCGTTGTAAGGCCTGCGTTCTGAAAAATCGTCGTTCACGCCAACCCCCAATTCGCCCATCAATTTTCGAACAGGCGGGCTAACAGCCGCCGCGCCAGCACCCCCGCCACACGCCGCCGGTAATGGCCAGGCGTGAAGGTGGTTTTCATGGGCATGATCTGATCGCGCACCAGCGCATCGAGGCCCTTAAAGACGCGCTCGTCGAGCGTTCTGCCACACAGCGCTTGTGTGCCGTCGAGCAGTACCGGGCGCGGGTTAGTACCGGTAAAGGCAATGCGCAAATCAGTAAGCCGATCGCCTTCGCGCTTGAGCGCCACTGCCACTCCTGCGACTGGATATTCGATCGACCGACGAATACGAATTTTGTCATAGGCCGAGCGCAGACCAGGCGTATTCCTCGCGCGGACGCCGGTGACGATTTCACCAGGGCGCAGTGACAAATAGATCTTGCCGTCGCCCTGCGTCTCGGTGACCGGTACATCCTGGCGCGCAAACCCGATATAGAGCTTGTTAAGCGGAATGGTGCGACGGCCTCGCGGGCCTGCGATGTCCACCTCGGCGCCGAGCGTGAGTAATGCGGGCGCGAGGTCACCGCTAAAGGTCGCAAAGCAAACCCCGCGGCTTTTCGGTGCAACGTGACAGACGGTTCCGGTGGTCTTCAGGCAGTGGTTATTGGCGGCACGCCACCATTCGCTCTGATTATAGAATATGCAGCGGGTATCGAGACAGAGATTGCCGCCAACCGTGCCCATATTGCGATGGGTAGGGCCAGCAATGTGCGCGGCCGCCTGGGCAAGAACGGGATAGTGCTTGATGACTCCCGCGTTCTCGGCGAGCTCGCTCAAACGCACGGAAGCGCCAATTTCCAGCTTGCCGGTGTCCGCCTTGATCTTGTGCAGCTCGGCAACATGGTTCATGTCGATCAATATCGGGGGCGCCACGATGCCCCGTCTGATATTGACAACGAGGTCGGTCCCGCCGCCGAGCGGCTTACTCTCTGGATGGGCAACACGCGCTGCGATCACGTCATCGATTGTTGCCGGACTGAGCACACGAAATTCGGGCAGCGCGTCCATCACGCGGCCCCGCTTTTCTTCGGCGATTTTTCGAGCGCGCGCTTGCGTTTTTCGATCGCCTCGAACACCCGGTCGGGCGTTACCGGCAAATCATTAAAGCGGATGCCGATGGCATCCGCGATGGCGTTGGTCAGCCCCGGCAGGAATGCAGCAAGCGAGCCTTCGCCTGCTTCTTTGGCGCCAAATGGCCCGTGCGGATCGTTGCTTTCGACAATGCCAACCTCGATCGGAGGCGAATCCTGGATGGTTGGCACCCGGTAGTCGAGCATGTTCGCCGTAACCATAAGCCCTTCGTGGTAACCGGCTTCTTCGCTCATGGCCTGGCCCATGCCCATCCAGACCGAGCCCTGTACCTGACCTTCGACCGTCAGCCGGTTGAGCGCCTTGCCGCAGTCGTGCGCAACCCAGACTTTGTCAACGGTAACAACGCCGGTTTCGTCATCGACACTGACCTCAACGACTTGCGCCGAATAGCTGTAACCCATCGAGCCGCCGATGGCCGCGCCGCGATACTTCTTGCCGCCGTGCGATTCCGGAAGGGTTGAATAATTGCCGGTAACGATAATGGTGCCGGTATCCTTCATCGCCTCGGTCACCACTTCGTCGAAGGTCGCGCCTTTGTCCTGCGCGCCGGCGCGGTAGACTTCGCCGAGGCACTCGATATCCTCGGGGCGCGCCTCCAACTTGCGCGCCGCGGCATTGACCAGAACGGCTTTGAGGTTACGCGCCGCATCAAGGGCAGCATTACCGACCATGAAAGTGACACGGGAGGAGTACGAGCCATTGTCTTTCGGCACCACTTCGCTGTCGCCGGTCACGACGCGCACGCGCGCAAGATCAAGCCCAAGCACCTCGGCAACGGTCTGCGCCAGGATTGTCGTTGAGCCCTGTCCAATATCGGCGGCGCCGGAGAGCACCACAATCGAGCCGTCAAAATCGAGCTTGATCTTTACCGTTGCATGCGGCTCGCCGGTCCAGTTCACAGGCTTGGAGGCGCCACTAATATAATGCGAGCAGGCCATTCCGAGGCCTTTGCCCTTGGGCATTTTGCCTTTGCGTTTTGCCCAGCCGCTTTCTTTTTCCACCCAATCCATGCATTCCGGCAAGCCATAAGAATTCACCATCAGATCGTTATCGGTGAATGTCGGTGCCTTCAAAAAATTGGCGCGGCGCACGGCGAACGGATCCAATCCCAACTCCGCGGCCATTTGATCAAGAAGGCTCTCAAAGGCGAAACGGATGTCGACCGTGCCATGACCACGAAAGGCTCCGCAGGGCGGCGTATTGGTCAATACGCGCCTGCCGACATATTTCACGTTGTGCAGATCATAGATCGCGTAAAGCATCGAGCCAGAATAGAGAATGGTGACGATGCCGTAGCCGGAATGAGCACCGCCTCGCTGGTCACAGTCGCATTCGACTGCAGTAATGCGCCCGTCCCTGCGCATGCCGATCTTGAGCTTGATGTCGGTTTCCGGCCTGCCGCGATGGGTGATGAAAGTCTCCTCGCGGGTGGTGACAATGCGCACACGGCCATTGGCCTTGCGCGCGAGCAATGCAGCAATCAATTCAATGTTGAGCGCTTCGGTGCGGCAGCCAAACCCGCCGCCCACATGTGGTTTGATCACCCGGATGCGCGACATATCCATGCCGAGGGTCTGCGACAACATCAGGTGCACGTAATAGGGCACCTGAGTGGAAGCATGCACGGTCATGCGGTCACGCACCGCATCGTAATCTGCGATAGCCGCATGCATTTCCATCTGGTTCTGGCAAACCTCGGCGCAATTGTAAGCGGCTTCGCGTACGAGATCGGCTTCGGCAAATCCTTGCGCGGTTGAGCCAAGTTCGAACAATACGTCGCGCTCGATGTTACCGGGCTTCTTTTCATGCAGCAGGACGGCGTCGGGTGCGAGGGCTCCTTTGGAGGTGTAGTACGCCGGTAGCTCACGCACGGTGAACTTGATACGACGAAGTGCCTCGCGTGCACTTGCGTCATCGGCCGCGGCAACCGCGGCCACGGGTTCGCCTCGATAGCGCACTTTATCTCGGGCCAGCGGATGCTCGCTGCGTGCGATGGGCAGCACGCCGAAGGTCTTGTCGCAGTCGGCTCCGGTGACGATCGCCACCACGCCGGGAACTTTCAGGGCTTCAGCCACGTCCACCGCAACGATCTCACCGTGTGAATAGGGGCTGCGATAGACACGGCCCGCCAGCGTGCCAGGCGCAAGAATGTCGGCGGTATATTTGGCGCGGCCGGAGACTTTATCCGGACCATCGATCATCGGCACATAGGAGCCGATATTGTGCGCCGGGACCGGCTTGTTCATGGCGCGACGCCCTGTTTGCCGAGCGCTGCCGCGAATTTCACCGCCTCGATTATCTTCACGTAACCAGTGCAACGGCAAATGTTGCTGCCGAGCGCTTCCAGAATCTCCGCATCGGTCGGGTTTGGATTTCTGCGCAAAAGGCCGGCGGAGGCCATGATGAAGCCCGGCGTGCAGTAGCCGCACTGCGAGCCAAGCTTTTCGTGGAAGCCGCGCTGCACGGCGGAGAGCTGTCCGTCAGATCCAAGCGACTCAATCGTATCGACACGCTTGCCCTGGACGGTGGTTGCCAACGTAAGGCACGACAGCGTCGGTCGATCGTCGATCAGCACGGTGCAGGCGCCGCACTCCCCGCCGTCACAACCAGTCTTCGTACCCGTGAGCCCGACTTTTTCACGCAGATAATCGAGCAAAAGGACATTGTCAGCGACCGCATCAGTGCGGTCACGGCCGTTGAGCCTGCATTCAAGCAGCCTGGCCAAATTCGTTTCTTCCCCTGGAGGCGAGCGTTTTCGCGCGCCACTTTTCTTTACTACAGTTCTATTAGCGTCGCGTTACGACACACTAGGCCAAAATGCCTCTCCAGACCAATTACCGGGAATGGCTGGAACGATTACGCCACCTTGAACTTGGCAATTACGTCGCCTGGAATACTGGCGCCGCCGACTTTTTCGGGATTGTCCTTGCGGCGGGTCACCCAGACGCGGGTTTCACTGCCTTCGACGGCCAGTTCCCCGTTTACCAGGAGGTGATGCTCAACATCAAAACTAGAACGGCGGAACTCGCTGACCCGCGAGGCAGTATCGACGATATCGCCAAATTTAATCGGCTTGATGAAGTTCGCGCGGACATCCACTAGAGGTATTCCCATGATGCCGAATGTCGACTTGAGCTCATGGGGTTTTACGCCGAGGGCTGCCTGGAACAGGTGCCAGGTACAGGAGTCGAACAGTTCGAAGAAGCGGCTATTGAAAACGATCCCCGCCGGGTCGCACTGGCCCCATTCGATGGTGAGTTGCCTGCGGTTGGTGAATGATATCACGTGATCGCCCCTGCCTCTTTGTCCAAACCATTCTAATTGATCGTAAGGTCGGCGGTAAATTGTCAGGATCGGGCCTTGCTGTTGCGTTTCCGTTTCGGCTTTTTTGGTTCGGGCCACTCCACCACGTCCTGCGATAGTAGTTCGACCCTTGAGGTTCGTCGGCGCGTGTGCAACGCCTGCCGCGGCGCAATTGACGCATGCGGCGAGGTATCGAGTTCAACCAGCAGCCAGTCGAGATCTTCTCGCGCGATAACCCAGCTTCGTGGTGCATACCGCGCGAGCGAAAACGGCCTTGAAAATGACAACATGGATTTTTTCCCGCCTGGCAGGCAGTACTCGTGCGCGTATGTCATCGCCAGCTCGCGCGGGCTCACATAGATCGGGTCACGCCAGCGCAAAACCGCGTGGTTGGTTTTGCTGATTGCACCCCAAAGTCCGCGCTCCTGGAAAAGCGCAATGATGTGGTCCTGGTCGCTCGGCAGCGCGCGAATATCCATCAGCAGCGGGCGCTTGCCATGATAGGCGAGCGCGGCCGCCGCGAAGATCGCGCCTTCGGAGCAATGGGCCATGCGCGCGTTGAGAACACGGCGCGGCGACATGGCGGTATCGCCATCGAGGCTGAAATTGACCGGCAGCTTGTCGAGAAAATCCTGGATCTTTTGCGGTGTATCCAAACGCTTGAACAGCCGATGCTCGGCCGGCATCAGGACCGCGTGCAGTCTGCTGCGATAGCTCGGCATTACGGGCGGAATAGGTGCGAAGTGCGCATCACCTTCCGTGTTTTGCATATGAGACTTGCAGATTCGAGCATTACCCGCGTTCTCCACAACGGTGCGGCGGAGAGAAAATATTAGCGCCGGGTTACCAACCAAAACAAATTTTTTCTTATTTTTAGGCAGTTATTGCGGTTTTGTAGAATAGTCTCCTATTAAACAGCTCCTTCGTCGTTCCCCTGCAAGGAGCAATTTTTTTATGACTGCTACGACCCTGCCAGGCGCGACGCCCCGTCGTGCCGACAATGTGGAGCTCGCTCCGCGCATCAGCGAGGATTGGCTATCGCTGATCATCGGGCTCTTGATTTTTGTGCTGGCGCTCGCCGGCATTGCCAATGTCGATCTGCTCGGCTGGGTCGTAACCACGTCGGTGTGGAGCGATGCGAGCAAGGCTCTCGGCACTGTATCGAAATCCTACGCTTCCCTTGGTGGCGTTGGCGCACTGGTCGCGACATATTTTGCGTTGCTCGTTGTGCTGAGCATGGCGGCGGCCGCACTCAAGAGCGACGTCAAGAAATTCGCGCTTGCATTTACGGCGGTGTTCTGGATCGCCTATGCCAGTTGGGTCGCGGGCAATTTTGCAAACTTTGCTGCCGTGACGCCGGCCGAGCTTCAAAAATTCGGGATCAGCTGGTCGCTCAAGTTGACCAATGAAGGCGCATATATCTTTGCGCTCATCGTCGGCCTGGTAATCGCCAATGTATTCCCGCGCTTTGCGGATGCGATCAAAGACGCAGTACGGCCCGAACTCTACATCAAGATCGCGATCGTCATTCTCGGCGGTTTCTTCGCCGTCACAGCAGCAGGCAAGCTATCGCTCGCGAGTTCACTGCTGCTCCGCGGTGTCGCGGCGATCATTGAGGCCTATCTGATCTATTGGGCGGTTGTTTATTTCGTCGCACGCAAATGGTTCGGCTTCAATCGCGAGTGGGCGGCGCCGCTTGCTTCCGGGATTTCGATCTGCGGTGTATCAGCAGCGATCGCGACGGGCGGCGCCATCAGGGCGCGACCAATGATTCCGGTGCTGGTGTCCTCGCTGGTGGTCGTGTTTGCGGTGGTCGAAGTACTGATATTACCTTTTCTGGCACAAACTTTTCTATCGCACGAACCATTGGTAGCAGGCGCCTGGATGGGCCTCGCCATCAAGACCGACGGTGCAGCGGTCGCCGGGGGTGCCATCACTGAGTCGCTCATCCTCGCGCAGAATGCCGCGGAAGGCGTCAAATACCAGCCTGGCTGGATTCTCGGCACGGCGGCGACGGTCAAGGTATTTATCGACATCTTCATCGGCATCTGGGCGTTCGTGCTTGGATATATCTGGACCAATCACATCAATCGGACGTCGGACAGGGCAAGCGTGCGTGAAATCTGGGATCGCTTCCCGAAATTCGTCATCGGTTTTGTGGTGACCTTTGCCGTTGGTCTCTATCTCGCGCTGGCGATGCCGGCAGACGTCGCTGCCAAGGTGCCAGCTGCGATGGGCGAGGCGAACACCATCCGTGTCGTGTTCTTCATTTTGACCTTCTTCTCGATCGGTGTGCTCTCAAACTTCAAGAAGCTTTGGCAGGAGGGTATTGGCCGGCTCGCCGCGGTCTACCTCGTAAGCCTGTTCGGATTCGTGATCTGGGTCGGATTGCTGATTTCCTGGCTGTTCTTCAGCGGCGTCAAGCCGCCGCTGGTCGGCTGAACTGAAGGAGAGAACAATGTCGGAAGTGAATGTCGGAGAGGAATTACACAAGGCGCAAGTCGAGCCGTTGCTGCCGGTCGAGAAAAAACTGATCGGCTGGAGCCTGGGCATTGGGCTTGTTGCTCTCGTAGTTCTTGCCATCGTCAATCAGCTGTTCCCCGCCTCGATCTAGCGGCACCAGCTGCGGTGCCGGGAAATGAAATGAGTTAAGGGCATGTCGCCAATTCCGAAGACCGCGCCTTTCGCCGAAGAGGAGATCGATCTCCTTAACCGCGTGGTCGGTACCGCAAGCCCGATCCAACGAGCCTGGCTTGCCGGGTTTCTGGCGGGTATCGACGCTTCGGGAGGAGTCCTGCTGCCACAGCCGGCCACTCAGGCACGCCCGGCTGAACCGTTGACTATCGTCTATGCCAGTGAGTCGGGAAATTCGGAAAAGCTTGCCAGCGACCTTGCCAAGGCAGCGCGCAAGAACGGATTAAAACCGAACATTGTTGATATGGCCGATCTTGAACTTGCGGCCCTGACGGAAGCCAAGAGGCTGGTAATCATTGCTGCCACTTGGGGCGAAGGTGAGCCACCGGCCCGCTCCGTGCGTACCTATAACGAGCTGATGGGAGAAAGCGCCCCCCGGCTGGACGGCATTGAATTTGGCGTGCTGGCGCTTGGCGACACCGCCTATGCGGAATTCTGCGCGATCGGCAAGAAGATCGACGAGCGGCTTGCCGCGCTCGGCGGCAAACGCGTGGTCGACAGGGTCGATTGCGATCTCGATTTCACGGAACCCGCGGCGCGATGGATCGGCGATGCGGTGAAAGTCCTCACCCCGCCAAACGCTGGCGGCCGCGTTATTGAGGTCGACTTCGGCGCCAAGCCAGCGGCAGTTCCGGGTACGGATATCGTCGAGGCCAAAATCATCGAGCACGTCGATCTGAACTCCTCGCGGTCGGACAAGGAGACCATGCATCTCGCGCTCAGCTTTGAAGGCAGCGCGCCGGCGTATGAGCCCGGCGACTCGCTTGATGTCTACGCCGAGAATGATCCGGCATATGTGGACGAATTGCTGAAAATCACGGGCTTGGCGGGCAATGACAAGCTGCGTACCGAATTTATCAAATCGCGCGACGTAACAACGCTTTCGCTCAAGGCCGTCGAGATCTATGCGGAGCGCACCGGTCACCACTATGTCAAGGCGCTGATTGCGGCTGGCCAAGCAAAGGAGTGGATTGCGGGCCGACAGCTCATTGACTTGATTGCGACCTTTCCTATCGCGATTGATGCCGAGACGTTGCGCGCGCTTACGCGGCCGCTTGCACCGCGTGCGTATTCGATCGCGTCCTCGCGACGCGAGGTTGGAGACGAGGCGCATCTGCTCATCTCGGCGGTGCGATACGACAGCCGCGGGCGAGCGCGCAAAGGTGTTGCATCCAATTACGTGGCCGAGCGCCGCAAGCGGGGCGATCGCTTGCGTGTGAGGCTCAAGCCCAACAAGCACTTTGCGCTACCGGCCGGTGACAAAGATATCATCATGGTTGGTCCCGGTACAGGCATTGCGCCGTTTCGCGCTTTTGTGCAGGAGCGGCGAGCGACGCAGGCGCCTGGCCGCAGCTGGCTATTTTTCGGCGACCGTACCTTCACCCATGATTTCCTGTACCAGCTTGATTGGCAGGAGGCGCTGAAGGATGGCGCCCTCACACGGATGGACGTCGCCTTTTCACGCGACAGGCCAGAAAAAGTCTATGTCCAGCACAAGCTGTGGGAGCGCCGCGTCGAACTTGTCGAATGGCTCGACGGCGGCGCGTACTTTTATGTCTGCGGCGACGCCAAAGCCATGGCCAAGGATGTACGTAACGCGCTGGTCCGCGCCTATGCCGATGTGAAGGCGTTGTCTCCCGTGGCGGCCGAACAGGCAGTTTCGGCGCTGGAGCGCGAAAAGCGCTACTTGCAGGACGTCTACTGATCCACTCCCATTGGACTGCGATGGCTGACGAATTCTCGCGCAACGAGCGCATCAAGGAAGCGAGCGATTATTTACGCGGAACGCTGGCCGACGGCCTGCGTGAGGAAATAACCGGCGCCGTCATCGAGGATGATGCACAGCTGGTGAAGTTCCACGGCATGTATCTCCAGGACGATCGCGATCTTCGGCCGGAACGTA
>Ga0187777_10000576_pt1 | contig 24692 bp, 17 predicted proteins | sample 1015_Q2_SP5_10_M_FD_132416 | JGI IMG/M metagenome (GOLD analysis project Ga0187777, IMG submission 132416) | Tropical peat soil microbial communities from peatlands in Department of Meta, Colombia - 1015_Q2_SP5_10_MG | ecosystem: Environmental > Terrestrial > Soil > Wetlands > Peat | place... | reverse complement strand
CGCTGCGGCCGAGGCCGCGACGCGTCAGCAGGTATTCGCAAAGGGGTTCGGAAGCCTGCGGCAAGCGTTCCGGCCAGATGCGGTCGCCGCCGTCGGTGCGGGCAAGAAACCGGCATGAGAGGATCGGATCGCTGTCTGCCTGCGGCAACATCGCTAACTGCCGTTCGATCTTTGTGGGGAGCCACTCGTCATCGTCGTCCAGGAAGGCGATCCATGCGCTGCCGGCCGCTTCGACACCGGCGTTGCGCGCGTCCGAACCACCCACGTGCACCGGCAATGCGACCACGCGTACCCGCGGATCTCCCATCTCGCGCAGCATGAATTCCGTCTCCGGATCGGGGCCGTCGATCACGACCACGACCTCACTGGCCGGATGCGTTTGAGCCAGCGCGCTGTCGACCGCCAACTTGAGTGACGCCGGCCGGTGTCGCGTAGGAATCACCACGCTGACATGTGGATGACTATCCGTGGAAGCAACCATCGGGTTCAGTCTGCAGCCATTTCACGGCGCAGCACGGCACGGTAGATGTCTTCGAGGGCGGCGGTCTGGCGACGCAGGTCGAACAGCTCGCGTGTCCGCCTTTGCCCGGCTTCGCTGAAGCGCTGCCACCTCGAACGATCGCTTAGCAGCGTAATGATGTTGTGAGCCAGCCCTGCGACATCGCGCTCGCGCGCCAGCAGCCCGGTCTCGCCATGGACAACAGCTTCGGGGATGCCACCAGTAGCGAAACCCGCCACTGGCAAGCCCATGGCCTGGGCCTCGGCGCATACAGTCGCGATTCCCTCGGAGGCGCCCGAAGCGACGGTGACACTAGGCACGCCGAGCACGTGCGCACGGTTCATCCAGTGCCGGACCAGTCCAGAGGGCTGAGTAGAGAGGAAGCTGACGTGGTGCAGAGCCAGCTCGTGCGCGGTTTTCTCGAGCTGCGAGCGCAGAGGCCCGTCTCCGATGATCACCAGCCCGCATTCGGGACGTGCCTGCTGCACCAATCGCATGGCGCGCAGCAACGACTCACACCCTTTGTTCTCCACGAGCCTGCCCACGAACAGCACGGTGTCCGAGCGCGCCATAGACGGGTCGGGGGTGAAACCGCCGATGTCGATGCCGGTGTAGTGCACCAGCGTCTTGTGCGGAGGGGCCCCTTTGCTCAGCGCCTTGCCACGCACGAACTCGCAAACACAGATCACGAGCGCAGCCACCTGGTAGAGGCGAGCACGCCGCTTGACGTAGAAATGCAGCGGCAGCGAACGCGACAGCGCGTGGTCTTCGGTGGTGACGTCGTAACCGTGGTGCGTGACGATCAGGGGCACGTCGAGGACCTGCGCCAGCGGCATGGCGTGGGTCGCGTCCGGACCGAAGTGAGCATGGATCAGCGCTGGGCACAGGGCGCGCACGCGAGCTGCTTGCCGCCGGCTCGGTCCGAAGAGCTTGCAGAGAACCCTGCGCGGCCGGTTCAGCCGCCCGGGCTCGACCAGCAGCGCGCGCCGCTCGGCAGGAACAGGCAAGCCTTTGACCGAGCGCAGTCCCACGTAAACCGGGCGGAATTCACGCAGCGCCTCGGCCTGCTTGAGGATGAAGGTTTCCGAGGCGCCCAGGAGATCGTCGCGGTAGATGACCAGGTTGTTGTTCAAGGGGTTCAAGCAGAAGGCCAGCACGGACCGGACTTGCGGCTTTCGACTGCCGTCGTTTGCGAACCGCCTGCGCGGCAGACACCACGACGGCTACGTACACGGCCCAATAGATGTCATTCTGTCGCGGGACGAGTCGTTCGACCAAGTCACAAAGGAACAGGAAGGCGAGATACAGCAGTGGCCAGCATGCCAGGCGATCCGGACTCACCCGCAACAGTCTGAATCCATTGCCCGCGGCCTGGAAATACCCGGCGGTGAACAGGGCGAGTCCAGCGATCCCTAATTCCAGCCACAAATCAAGAAATCCGTTGTGGGCATGGCGCGCGACGAACCCCAGCATGGCCGAGACGCGAGCGGATTCGCCGTGCAGGCCTGCCCAAAAACCGCTGAACCCGTACCCCAGCACCAGGTGGCTTGAGATAGCTCTCCACACGGCGGTCCAGATCTTCGTTCTCCCCGTAAGTGTCGCTTCGCGGCCAAGGGAGGCGAGCAAGTGCGCGCGAGCGCGGATGGCCAGCAAGACAACGCCGGCGCCCGCCGCCAGGAACACGATTGCCAGCGGAACCAATGTAGTCATGCGGGCACGCAGGATGCGATAGCTCGGGAGCAGCAGCACGAGAGCGAGGGAGACCAGCAGCGCAGTCCGCGATCCCGACATCAGCATCACCACTGCGCAGAAGGGCAGGGCGGCGATGCGCACCGCCCGCGGGAGCACCCCTTTGGCCGACCACAAGACGAGAATTGCCAACGCCATCATTTCCCCCAGCCGACTCTTGTGCCCGAGGATCCCCTGCCAGTCGCCGGGATGGAGTTGGCTATCAATGCCGTACTGGGGAAGCAGAAGCGCGCACGCCGCACTGAGCATGGCCAGAATGATGAATGTCCAGGCCAACAGCCGCACCTGTCGCGCGAGTTCGTAACGCGACCCGAAGTAAATGCCAAACGTAGTGGTGGCGATCAACACCAGGCTGCGGTGGAAGGTGAAATCGGGGTCGCTTGACCACAGAGTCGAAGCCAGGGCCAGCAGCGCCAGAGCCAGCACCCAGCCGCTGGCGCGCAGAGCTCTCATGAACTTCCGCCAGTGCAGAACCACGAACCCGAGGGTGATTCCGTACATAGCGGTCTGGATCGTCAGCAACAAAGGATTGTCCTCCAGGCGCCAGACGTTGAACAGGGAATCACCTGCCAGAAAGCCGGTGAGTCCGCCGGTGAGATACAGCAGCATCAGCACCGCAAAACATCGCTCTAGAAGGTTTAGCATTCCGTCTGCGGGGCAAGTTTTCTGGCGCCACTGCTGGCAGCTTGTGGCGAACGCGTTCGTAGCAGCAGCACGCAACTCCACAGCCCCACCGCCAGCAGGCCGTCAGAAGCCAGGCTGCTCCAGGCCGCGCCGCGCCAGGAAAATCGTGGGATGAGCCAGAGATTGATGAGCACATTGAAAGCGGCGATGACAAGCTGCACCAGCGTCCGCAGGGCCTGAGATCCGGCGCCGGTCAGGGTATCGGCGGCGAAATAGTGGCAGGTTTTGAGCAACGGCAGCAGAGACAGCCAGCGTAGCGCCTCGGTGGTGCGGAGGTACTCGGTACCGAGAATGCGCGGCACCACAGGCGCCGCCAGAATCATGCCGAATGCGGCTGCGACGGAGTACATCAGCGGTCTGGGCACAAGACGCCGGGCAAAGCTGAAACTGCCTGTGATCCCATCTTCTCCATGCCGGAAGAAGCCAGGATAAGCCGCCGCCAGCAAAGCGCGCACAGGAAGGAAAGCGACGTCGATCAGCCGGTAAGCGGCGGCGTAGATGCCGGCCGCGTCCAGTGTCGCCAGGCGGGCCAGCATGGTCTTGTCCACATCGTTGTAGATGGTCTGGGCGGAAAGGCTGGTGGAGAACCAGAACCCTTCGCGCAGCTCCCCACGAATTCGGTTCAGGCCGCTAAACGCCGGCCGTGCCAGCCGGAAGATCACGCAGTGCATCGCTCCCAGCGCACACATCGCCGAAGTCACCAGGTAAGCGACGCACCAGGCGATAACCGTCGTCCTATGCAGCAACACCACGAATGTGATCCCACCCAAACGCATCAGGCTGGCAAGCACATTCAGGTTCGCCGTCCAGTTCAGCTCCTCGACGGATTGAAATGCCAGACACGCCACGTCCACTACGCGGTACATCACCAGGTCCGAGGCCGCGACCAGCAGGATGACGGATACTGGAATGGCACGCGGAAGCACCACCACGCAGGCTGGCACAACCACAACACTGAGCAGCAAGCCAGAAGCCAGCGTCATGAACAGGGCGTTCCCCAGACACTCGGGCAAAAGCCGGCGGTCGCGCGCCACCTGCTTGACCATCAGGTTTCCGCTGCCGTTGCCCACGAAGGGATATGCCATCGCGACCGTGGCCGCCACGGCGACGAACGCGCCATATTGTGCCGGCCCCAAACTACGTGCCATCAGGAAAAAATAGAACGCCTGCACCACCAACCGTCCCGCCTGCGCCAGCAGCATGTATACCGTGTTCTGACGTAGTACCGGTGAAAAGGCAGTGGGGGCAGCGGGCATTTACTGTCCCGTTCCCGCGAGTACGACGGCTATGGTCTTGAGTAGGATCTTGATGTCGAGCCAGGGGCGCCAGTGCTCCACATACTCGATGTCGAGAGACACGTAACGCGCGAACGAGGGATTGGAACGGGCCTCCACCTGCCACAAGCCAGTGATGCCCGGCAACACATCGAGCCTGCGAAGGTGTTTGAGCTCATACTGTTGGACCTCGCAGGCCAGCGGCGGGCGCGGACCGACCAAACTCATGTCGCCCTGCAGCACGTTCCACAACTGCGGCAGCTCGTCCAGGCTGTACTTGCGCAGGAAGCGGCCAACGCGCGTTACCCTTGGGTCATTGGCCATCTTGAACAACACTCTGTCGCGCTGGTTCAGGCACTGGACAGAAGCTTGCAGCGCCTCGGCGTTGGCCACCATGGTGCGGAATTTGTAGCAGGGGAAAATTCTCCCTTTTCTGCCCACGCGCTCCGAGGCGTAGATGACATTTCCCGAAGAATCCAGTTGTATGGCGATAGCGATTATCAGGAATAGGGGAAGCGAAACCACCAGCGCAGCCGCAGAAACCACCACGTCGATCCAGCGCTTGAGTACCAAAGCGGCCGCACGTCCGGGCCGCTGGCGCAGCACGATGACCGGGAAGCGGCCGAGGTATTCGACCGGGGCTCCCCAGGCCAGATCGTCGTACAGGTCAGGGACTACACGGACATCCAACCCGATCTTGGCCGCTTCCGCGACCGCACGTTGGACGACCTGGCGGTCGGCCACCGCGACCAGAACCTCATCGATGAAGTGAGCGCGTACCACGGCGCGAAGATCGCTGACAGAACCCAGCGTCTCGGCCGCTTGGATCGCATCCTGCTCCGGCCCGCCAGCCACCAAACCGCGAACCACATAGCCGAGCTGGGGGTGGCGCTCCAGATAGGCACGCAGCGCCAGCGCCGGCACCCCACTGCCTACGATCAGAGCGTTGCGGCAACTCCATCGATTGATGTGCGCTTTCTCCCATCGCAGCCGGCGCAGCCGGCGCCATCCAGCGAGCAGACCCGCGCTCGCTACTGCGGTGAATCCGATTACAAAACGCGATACAAACCTGAACCCCGAGAAGCTACATGCGGTCTGCACGATGGCGGCGAACAGGACAGCCATGCAGGTTGCCCGGCTTTCTTCCCACGCAGAAACCGCGTGCAAGCGCCGGTACAGTCCCTGCGCGTCGCACAGCAGAACCACAAACACCGAATACAGCACCAGAAATCCGGCGTGGCCTGAGAGATAGGCGCCGCGTTCGAGTGGGAGGAGGTCCAGGCGGCTGGTGAATGCCGGCGTCAATCGCAGGCCGAGCGCCACTGCCGAACTCACCCAGATCAAGATGAGATCGGCGGCAACGGCCAGGACTTGCGCCGTGCTAAGCGCAGACCATCCGGGGAGGCTCCCCGCAAGACGTGCCGACGCCTCGGTTGCAAAAACCGGACTTGCCTGTTGGGCCAGAGCCATCCGGGCTGGGGGGGGAGGGCTGCCGCGAAGTGATATGGAAACGAAGTTAAGCCAAGCTCATTTTGAAGGCGGTCTGGGCGTTGGCTGGATGACTTCGCCGAACGTGGTCAAATAACCTCGACGTCATAACCTTCGATACGCACGGCCAGGGAGCGCTGAATCAGCTCAACCGAGACCACCAGGCTGGTTTCTCCCCTGTAAGCGAGCAGGATCCCTTCTACCCCTTCCAGCGCTCCCCCGCGAATGCGCACCCGCTGGCCCACTTCCAGAAAAGGATGCTTCACGCAGGGTATGTTGTGGGACACGAGCTTTCGCACCGCTTCGATCTGCTCCTCCGGGATCGACGTTCCGCCAGGACCAGTGCCCACGATCCCGACCACGCTTTGAATCTGAGCGATCGTGGAGACGGTTTCGGGGGACTCGCGGGCGTGGAAAAACGTATACCCGGGAAACAGTGGCACGCGGACCCGCTTTCGCCGGTCACTCCAGCGGTGGATTTCCTCGACCAGCGGCAAATAAGCGTCTATGCCACGACCACGCAGTTGAGCCGCCACTACCTTCTCATGCCGCGAGCGCGTGTGAACCACGAACCATTGCTTGGGGACGGAGGATGGGCTGCCGAAGACAGCTTCGCCCCCTGACTCCCATCCGTACCTGTGCAAAACGGAAACGGCCACCGATGTCTCTCGGAAGGGGGTACCGGTTTTCTCCGCCACACAGCCTGCGACGGCCCCCGCATCCCGCTTTCGCCGGAGGTTGAACGTACGGTGAATACGCGACCATCGGCAAGAGAGCAGACGTCCCGGCGAAGGGTTTCTCCGTTGCTCGACTGCTGCAATAGTGCCGGCGGGAGTCTGCGAGCCGCGCCCACCGCGGTTGGAAGAGGCGATCTTCCCTAATTGGGAACCGGGCCAGCTTTCCCTAATTAGGAACAGGAAGACTGGGTTTCAAAAACGGCCGGACCCGAACCTTGGTTTTGAGTTCTCTGTTTTTCCTGCTCAAGAAAGAAAGGCAGCCTGCTGGGCATTTTCCAGATTCAGAACAAAGACGGGAGAACCTTGGCAAAAAAGCGTCGCCGGTGGTGGTTGTGGTGGAAGGCATGCCCCCCGAAATCACCGTCCACGGCTGGCTGGATCACCCTCGGGACGAGACACTTAGCGATTATGGATAGAATTTATTGCGTTCTGATATCCACGAAGCCGAGAGCGCTTGTTCCAAATTCGGAACAAAATTGCACTAATCGTGCCACAGTTCAGAACGCCTCTACCATCCTCGCTGCACAGGGATATGTGGGGTAGGTGGAAGCGAATGGTTGCGTCTTCACGTAACCAGCCGCTTGCATGTCATCAACGTTGGACTGCGCCACGTCTATGCCACTCTCGCTCAAGTCCCGCTCTGGCCCCATCACGGTGCTGGTCGCCGACGCCGACGTCATGGCGTGCCGGTTATTGGCCAGCGGTCTGCGGCGCCACCGCCAGTTGCGCGTAGTTGAGTTTCATCTTCCCGACGGCAATATCCTGAAGCGGCTTTCCGAAACCCGTCCGGACATTTTGCTGGTGGGGACTACCTTCGCCGACGGTCCGTTGAGCGGGTTCGTCCTGGCGCGCGAGGTCCGCAAGAATTTTCCGGACATCCGGATCGTGGTGCTGCTGGAGAGCTCGCAACGCGCCCTCGTGGTCGAAGCCTTCCGTTCCGGAGCTAAGGGCGTTTTCTGCCGATCCGATTTCGAGTTCAAGGCGCTTTGGAAGTGCGTTTCCGCCGTGAAAGACGGGCAGATCTGGGCCAACAGCGAGCAACTGCACTTCGTGATGGAGACCCTCGCCGAGGCGGCGCCGCTGCACCTGGTCAATTTCGAGGGCGTGGGGCTGCTGACCAAGCGCGAGGAAGAAGTGGTCCGTCAGGTGGTGGAGGGACTCAGCAACCGTGAGATCGCCGACCAACTCAAACTCAGCGAGCACACGGTCAAGAACTACCTCTTTCACATCTTCGAAAAGCTTGGAATATCGAGTCGGGTTGAACTGGTCACCTACGCCGTAGCCAACGCCGAAAAGAGGCTTTCCGTTCCGGCGCTCACGCCTGCCTGCCGCGAAGAGTTTCCGGTCGCTAATCGTTCCCGGCATCGCTCCGCGTAGGCCTACTGGGCGAGCATGGTCAGCACGACCCGTCCCGTGATCTGGCCGCGATCTAATTCCTCCAGTGCGCGGTTGACCTCCGGCAACGGCCGGGTAGTGACCTGGCAGTGCACCTTGCCTGCCTCAGCCAGGGCCAGTACCTCGCGCAACTCCTGGCGAGTACCCACGGCAGAAGCGCGGATGCGCACTTCGCCGGCCGCCATCATGAGGGGCGGAAAGCAGATGTTCTCCGCAGGCAATCCCACGACCAGCAGGGTGCCCGTTGGCCGGAGGCAGCGGAAGGCGGTGTCGTAAGCCGCTTTCGCCGCCGAGGTCACCAGCGCGACGTGGACGCCGCCTTTTCTCCGCAGTTCCCGCGCGACGTCGCCAGCCGCGGCATTGAGCGTCACCGCCGCGCCAAGAGAGGCTGCCAGCGCGAGCTTATCTTCGGCGATGTCGATGGCAATCACCTCCGCGCCCATGCTGCGGCCGATCTGCACGGCAATATGTCCCAAGCCGCCGACGCCGAACACGGCCAGGCGCTGGCCAGGGGAGAGACCCGATGGCTTCAGCGCACGGTAAACCGTGAGCCCCGCACACAACAGAGGCGCAGCCGAAGCCGGTGCAAGGCTGGCTGGCATCTTCACTGCGTGGCTGGCCGGGGCTTTGACGAACTCCGCAAAGCCGCCATCGACGGTCACGCCGGTGATCTTCTGCCGGACGCAGAGGTTCTCGTTGCCCTCGCGGCAGGGTTCGCAGGTTCCACAGGTCCAGTGAATCCAGGGAACACCGACGCGGTCGCCGATCTGCAGCTCTCCGACCGCGCTTCCCTTCCCGACGACGCGCCCGACAACTTCGTGGCCGAGAATGAGCGGCTTCTTCACGATCCCGGCAAGTTGCTTCCAGTCGCCGCCGGCCACATGCAGATCGGAATGGCACACTCCGCAAGCTTCGACCTGAATCAAAACTTCATCGCTCGCGGGTTCTGGACGGGGGACCTCCTCTACGACAAGAGGCGCTTTCGGCTCATAGAGGACCGCAGCCTTCATGCTCCGACTCCGAGATCATGAGCGCACCAGAAGCCTCGCGAAATCGGGTGCCCGGGACCGCCCGCATCCCTCTTAGGCTGCTTGCCCGGCGCGCTTAAGAAACGCCGTCGCATTGTAGGACAGGCATAACAAAAGCACCACGGCTGGTGTTTCCAAGCAGAAAGCAAAACGGGGAACGGGAGTGGTTTCTCCTGTTCCCCTATGGAGAGGGATCTCCGGACCGGATTAAATCGGGGTCCCGGTGCTGCACACGCCGGTGCTGTCGGTGAAGGCAGCGGTCTGACTGTACTGAATCACGCCCGAGAGGTCGGTGCAGAAGTAGCGCTGTCCGGTAACTCCAGGGCTGATCGGGTTGGCGCTGTAATCGTACGTGGTCTTGATGCCGTTGGCCGGAGCACAGTTGCTGGTTAGCAAGGCGAAATCATAGCCACTCTTCACACCGCTTGCAAGGTTGGCATCGATCAAGCCGGCGGCCGCAGAACTGACCGAACCGCCACCGGACACCGGGCCCAGGGACGCCAGACTGCAGGCAAAGCCCGCGTTAGGATACGTCGTGTTATAGGTGATTTCGGCTGTGTTCAGAGTCCGCAGCGAGCCTACGGCGGAAGCCTCGTTGGCCGCGATGCGCGAACGCAGCAGGTTGGGAATAGCGATGGCTGCGATGATCAGGATGATGGCCACCACGATCAGCAGCTCAATCAGCGAAAAACCCCTCTTCTTGTTGTGTTTCTTGTGCTTCTTCACTTGAAAGGCCTCCATGTCTCCCGTAGTTTGAACCTAACTGCTGAAAACCAGCGAGCATGTAGTTGCAGCCCGGGGGCCAGTCGCTGCCACATCCGTGTTCCTATGGATTCAGGGAGTTACCGGCGCCCGGCAGGCTTGGAGATGGAGATTGGAGGGGTGGTTTGGCAATTTTTGTCAACCCGAACGCCAAAATCTGGCAGATGCCGGGCGGGCGCTTGGGGGCCGGGCGCAGAGCGGAAGCGCAGAGTCAACTCTCCAGCTTGAAGCGGGTCGAAGCCAGGGTGTAGAGTCGTCGCCAAAGCACACGATTGATGGTGACCACAATCATCGCCATGACCAGGGTGGCCGCCATCAGCATCCTGAAGTTGCCGCTATCCGTTGCCTGGCTGATCACCGCGCCCAGGCCTACGGTCGAGACGGTCTGCCCGCGGAAGTGAAAATACTCGGCGACGATGCTGGCATTCCACGCGCCCCCGGATGCGGTCACGAAACCGGTAATCAGGTAGGGGAAGATTGCCGGCAGGAACAGCCTTCGCCAGCGCTCCACTCGCTTGAAGTGGTAGACGTCGCAGACCTCCTTGAGGTCCGTCGGGATGGCGGTGGCCCCGGCGATGACGTTGAACAGGATGTACCACTGCGTGCCGAGCAGCAGCAGCACAACAGACCCAATACCCAGCCCGCCGCCAACGCGGATCAGGACCAGCAGGATGATCGGGAACAAGGCCGTCGCCGGCACCGAGGCGGCGATTTGCGCGATCGGCTGTGCGATGGCAGAGAGTCGTGGGTGCAGCCCGATCGCAATTCCCACCGGGATGGTCCACAGAGCAGCAAGCGCGAGCACGAACTCCACCCGCAGGAACGTAGCTCCCGCCCCCAGCAAGATCGTCCGCAGATCTGACCCGGAGACGGACACGGCGAGGCCCAACATCTTAACGACCGCGTATGCCAGACCCGCCAGCGCGACCGCGCCGACGATGCGCACAGCCCACTTCGACGCCCGTCGTCGCGCGGGGATGGGAGAGGACATGTGAGCTCTGGCAAAATGCAGATCCACGGCCTCACGAATCGGCATCACGGAATGCTCGGCGGCCAGCGACAGCAAGCGCGAGCGGCGCAGCAGATCCAGAAGGCGTGAGCGCGGCGCCTGGGCAGCTTCCACCTGCTCAAACTTGAATTTTTCTGCCCAGGCAATCGCCGGCCGCCAGACCAAGCGATCGATGAGCACGATTACTCCAATCATGACCGCGAGACCACAGAGAATCGCGCGGGTATTCCCGGCGTTGGCCGCAGTCTGCAGGTAGGAACCCAGCCCGGGAAGGCGAAGGTCGCGGTTTCCCAGCACGAACATCTCGCAGGCCATGAGGAAGAACCATCCGCCGGCCACCGACATCATGGAATTCCAGATCAGCCCAATCGTCGCGTATGGCAACTCGAGTTCGTGAAACCTCTGCCACCAGCTCAAGCGGTAAACCTGTGCGGCCTCGTGCATCTCGCGTGGAATGCTCTTCAAGGAAGAATAGAAGCTGAAGGTCATGTTCCAGACCTGGCCGGTGAAGATCAGCAGGACAGACCCGAGTTCGACGCCCAACTGCCGGGTCGGGAAAAGCGCCACCATCGAGATCATCACTCCGGGCAGGAAGCTGAGGACGGGAATCGACTGCAAGGTATCGAGCAGCGGAATCATGAACCGCTCAGCCCTGCGGTTGTAGGCGGCGACATAGCCGTAGATGAAGGTGAAGACCAGGCTAAAACCGTAGGCGATGGTGATGCGCAGCACCGAGTACAACGCGTACTTGGGTAACGCCGAAGGATGGAGGTCGATTTCGGCCTGTGTACTGACCGGGCCAATCCAATAGCGGCCAAAAGAGAGCAGGCCATAGAAAAGGGACAACCCAGCAAGGATTATCGGCACGTCCCGGAGCAGAGACCGGCCACTGGCCGGAATGATTCCCCAGATCGAGACCTCAGTCGATGTGTTAGCGGTTTGTATTGCTCAACTCCTGTCGGAGCATTCGTCAATGCAGCGGAGCGGTGTCATGCTTTGCGGAACTTATGGCTGGACGCAATAACAGCCGATCGGTTTCAGAGTCGTAGTCGAAAATTTCGGCGTACCGTCCCCAACCCAGGACGGTCTTGATCTGCCTTTCCACTTCTTCTTCCGGAAGGTGCTCGTCGAGGATGTCCCGGAAGAATTCCAGCGGCACGGCTCCGTCCGACTTGTTCTCCAAGGCGCTGCGAATCTGCTGCAGGAGCACGACATTGGCGAGTGCAGCTTCGCGGAACAAGCGCTTGCGCGCGGCTATGTCCGCCTCGGCGAACGCCTTGCCTGTCGGGGTGATTTCCACATCGCCTTCATGGGATTTGGCAAAACCCAGCAATACCGCTTCCTCGACGATGGGAAAAAGGTCGTCAACCTCCATCAGCAGTTCCTCAGCCAGGTGGTACATATCCTCCTCACCGCCGCGATCGTTCAGAAATTCCAGCAAACCGGCCATGCCTCCCGGTTTGGCGTGTGGCAGCCGCTGAAACGGGGGACGCGCCGCCAGTTCGCGTTGCGCTGGCGGCGCCAGTTCCAGCTCGGGCTGCGTCATTACCTTGTAGATGTAATCCACATAAACCAGAAACTCGGCAGCCTTGCGGTCCCTCGGCTGGTGCATGGGGATCGGAAAGTCGGCGCGGATGCGGGCCGGGTTGCGGCCGAGAACGATGACGCGATCGGCCAGCAGCACCGCCTCCTCGATATTGTGCGTGACCAGGAAAATGCTCCGGGTCGGAATCTGCTTCTTCAGCCACAACTCCATCAGTTCGCCGCGCAGGTTCTCGGCGGTGAGCACATCCAGCGCGGAAAACGGCTCATCCATGAAAAGCACTTCCGGCTCAACCGCCAGGGCACGCGCCAACCCGACACGCTGCTTCATGCCGCCCGACAGCTCCTTGGGGAAAGCGTTCTCGAATCCCTGCAGGCCGACCGAATTCAGGGCGGCGAGGGCCCGGCGATGGCGCTCTTCGTGAACCATGCCGCGCGCCAGCAGCGGAACTTCAACGTTCTCCAGAACCGTGAGCCAGGGAAACAAGGCAAAACTCTGGAATACGATGGCGACATTGGGACCGCACTCGGTGAGCGGTTGCCCGTGCCACAGGACGGCGCCGCCGGTGGCCGGGGTCAGTCCGGAAAGGATTCGCAAGAGCGTGGATTTGCCGCAACCGGAAGCCCCGAGGAGTGCGATGATGATGTCGGATTCCACGCACAGATCCAGGGGAGCGATGATCTGAATGTCATGCCCATCAGGTTGCAGGAAGCTCTTTTCTACCTGCCGTGCCTCGATGATCTTCTCCCGGACCGGAACCGCCGGGGCAACGACCGCGGGTCGGGGCGCTTCGGCGGGCACTGCGGCAAGCTCGTCCATGAGCCGCTGCCAGGCTTCCTCCGGCAGCTCGTCGAAAAACCTCATTCGCTCCGTGGGATCGAGCCGGTCGACGATGGCGCGCATCTCTGCCGGTGGTCGCGAGTGCAGGAGGACGTATTCGTGGTAGTAAGGAAATTGGCTGACGGTTGCGGCAGCGAAATCGACCGTCAAACGAAGGAAGATCGTCCGTTGCTCTTCGAAGGACAGCGCCGCCAGCACCGCGGCGGCGGAAGCGGGATCGAGCTGCTGGATGATCCCGACAGCCTCATCGGGCCTTCCCTGGGAGAGAACCTGGCGTATGGTCTCAGCTATCGGAGGCGTCATGAATTTCTCAGCTATACAGGCAAGAAGTCGGACTGGCGGCTATTGGTCATCCCCCAGATTGAAGCGGTATCCGACCCAGGGTTCGGTGATGATATAGCGCGGAGTCTTCTCGTCCGGCTCGAGCTTCTTTCTCAAATGGCCGATGAAAACGCGCAGGTATTCGGGCTGTTGGGTGCTGGTCGGTCCCCAGACGGCTCCCAGCAGCGCGCGATGGGTGATCACCTTGCCGGGATGACGCGCGAGATACACCAGCAGATCGAACTCTTTGGGGGTCAGCCTGACCTCCCGGCTCTTAACGTGAACACTGTGAGCTCCCAGGTCGATGCGAAAGTCGCCGATCTCGATGATCTGCTCCTCCGCTTGCGGTTTCCTGGCGGCGGCAGCGCGACGCAGGGCGGCGCGAACCCGCGCCAGCAGCTCATTGACGCTGAAGGGCTTGGTCACGTAGTCGTCAGCGCCGGCGTCCAGGGCTTCTACTTTGGCCCGTTCTTCGCCCCGCACCGAGAGCACTATGATCGGGACCTCGGACTTGGCGCGCACATGGCGGCATAAGGCCACGCCGTCCATGTTCGGCATGCGCAGATCGGTAATCAGCAGGTCGGGCGGCCATTCTCTCATGAGCTGGACGGCCTCGTCGCCGTCCCCGGCGGTGCGAATGGAATAGCCGTGGCCGGCCAGCGTGGTCTTCAACACGCGCGTGATCTGCGGCTCGTCGTCCACCACCAGAATGTTGGCCTTCTCGTCTGCAGCCACGGCCGACCTCACTTCACCTCTTGCGTGACAATGTGCACGTCTACCGCGGGCGCATCCCGCAGAAACCTGTGGATCGCGGAAAGATAGAAGTAGCGACGCCACCCGGACTGGGCCGAGCGGCCAAAAACCACCTGCGTGATGTGCTTCTCCCGCACGACCTTCGCCACCTCCTCGGCCACGCTCTCGCCCTTGGTACGAAGAATCTGCGCCCCCATGTTTTCCGCGAAGCGGACGTTCTGCGCCAGGGTGCGCTGATTGTCCGGTGTGTCATCCACGCCGATGTCCACATAGATGACGTAGAGTTCGGCATCGATCCGCTGCGCCATGCGCCCGGCGCGCGCGATCAGATACTGCGCCGCGGGATTGGAGCTGATGCAGACGGCGATCCGCTCCCGCACCCCCACCGAGATCCCCGATCCCTCCTTCTCGAGATAGGACTCCAGGCTGCGGTCGACGGCGCGCGCCACCTGCTGCAAGGCCAGCTCGCGCAGGGCGATCAGGTTCCCGGGGCGGAAGAAGTGGCCCAACGCGCGCTCGGCGCGGTCCACGGGGTAGATATCGCCGCGGCGCATGCGCGTCTGCAGCGCCTCGGGGGTCAGGTCGGCAAGAACGATCTCGTTGACACGCTGCATCACCCAGTCAGGAACGGTTTCCCGGACGGTGACACCAGTGATGTTCTGCACCAGCGGCGTCAGGCTCTCGATGTGCTGCACGTTCATGGTGGAAAGTACATCGATGTTCGCGTTCAGCAGCTCCAGGACGTCCTCGTAGCGCTTGCGATGCTTGCTACCCTCCACGTTGGTGTGGGCCAGTTCGTCGACCAGGGCAACCTGCGGCTTGCGCGCCAGCACGGCGTCAACGTCCATTTCCTCAAAAGAAGCACCCCGGTATTCAAGCTGACGCCGCGGCACGGCCTCCAGCCTGGCTGCCAGCTCGGCGATGGCCTTGCGCCCGTGGGTCTCGACCACGGCCACGACCACATCTTCGCCGCGGCTCCGGCGCCGGATGCCTTCACTCAGCATGTTGTAAGTCTTGCCCACGCCCGGGGCGTAACCCAGGAAGACTTTGAAAATGCCTTCTTTCTTCTGCGGCGCGGTTTCTTCCAGCCACTGCTCAGGGGTCTTTGGCATCGCCGATATTCTCGTCGAGAGGAGTGCGAATTGTCGAATATTCTGGTCCCGAACCAGAGGCGAAAACATCCTGGTTGCAAAAAAGCAGTACCCGCCAAGGCTTTAACGGTGTGAGCGATTACAAGATTTGAGTTCTGGGCAAAAGGACTCGTGCACGGGCATGGCCTGGGGCGCCAGCAGATCCTACGCCGGCTCCCTCACCGTCAGGACAGGACACGGCGCTTTGCAGATGATCTCGTAGGCCTTTGCCTGTGAGGTCTCGCCTGAAACTTCCTCTACGTGCCGGAGGCCCAAAACCATCAGATTGGGGCCCCACGCGGCGGAGGTCGCCAGGATCTGGTCGCTCGCCGGCCCGAATTCCACGAAGAACTCGGGCGCACCTGGCAACTTGGCATCTTCTGGAACCAGCGCCCGCAGCCTCTTCATGCGCTCCTTGCCGAGGCGCGCCTTTTCATTGGGCGAAAGCCGTTCAGCGTCCGTCACCACGTGCAGCAGCGCGAGCGCAGACCGTAGTTGTTCTGCCAGCCACACTGCATAGCACACCGCGTAAAGAGACTGCCGAGCGAAACCCGTCGGTACCAGAATTCGCGGCGGGCCAGCTTCCGGATCCTGGCTAGAGCTCGGGCCGACGATCAGTACAGGGCAGGGGGCGAGGCGAAAGATCTTTTCGGCGACCGAGCCCATGATGAACTTCCACATACCCGTGCGTCCGCGCGTCCCCACCACGACCAAATCGATCGCCCGCTCCGAGATTAACTCCGAAAGCACGCCCCATACGTCGCCCGGCTTGACCAGCAGCTCGTGCTCAATGCCGGTTAGCCGTCCCGCGATGAAGTGGTCCATGATTTCGGACTGGCCGGAGCGCCACGCGTCCATCAAGGGTTTTTCCGACTGCGAGCCGGCAACGTGGACCACGAAAAGCTTGGCGCTGTGCCGCCGCGCGATCTCGATGCCAAAGCGCGTCGCCACCTTGGAAGCCGGTGAGAAGTCGGTGGCAACCAGGATATTGTCGAGCTTCAGAACTGGCGGGAGCGTAGGCATGTGGTTGGTAACGGGGAAAGCGGTAATTGTTCCGCTTCACCCTTAAGTGCACGCAACTTGTTGGCAGTGCGGATTATTGATGCACCGCACTCATGGTAACACTGACATGGCGCGCCCGACGTGACCTAATCGCACCAGTTCAGTATTGCCCGACTGGACATGGCAGCGACAAGCCGGGCGGGCTGGACACCTGACCTGTCGGAATTGCTCGCGAGCCAAATTTCTCAGCTCAGTTGGGCTTGGAACCGGAGTCAGACGGTTGGGAGTGGCGCGCGCGCAATTCCTGCTGCAACATCTCCAGAAGTTCGGGACGGCGTCCGCTCTTGAGCTCCTGCTGCAATTCTTCGAGAGCCAGCGCCAGCACGTCGTAATGGTGGAGCGCGGCGAAGTGCGGGTCGTGGGTGATGTCCAGCCAGATCTTGTGCAGCAGCTCGATGTCCTCAGGCCGCAGGCGCGGCTCGTGCGGGCCCAGGGCGTAGCTGTGGATGGCGCCGTCCGGGGCGATGATTTCCATGGTCAGGCGCGGCCGCGGCTCCGGCAGTTGCTCCCAGGCATCGCCGGTGTTCTTGGCCTGCAGGTCGGCAGTGAGCTTGTTGGAGAGCCCGCTGACCACCTTGGCTGACTGCAAGTGCGCAGCCGTGACCATGATGCTCTCAAAGACGTTCTTGCCGGGCACGACCAGCAGCGACACCGGCTTACCCTCTTTTTCCGCCGTGGCCACAACCTTGGTGAACAGTTTCTGCTCGTAGTCGTCGAAGACGTCCTTGGCTTCGTAGTAGCGATTGCCGCTGAAGGCCGGCCCCTGGTAGAGGCGCGCCGTCATCACCACCACGTCCTGCTTGGCGGTCTCGGTGCGCGAGAGCACGTTGCGCAGGTAATAGAGGTTGTTGGGGTCGCGGACGGTCACCAGCACGTTGCCGGGGCGCACCCGCAGCGCACTTGAACTCAGCTCCGGTTCTCCGGAAACCCGGAACTGCTCGATGTTCTCCAGCCTGCCACGCCTCTCTTTGTGGGTGTGGTGTTCGGATACCGTGAAGATCAGGAAGAAAGCGATGCTGAAGGAAACTCCGGCGATCGTGGCGGTAGGCTTGGTCAGCAGGTTGGTGAAGGCGGTCAGGAACAGCACGACGGTGATGGCCACCAGCCCCAGCGGCACTTCCTTGCCACCCAGCCGCGAATTGCCGGGGACCTTCCACTCGCGGTTTTCCGGCTCGGTGTAGCGCAGAACGAGCACGGCCAGGGCTTTGAAACCGAAACTCCAGATCACGCCGAAGGCGTACAGCGCGGCCAGGAAATACACGCTGCCGCGGCTGGCCAGGATGGTGATGATCTGCAGCACCACGATCAGGTTGATCAGCCGGTAGGTGGTGCCGTAGCGGCGGTGCGGCCGCTGGAACCAGGAGGTGAGCACACCATCCTCGCTCACGCGGTTGAGCACGCCGTTGGCGCCCACGATGGCCGTGTTCACCGCCCCCGAGAGGATCAGCGCCCCCACCAGCACCACGAAGAAGTGAAACAGGAGCTTCGGCAGCATCGGCCCGACCACATACATCGAAAGGCCGCCGATCAGGTTGGGAAAGAACTGGGAGCGGGCCTCGTCGGGAATGATCATCACCGCAAAGAACGACACCAGGGAGGTGAACAGCAGACTGTAGAGGAAGATCACCAGGCCGGCGCGTTCCAGGTTCTTCAGCTTGGGGTGCTCGATCTCGCGGTTCACCTGGGCCAGGGTTTCCTCGCCGCTCATGGCCAGCACCGAGTGCCCGAATCCCACGAAGAGCGCGATCAGGGTGACCGAAGTCGCCCAGTGGCGCGGCAACCATCCCAGCGACTCGTGATCGAACTTCATGGTGTGAATGCTGGGCATGGGCGGCAGGTGGGCGTGGATCTTGAAGATGGTGACCAGGCACCACACGATCAGGATAACCACCATGACGGTGGTGACCCGCATGATGAACATCGCCTTTTCGCTGCTTTCGTGGATGCCCTGCAGGTTCTTCCACCAGAAGTACAGCACCACCAGGATGGCGCAAGCGGCGGCGAAATAGTTCTGGTTGAAAGTGATGGGATGGCCCAGGTATTTGGCTATCTCGTCAACGAATCCGGCGAGGTACTGCCCGGCGGAGACGGCGCTGATCGGCCCCGTCAGCACGTAGTCGAAGAGCAGGGCGGAGACCGACATCTTGGCCAGCGTCGAGCCCATGGCCTCCTTCACCACGCGGTACACGCCGCCACGCACGAACATGCTGCTGCTCTCAATGTAGACGGCGCGCACCGCGTAGCTGAACAGCATGACCGCCAGAATGAACCAGGGAGCACTTTTGCCGATCACATTCTCGGCGTCGCCGCCTACGTAGTATGCGGAGGAGGCCAGGTCGGAAAGCACGATCGCCGCCGCCCGCCAGAAGGAGATAAACGTCAGCATCACCGTAGTGGCGACGAACACCGGCACGGCAGGTTTCAGACGGTCAAGCGTAGAAGTTGAGGTCGAAGACATACCAGGATGCGAATGCTGGATTCTACCCTGAGCCTGAGGATTGAGTCATTGACTCATTGACCCATTGACCATTGAAAAACCGCGCCATCCAATCGATGCTTCCGCAAGGAACCACTGAGTCCATGAATCATGGCCCCTCGCTCTGTTACCATCACCCAGGAATTCCCGCTTGGGAGCGGTTCTACAATCTTCACTGTGAGCAAGCCTGTGCAGCAGATCTTGCGCTTGGGGGTCGTGGTCGCGGTCGATGCGATCATCGCCTGGTTTTATTTCAAGGAAGTTCACGTAAACGCAACGACCGTCGCGTTCACGTTCTTGCTCGCCATTCTGGTGGTCTCGGCCACCTGGGGATTGCAGTACGCCGTCTTCATGGCGGTGGTGGCAACCTTGGCCTACAACTATTTCTTCCTGCCGCCCCTATTGAGGTTCACCATCGCCGACCCGCAGAACTGGGTAGCGTTGTTTGCCTTCCTGATCACCGCCATCGTCGCAAGCCATCTCGCCGAGCAGGCCCGGCGGGAGGCCATGCAGTCAAACCAGCGCCGCCGCGAGGTGGAGCGGCTCTATGCCTTCAGCCAGCAACTGCTGCTCTCGGACAACGTTTTCGGATTGCTGAACAGCGTTCCGGCTTACATTGTGGAGTCGTTCGGGGTGGGCGGGGCGGCGGTTTTCCTGGAGAATAAGTCCAAGACGTATTTTTCCGATATTTCCATTCAATCTTCTTTGCCGCTGGAAGAGTTGAAGGCAGTTTGCGGGCGGGGAGAGCCGGTGCGCGACCGTGAGCGGGGCACTTGCCTCATTCCCCTGCGACTGGGAGTCCGGTGCATCGGCAGCTTCGGCATTACCGGTTGCAATCTCTCGCGCGAGACCCTGGAAGCCATCGGCAGTTTGATCGCCATCGCCATGGAGCGCGCCGGCACGATGGAAAAGCTATCGCGAGCGGAAGCGACGCGGGAAAGCGACCGCCTTCGTTCCCTCCTGCTCGATTCCGTAACTCACGAGTTTCGCACGCCGCTGACGGCGATCAAGGCCTCCGCGGAAACCCTCCTGTCGGAAGTCGAACTGGAGAAGCCGCAACTGAAAGAGTTGCTGGTCGTGATTAATGAGGAAAGCGACCGGCTCAATCGCCTGGTGGGCGAGGCCGCGGAGGTGGCACAACTGGATGCCCATCAGGTCGAACTTCATTTTGAGCCGCAGCGTATTCGACAAGCTGTGGATCTGGCGGTGCAGCAATCCCGGCATGCTTTGGAACACCACCCGGTCGAGATCGCTATCCCGGATGATCTTCCGCCCGTAAGGATGGACCTGGACCGGATCGTAGAGGTGCTTGCTCAGCTCCTCGATAACGCCGGCAAGTACTCCCCGCCCGATACGCCCATTCATATCGCGGCCGACGTGCGCAGCGGGCAACTGGTCACCAGCGTCGCCGATCACGGCCCCGGTATCGACGATTTTGAGCAGTCGATGATCTTCGAGAAGTTCTATCGCGGCCGCGACCAAAGAGTCTCCATCCGGGGCACCGGCATGGGCCTCGCGATCGCCAAGGCGATTGTCGAGCTGCATGGTGGGACGATCGGAGTCACCAGCCAGGTCGGGCACGGTTCCGTGTTCTACTTCTCGCTGCCGCTCGCATCCTGAGGCTAGACTCGGTAGGGGCCCGGATCGATGACAGCTTGAATAACCGTGAGTCTGCGCTTGGTTCTGGCCGAAGCGATTGCCTGCTCCACTTCGGAAGCAGTTTCGCAGACCTTGCCATCCGCGCCAAAAGCTTCCGCCACCTTGGCGATATCCGGATTGGCGAAGGTCACTGCGTAGTTCGGCAATCCGCGGCGTTCCTGCGACATGGCGATGAGCGACAGAGCGCCGTCGCACAGCACGACTATGATTAGCGGCAATTTCAGGCGCTGGGCGGTTTCCAGTTCCGCCATATACATGGCGAATCCTCCATCGCCCAGGAAGGCAACCACCGGCTTGTCCGGCCATGCCAGTTGCGCCGCCATGGCCGCGGGAAATCCGTATCCCATCGCCGAGAGGCCGTTCGACATGAAGAAAGATTTGGGCGCGTAGGTTGTCCATAGCTGGCCCACCAGGAACTTGTGAGCGCCGACATCGCAGGTAGCTAGGGTCTCCTTGGGCAGAATCTTACGCGCTGCGGAGACCACCTGATGGGACGTCATCCCGCTGCCGGCGCGGGTTATGAGTCCCAACAAGTCGCGGCGGTGAGCACTGATTTCCTCCGCTGTCCACGCGCGACGAGATGGCAACTGCTCGGCGAGCACTGAAACCGCTATAGCAGGGTGGCCGACGAGCTCGATTACGGCTGGGTAAAACTCGTCACTGTTTGGCAAGGCATCAATGTGAACGACGGGCGCGGAAAAATTCCAGGGCTTGTCGAATTCCACTACATCGAGACCGCAGGCAACAATCAGGTCCGCTTGCGCCGCGAATTCGAGGACCAGTCTGTCTCCCAGCATTTCAAAAACGCCGGCAAAGAGCGGGTGGTCCTCCGGGATCACGCCCTTGGCCTTGGGCATCACGATGACCGGTGCACTGAGTTTCTCGGCAAGACGGACCAGGCTGTCACCGGCGCCAGCGCGAAGCACACCAAGGCCAGCAAATATGATGGGCCGTGCGGCGGAAGCAACCATTTCCTTGGCTTTTGACAAACATTCCAAAGAGGGTGCGCCCATCCCGGCATAGGTGCGGGCCGGTGATGTCGTCGGAAATTTTCCGCCAGCTTCCGCCTTGGCCAAATCACTGGAGAGGGTGAGATGAACGGAGCCTGGCCGCTCGCTGGTCGCAACCCGGATTGCCTTATGCAAGGTTTCTGCCGCAGAGCCAGGATTAAGCGAGGCGCTCCATTTTGTGATCGGCCTGTAGAAGGCGACTGAGTCCAGGACCTGGTGGGTGGCTGTGTTATAGCGTGGTGATGCGATTTGTCCCGTGATCGCGATCAGCGGGTCGCGGTCCATCCACGCATTGGCGACGCCGGTGGCCATGTTGGTCGCTCCCGGGCCTATGGTCGCAATGCAGACTCCGGGAATGCCGAGTATTTCGCCCGTCACTCCGGCGGCAAACGCGGCCGTGTTTTCATGCTTGGTCAACAGAAAGCGGATGTCCGCCTCTTTGAGCGCGTTCATCAACTCGACCACTTCACCGCCGGGAAGGCCGAAAACGTAAGGCGTTCGCACTCGCCGCAGAACCTCGGCCATCGCTTGCACAACGGTGGTCACTTCACTCCTTGAAGGGGCACGGCTTCAGCCGTGCCGAAAGATCGAACAAATGAGTTGGCCCTTAGGCGCCCTGAGGTACTTGCCCCTCAGCGGCTAAAGCCACATTCTCTGTTTAGCCCTTGCGGCACGCCTGAAGGCGTGCCCTTTCAAGACAGACTACGCCAGCTATGAAACTGCCCTAATACTTCCTCAGCACCAGGTAGAAGCCGCATGCCGCTCCCAGGAATCCGAACGCCACCAGGTACATCAGGCCCGCCGTGTAGGCGCCCGTGGCACCGATCAGGAAGCCGACGATCATTGGCGAAAGCGAGCCGACAAGTTGAGCTGATCCATTCTGCAGCCCGGCCGCCTGACCGATCATGTTGGCGGGTACAAAGGCTTGAAGGACCGTCCACGCCATTGGGATGGAAACACCCTTGAAGAAAAGCGCGACACAGAGCAGGCATGCACTCAGATAACTGTTGTGGACGATAGCCCCAAGACCTATGAACAGGGCACACCCGGCCAGACCAACACAGTTCAGCGGAGCTGCTTTTTTCATACGGTCCGCAACCACGCCGGCACTGATCAATCCCAAAAGTCCAAAGATGTACGGCAGGGAAGAGAAGAATCCCATTTTCGCCCAAGTAAAGCCGCGGGCCACTCGGAGGTACTGCGGCAGCCAGGACATGATGCCCCACCACATGCTGGCCGAAGCACAAAAAGCGAACGCGCTGCAGCAGAAATCGGGGTTCTTGATAAGCGCCACAAAGTTGAGCCTTGCGCTCCCTGACGGAACGCCCTTTGCTCTGGTGGCAGCCTCCTGCATCTGTCCCTGGGCTATGTGTTCCAGTTCAGCCTTGTTGAGCCATCTATGCTGTTCGGGGCGATCGGTCGTGAAGAACCAGACAAGGGGCAGACTCGCGAGGCTCAAAACCGCACACAACCAGTAAATGGCGCGCCAGCCATAAGCGGCAATGACCGCGGCGAAGCATGCCATCCCCAGAGCAGGTCCGATCATCTGCCCAAGCAGCCAGGAAGAGTTGGCCTTCCCTCTTTCTTCGCGGGGAAACCAGTTCTTCACAAATGCGATCAACATGGGGTAATGCAGGGCCTCCCCAAGTCCTAGGACGAGCATTGCGGCGTAGAGCAGACTCACCGTTCTCGCCATCGCGGCCATGAGAAGCGGCACAGTCCAGGTAAACAACGCAACACACATGGTTTTGCGCGGCCCCAAGCGGTCGCCGACAGGGCCAAGCAGAATATTCCCCAGCCCGTAGGCGACTAGGAAGAAGGTCATCAGCAGGCCCTGCCCGACAGGATTATTCTTGAGTCCCATTTCCTCGAGGAAACGCGGGAAGGCGATCAGAACGGAAACGTTCACCCGATCCAGATACGCCACCAGAACGGTGAAAGACAAAATAACCAGCAACCAAACGCGCACCCGGCTCGGACCTTGCGATGGCGTGGTTACGCCCGGGACTTTCGCGGCGGGCTCGACCTGAGGTGTGAGACTAACCATCTCGATTCTTAGGCAGAAATTGTTGCCGCGATCCGCATGAAAAAAGCGCGCCAGAGACCAAAGCTCCGGCGCGCAGATTCTTACACGAAATTGGCCCTTTCAGCTCTGCTTCAGCGCCTGCATAACGCGGGCCGGAGTCATGGGGAGCTGGAATAGCCTGGCTCCAGTCGCGTCATATATCGCGTTGGCGATGGTCGCTCCCACGGTGATGATCGGCGGCTCCGCGATTCCATCCGGAGCCAGCTCCGGGTTGTCGACGAGCACCACTTCTGTCTTGGGCTCGGTGGAGAAGCGCGGAATATCGTACGAGTCGAAATTCCGGGAAAGCACCTCGCCATTGCTGAAAAGCACCTCCTCGCTGAGCGAGTAGCCAACGCCCATGGTGATACAGCCGTCAACCTGCTGGCGCGTGCCTTCCGGGTCGACGATGACGCCTGCGTCCACGGCGGTGACGACACGTTCCACTCGCACCTTTCCCGTGCTCTTGTCGACAGCGGCCTGGACCGCAGTCGCGACATAGGTTTTGTAAAAGGTGCCACAGGCGACGCCGACGCCCTGGCCGCTCGGTGCCCGCGCCGGTTTCCAGCCAAACTGCTTGGTCGCCGCCTCCAGCACCCGCCGCATCCGCTTGTCAGTGAGATGCCGCATACGGAACTCGACTGGGTCGACGCCGGCCTTGCTGGCCAGGATATCCATGTGCGATTCGCGCGCGAACGTGTTCGTAATCGCGCCTGGCATACGCCACGGCCCAACGAAGAACGGGTGCAGCCCGGCGCCATTGTCCTGGTTCCGCCAGGCGGTCTGCGTTATCGGTACTGTCGTCGTCCTCTGGTTCGGGATGTCATAAAAGGTGACGGCACCCCAGTCACCGGCGGCATACACCGTGTAGTCCCAGGAAACGATCTTCCCTTCGTTGGTTCCAGTGCGGATTTTCACTACCGCGGCCGGACGGAACCTCGCGTAGAAGAAGTCCTCGTCACGACGCCAGACGAGCTGCACGGGTTTGCCGACCATCTTCGCCAGGCGGGCAGCTTCGATAGCGTTCTGAGCGTTGTTCTTCCCGCCAAAACCGCCGCCGACATAGGGAATGATTACGTGCACGTTTTGTTTGGGAAACCCCAGAGCCTGTGCGACCCGATCCCGCACGATGAATGGTATCTGGACGGCCGCCCACACGGTCGCCTTGCCGCCCTCAACCATCGCCACGGCCGATTGAGTTTCGATGG
>Ga0187777_10000575_pt1 | contig 24704 bp, 22 predicted proteins | sample 1015_Q2_SP5_10_M_FD_132416 | JGI IMG/M metagenome (GOLD analysis project Ga0187777, IMG submission 132416) | Tropical peat soil microbial communities from peatlands in Department of Meta, Colombia - 1015_Q2_SP5_10_MG | ecosystem: Environmental > Terrestrial > Soil > Wetlands > Peat | place... | reverse complement strand
TTCGTCCAGCTTGCGCGTGACTTCTTCGCTGTATGCGACCACGTCCGCGAGCGTCGCACCGTACTTGCGCTTGAGTCGTTCGAGCTGCGCCAGCCGGTCTTCGACTTGCTCCAGCCGCTCCGGCGACGCTTCAACACGCTCGCCGTAGTCGCGCACCGTGATGCCGACGTCTTCGATCGTCAGTCGCGCCGACTCCACTGTAGCCAGCGCATCCTGGAACTTGGAGTCGTATCGCGAGAGTTCTTCCAGGTGTCGTGCCGCCGTGCGCAGCGAGGTGGCTGCCGCCGCATTGCCTTCATACAGGGCGTCATAAGCGCCCATGGCCGCCGCATAAATCTTCTCGGAGTTGGCCAGCATGCGCTTTTCGGTCTCGAGACGCTCGTCTTCGCCCGGAGTGAGTTTCGCTTGCTCGATCTCTTTCTTCTGGAAATTCCACAAGTCCACAAGACGCAGACGGTCCTGCTCGTCACGCTCGAGTTCGGCGATGCGCTCCCGCAGGGCGCGCCACGTGGTGTACGCCTGCCCGGTGGAGTCGGTTTCCATGCCGGCAAAGGCGTCCAGCAATTCAAGCCGCGCCGCCGCATCAAATGCCAGCAACGACTCCATCTGCGCGTGCACCGCCGCCAAGTGCGGCGCGAGCAGCCTCAACACTGCCACCGTCGCCGGCTGATTATTGATAAACACACGGTTCTTGCCACCCGCGGCGATCTCCCGGCGCAGGATGATCTCGCCCTCGGCGCAGTCAATGCCGTTGGCGTCGAGCACCTTGATGGCTTCGCCCCCGGCCTCGAACACTGCCGACACTACTGCCTTGTCCGCCCCATGGCGAACCACTTCGGATGATGATTTTTCTCCCAGCAGCAGCGCCAGGGCATCGATCAGGATGGACTTCCCTGCCCCGGTCTCGCCCGTCAGCAGGTTCAGACCCGGCGCGAATTCGACAGCCACATTGTCAATGACGGCGTAGTTCTCGACCCGCAGCTCCCGCAGCACCCTTCCCTCGCCCTTTCGCGCAGCATAGCACAGGAGCGTGGAGTACCAAGCACCCAGTACCAAGTGACCAATGAGAAGTCAGTTCCCCTTGCCACTTGGTCCTTGCTACCTGGTACTTTGCACTTGGTACTATTGCCGCCGTCTGACAGGAGTGGCCCATGAAGAAACTGGCTCCCATGTATAAGCAGGTAGGCGAGAAGCGTTACCGCGAGACTTATGGCCTTTACTTCGAGGAGCTTGAAGTCGGCGATGTTTTTGAACATCGCCCCGGGCGAACCATCACCGAGACCGACAACATCTGGGGATGCCTGCTGACCATGAACTCACAGCAACTCCACTTCGACGCCGCCTATGCCGCCCACACCGAATGGAAGAAGTGCCTGGTCGACAGCACGATTACCTTCTCCATCCTCACAGGAATGAGCGTGCACAGCGTCAGTGCCAAGGTGGTAGCCAATCTCGGATGGGACAAGGTGAAGTGCACGCATCCAGTCTTTGCCGGGGACACGCTTTACGCGGAATCGAAAGTGATCGACAAACGGGAATCCAAGAGCCGGCCGGGACAGGGTATTGTCACCGTGCACACGCGCGGCTTCAACCAGGACGGCAAGCAGGTGATGGAATTCGAGCGGACTATGCTCGTCTATAAGCGCGGTCACTCACCCGAGGCCGCAGCCAACTATTGAGGGTACCCGCACCCCGCCCACATGGATGATATGCTGCGCCCGTGGCCACACCGCGACTGGCTTCCATCCCGCGCAGGAAGTTGACGCTCATCCCGCTGGTAGCGGCGACTTACTTCATGGTCTCGGGTGGCCCGTACGGTCTGGAGGACTTAGTCCAGAGCGCGGGCTATGGGCGTGCGCTCCTGGTGCTGGCCATCACACCTTTGCTGTGGGCGGTGCCCACGGCGCTGATGGTGGGTGAACTGGCCAGCGCCATCCCGCAGGACGGCGGCTATTACGAGTGGGTGCGTCGGGCCATGGGACCGTTCTGGGGATTCCAGGAAGCGTGGCTGTCGCTGGCCGCGAGCGTCTTCGATATGGCGCTCTATCCCACGCTGTTCGTGCTTTACCTGGGGCGGATCTGGGCTCCCATGGGCGATGGTCGTGTAGCGCTCGCGGTGGGCATAGCAGTGATCGCCGCGTGCGTGTTGTGGAACCTCGCCGGCGCGCGGTCGGTGGGCAACGGCTCGGTGCTGGTGGGCGTGCTGCTGCTGGCGCCCTTCGCGATCATGGCAATCGAGGCCATGGTGAAGCAGCGAGTGGCCGCATTGCCGGTGACGGGTCCGCATCTGCCGCTGGTGATGGGCGTCCTGGTAGTGATGTGGAACTACATGGGATGGGACAACGCTTCCACTGTCGCGGGCGAGGTGGAGAACCCGCAGCGCAACTATCCGCTGGGTGTGATGCTGGGGGTCGCGGCGGTGGCGGCGACCTACCTCATTGTGATCGGCGCGGCGTGGCGCACGGGCATCGCGCCCGCTGCGTGGGACACCGGAGCGTGGGTCAACGTGGCGACCGCGGTTGGCGGACGCGGGCTGGGCCTGGCCGTGGTTGGCGGTGGGATGCTGTGTGGCCTGGGAATGATGAATGCACTCGTCCTTTCTTATTCGCGCGTCCCGATGGCGATGGCGCAGGATGGCATGCTGCCGATCGTGCTCTCCCGCACCAACGCGCGAACGGGAGCGCCGTGGGTCTCCATCCTGGCGTGCGCGGTGGCCTGGTCGCTCTCGCTGGGACTGGGATTTGAACGCCTGATCGAACTCGACGTCATGCTGGCCGGGCTTAGCATTGTGCTGGAATTCGTTGCGCTTATCGTGCTCCGGGTGCGCGAACCTGGAATGCCGCGTCCCTTCCGGGTGCCCGGAGGACTGGCCGGCGTGCTGCTGATTGCAATTCTTCCCTCACTACTGCTCGGCGCCGCGATGGCACGCAACGTGAGCGAGCAGGGTCTGACGCGCGGATTGCTGCTGGGATTGGCACTGATAGCGGCAGGGCCAATCGTGTATTTCCTCATGAAAGCCAAAGGCGAACGGGTTTCCCGGGGATCCAGCCGGCCAATTCTCTAGCCCATCCGTGCCTGCGATTTCTTGCGGCAGTTTTCGCAGATGCCGTAGATCTGGAAGGTGTGGCGGGTGGTGAGGTAGTGATGCTTGCGGCCGATCTCCTGCTCCAGCCGGCCGACCTCGGGGGAAAAGAACTCGACCGAGCTGCCGCAGGTGGTACAGACCATGTGGTGGTGGCTGCGGCGGTTGTACTGGTGCTCGAAGCGGGCCACGCCGTCGTGGAAGGCCACCTCGCTGGCCAGGCCGCAGGCGGCCAGCAGCTTCAGCGTCCGATAGACGGTAGTGATGCCGATGCGCGCGTCCTTCTTCTTCACCAGCCCGTGCAGTTCGTCGGTGGAGAGGTGGTCGCGGGTCTCCAGGAAGGTGCGCAGGATGGTATCGCGCTGGTCGGTGAGCTTCAGCCCCACGCGCTTGAGATGCGTGTGAAAGATGTCCTCGGCCTCGCGCACCGCCTGGGGCGAGATGATGGCGTGGTCGTCGATGCGCTTCTGCAACATGTCTCCACCGAGGGTCCTGGCCGCGGCATCTCGGTACTGCTTCGGTGGGGTAAAGCCGCAGTTAGCCCTGCTTATAAGCGTAACACCGGCGGCAACGGGTGGCGACGGTTTCGGGAACTGCCCCAGATAGAGAATTGCATCGCCAGCGGCAATAGTGTAGTCACATAAGGTAAATCATGCCTAAACGAGCCCACGGACACGACACGAAGCATTTCCGCAGCCATCGCAATTTCTGCTTCGCCTGCGGCAAGGACAACCCGCACGGTATGCACCTGAAGTTCCTTCTCGATGATGACGGCCGGCACTTCGTCTGCCGCTTCCGTTTGTCCGAGCGCTTCTGGGGTCCGCCCAAACACGCCCATGGCGGCATCATCGCCACCATCCTCGACGAGGCCATGGGCAAGGTGAATAAGCTCCGGCACGTCATCGCCGTAACCTCCAAGATGACGGTCGAGTACCTGAAGCCGGTGCCGCTCGGCAAGCCGCTCGTGGCAGTGGGCTGGGGGAAGAGCGTGCGCGGAAGAAGGCACATCAACCTCGCCGAAATCCGCAATCAGAAGGGCGAGGTGCTGGCGCGTAGCCAGGGAACGTTCATCGCCATCGATCCGCATCGCATGTTCTCCAAGTACCTGACCAAGTCCCAGATCGCAAAGCTGGTGAAGCAACCTGCGGTCGCGCCCAACGGGAGGAAACCCGGGCGTGGCGCCGACGAAGTCTAGAAAAGAGAACCACGGAGACACAGAGACACGGAGGGTCATAAGTCGGACAGGCTCCGTGTCTCAGTGCCTGCGTGGTGAGTGTCACAGGAGCGGTGCAAGCTGTAGAATGTAGTTATCCGCACGGTGAAAGAGGCAGTGTATGTCGGAGACCAACGGTAGCGGCGGGCTGCGTCTGAAGACCGGCCTGGCCGAGATGCTCAAGGGCGGCGTGATCATGGACGTGACCGACGCCGCGCAGGCTACGGTCGCAGAGAAGGCGGGAGCCGTGTCGGTGATGGCGCTGGAGCGCGTGCCGGCACAGATCCGCGCCGAGGGCGGCGTGGCGCGCATGGCCTCGCCGCGCAAAATCCGCGAGATTATGGCTGCCGTCTCCATCCCCGTGATGGCCAAGTGCCGCATCGGCCACTTCGCCGAGGCGCAGATTCTCGAAGCCCTAGGCGTGGACTACGTCGACGAATCCGAAGTCCTCACGCCTGCCGACGAAGAGCACCACGTGGACAAGCACGCCTTCAAAGTTCCGTTCGTGTGCGGCGCGCGCAACCTGGGCGAGGCGCTGCGGCGGATTGGCGAAGGCGCAGCCATGATTCGCACCAAGGGCGAAGCCGGCACCGGCGATGTAGTGCACGCCGTCAAGCACATCCGCCAGATCGTCCACGAGATGAAGCTGCTCACCATCCTGCGCGAAGACGAACTGATGGCCAAAGCCAAGGAATGGGGCGCGCCTTTCGAGTTGGTACGCATCGTGGCCCGCGACGGCAAGCTGCCAGTGCCAAATTTCTCCGCTGGCGGCATCGCTACGCCAGCCGACGCTGCACTCGTCATGCAACTGGGTGCGGAGGCCGTGTTCGTCGGCTCGGGGATCTTCATGAAGGACAAGGCTACGCCCCTCGACCTTTCGAACCCGCAGGAGCGCGATGAGGCCGAGCGCCGCGCACGCGCCATCGTCAAAGCGACGACGCACTTCGACGATTCCAAGATTCTGCTCGAAGCCAGCGAAGAGCTCACCGGGACGATGAAGGGCGTGTCGGTCGCCACGCTCGCCCCGGAGCAGATGCTGCAGACGCGCGGCTGGTAAAGCAATTGGCAGTTGGCAATTAGCACTTAGCAAATAGCATTTGGCCCTGAGCTTGCAGGTTTGGCCAAGTGCTAATTGCCAAGTGCTAATTGCTTCTGGAGTTGCGATGAAGATTGGGGTGCTAGCGATCCAAGGCGACTTCGACGCCCACCGCCGTCGGCTCGAGCAGCTCGGCGCCGAGGTCGTGCTGGTCAAGAAGCCGGAGCAGCTTGACTCTGTGGATGGACTGGTGATCCCTGGGGGCGAATCCACCACTTTCCTCAAATTTCTCGAGAAGGGCGGCTTTCTGGAGAAGCTCCGCGAGTTCGTGCGCACTAAGCCAGCGTTCGGCACCTGCGCCGGAGCAATCTTGCTGGCGAGTGAAGTCGAGGATCCGCCGCAGACGAGCCTGGGCGCGCTTGACATCTCCGTCCGCCGCAACGCCTACGGGCGTCAGATAGACAGCTTCATCGGCGGGGGTGAAACGCAGTTGCCCGGCGGCCCACTGGAGATGGTTTTCATCCGCGCGCCCAAAATCGAGCGCGTGGGACCGAAGGTCGAGGTGCTAGCACGAGAGAAGAGCGATCCTGTGCTGGTGCGCCAGGGCAAGATCATGGCGGCGACGTTCCACCCCGAGCTGTCAGAGGACACGCGGGTGCACGCGGAGTTTCTGAAGCTGGTGAAGAGCGGTCGCGCATAGTTAGCCAACGCACGGGAAAACCAGCCCTCTATACCTCCACCGAAGCAGGTCCGAGAATCTTTTCATAGACGGGCCGGACCAGGCGGTAGGTTCGCTCCAACTCAGGCTCGAGCCCGTCCCGGAACACGCGCCGCAGAATCCGTGCCGCCAACTGCTCGCTCACCTGCCGCGGATGGTCTCCCGAGGGTAGCGATCTGCGCGGGTGACCGGTGACCAGCCGCACCACGTGCCCGACGGTGCGCAGCAGTTCGGCGGCGGCATCCAGGGTGGCGCAGTCATCATCGGAGAGCAGAGCCCGCGCCGCCAGCGTGTGCAGGCGCTCACGCGTGTTCCCTTGCACGTCCTTGACGCCATAGGTCACGAGCAGATACGAAATGATGTAATCGATGTCGTAGAACCCTCCGGGGGCCACCTTGAAGTTGGGCTCGCTGTCGGATTTCTCCAGCTTGGCGCGCATGGCGCGTACTGCGGCGGCGAAGCTGCGATCGGCGGAGAAGCGCGGCGTTTGATCCTCGACCGCAGCCAGGGCCCGCAGCGCCAGCTCCTCCGAACCGATCACGTAGCGTAGCTTGGTATAAGTCAGCGCTTCCCAGGGCTGGGCTTCACTGGCGAAGTACGCAGCCAGGCTCTCCGGCGTAACCAGCAGTTCGCCCTCCGTGCCGCGCGGACGCAGCCGCAGGTCCACCGGGAACAGAGTTCCGTCCTGGGTGTAGGCAGCAAGAGCTTCGACCACGTGCTCGGCCGCCCGGATCAGCGGTTCGGTCTCTGTCCCTTCGTCGCGCACGAACAGCAGATCCGCGTCGGAGCCCACGTCGAACTCCCAGCTTCCCAGCCGGCCAAGGGCGAGGACGGCAAATCCAGGCGGGTTGCCGGCGATGGCGACGGCGGCGCCGATGGCGTCGTCGGCGACGGCACTCATCTCGGCCAGCGAATCGTACACGGGGCGCAGCTCCATCACGTCATGTGACCCAGCAGCGAACATGCGATGCCGGTAGTGCTGGCGCAGCATGCGCAACTTCTCGCCGTGCGTGGAGGACGAAGCGGCCAGAAAGCCGAACACCGGATCGTGGCCTGCGGCGGCCGGTCCGGGTGGCTTGAACAGGGAAGCGCTCTGGTCGCCGTTCGATGGCGCCGCGACCTGCTCCAGGGTGGCCAGTTCCTGCGGGTAGCGCACCAGGATGTCAGTGAGATAGTCGCTCACCTGGAACAGGCGTAAGGCGCGTCCCACCGCCTGCGGGTTATGGATCAGCGCCGCGTAACGCTCCGAGCTGGTGAAAGCCGCGCTCAGGAAGCGCTGCAGGTTTCTCCTGGTGTGCGCGGTGAGGTCGCGCTGCGCCGCCACCTCGTAGAGCGCGGGAGCGTCGGCCGCCAGCCGCTCGAGAATCTGCTGATACGATTTTTCCCTGCCCGTCTCCGGCGGCGCCAGGCGGAACTCGCCTCCCTCGCGCTCCTGGCGTTGGTGCGTCTGCTGATGATGGATGATGCGCTCGTAGATATCCGCCACTGCGCCCATGTTCTTGCGCACCGTAGCCATGAACGCAGCGGTGCCGCGCAGGCGCGCGTCCTCGCTCCAGACCGAGCGGTAGATCACACCCAGCTCGGCTTCGGAGGACGGCAGACGGTGCACCTGCCGCCCGCGCCGGAGCTGCAGCCGGTGCTCGATGGTGCGCAGCGACAAGTAGGCCTGGCTGAGCTCATGGAAATCCTTGCCGCTGATGTGTCCTTTGTCGTGCAGCTTCTGCAGCGAGAACAGGGTGCCGCCGGAGCGCAGCCAGGTTTCGCTGCCGCCGTAGACGCGCTGCAGGCACTGCACCAGGAACTCGATGTCGCGGATGCCGCCGCGGTCCAGCTTGACGTCGATCCCGTCCGGCCGCCGCGCCGCCATATGCTTCCGCCGGTGCGCCCCGATTTTCTCTCGCGAGTTGACCGCGGTCTCGATGGCAGCGAAGTTCAACTCCTCCCGATAGACGAAGGGCTGCACCGCCCGGATGAACTCCCGCGCCAGGCCGAGGTCGCCCCCCGAATGGCGCAGCTTGAGAAGCGCCTGCAGCTCCCAGTCATGAGCCACGCCCGCGTAGTAGCGGATGGCGTGTCCGAGCGGCACCGCCGGCTCGCCTTCGCCCCCCTGCGGACGCAGGCGCAGGTCGATGCGGAACACCGGCCCATCTGGGCTTACGCGCGAGAGCACCTCCGTCACTTGCTGCGCCAGGCGGATGAAGTACTCGCGGTTGGTGATCTCGCCGGGAGGGTCGGGTTCGCCGTCACCATAGAGAAAAAGCAGGTCCACGTCGGAGCTGTAGTTCAACTCGTTCCCGCCCAGCTTGCCCATGGAGAGGATGGCCAGCGGCGTGTCCACCAGCCGGCCCTCGTCGTCGATGTGGCGCGGCGCGCCGTAGCGGTTACGCAGCATAGCATCCACGTGGCGCCGGGCTTCTTCGATGAGCACATCGGAAAGCGCGGAGATCTCGGCCGTGGTCTCGGCCAGGGTGGCGATGCCGAGCACGTCCCGCAGCATGATGCGGATGTACTCGCGCTTCTTGAAGCGGGCCAGCAGCTGCGAGATGTCAATCTCGAAGGAGCGCGAGCGAAACCGCGCGAAGTGCTGCAGGAAGTCCTCCCGCGAATGCGAGCGGTCGAGCGTGCGGTCGCGCCCCAGGCTGTGGAACAGGTCGGGATTCTGGATCAGGGTTTCGCCCAGCCACTGGCTGTAGCCAAACACCGCGATGGCGTAGTGGACGAGGAATCGGCTGCGGTCGAAGCGGCGCAACAGTTCGTGGCTCTCGGGCGCGCTGGCGAACCGCTCGAACAGGTTGAGGGCGGAATCAGGGTCCGGCGATTCGGCCAGCAGCGTGGGCAGCGCCGCCACCACTCCCGGCGGCGCCAGCCCCTCCAAGCGCGAAAGATTGATGCGCGCCGCCTCCGCATCGCGAAAGCCCATCTTCCCCACCGCCGCCGCCCAGTCCGTGGCCACGGCGGCAGATTATCGCGGAGACGGGAAAAACGCCATCACCGAGCAGCCGTTTACCGATCACAGCCAAGGCCCTGGCGCGGAATGAGAATGAGGGCTGATTCCGCTCCCAGGAGGGCCAATGATATGAAGAAACGGACGAGGGAAACCTCCAAACTGCGCGCGACCGCTAAGGCCCCGGTCCGCGTCATCCGAATCAGCGAAGAAGAGTGGGCTGCGAAATGTGCGTCCGTGGCCAAGGAAGGCCGGCCCACGCATCCTGCGGAATTTTTCGACCGCGCCCTCTGGCTTGGTCCGCGGACTAAAGCTTCCTAAGGCAGAGAACCTGCCAGATACGCTGGGATCGGCACTCTGATTTCGTTCACTGCGTTGAGCTACGATTCGTGTGCAATTCGCTCTTGTGTCGCGTGGTTTCTCGATTTCAATAGGACTTTTCCGGAACTTCCACAGGTTTATCCACAAGAAATGTGAGAATCGTGTGATCCAGATCACCGAAAAACGCATCGCGGGCAACGGCGCCTAAAAAAAATCCCCACCCTTGGAAAACCAGCCCCTCGACTTCGCTCGGGGCAGGCTCCGGGTGGGGCACCTCACGGTTCAGGTTCCTCAGTAGAGACGCAGCATGCTGCGTCTCTGCAGCAGCGGTCTAAATATCGTAATACAGCGCGAACTCGTAGGGATGTGGCCTGAGCCGCACCGCCTGTTCTTCCTTTTCGCGCTTGTACGAGATGTAAGTGTCGAGCAGCTCTTCGGTGAACACGTCGCCCTTGGTCAGGAAGGCGTGGTCGGCTTCGAGCGCGTCGAGGGCCTCGCCGAGCGAGCCTGGCATCGACGGCACCTTGGCCATCTCCTCCGGACCCAGATCGTAGATGTCCTTGTCCAGCGGTTGTCCGGGATCGATCTTGTTCTCGACGCCGTCCAGTCCCGCCATGACCATCGCCGCAAACGCCATGTAGGGATTGCAGCTCGGGTCGGGCGGACGGAACTCCACGCGCTTGGCCTTCGGCGAAGCCGAGTACATGGGGATACGGCACGCCGCCGAGCGGTTGCGCCGCGAATACGCCAGGTTGACCGGGGCTTCGAAGCCGGGCACCAGGCGTTTGTAGCTGTTGGTGGTAGGCGCGATGATGGCCGAGAGCGCCCGTCCGTGGGCGATCAGCCCGCCGATGTACCAGAGCCCCATTTGGGAGAAGCCGGCATAGCCGTCGCCGGCGAACAGCGGCTTGCCGCCCTTCCACAGCGACTGGTGGGTGTGCATGCCGCTGCCGTTGTCCTGGAACAGCGGCTTGGGCATGAAGGTGACGGTCTTGCCGTACTGGTTGGCGACGTTGCGGGTGACGTACTTGTACAGCATCATGTGGTCGGCCGAACGCACCAGAGCATCGAACTTCAGGTCGATCTCGGTCTGGCCGCCGGTGGCCACCTCGTGGTGATGGCACTCCACCTCCATGCCGCAGTTCTGCATGGTCAGGGCCATCTCGCTGCGCAGGTCCTGGTAGTGGTCGGTGGGCGGCACCGGGAAGTAGCCTTCCTTGTAGCGCGGACGGTAGCCGAGGTTGTTCTCCTTGCGGCCGGAATTCCAGCGCCCTTCCTCGGCGTCGATGAAGTAGAAGCCGTACTGCTCGCGCTGGTCGAAGCGCACGTTATCGAAGATGAAGAATTCCGCTTCCGCCCCGAAATAGGCAGTGTCGGCAAGGCCGGTGGATTTCAGGTACATCTCCGCCTTGCGCCCGATGTAGCGCGGATCGCGGTCGTAGCGCTGCTTGGTCACCGGGTCGATGACGTCGGCGATCATCACCAGGGTGGGCACCTCGGTGAAGGGATCCAGCATGTACCACGACGGATCGGGGATGAGCAGCATGTCGCTCTCGTGAATGGCGGCCCAGCCGCGAATCGAGGAACCGTCCATGCCGAAGCCCTCTTCAAACGAGGACTCAGCGAGTTGTTCGATGGGGAAAGAAACGTGGTGCCAGAGACCGGGAATATCGGTGAAGCGCAGGTCTAAGACCTTCGCCCCATTCTTCTTGGCGAACTCCAGCACAGTTTTGGGATCAGCCATGTTGACTCCTTTGGCGCGGCGCCTGCCGCGCAGGTTGTACGTAGAGGTGCGGTCGAATGAAGAATTCGGGCCCGACTATCCTAGACTAATTGGCGGCAGTCCGGCGGGGGAAATATTGAATTTTTATCGCCGCCATAACTCTCCTTTATGACGCGCCCCTCCGCTCCGTTATACTTCCGCTGTCGCTTTCTAAAACCTTCATGCCCGGGCCGTAGAGACGCAGCATGCGGCTCTACCTGAACTCGATACTCGGTGCCCGGTATTCGATACTCATGGACTTCGACCAACTGGAAACGTTCCTCGAGGTGGCGCGGCACGCCAGCTTTTCCCGCGCGGCGGAGAAGCGCTTTCGCACCCAACCGGCGATCTCCGCCCAGATCCGGGCGCTGGAAGAGGAGGTCGGGGCGCAGCTTTTCGACCGCTCCGGCGGCAGGGTGTCTTTGACCGCCGCCGGCAAAGAGTTTCAGAAATATGTTGAAGCAACACTTGAAGCCCGTAAGCAGATCGTCACACACCTTGCCGAGATGGAGCATGTCCCCCGCGGCGAGATCGTGGTCGGCGCCAATGAAGGCACCTGCCTGCATGTGCTGCCGGAGGTCTTCGCCGAATTCAAGAAGCAGTATGGCGGCGTCGCGGTGAGCATCAAGAGCGCCGAGAGTACCAAGATCCTGGAATCGATCATCGACAACTCGGTGGACTTCGGCATTGTGTCCCTGCCGGTCAGCGACAACCGGTTGACGGTGGTTCCCATCCATCGCGATGAGCTAGTGCTGATCGCCGCTCCCCGGCATCCGCTGGCGCGACTCAAATCGGTGCCTATCGCCGAAGCCGCCAAGTATCCCTTGCTGCTGCCCAAGTCTGGACGCACTCGCGACGCTCTGGAAGAAATCTTCTTCGAGCGGCGACTCAAAGCGGCGATCTCGATGGAGCTGGACTCCAGCGAGTTGCTGAAGCGCTTCGCCGCTGCCGACGTGGGCGTGGGGTTCATCGCCCGCTCCAATGTGCTGGACGACGTGCGCGCCGGCCTGCTGGCAGCCGTTCCCCTGGCCGATGTCACTATTAAGCGCGACTTGGGGCTGGTCTTCCGTAAGGACAAGGCACTTAGCCGCGCCGCTCTCGCCTTCATCGACATCGCCGTCAAGCTCAAGACCCCGGAGCGGCAGACGGTGGGTATTTGAAACCTCCGGACGGGTGGCTAATCTATTCGGAAGTGAACTTCCCATTCCAAGGAGATCATGCATGAGACTCGCTTTTGCGCGCGTCGCGGTGCTGCTTCTACTCGCGGCAGTCCCGGCCTTTGCTGCCGACAAACCGCAAACCTTCACCGGCAAAATCAGCGACGCCATGTGCGGCGCTCATCACATGATGGCGGGAGCCTCCGACGCCGACTGCACCCGCGCCTGCGTCAAGCAAGGATCAAAGTACGCTCTGGTGGTGGGCGATAACGTGTACACGCTTGAAGGGGGAGATGCCGCTATGCTGGACAAGCTGGCCGGGCAGAACGCCACCGTCAGTGGCACGCTCAAGGGCAAGACCATCACCGTCGCTTCGGTGGCTCCCGCGAAGTAGCGCAGGAAAAAACGCCACGGATTAGGACCGATCGCCACGGATCCGACGGGATCCGTATTGATCCGTGAAAATCCGTGGCTTCTTGTCCCAGGTTTGCTCCGCACTCGGAAGATGTAGTCCCATGGCGCGGCCCGCCTCAAGTTTTCATCTAGACACGCGGGTGCTTATGTTACATTCTGCGATTCGCAGCTACTTCGGGGAGGTGCGCGGAATTGGGCAAAGACATGGTCCCGAAGCGGATCTTTCTCACCAAGGGCGTGGGCAAGCACAAGGAGCGGCTGACCTCTTTTGAGCTGGCCTTGCGCGACGCTGGCATCGCCGCCCAGAACCTGGTGCGGGTCTCCTCCATTTTTCCGCCGAACTGCAAGCTGATTCCGCGCTCCCAGGGCTTGAAATACGTCCATCCCGGCGAGGTGGTGTTCGCGGTGGTGGCCGAGAACTCCACCCGCGAACCACATCGCCTGGTGGCCGCGAGTATTGGCCTCGCCATCCCCGCCGATCGCACCACCTACGGCTACCTGAGCGAGCACCACTCCTTCGGCGAAACCGACGATACCGCCGGCGACTACGCCGAAGAACTTGCCGCCGAAATGCTCGCCACCACCCTGAACCTGGAGTTCGATCCTGACCGCTCTTGGGATGAGAAAAAAGAGATTTATCGCATCTCCAACAAGATCGTGCGCACCATGAACAACACGCAGTCCGCGGTGGGCGACAAGCGGGGGCTGTGGACCACGGTGATCGCGGCTGCGATCATGATCTTCGACTAGCGACCACCCTCACGCCGCCCGGCTGAAGGCTTCCTTGTTCACCACCCACGGCATCTTGGTATAGTCGCCGCCGTAGTTCTTCTCCAGCACATCGATTAAGCCTTGCACGCAGCGGCCAGCCATGCCTTTGTTGGGGTCGGGTGAGAGACGAGTGATCTTGCCGCCACTGGCCAAGTGAGGATAGAGGCGGCAGCGGTCGGCGATGGCAGGATCGCGCAGCGGTGAATCGGCGGGCAACGGTTCTTTCTCGAAGACGTCGAGGGCGGCGCCGGCGATCCATCGCTCGCGCAGAGCCTTGGCCAGCGCGGCTTCGTCCACCACCGGCCCACGTGAGGTGTTCACCAAGTAAGCAGTGGGCTTCATCATGCGCAGCAGGCGTTCGTTGAACAAGTGGTAGGTGGGCGTATCGCTTTCGCCCGGGCGGATGAGCGGCACGTGGATGGTGACAAAATCCGCCTGTCGCAGCGCTTCCTCGAGCGTCACGTACTTGATCGTCATCCGTTCGTGGTAGAGGCCGTGCTTGTAGCGCAGGTCCTTGATCTCCTGGACAGCCTGAACGAACTTGGTGTTCTGGAACACGGGGTCATAGCACAGGATGTGCATGTCGAAGCCGGTGCACTTCTTGATCACGGCCTGGCCGATGCGCCCCGTGCCAATGACCGCCATGGTCTTGCCCGTCACTTCATCGCCCAGGAACGGCAGATAGGGATGCCAGTAGTCCCAACGGTTCTCGCGCACCAGCTTTTCCCCGTCCCAGAGCTTGCGCGCCAGCGCTGCCAGAATAAAGAACGCAAACTCGGCGGTTGCTTCGGTGAGCACGTCAGGGGTGTTGGTGAACGGGACCTTGTAGCGGTTAGCGTCGGCGCGGTTTATGTTGTCGAAGCCGACGGCGAACTGGGAGACGACTCTCAGCGTGCCCTTCCCCGCCTCGAAGACCTCGGCGTCGATCTGGTCGCGGATTGTGGTGATCAGGCCGTCGATGCCGGAGCGCAGCTTTTCCAGGATCAGTTGCTTGGACGGCGACTGAGGATGCGGATAGACCTCGACCTGGTATCCACGGCTGCGCAGGACGTTCAATGCCTCTTCGCCGATGTCAGCGGTGGCAAAGACACGAAAAGGCTTGCTCATATTGTTTGTCAGCCGCACGGATGTCGGCTGCCCCCACAGTTGATGGTCGTTTGTATGGCCTTAAACGCGCTGCCACGACCAAGATTTGTCATCCTGAGCGAGCGGCCGCAGCTTTATCGCGGTCGCGAGTCGAAGGACCCCTACTCTCGTACCATGCTCTCGCCAAGTCCTTCCAGCTTGGATTCACGCTCTCTATTAATGCAGTCTTTTTCTCACGCCGCCAGCCCTTCAGTTGCTTTTCCCGGCGGATGGCATTTCGGACGTCATTGTAGCCCTCAAAATAGACCAGTCGGTGGACACCGTATTGTTTTGCGAAGCCCGGGACCAGTCCTTCTTTATGCTCCACGATGCGCCTTTCAAGATTGTTCGTGACGCCGATATACAGCGCACCGGAAAGGCTCGCAACAATGTACGCATAGTAGTGCTTTCTGGTCATAGGGGTCCTTCGACTCGCGCTCCCGTCGCAAGCTCCGGTCGCGCTTCGCTCAGGATGACAATTCGTGAGAACGGGGCGCGGCTAAAGCCGCGCCCCTTCAAAACACCTACAAGTTCTTCTTCACCCACTGCTCAATGCGATCCAGCGCCTTGTCGATGTTGGCGATGGAATTGGCCACGCTGAACCGCAAGTATCCTTCCCCAAATTCGCCGAAAGCGGTGCCGGACAGGCAGGCAACGCCGGCGTCTTCCAGCAGCGCGTCGGCCAGCTTCTTCGACGGCCATCCCGTCTTGGTGATGTTGGGGAAGGTGTAAAACGCGCCCTTGGGCAGCCGGCAGGAGAATCCCTTGATCTGATTGATGCGCTCAACGAAGCGGTCGCGGCGACGGCGGAACTCTTCGCGCATCACGTCCACCGACTCCTGCGGCCCGCGCAGGCCCTCGACGCCCGCTACTTGGGTAAAGCTGGCAGTGCAGGAGTTGGAATTGGTCATCAGCCGCGCGATGTGCGTGGCCAGGTCGGCGCGCATGACGCCGTAGCCCAGGCGCCAGCCGGTCATAGCATAGGTCTTCGAGAAGCCGTCGAGCAGGATGGTGCGGTCCTTGAAGCCCGGGACCGACATCAACGAGAAGTCTTCGCCCTCGTAAATCAACCGGCTGTAGATTTCGTCGGAGAGCACCATGATCTCGCGGTCGCCGATGGCGGCGGCAATGGCTTCGATGTCCTTGCGCGTCAGCACGCCGCCGGTGGGATTCTGCGGCGAGTTCAGGATGATGAGCTTGGTGCGGTCGTTGATCAGGCGCGCCAGTTCGTTTACGTCGAGACGGAAATCCATCTCCTCGCGCAGGCGGATGGGCACCGCCTTCGCGCCCATGAAGTTGATCATGGACTCGTAGATGGGGAAGCCAGGGTTGGGATAGATGACCTCATCCCCTTCCTCAACTAACGCCAGGATCGTAAAGAAAATGATCGGCTTGCCACCTGGCACTACTACGACTTCTTCCGGCTTGACCTCGACTTTGCGCGAACGGCTTACCTCTTCCGCGATGGCTTCGCGCAGGGCCGGCAGTCCGGCCGAGGGGCCGTAGTGCGTCCAACCCTTATGCAGGGCGGTGGTAGCGGCCTCGATGATGTTCGCGGGAGTATCGAAATCGGGCTCGCCGATCTCCAGGTGCACGATGTCGCGCCCCTTGGCCTCAAGCGCACGGGCCTTCACCAGAACTTCGAAAGCAGTTTCCGTGCCCAGGCGGGCCATGCGCCGGGCCAAGCGCAGTTCTGCTGGTTTCGTTGCGATTGCTCCCCTCATATGATTGCCGCGCCCCGAGGGGCGTCCTCCTTGAGACCTCAGGGGTCTCCGAGCAAGCCGATGAATTATAACCTCGGGGAACGCGGATTCCGCTGTGAGCGCTGTCACCGGTAGCGGGTCAGTTTCCGATTGAACCTGCTACGCTGCCATTGGGGATTACTTGTGAAATGGCGATTTTTGGAACAGTAGCCTTTAAGACAGCCCAGCGGCAGGGCTGGCGCAAAACCGTGCCCCCCTCTACACTGGTGCGCCTCAAGGGCGTAAAGAATGCGAAATAAATTGGAGGTGTTCTTTGCGAATCCACGTTTTGCGGATTTTGGCGTTTGTGCTGGTGTGTGTGGCGGCAGTTCCTTGCCGGGCACAGGATAAGGTGACGATTCTCTATGATGCGTTCGGGGAATCGAAGGAGCTGACGAAGGATTGGGGATTTTCTGCTTTGGTGGAGCACAACGGAAAGCGAATTTTGTTTGATACGGGGAATAACGCCGCGAATTTTGAACACAACGTGAAGGCGCTGGGCGTAGACGTGACGAAACTGGATTTTGTGGTGATCTCGCACCGGCACGCAGACCACGCGACGGGGTTGAGATATGTGCTGAGCGTGAATCCGAGCGTTACGGTGTATGTGCCCGCGGATGGGTCGAATGGATTTGGGGGAGCGCCGTTTCCGAACACGTATTTGCGGGCGGATGAGAGCTTGCCAGCGAAGATGCGGTATTTCGGGGGAACGGAGCCGGAACATTTCACATCGGGCAAGCTGTATGACACGGGGAATTTTGTATTGGTGAATCAATTGACGGAAGTATCGCCGGGGATTTTCCTGGTGCGGACAGTTTCGCAGAAGAAAGGGACGCTGGAGCTGCCGGAATTGACGCTGGCGATCAAAAGACCGAATGGATTGCTGCTGGTGGATGGATGCTCCCACGCGGGGATTGAAGCGATCCTGGAAGCGGCAGGCGCAGTGGATCCGAGGACGGAGATCGTGTTTGGGGGATTGCATTTGGTGACGACGCCGGTGGAAGAAATTGACGCGCTGGTGGAGAATTTAAAGACGAAGTGGAAGGTGCAGAGGATTGCGCCGGGACATTGCACGGGTGAGCCGGCGTTTGCGCGACTGAAGAAGGCGTATGGGGAGAACTATTTGTATGCGGGGTTGGGGACGAAGGTGGAGATTCCTGCACCGGCGAAGTAGCTGGGCTTCGGATCACCACGCCGCCAGACCCAACTGTCGATAAGAGCGCTTTACACAACGTGCCCCGATCGCAGCGGAAAGGCCTTGCGTCCAATCGGAACGGGTTGGACTGCTTCCCGGAAACTGACCACTCACTGCCGGTGCCGTCCCGCCGCATGTTATTGTTCTGAGCCGTGGCCACGTATCTGATCACCGGGGTGGCCGGGTTCATCGGATCATCGCTGGCGCGGGCTTTGCTCGAACGCGGCGAGCGCGTGCGCGGCCTGGACAACTTCTCGACCGGTAAGCGCGAGAACATCGCCGACCTGGCGCCTATGGATTTCCGCAATGCCGATTTGCTGGATCCGGCGGCGGTGGCCGAAGCCTGCCGCGGGGTGGACTACGTCCTGCACGAGGCCGCCATTCCCTCGGTGCCGAAGTCAGTGGCCGAGCCGGCCGGTTGCAACCGCGCCAACGTCGAGGGCACGGTGAACCTGCTGATCGCCGCCCGCGACGCCAACGTGAAGCGCGTCATGTACGCGGGCTCTTCCTCGATCTATGGCGAATCGCCCACGCTGCCCAAGCGCGAAGACATGACACCGGACCCAATCTCGCCCTATGCGGTGTCGAAGCTGGCCGGCGAACTCTACATGACCTCGTTCTACCGCGTCTATGGCCTGGAGACGGTAACGCTGCGCTACTTCAATGTATTCGGTCCCTACCAGGACGCGGGCTCGCAATACTCGGGCGTGCTGGCCAAGTTCATCACGCTGATGCTCAAGGGCGAGCAGCCGACCATTTACGGCGACGGCGAGCAGAGCCGCGACTTCACCTACATCGACAACGTGGTCGCGGCCAACCTGCTGGCCTGCTCCGCGCCCGCGGCGCAGGTCGCTGGACGCGCGATGAATGCCGCTACGGGCGCGCGCATCACCCTGAACCAGACGTTCGAGATTCTCAAGCGAATGACCGGCTATTCAGGCTCGGCGCATTATGGCCCGGAGCGCGCCGGCGACATCAAGCATTCGCTGGCGGACATCTCACTGGCCGGGAAGCTGATGGGATACAAACCTATAGTCGGCTTCGAGGAAGGCTTGGCGCGCACCGTGGCCTGGTATCGCACCCAAGTGAAGTCGGCAGTCGCGCGTTAGAGCGTCGTGGATGGTCGTCGATCGGTGGTCGCAGGCAATTCCGGCTTGACCAAGCTTCCCGCTATCTCCACGAGCATTTGTGGAAACAGGCCATAGGCGCGGCGACGAAGCCCGATGTAACCCTGGGAGCCGGCGAAGATGTCGCACAGCAAGCCGCGGAAGTTTGAGCTGTGCGCGGCGAACTGGACCATCCGTTCCAGCACGGGCGCGCCCGCGAACCGTCCGGTGAAGAACTGCTCCACGAAACCGGCTGCGGTAACAAGCTCCGGAAGAAAGTAACGCCGTAGCCATGGCGTATAGCGTTCCGGCTCACCGGCAACGAGAGCGCGGGCGAGTAGGTCGGCAGAGCGCAGCGCGTAGTAGAGCCCTTCACCGGTGATCGGATCCACGAAGCCGGCGGCATCGCCGATCATGGCCCATCCCTCGCCGCTCGCGGGCGCGCGGCGCAGAAACTCCGCCGTGGGCGAGGGCAGCAGGTGGGAAAAGAACGGCGCGCCTTGGAATTTGATCCCCTGCTCAACCAGACTGGCTTCGAGGAGGCGGCGCAACCCGGCCGTGGTGGCGCCGTTTAACTTGCCGCAGATGCCCGCCGAGTAATGGTCGCTGCGCGGGAACATCCACATATAGCCGTCAAGCCCGGCGAAGAAACGCACTTGCATCTCCGAGGTGCTGCCGTAAATGTAGTACCCGGCGGTGGCCATCAGGTCCTGGGCGCTGAATGGCAACGAGAACTGCGCGCGAAATGGATTGCGCGCCCCGGCAGCCAGCACAACGTAAGGTGCGGAAACATTTCCGCTGCGGGTTCGCAAATTCCAGGCGCCGACTGCGCCGGTAATGGCAGTAACGCGCTCCTGCACAACTTCGGCGCCGGCCTGGCGCGCGCGCTCCAGCAATAGAGCATTCAGGACCCGGCGGGAGAAGATGGCAACCGGCCGATCAAGCGCGAGGTGAACGCGGCGTCCCGAGGGACTGACAATCTCACATCCGGAGACCCAGTTGCGCTCCGCCTGGCTGTCGCGCAGGAAGGGATATTCCACGAGAGCCTTGTGGGTGATGCCGCCGCCACAGGGCTTCTCCCAGGCCAGCTTTTCGTCGATAAGCAGGACTTTGCGGCCGGCACGCGCCAGCATCTCGGCGGCGAAAGCGCCCGCCGGTCCAGCGCCGATGATGGCGACCACATCCGAGGGCATGGGAGAGCATCGTATCGCGAATGCAGCAAGCGGCGCGAGGAGGTCGCGCTCGTCAGCCGCGCGGGTCGGCCAGCCGCCGCCCCCGAATCCCTTGACAGCAGCGGGCTTCGGCAGGCAGAATCGCGTGTTCGCTCATCCCCCACAGAGCGATCCGGCTCCCAGATCTCAACTGACAACCACGCAACCAAATTCTCCAGGAGCGAAGCTCGTGCAGGATCTTCCGGAAGCGGCACCCGAGGTTGTGAGCGACAACCCCGTCCCCCAAGCGCAGGAGACCACGCCAGCGGCTGATCTGGTCACGCCTGCAGCGTGGAAGCGCTTTGAGAGCGAGTTGGGCGAGGCTGCCCGCCCCCGCGATGCGCAGGAAGTCTCGGCCATGAACGCGATCTTCAACGAACTCATGCGTCCGGGCATCTACCCGGACAAGGTGTTCGACATGGTAGTAGAGAGCGCGGCCGCCCTGACCGGCGCGAGCGGGTCGGCCGTCGCCCTGGCGGAAGGCGGCAGGTTCGTCTGCCGCGCGGCCTACGGCGGTACCGCGCCGCCGGTGGGCACGCACCTGGAGCCCAGCTCCGGGCTCTCGGGACTGTGCGTGCGCACCGGCCACACGCTGCGCTGTGACGACGCGGAAAACGACCCCCGCGTAGACAGCTCGGTAGCCCGTGAAACCGGCATCCGCTCCATCAGCGTGGTGCCGCTGATCAAAGACGGCAAGCTGGTCGGCGTCATCGAGCTGCTCTCCAGCCGCGCCCACGCCTTCGGGAAGAAAGAGACCGACACACTGCAGCGCATGGCCAAGCTGGTGGTGCTTACCATGAGCCGCATGGGCGAGCTGCGCGGCAAGAGCATCGAGCGCAAGGCCCGGCGGCGGTGGTGGCGCCTGCTCAGCCTGATGGTGCTCGCTTTCGTGATCGGCTTCGCCGCCGCGCGCTGGTTAGGCCCGCTGCTCTTCCATTGATTCATTGGCTCATTGATTCTTCGGATCATTGGCCAGGGGTGGTTTCTTGAATGGACCAATGAATCAATGGCTCAATTCCTGAAGGCTTGTCAAGATACACACTTTTCCAATACCGTAGATGAACCTCATACGCCGATTCTCCGGGGGACTCATTCGTGCATTTGTATCGCAGAGAAAAGACGTCGAAGGCCGGCTGGCTTGCGGTGGCAGCGACGACGCTGGTAGTGGGTGTTATTTGCGGCTGCGGCGGTGGTGGCAGCACAAGCAAGGTCCTCTACGCCGTTGGGTTGGGCAGCCCCAATGTGACGATCTTCGCGGTTTCCGGTTCCGCTGGCCTGTCGCCTGTAATCTCTGTCAACACAGGATCGGGGCCGGACGCCATCGCCATCGATCCCGGACATCGCTTCGCCTATATCGTCGATTCTGCCGGTGGCGTCGGACCCGGGGGCGTTTCCCAGTACATCCTGGACTCAAAATCGGGTTTCCTGACGGCGGCGACGATTTCCACAAACAACGGGACCGCTCCCCCCGCTGCCCCGGCGGAGACGGGGACAAATCCGGTTGCCATGGTCATCGAGGTCACCGGCACCTACGCGTTTGTCGCCAACCAGGGATCCGACAGCATCTCCGTCTTTCTCATCAACGTGACTGGATGTGCCGGGGTCTGTGGAAACGGGACGCTGACTGAGGTCAAGCAACCCGCGCCCGGCCCCGTACCGCCCAACTGCGTCGCCGGTAGTCCTGTTCCCTGCCCGCTGTCCATTGCGCCGGCCTCACCTACCGGCCTGGCGACCACCGGGAAGATGCTGTTCGTGGCCACCTCTACGGGAGGCCCAAAAGGCGCTGTATCCACATATACTTTCGACTCCACCACGGGGGTCGTCGCTACCCCGGCTGCGTTCACCACGGCCGTCGACTTGAATCCGTCGGCGATGACCATGGACGCCAGCGGCAAATTCCTCTTCCTGACTGATTCCGCCGCCGGCGAAGTGGAAGTGCTCAGCATTGGCAACACAGGGCAGCTTGCAGTGGTGAGCCAGCAGGCCTCGTGTGGCGCAAACACATGTGCCACCGGACCAACCCCGCTGAACGCCTGGGTTTCCCCTTCCGGAAATTTCCTGTACACGGCGAACCAGGGCGGCGCCGGGTGCGTGAACGGAGGAGTCTCGGCGTTCTCGGTCAGCAGCTCGGGTGCACTGATGGCGTTGAGCGGCTCACCGTTTGCCGCCGGTCCCTGCCCTTCCTATGTCGCGACCGATAGCTCCGGCAGTCTTCTCTTCGTAGCCAACGGCGGCAACAATAACACCATCACGGTATTCAGCATCGACAGCAGCGGAGTGCCGAAGGAGCCCGGCACGTCGTCCCCCTCGGTCGTAGTCAATCCGGTCGCGCTGGCCAGCATCAATTAGAAGCGCCGCCTTGCTGTCGGTTTTGGCGCTGGCGTCGCCGCCACGTGTGCGCTAGGATGTCCACCTTCGCGGAGTGTGCGCCGACCGTGCGGCGCGGGGGAGAGGCTGCTTTCAATGTCCAACACCGGCCATTCGTCCGAGGAGCGAGATAACAGTCTGGAAGACTTCGGGCATCCCCGCGGCACGCTGACCATTGTGGCCGTGTTCGGCGTTCTCTTCGCGCTGGCGTGGCTTGTTTTTTATCTCTTTCTTTTTCTGCAACGGGGCGCACCTCACTCGTGAGCGGGGAGCGGTGACGGCATGCATGTCGAACTCTACGAACGTATCTGGATGTGGGCAGCGGGAGGGCTGCTGTTGCTCTTTCTGGCCGCCATCTTCCTGACGGCCGGGTTGCACGCCGTTCAGCCTCCCAGCCACGTAGAGACCGTGGACCCGACGACACTGGCCAGCGATCCGGAATTTGGAAAGCCGGGAGTCACCACACGAGCCGATGGCAGCGTGGTGGTGAGCGTGGTGGCGCAAACTTTCTCCTTCAGCCCGGACCCGATCGAAGTCCCGGCGAACCGGCCGGTGACCTTCCGGCTCACCAGCGCCGACGTCATCCACGGCTTCGAAGTTGTCGGGACCAACGCCAACGCCATGGTGATCCCAGGCTACGTCAGCCAGTTCACGGTCACGTTCGAGCAGCCGGGCGAATACATCATCGGCTGTAACGAATACTGCGGCACACTGCACCACAACATGGTGGGCAAACTGATCGTTAAGAGGGAATCACCATGAACGGCCGGCACTCGCTCGCCGCCGCGCATATTGGGGTCGCGGTAGGGGCCTTCGGCGTGGCTTCGGTCATGGGTGTGCTGCAGGCGCTGTCCGTCGCCGACATAAGTTTCCCGTATCGCAGCGAGGCTCTCTACTACATCTCGGTGACCGCCCACGGTGTGCTGATGGCGCTGGTCTTCACCACTTTCTTCATCATGGGGCTGGGCTACGCGCTGGCGCAGGAAAGTCTGGGGCGGATCATCGGCCGCGGGCTGGCCTGGTTCGCCTTCGCGCTCGGGCTGGTGGGATCGGTGGCCGCCGCGGTCACCATCCTGCGCGGGCAAAGCAGCGTGTTGTACACATTCTACCCGCCCATGAAGGCGCATCCCTTGTTTTACATCGGGGCCACGCTGTTAATTGTGGCTTCCTGGATCTGGGGCGGGATTGTGATCGCCAGCTACCGCTGCTGGCGGCGCGAGCATCCCGCTGTCCCGGCGCCGCTCTCGATCCACGGCATGCTGGCCACCATCATCCTCTGGTACCTGGCCACCGCGGGGCTGGCGGTCGAAGTTCTGGGAATGCTGATTCCCTGGTCGCTAGGCGTGGTGGGAAAAATCGATCCCGAGCTGGCGCGCAGCTTCTTCTGGTGGTTCGGTCACCCGCTGGTTTATTTCTGGCTGATGCCCGCGTATGTGCTCTGGTACACAGTGCTGCCGCGAGTGGCGGGAGGAAAACTGTTCAGCGATTCGCTGGCGCGCATGGTCTTCATCCTCTTTGTGGTGCTGTCTGTTCCGGTGGGATTCCATCACCAGTTCGCTGACCCCGGCATCAGTGCGCATTGGAAGCTGGTCCACACCGTCACAACCTACGCCGTGCTTTATCCGAGCTTCGTGACTGCCTTCACCATCATCGCTTCGCTGGAGGTGGCGGGCCGCATGAAGGGCGCTCGCGGGCTGTTCGATTGGATCGGCAAGCTACCTTGGGGCGACCCATTCTTCGCCTCGGTGGCGCTGGCCATGATCTCCTTCACCTTTGGGGGCTTCGGCGGCGCCATCAATGCCGCCTTTGCCATGAACTCCATGGTGCACAACACGGCCTGGATTATGGGCCATTTCCACGTCACGCTGGGAACCACGGTGGCGCTCACCTTCATGGGCGCGACTTACTGGCTGCTGCCCCGCCTGCTGGGGAGAGAAATACGGCTGCCGGGACTGGCGCACCTCCAGCCCTACCTGTGGTTCGTGGGAATGGCATTGTTCAGCATCAGTTATCACATTGCCGGATTGCGCGGCCTGCCTCGCCGGGTCTATAGCGGCTCCTTGACCGGCGAATACGGCGCCTCGTGGCACGGGCTGACCAGGCTGGCGGCGCTGGGCGCGGTGATCCTGTTCTTCAGCGCGCTATCCTTCGTGACCGTGGTGGTTTCCACTTGGATTGGTGGGAAGAAGATTCAAGCGCCGGCCTTCGAGTTCGCCTCGCCTTTGCGGCCCGTGACCGCACTGGGCGTCTGGGACCGATTTGGACTGTGGACGGTGCTGGCCGTAGTGCTGGTGGCAGTGGCCTACGCCTATCCGCTGCTTCATCTTTTCGCTCACCCCCGCTACGGATCGCCGCCGCTCCAGCCCTTCTGAAAGCAGCCTGCTTACTTGTAGATGGAATGCTGCTCCTGCGGCCGTTTCAGCTTGATGACGAATTCGTGCTCGGGCTGGTTGATGTCGTGGTCCTGCCCGTAGGTCTGGAAGCCGGGAGCGATCACCTGGATGCGCACCTTGCCATAGGGAATGCCGGCATAGGAGGCC
>Ga0187777_10000573_pt1 | contig 24800 bp, 20 predicted proteins | sample 1015_Q2_SP5_10_M_FD_132416 | JGI IMG/M metagenome (GOLD analysis project Ga0187777, IMG submission 132416) | Tropical peat soil microbial communities from peatlands in Department of Meta, Colombia - 1015_Q2_SP5_10_MG | ecosystem: Environmental > Terrestrial > Soil > Wetlands > Peat | place... | reverse complement strand
TCGATCATTTGTGGTGGCTCCGATGCGCCCGTCGAACGCGGCGAACCCATGATCGAATTTTACGCCGCCGTCGCGCGCAAAAGCATCAAAGGTGAGTCAGGGCCCGGTTGGCATCCGGAACAAACCGTAACCCGCGAGCAAGCGCTCAAGATGTTCACGATTTGGCCGGCGTTCGCGTCGTTTGAAGAAAACGACAAAGGCTCAATCGAACACGGCAAACTGGCTGATTTTACCGTGCTCTCGCAGGACATTATGAAAATCCCGGAGGCCGAAATTCTGAAAACGCAAAACGAAATGACAATTATTGGTGGCGAAATCGTTTATCAACGCTAAGTCGGCCGTGGCAACAAAAGCGCGCCCAAAATCGCGGCGATTCCGGCAGTTAGAAAAATATGTCCGCCGAAAAAATTGCCGATGAAATGATAAACCAGTCCGGCGGTAACAACCGGCACCAGGGCAAGCAAAATGATAATCCATTTCGGAGCGGCGAGCGGCTTCAGCGCGACAATTGCGAAGACAATCGCGAGCACGTTGGTAATCACCGAGTCCTGAAGCCACAAGACTCTCAGTCCGTTGCCGAGAAACGCTGGAAGATTCGAGTTGGCAACCGCAGCGGACGTTTTGCCAAACGCCGACGTGTGAAAATGAGCGCCTACCGCGAGCAGAATCGCCGAAATCCCGAGAAAGATCCGGGCGAGAAGTTTCATAGCCACGGATGCACACTAATGGACACTAATTCTCCGACTGGAGTTCTCTTCATTCGTGTCTATTCGTGGTTAAAAGCCTGTCACTGCGCGAGCAAATAAATCGCAACGAGGGTTATCAGGAAATACGGAACCAAAACCGCGGCGCCGGCGTACTCCTTCGCCAATCGTTGACCGAGAAACAGACAAAGAATCGCGATCGCCGACACAACGGCGCCGTAAAACGCAACTGTAGAATTACGCGCAAACAGAAGGATGAAAAATCCGACTCCACTCAACAGGCCGGCTGAGATCTCAATGATCGTGAGAACGAGAAACAACAGCGGGACCATTCCGGCCAACGGACTCTTCGAAAAGTGTCCGCTCAACCATTGCAAATTGCCCTGCCGATCGACGATCTTGTCGATTCCCGACTGCAAAAACAAAATCACGAGGAACGCCGAGGCGAGAAGCTGAAGCAAATGCAAAGTCATTTCGAACTAGACAGGATTAACAAGATCACAGGATTAGATTTTCCGGAATCCAATTCAATCCCGTAAATCCTGTCTAGGAATACAAGCACTCCTCGTGATGTTGAACTCGTTCGTCTCCCGACTCTCTCGCGGCTTCTCGTCACTCGTCACTCGTCACTGGCTCTATGAATAAAGATATTCGTCGTGATATTCGCGTTGAGGAGCGAACTGGACATTTTGGTCGCTGCCAGTTTCGGGATACTCGAAGATTTTGCCTTCGTAATTACGGATCACGATTTTTTCGCTGTCGTGATAGAGAACATAACCGGGATTAATCGGCACTTTGCCGCCGCCACCGGGCGCGTCGATCACGTATTGCGGGACCGCGTAACCGGTGGTGTGACCGCGCAAGCCTTCGATGATCTCGATCCCTTTCGCGACCGAAGTGCGAAGGTGCGTGGAACCGTTAATCAGGTCGCACTGGTAAAGGTAATACGGACGGACACGGCACATCAGCAGTTTGTGCAGGAGAACTTTCATTGTCTCGAGGTCGTCGTTGACGCCGGCGAGCAATACGCTCTGATTTCCAAGCGGAATTCCAGCGTTAGCCAACCGCTCGAGCGCTTCTTTCACTTCAATGGTGAGCTCCCGTGGATGATTCACGTGGATACTCATCCAAAGAGGATGGTGTTTGGCCAAAATCGCGCACAGTTCCGGTGTGATCCGTTGGGGAAGGAAAATGGGAACCCGAGTTCCGATCCGGAGAAACTCGATGTGTTTGATCGCGCGCAACCGGGTCAGGAGCTTGTCGAGCCTGTCATCACTGAAAATCAGGGCGTCGCCGCCGCTTAAAAGCACATCGCGCACTTCGGTGTGTTGTTCAAGGTAACGAAACGCTTCCTCGAAATTGGTGTGAAGCTCCTGTTCCCCCACCCCGCTAACGACCCGACTGCGCGTGCAATATCGGCAATACGCCGCACAACGATCGGTCACCAAAAACAGAACGCGGTCTGGATAGCGATGCACCAGGCCTGGCACCGGCATGTGCGAATCCTCGCCACAAGGGTCTGGCATGTCGTAGGGCGAAGACCAGGTCTCTTCAACCCGTGGGATAACCTGCCGTCGAATTGGATCGTCTGTCCCGCCGTGGCAGAAGCGCGGAATCAGGTTGAAAAAATGGGGAGTGACTGCGAGGGCCAGTTTGTCTCCGGACAGCAGAACACCGCTTCGCTCTTCGTCGCTAAGGTCGATCCGCGTGTTGCCAGACTCGAGCTGAGCCAGCGACGTCACGCGATTTTTGAGCTGCCACTTCCAATCGTTCCACAATTCAGGCGCTACGCCGGACCAATAACCCGGCGCATGGGAAACGAACTCCTTGCCATCACCGCTTTCAACAGTTTGCATCTTATTTAAGGATCGAAACGCTAAGACCACTCAGTTGCGTGTCAACGCGCGCACCGAAAAGTGCGGCTCGCACCGTGACGTCGCCGGCCTTTTCCCTACTGAACCGTGACCACTGTCCCGATCGGGATTTCGGTAAAGAGCTTCCTCGCCGTATCCCCCGGCAAACGGATGCAGCCATGGGACGCCGGATAATTGGGCACGTAGCCTTCGTGCATTCCGAAATCGAGGCAGCTCAACCGCATGAAGTAAGGCATGTCCACATGATAAATTGTCGAGCGATGGTTCCGCTCTTTGTCCGTGATCACGTACTTGCCGCGGCGGGTGGAGTAGCCTTCACGTCCGGTCGAGCAGGTTGAATCCAGGATGGGGACACCATCTTTGATTAGCGACATCTTCTGTGACGCCAGTGAGATTTCGATCCGCAATTTGTCAGGATCGGGTCCACTGCCCAGTAGAAGTTGGGCCGCCTGCCAGTTGCCAAGCTCGGCCGCAAAATAAAGCGCCACCATCTTGTAACGACCAGTCGAGCGATTGCGATCCGCCCCGGATTGCAAAAGCTCCCGAACATAATCGGTTCGACCGAGTCCAGCCGCGAGCATCAGGCAGGTAACGTTCTTATCGTCCTCGATATAGTTCCGAAATGATTTTGAAGGCAGCCCGTCCAGGAATTCCTTGTCGTACTTGCTGGTGAGGACAGTGTTGGGGTCTGTCCCGCATTCGAGAAGCATTTCGACGAGTGGCGCGTCATCCGTTTCAATCGCGTAAGCCAGTAGAGGCACTCGCTTACCTTCGGGCGTCGGCGGCGAAACGTGTTTCGAGAGCAACACCCGAACCGAGGCGCGATCGCCCGCGCGCAACGCAGCATCCAGCGCGCGCAACGCTCCAACACTCCACTCCTGAAAACGTGGCAGTTTGGATAGAATATCCTGCGCAATTTTCGGATTTGGACTTCCCAGAGCGAGTATCAGCAATTCACCGCCGTCACCGTAAGCCAGCTCGAGATTCGGCGTCAGGCTCAGCAGAAGGTCGACGATGTCCATCCTTTGAGCACCGACGGCGTAATAGAGCGCGGAGTGGCCCGCGCCGTCCCTCACCGTGACGTCCGAAACGTGACCAATCAATGCGCGAACCGTCTCCAAATCGCCATGCATCGCCGCGACCATCAACGGCGTGACGCCCGCGTCGTCCGCCAGATCCGCGCTCGCTCCGGCATCAAGCAGTCGCCGCGCAACCGCGCCCTCCTCCCGCAATATGGCGGCAAAAAGTAAAGAGCGGTCATTCGCAACCCGGGCGTTAGGGTTGTCATGCTCCCGGAGGTAGCGGTCGACTAACGAACTCTGGTGCGTGTCCAGCGCCTTAACGAAGTCCTCAGCGGGAATCGGTTTCGAATCGTGGCGATGAAGGGCAAACGACAGGGCAATAAGCACGAAGAGGCCCGCGACAATTAGTACCAAGACTCGGTTTAACCCAACTGAACGCATATTCGGAGGAGAGCCGTCAGATAGTATACCATTAGTCAAGATGTTCGCACCCTCCTCGACACCGGGGAGCAAGTGGACTGGCCTGTTGAACATAGCATGTTGAATGCTGTCCAACTTCGAACCAATGCGTTTAATTCTAATTTTCATTACCATGACCGGCCTGGGCGTGACGGCGGCCCTCGGAGCCACGCCGGAAGGGATTCCGACAGCGACGGTTCCCCAGGCTGCGGCTGAGCAGGGCAAAGATGTGGTTCATCAGTTGAATAATGCTTTCGCCAAGGTCTTCGAAATCGTGGCGCCCAGTGTCGTTATCATCGAAATTTCAAAAGCAGCGGACAATGAGACTTCGGCGCTCGAGGACCTCTTCTTTCAAGGACCTCCGGATGAAAATAATCCTCGCCGGCCACAGCGAAATACTGAGCCGATCCAGAGCGAGGGTTCCGGCTTCATCGTTCGCCCCGACGGCTACATCTTTACGAACTTTCATGTGGTGGACTCGGCCGACAAAATTGAAGTGAAACTGAAAGACGGGCGGGAATTTTCGGCAAAAGTCGTTGGCACTGACGAAAAAACGGACGTTGCCGTCATTAAGATCGACGCCAAAGATCTTCCGTCAGCACAGCTCGGCGACAGCGATGCGGTACGGGTTGGCCAGTTTGCGTTCGCCATCGGCGCTCCGTTCAAGCTCGATTACACTTTCACCTACGGCGTGATCAGTGGCAAAGGCCGCAGCAAATTGCTGGCAACAAGCAGCTATTCAATTTCGGATTATTTACAGACGGATGCGTCGATTAATCCGGGCAACAGCGGCGGCCCATTGTGCGATATCGATGGCCGAGTGATCGGGATGAACACCTTGATCAACGGCATCAACCGCGGTCTGGGATTCGCGATCCCGATTAACATGGCCAGAGAAATTGGCGACGATCTAATTGCCGGCCGGAAAATCATGAGGCCGTGGCTTGGGATTCGGATTGAGACCCTGGGTGACGATCCTGGCATTCGCGATTTGTTTAAAGGAATCGAGAAAGGCGTCGTCGTCCGGACCATCGAAGCAGACGCTCCCGCCTACAAGAGTGATCTTCGTCCGTTCGATGTCATCACTGAGGTCGATGCGAATCAGGTGACAACGGACTCGCAATTGCAGCACGAGATTTTGAAAAAGAAGATCGGCCAAAAAGTGGAACTGACCGTGTGGCGAAAAGGCCAAACCCTAAAAGTTCCTGTGACCACCGGTGAATTGCCAAACGAGATCTCGCGCGCCTCCAACGAGGGGGCACGCCCGCCGCAGGAAAAACAACAGGAAGTCGGGAAATTCGGATTGCAGGTTCAGGACCTGACCAAGGAAATGGCGCAGCGGTTCAAGCTCGGCGTCGAAAAAGGCGTGATTGTGACCGATGTCACTGACAACAGCCTCGCCGCCCAACAGGGAATCGAGCGCGAAGACGTCATCACTGAAGTAGATGGCCAGCCGGTATCGGATGTCAGATCGTTCCGGGAGGCGTTGAACAAGTCCGACCCGAAACGTGGAGTATTGCTCTATCTCGATCGGAAAGGCAGCAAGACGTTCGCAGTTTTAAAAGCAAACGGCGCCGACACTCCGCCCGACCGGTAAGGCCCGCGCCGCGTCAGCGATTTCTCGCCTTCGCTTAAGCCTGCACTCGATTGAGCGACAGCAGTTCGCCTACGCCTTACGTCCACCGATGGCGACCAGGGCAATTCCGCCGACTAAACAAATGCCGCTGACGACAGGCGGAAAGTTAATGCCGTGATTCTCGGTGTGCTTGATCTCCAGCGGACCAAGCTGGGCGTCTTTTTTCTCAGTCGACCACCGAATGCCGCCCCAGGCAAAGCCGACAATGCCCAAGATGATTAGAATGACGCCAATGAGTAGAGTTGGTTTCACAACCCCGATGCTACAAGGGTCGCCGGCCGCCAATCAATTGCAGAACGAGAATCACGAGGGCGATCACTAGCAGAATGTGAATGTAGGAGCCCAATACGTGGAAGCCGACAAAACCAAGCAGCCAGAGAATCAGCAGAATCACAAAGATAGTCCAAAGCATATGTTCCTTTCAGTTGATGTTGTTGATCTTATTTCGTTTTATCAGGCGCGGTCGCGTGTGAAAAGATTGAATGGCGAAGGCCCACATCTCATTTACCCGCCTTCTTGAGAACCGCGCGCAGGTCCCAACCGGCCTGCTCCAATTGGGCGCGCGCTGAGTTGTAGTCCAACCCGGTCAACTCGACGACCATTCGGGTCGCGCGATCGCGCAGCTTCGAGCTCGTGGTGTTCAAATCGATCATCAAATTGCCGCGCACCTTTCCAAGCAAGACCATCGCGCCGGTACTAATGATGTTGAGAGCGATCTTGGTCGCGGTTCCTGCCTTCAGCCGGGTCGAGCCAGTCAAGATCTCCGGACCGACCGCAAGATCGATCGAAAGATCGATCCCGCCTCCGCGGAATTCGCGGGCTGGATTGCACGTCAGCAAAACGGTTTTCGCTCCTAACGAAGCTGCTCGCGCAAGCGCGCCAAGCACAAACGGCGTTCGCCCGCTGGCTGTAATGCCAATGACAACATCACCGTTCCTGATTCCCCGACGGTCGATCGCGAGCGCTCCGCTGTTAATCTCATCTTCCGCACCCTCCACGCTCCGGTGTAACGCCGGCGCACCACCAGCGATAATTGCCTGGACCAAATCCGGCGACGCTCCAAAAGTCGGTGGAATTTCGCTGGCATCGAGGACCCCGAGCCGGCCGCTGGAGCCGGCGCCGACATAAAACACTCGTCCCCCTTTGCCCAACGAATCGGCAACCAACTCAACGGCTCGGGTCAGATCGCTCGCGACCGCGCGCAAAGCTTCTTCAACAAACTTTTCCTCGTCGATGAACAGTTTCACCAAATCCTGGGCGTTCATCTTATCGAGACTTTCCGAGCGGGGATTCCGTTGCTCGGTCAGCGCCGCGGCGAGATCGTTGATTTTTTTGGGGGTGGGTTCCGATTCAATGTCCGGCCAGCTTTGCATTTCGGCTGCCAGCCATGCCGAGCCAAACTCCGGGGCCCGTTCGGAATTCGCCACCCGCGCATCAGGAAGAGCTTTCTTCAAACGACGTCGAAAGGCATGATTGTAGATTGAGTCCCGCTGAAATAGTCCACCCAGAAGAACAACTTTCGGCGCCAGCACCTGCAACCGCGTTGCGACAGCCTCAGTGTAGTCGCAGAGCACGCGCGCACCTTCCTCAATGATTCCCATCACCCGCGCGTCTCCACTCGCCGCAGCTTCAAATACGACTGGGGCGAGCATTGCGACTTCCATTTTATCGGCGGTCTGGGCCCAGCGCACCAGCTCGTCCAGGCTATTGAGCGACAGAGCGCGCAAAATCTTCGTTGTGAACTGAACTTCGCCACGGTGGAGATCGTATTCACGCAAAATCAATTGCAACGCCTGGAGACTCAGATAATAACCTCCGCCAACGTCCCCGAGGATGTGTCCCCAGCCTCCCGCGTTTTCGATTCGTTTGTCACGACGGCCGGTTACTGACGAACCGCTTCCCGCACTCACCACGATCCCGTCCCCATTACCCAGTGCCGCGGCCAACCCGGATTCTCGGTCACTGCCGACGACGATTTTCGCCTGCGGCCAGATCTCAGCGCACAGTCGGGTAAGGGAATTTCGATCTTCTTCCGTACCGCAACCCGCCAGGAACACGCCGGCGCGACTAATTTCCTTCGGCAGTTCCTGAAACATTCGACGCAACTCGTCTGGCTTGGCGAGGCGAAAATTTGCCGGCGCAAGCCTGCCTTGGTCCAAAATTCGCAACTCAGACGCAGTGCGCTCCACCAGGACCCAGGAGGTTTTCGTCCCGCCACCTTCGACGCCGAGGATTTTTTCGCCGCCGTTCATTGTCGATCTTTCGCCTGTTTGTATCATGCTTCATGGCCAAAGACGAGGCTCAAGCCGCTTCCCGAATCGACCACCTCCGGAGAGAGATCAAAGGGCACGACCGGCGCTACTATGAGGAAGCGGCGCCCACGATCAGTGATCGAGAGTATGATCGGCTCTACAAAGAGCTGGCGGATCTAGAGGCGAAGTTTCCTGGATTGGTCACAGCCGACTCACCCACCCAGCGTGTCGGAGGAAAGCCCCTACCCGCTTTCGGCCAGATTCAGCATCGGGTTCCGATGCTAAGCCTCGACAATACCTATTCTGAAGACGAGCTCGCCAATTTTTACAAACGAATCACCAGGCTTTTGCCCAACGAAAGCGTTCCCGTCGTAATCGAACCCAAAGTGGATGGCGTAGCCGTCTCCGTAATGTACGAAGACGGCAAACTGAAGTATGCGGCGACTCGGGGAGACGGTCTCGTCGGCGACGACATCACGCAGAACATCAAAACGATTAAATCGGTGCCCCAACAGTTGCGCGGCGCCACGCCAAAAATTCTGGAAGTCCGCGGGGAAGCGTATCTCGACAAGGCCGGCTTCGAGAAATTGAACAAGGAGCGCGAGGAAGCTGGTCTGCCGTTGTTTGCCAATCCGCGAAATGCAGCGGCCGGCTCGCTGAAACATCTGGACCCAAACGTCGCGGCCAAGCGTCCGCTCGGGATGATTTTCTACGGAACCGGCGCGGTCAAAGGTGTGGATGTAGGTCTGCACTCCGGGATTTTCCCGTTGTTCAAGAAACTCGGCCTGCCGACACACGAAGATTGGTGGCTGGCCGATTCAGTCGACAAGATCCTGAACGCAATTCGCGACCTGGACGAAATCCGGGGCGATTTCCCATATGAGACTGACGGCGCGGTCATCAAAGCCGATGCGATCGATCAACGCGAGCGATTGGGATTCACCGCAAAATCGCCGCGATGGGCCATCGCTTACAAATACGCTGCCGAGCGCGTGGAAACGAAATTGCTCGACATCAAAGTCCAGATTGGCCGCACTGGTATTCTCACTCCCGTCGCGGTGCTTGAACCGATTTTCGTCAGCGGCAGCACAGTCTCTCGGGCAACCCTGCATAACCAGGACGAGATCAAACGCAAAGACATTCGTATCGGCGACACGGTGGTTATCGAAAAGGCCGGCGAAGTAATTCCCGCGGTCGTCGAAGTGGTAAGATCGAAACGGCCGCGCAACGCAAAACCGTTCGATTTTATTGAGCACATTCATGCCAAATGCCCGGTCTGCGGCGGCGAAGTCCGGCGGGACCCGGAGTTTGTGGCCTGGCGCTGTGAAAACATTCGATGCCCGGCCCAGACCACGCGGCGAGTGGAATTTTTCGCGGCGCGCGGCGCGCTCGACATTGAAGGCATTGGCGGAATTGTGGCCGACAAGCTGGTCGAGCGTGGCCTCATTCGCGAGCCGCTCGACTTGTTCGAGCTCGACGTAGATCAACTCGCGAAGCTGAACCTTGGAACTGATGAAGCGCCACGAGTGTTTGGCGAAAAGAATGCGACTAAAGCAGTCCATGCGATCGAACGTGCACGAACGTTTCCACTTTCTCGATGGCTTTACGCGCTCGCAATTCCCGATGTCGGTAAAACCACCGCAACCGATCTCGCCCGTTTTCACGAAACCATCGACGAGGTGGCGAATTCTCGTCTCCTGCGCGACGTCGTCGCCTATCACGAAATCAAGGGTGAGAGATCCCGTCGCGACGAGGTAAAACAGATTGCCGATCGACTGATCAAGTCGGGATTTGCCGAGCTGTCCAAGAGTAAGGCGGAGAAAGGCGGAATCGTGACCCAGGTTGGTCCCGTGGTAGGGCAAAGCGTCCTCGACTTTCTGACCTCATCAGCCGGGAAAAAGATTCTCCAACGAATGAAACAACTCGGGATCAAACCAAAGAGCGAAAAGATTTCGGCAAGAAAAATGGCAGACCTCCCGTTAACCGGTAAGACATTCGTGCTCACAGGAACGTTGGCATCGATGACACGTGAGGAAGCGTCTGGACGAATCGAAGTGCGGGGCGGTCACGTAAGCGGAAGCGTGAGCAAAAAGACGGACTACGTCGTCGCGGGAAGTGAAGCCGGCAGCAAACTGGAAAAAGCAAAAGAACTTGGCGTGAAAGTGATCGGCGAAACCGAATTCAAAAATTTGTTGAGTTCCTAGTCCGCGTCTGGACGAGTTTCGGATTGTGCTCGGCTGGTGAGAGGCATTAACTGCTTGCTTTATGCCCCACTCCAACATCCGCTTCTCCTTCGGGATCATTGCCCTGGTCCTCGGGGTCCCCCTTGTCGCGAAGGCGGGCAGTTTCGCATTGAACGAACAAAGTGTCAGCGGTCTTGGAACTGCCTACGCGGGCGGCGCCGCGCAGGCCGAGGATGCGTCGACGCTATTTTTCAATCCAGCAGGGATTGTTCTTCTCGAACAGGGAGAATTGCAGCTCGGGGCGAATGGACTCTTTCCAAGTGCGACCTTTAGCAACGAAGGCTCACGTTACAATTTACCGGGCACGCCATTTAACGGCCTGCCGTTGAGCGGAGGAAACGATGGGGATGGAGGCGTCGCTCACGTTCTGCCGAATCTTTATCTGACCCAGCCTGTCTTTCGCGGTTCGGAGTACGGCGACCTCACTGTCGGCATCGGATTAACAACGCCGTTCGGGTTGGAAACGGACTACAGCCCAGGATGGGTTGGACGATATCAGGCCCTGCGAACCAAACTAACAACTCTCGATATTCAGCCGACGATCGCCTATCGCATTGCTGACCGTTTGTCATTTGGTGCCGGCTTGGACATCCAATATGCTTCGGCCCGATTGACGCAGGCAATCGATTTCGGTCTGGCCGCCCAGCAACCTCTCGCGCAGTTTTTTGGGGCGTTGCCGCCGTTTCTGATCGCCACGACCGAAGCGGCCTACTTAAATGCGGGCTTTTTCCCCGGTGGCCGCGACGGTGTCTCTGAGATTCACGGAGATGATTGGAGTGTCGGTTTTACGCTTGGCGCTCTTTGGGAATACATGAAGGGTGATGACCAATCGTTTTTCCAAGACGGGCGGTTTGGCGTGAGTTTTCGATCTCCGATCGATCATACAATCGAAGGTCCTGCCGATTTTCGTCACGTCCCACTGATCACAGCCCCCGGCGCCCCGGTTCAGTTTCCGGTGCCCGGCCTGTTTCAAAGCATCTTTTTCGATCAAACTGCAACGGCCCAACTAGACCTGCCTTCGATTCTGCATGTCAGCGCCTACCAGCGATTCGATCGTCAATTTGCTCTGCTGGGCGACATCACCTGGACACAATGGAGTCGATTGCAACAGGTGCCGATCGTGTTTTCGAGTAGGTCCACCCCGACCAACATTCTGCAAATTAATTATGACGACAGCATTCGTGTCGCCGGCGGATTAGAGTGGTACGCCTGCAAGAATTTCACCGCCCGCCTTGGAGTCGCTTACGACGAGACACCCATTCAGAGTGATGAGTTTCGAACACCACGCATCCCCGATAACGATCGAATTTTTCTAGGCACCGGTTTCCGCTGGTCGCTTACGCATTATATGGACATTGATGTCGGCTACGCGCACCTGTTCGTCCAAGATCCTGGAGTGAATGTCACTGACAAGCAGGGACACGAGCTTCGCGGAACCTTTGACGCTTCGGTCGACATCGTGAGCGCGGCGGTAACATTTCGCTGGGGAGGGCCGCGAGAAATCGCCCCAGTTTCAGGGAAAGACGTCTTAAGTTACAAAAAGTAGAACGTCTGTTACGGGATTCCTCCCGGCAACGCCTGTAAATTCAGCGGAACAGCTCGATTTAGCGATGGCGGCGCCGCCAGCCGCCCGTCTGGATATGAGTCCGCCTGAATTTGGAAGGTAATCTTTTCGCCATTACGCGCCACCGTTATCGGAACGGCATCACCGGCGGTCAAAAAGAACGATGCTTCGAGAATATCTTCAGGCTCATGCACCTTTGTCCGACCGATTTGAAGAACCACGTCGCCAGGCTTAAGGCCGGCTTCGGCGGCGGGGGTATCTTTTATCACCTTGGTCGTCACAGCTCGCGAGCCCTCAACCGGCGTGGCGGCTTGTTGAACGTTAGTTCCGATCCAGCCATACCGGGGTTCACCGAAACGAACGAAGTCGCTGCGGAGCTTTTCTGCAGCCTCGATCGGCAGCGCGTAACAGGAATTATTTTCGAAACTATAAAGTAAAATTCCGACGACCTCTCCCTTCAAATTCAAAAGTGGGGCGCCACCCTCTCCGCGCTGGGGCGGCAAATTCACCCGCAGATGCCTGGTTGGAAAAAATCCGCCGTTACATTTGCGGTCGAAGCCGGCAATCATTCCAAAACTTGGCGTTTCCGCCAGGTCGAGGGGATAACCAATCGTCACCACCGGAGTGGCAATTTCCAGCTGGTCCGAATTTCCAATCGGCAGCGCTGGACTCGCCAAGTCGACCTTCAACATTGCGATCCCGCTGCGCAGGTCGGCCATAACCTGATGGGCCGGATATTTTCTGCCCTTGAACTCAACATTAATGTTCTCGGCCTCGCCGCCGACTGAATAAGCGGTGTAAAGCGTTCCAGTGGGATCAACAAAGAAACCGGTGCCGGATAGATCGCCGTGTTGATCCGTCGCTTCGATTTTGACGACGGCCTTGGCGCAGCGCTCGAAAACTTCTTTGACCTCGTGACTGATCGTGGTGACAGATTTTTCCTCGCCACTCGAGGGCGTGGAGAGCTGGCCAGACCCAGCTTGGGCCTGCGTTACTGCCGGGCGATTACAGGCCAGGACGACGACGCAGGCTAAAGCAAAGCCGACTTTCGACAGGATTCGAAGCTCAGCTGCCAAAGAACAGCTGGCAGGTCTAAAACTTGAAAGTCGTCTCATAACTCACGGGCACACTGTCGAGCACATAGTGCGGCGGCGTACCGGTTCGGTGAGTTTGGGCGCTTTCCGTCATATTGCGAAGCGACCGCGTGTTGAAAACCCGTGTGGCCACGGGCGACGCCAGGGTCCATTCGTCATCAGCGCTGGCGGGGACGGCGAGAGCAGGTCGTTCCTTAAGGGCGACCGTCGCCGACTGAGGGTTTTGATAGATCCGCAGTGAAAGAATACCGGCGCAAATCAGAACAGCCGTAACTGCAACCGGGGAAGAGGTAAGGGTGGAAAGATTGAATTGAAATACAAAATCGCGCGCCCGATCGATACAGATTCGCCAAAGTGGTTCTCGCAAGAGTTCGTTGCGTTGGCGGCGATGAAACTCGTGGAGGAAGTTGTCAAAATAGCCCGGGGGCGGTTGTTCGTATCGTTTCAGTCGAAGCAATTTTGAAATTTCGTTGTCGTTAAATTCGTCCATTGGATGGGCTGATCAGGAGACCGGGTTCTTTCGAAATTCGTCCAGATAGTTTTGCAGTTGCCGATTGGCGTAGAAGAGTCGGGATCGTACCGTGCCTTCGGAAACATTCAAGATTTTACTGATCTCTGCGTGGGGCATCCCCTGAATATGAAACATGGTTACCACAGCTCTGTGTTCATCAGACAATTTCATCATCGCCTCGTTCAACCTTTTTTGGAGCTCGGACAGGTCGGCCTCCCTGACCGGGCTGCTGGAGGCGGTGGCTTCCAGGAATTCCTTGTCGTTCTGGATGCTTGCGTCCACGTCGTCCAGACTCAGCGAATAGCGGCGGCCACGCTTTTTCAGAAAGTTCAGAGTCATGTTCACTGCGATCGAATGGATCCAGGTATAGAACGATGATTTGCCGCGAAAACCCCGGATCGCCTTGTAAGCCTTGGCGAAAATGTCCTGCAACAGGTCGTTCGTGTCCTCATGATTGGAGGTCATGTTATAGACGAGTCCGTAAAGGCGCGGCGTATACTTGACGACCAGGTCGTCGAACGCGCCGGCATCCCCCTGCTGGGTGCGCGCCACGAGTTGCTGATCTTCGTCCTTGCGGGCTTCGTCCATCGCCTTCTTTTTAGACTTAGCATCAGCATCCGGGCTGGACGACAACAAATCGGCAATGCGGCGGGCCGGTCGTAAAGCGATTGCGGGATTCATGTTCTTCAACTCGAATCCGCTCAATTTCGCCGATTACGCATCGACATCAACCAAAGCAGGTTCCCGATCGCGGCGATAAAGGCCGCCACATATGTGAGTGCAGCCGCGTTGAGTACACTGTTAACGCCCGCCATCTCTTCGCCCGGCTGAATAATCCGCATTTGCTGCAAAATGACCTTCGCCCTCCGCGATGCGTCGAATTCCACCGGCAACGTGATCAGCTGGAAGATTGCCAGGATCAGGTAGCAATAAATACCCAAAGTGATCAGGCCAGTGATTCGGAACCAAAGGCCGCCAATGATGATGAACGGAAGCATTTGCGACGCGACCATCGTCACTGGGACGATTGCCATTCGCCATTTCAACGGCGCGTAAGCTTTTGCGTGTTGAATAGCATGACCCGTCTCGTGGGCCGCAATTCCAAGGGCCGCGACTGAGGGCGTATTGTAAACGCTGCTGGACAAACAAAGCTTCTTGCTCGCCGGATCGTAGTGGTCTCCGAGAAAACCGTCCGTCTGCACAACGTCGACATCGTTGATTTGCGCGGCCTGCAAAATTTCCCGCGCGCACTCAGCGCCGGTGATGTTTGAACTCGCGCGGACCTGACCCCATTTTTTAAATGCTCCGCTGACGCGAATCTGCGCCCAAATCCCGAGAATCAATGGAACGCCTATGTATAGCAGCCAGTGATTGCCAATGCCCATTGGATAGAACATGCCTGTGGTAATTTATGTGACTAAGTTAGACGCGCAAATTGAACGGACGTTCATTCGCTGTGTAAGCGCTTCAGAGCGACGTATCTAGCGACATCATCCCCGGCAGAGATTCTAAGGCCAGGCCGCCGAGACTGCGGTGGCTACAACTCCAACTGCTTAGGGAATTTGGACAGAATTCTGCAACCAGTCTTGGTGACGACCACCACATCCTCAATCCGAACACCGCCAAGACCAGGATAATACAGACCCGGCTCAACCGTCACTACCTGCCGCTCTTTCAACACGACCTTTTGCAGTCGTGGATATTCGTGAATCTCCAATCCGAGTCCGTGGCCCGTGCCATGGAAAAATCCGACGTTCACTCCGTCTCGAACTTCGGTCGGATAACCGCGCTTCCTGAACAGCGCCTGGATCGCCTTGTGAATCGTCATTCCGTCCACACCGTCCTTAACTTCGCGCAGCGCAAGTTCCTGTCCTTCCTTCACCGTGTTCCAAAGTTTTCGCTGCGCTTCGGTGGCGCGGCCGCGCACAACCGTGCGTGTCATGTCGCCCCAGTAGCCTGAAATTGAATCGCGTGGAAAAATGTCGAGAATGATCAGGGAGTTCGCGTAAAGCGGGCCCGAGCCGCGCTCATGCGGATCGCATGCCTGATCACCGCCCGCGACAATCGTGTTCGTCGGCGTCGCGCCGGCACGCAACATCGTGGTGTCGATCTCGGCCCGCAGCAGTTCCGATGTTAACGGTTTACCCGACCACATTAATTTTCTCCCCTTCGGCTTCGACGCCTTCAAAACTTCCATCGCGCGCTTGAGTCCGGCTTCCGTAATTCGTAACGCGCGACCAATTAGCTTCAACTCCTGATCCGTTTTCGCTTCGCGTTCCGGCCAAAAAAGCCCGTCGGCCATCGACAGGTCGACGCCATCCTTCGTCAGCTCGCGGGCGTAACCCAGCGCGAAGTTTGCCGGCACCGTTGCGCTTTTTACGCAACGCTTTCGGAGAAAATGCGCGAGCACTCTCTCAAACGGCGGCGCTTGTTTCGAACTTCCCTGCACTTCACGCTCCAGCTCATTGAACGAAACAAATTCGTCAACCTTCGCAGTCTTCCGGCCGCGGCCCATTTCCAAATCGGTTAAAACAATCGTGCGCTTGCCGTTTTGCTGAAGAAAAATGAACGGGTCGCCGGCCCAGAATCGGGTCGCATAAAGCATGTCAGCGTCTATGTCGCTGGGAGCGGCAATGAGCTTTGTCTCGCCGTTGGTCTCGTCTTTCATAGTCGTTTCCAAATGGAATCTCATTAACACCCTGCTTCAGCTGGGTGTCAACGCGTGGTGCCATGGCCAGACTGCTTCAGCAGTTTCTCGCGCGGTTAAACCGCTAAAGCGGTTTTGGCAAACAGTGCGCGTTATCACCGCGCTGAAGCGCGGTGATAACGAGATAAAATCAAGTCCGTCGGACTTCCAGTTGTCGCCGCAAAATCCAGTACAAGAGTCCGAGCAGACCGATGGTAGATCCAATCAGCACGACTGTATTGAAGAGAAAGACACTGATCTTCACTCCGAGGTAACCCTTTTCCGCGCCGAAGAAGACATTCGGCCTGGTACCCCTCCGATAATCGCTCTGCTCCATTTCGGCATTCGAAATCAAGTCGGAGACCTTTTGGTTCACATAAATTTGCTCTGCCGTGACCTCTCCCTTCGCGTCTTTGAAATCCTGGGGATCGAAGGTTTTCTTCCGATTGAGCACGAGGTCGACCTTCTTGAGATAACGATCAAGGTCGTCAGCCGATTTGGCTTCAAGGCCGGACAACACCGCGAGCACTTCCTTGAGCTCATCGAGCCGTTTTCCATCCGCTGGATCCGAGGAATGTTTTGCAACGATTGCGTCGATCTCGCGTTGGGAGCGGTCTTGTCGCGCAGTTAGCGGATTCAATTTCGCCTGGGCCACGACCATTTCTTCATACGACCAGCGCATGGGGATGAACTGACAGACGAAGGGCACCTCCAATTTGCTGTCCATCTTCTTGCCGCGGTCCTTATTAGGATGATCGTTAAACCAGCGGGTCAGCGAGTAAACCAGGGTGAGGTTCCGATTCATGTCCTCATATTTAATTAACGCGCCGCTCATCAGAATCTGAGGAATGAGCACCAGCGGCACGATGTTGGCCGCCGTTTTGGCGTCGGACACAATCGACGACACAAGCAGGCCGAGGGCAAGACTTCCTACCGAGGTCATGAACATTAAGCTCAGGTGCAGCCAGAACATGCCGCGGATCTCGAGCACGTAATTGCCGATCAGCACGAAGAGGATGCACTGAACCAGCGCGAACACCGATAAGGAAGACACTTTGGCAAAGATGTAATACGGCAATCGCACATCGAGATTGCGCTCGCGCTGCAAGACTGGCCGGTCGCGGATGATGTCGTCCGCACTATTGGTTAGCGAAAGAAACATCGCCACCAGCAATCCCAGGAATAAATAGGTTGGAATGTGAAACGCAGACGCGAAATCGTATTTCCCGCTTTCGGAATAGCGCAATAACGTGCCGATCAGCAGCGCGAGAACTGGTGCGGCGCAGGTCGTGATCCAAATGTTCGCCCGGTTGCGCAGCTTACTGATAAACGAACGCCGCAATAACGCTCGAAATTGTGTCCACTCGTCGTGCCAGCGGATCGGCGTCCGTTTTCGCTTTTGGGAAGCCGTCGCCGGTACAGGTGGCACCTGCTCGCGTCGCAGCGATACCTGCTTCACATCCTGGATCAGTCGAAACGCCTCGTATTTGTCGCGCCAGAATTCTGGTGAATAACGCCGGGCCGCCACAAGCTGGCCGCGGCTATTCTCCTCATAGATAATGTCGCCGCTCAAGTCGCGCAGTGGAGTTTCGAGCACGTCGAAAATAAATTCCGGCCGCGTTGTGCCGCAGGCTGGGCAGGCGCCCATTTCCGCGCCGAATTGATGTTGATGCTCGGCTTCAGCGAAATAGCGAAGCATCTCGGTTGGCGTTCCGAAGAAGACAAGGCGTCCGCCTTTGTCCAGCAACACTGCCTTGTGAAACATCTGGAACAGCTTCGAACTCGGCTGATGGATTGTGACCATGATGATCTTGTTGTGCGCCATCGATCGAATGATCTCGATGACGTGCTCGGAATCTTTGGACGACAAGCCAGACGTTGGCTCGTCGAACAGATAAACGTCCGACATTCCGATCATATCGAGACCGATGTTCAATCGCTTGCGCTCGCCACCGCTCAACGTCTTCTTCGACGCTGCGCCCACTACCGCATCGCGGCGCTCGCCTAAACCGAGCTCGACCAGCTTCGCTTCGAGGCGTCGAACTCGATCACGCCGGGATAAATGGGGCGAACGAATCGCCGCTGCGAATTGCAAATTCTCGCCAATAGTCAGGTGCTCATCGAAAGCATCTTCCTGTGGAATGTAGCTTATATATTTCTTGAGCTCGTCGAGGTTCGGATAAAGCGAGCGGCCGTTCAGAAAAACATTGCCACCGCTAGGCTGAAGCTGTCCCGCCAGCACCCGCAACAGGGTGCTCTTGCCGCAACCGCTCGCGCCCATCACGCACACCAGCTCGCCGCGCGTGAGCGTGAACGAAATTCCGTCAAGCCCGGTATCGCCGCTGCCGAAATGATGCGCCACCTCGCTGAGCTCGAGAGTGCGAATGATGTTGCGCTCTTCTTCGATGATGCGCTCGGAGAAGTTGCAACGCAGAAATTGTCCGATGTCGATCCTGATTGTGTCGCCATCCTTCAGCGGATAGGTCGTTCGCACCGCAGCGTCGCCGACCATGATCGGCCGGTCGGCTTCGATCACTTCCAATTGCCCGACTCGCTGATCGTAATCGCAGAAAATTTTCAGCAACACGTCGCCGGCCGTTCCCGGCGAAAGCAGAATGTCGTCTGCTTGAAGTTTGCTCGGGTCGTTCGAAACCAGGTATTCCGATTTGGAGGCTTTAAGCTGAAATCGTCCGCCGAGTGCACGAGCGCGACGGCGAAGGTCTGCCAGGTCCATCTCGCTGTTGTTGTGAAAGGTAATTCTGTCCTCAAGCGATGCTTCGACCTGCGCGCCGGTCTTGAGTTTCACACCGTTGAGCACGGCATCGACGTCGCGAAGCGCCTTGATTCGGACCTTCAATCCGAATGCAATTTCCAGCGCGCTTTCGCGGGTCCGCGCGCGTTCCAACGCCACCTCGTCGGCATCTTTGCTCACCCGTACAAAAATCTGGGGCACGGAAACGTTCTTCTTTGCATTGAAATACTGCGCCAGCTCCTGGTAGCTCAGCACCGTGTCGCCGACCAGAATCCGCTGGCCCGGATAAATTCGACAGAATCCTCCGCGCAAGAGCGGTCGTCCGCGCACAGAAACACTTTGCCCGCTGTAATTCTTCAGCAGGATCAGGTCATGATAACGAAACGCCATTAGCCGATCGGCGTCGGTCAGACTTTTCATTTTCACGTCAGCCTTGCCGTTGTTGGCGAACGAAAGCGATTCCAGGGGCGACGCGCCGCGTTGGTAAATCGATGGGTCTGCGTCTTCGGAGGCGTTGAGTTGATAAACAATGTCGATCGCCTGTGCCGCCATGCCCAGGAGTGACATGAACGAATAAAACGCGACGACTTGCTCCTGTTTCAGTCCGGCCTGCGAAATCAGGTCGTAAAGTTGGACTCCAAGCATGATTTTCCGCTCGGTGCTAAGCTGCGTGCTCAGCTTTTGCGCCATTGCCGCCAGATCCTGCTGCTCGTAAAGGGCCTGGCGGAAAAGTTGCCGCAGCTCGGAGTAAACGGTTTCCGGATAATCGTAGCGCAGAAACCCAAGGCTCGAGTCGATTTCCTCTTCAAGGAGAACGCCGTCCGCCTTGGAAAAACTCGCCAGCACCTGGATCAGCAGCGGTAACAAGTTCGGGCCTTCGGCAACGCTGCGCGGCTTGCGCAAGGCGCGACGCACCAGACGCCGCCCCTGGCGACGCACCCGATACGCGAGTGGCGTCACCTTTTGGACCGCGCGGTCAAGTTTTTCCGCGACCGTTGAAACCAATTGTGTCATTTGCCGTTTCCGACCCCGCCTTCGCTAAGCTTTGGCGTGCCTGGCCGAAATTTTACAGGAATCGCGTCGTTAAGCAACGCAGCCTCTCGCCCGATCCTTGCTTTCTGTTCGCTCGTCACCTTGTCACTCGTCACTTTTCTTAATTAATCATGCCAGTCCGGATCGGACCTTTTTGCAATGATATCCGTTCATGATAGCGTTCTTCTCAGCTAGTAATCGCACCCCTTATGCCACAATCCGATCGTAACTCCCAACGCGACAACAAACAGCGCGGCAACGGCAACGAGCCCAGTTTTAACTGGCGGGGCGTGATCCTCGTCGCCGTCGCCTTTGGATTTTTCGCCCTCGCGATGTTGTTCTATCGCGGTGGTTACCAGCAATTCGAGGACGTTCCCTACAACCGCTTCCTCGATCTGCTCGAGAACAAGCAGATCGTGAATGACAAGAATTCGCCGCTCACTTTGTACGTCGAGGAGGGACAGCCTACCCAGCAGCTTCGCGGCAAGTACATCAAACAGGGCAGCGGTGGCGCCCAAAACCAGGAGGTTTGGTTCCGGACCACAGTCTATCTAAATTTCACCAACAATTTGCAGGACAAACTCGCCGCCGCAGGCATTCAACCGGGCATCCGTTCCGAATCCCATCCCTGGACCCAGGTCTTCGCGAGCTTCGCGCCGGTTCTGTTGTTGCTGCTCCTTCTCTATTTTCTGTTCCGGCAGCAAATCCGCATGGCTGGAAAAGGCGCGCTCAACTTCGGAAAATCTAAGGCGCGCATGCTCGCCCGTGACAAGAACAAGATCACGTTCAAAGACGTCGCCGGCGTCGAAGAAGCGAAGGACGAAGTCCAGGAATTGGTCGAATTTTTGCGCGACCCGAAGAAATTTCAGAAACTGGGTGGCCGCATTCCGAAAGGCGTCCTGATGGTTGGACCTCCGGGCACCGGCAAGACTTTGCTGGCCCGCGCCATCGCCGGTGAAGCCGACGTCCCATTTTTTTCGATCAGCGGTTCGGACTTTGTCGAAATGTTTGTCGGCGTCGGGGCGTCGCGCGTGCGCGACATGTTCGAACAAGGGAAGAAATCCGCGCCTTGCATCATTTTCATCGACGAAATCGATGCCGTGGGCCGTCATCGTGGTCATGGTGTCGGCGGCGGGCATGACGAGCGCGAGCAGACGTTGAATGCGCTGCTCGTCGAAATGGACGGGTTCGATACGCAGGAAGGCGTGATCATCATTGCAGCGACGAATCGTCCGGATGTTCTTGATCCTGCGTTGCTGCGACCTGGTCGTTTTGATCGCCAAATCACGGTAAATCTGCCCGACGTGAAAGGACGCGAGGAAATTTTGCGCGTGCATGCGAAGAAAGTGAAACTTGCGGAAGGTGTCGATCTGGCCGTGGTCGCGCGAGGCACACCTGGTTATTCCGGCGCTGAGCTCGCCAACGTCGTTAACGAGGCGGCCCTGCTCGCCGCTCGACGCGGGTTAAAAGGAATCACCCTGGCTGAATTGGAAGAAGCACGCGACAAGGTGCGCTGGGGACGCGAACGGCGCAGCCTGGCCATCAGCGAGAAAGAAAAGAAGATCACTGCCTATCACGAAGCTGGACATGCCATCCTCAATGTTCTGCTCGAGCACACCGATCCTTTGCACAAGGTGACAATTATTCCGCGAGGTCCGGCCCTTGGCATAACCATGATGCTGCCGACAGAAGATAAATTTAATACCAAACGCAAAGAGCTGCTTGATAACCTTTGCGTCAGCATGGGTGGACGCGTGGCGGAGGAACTTTTCCTGGGTGACATTTCCAGCGGCGCGTCCGGCGATATCCGGGGCGTCACCTGGTATGCGCGCAAAATGGTTTGCCAATGGGGCATGAGCGACCGGCTTGGCCTCGTCGAGTACGGCGAGCACGAAGATTATGTTTTTCTCGGTCGCGAGATCTCCCGTTCCCGCGACTACAGTGAAGCGACCGCTGAGGAAATCGACCGCGAAGTTCGAAGACTTTCGGACGAGGCTTATGTGCGTGCCCGGGACTTGATTAGTGTTCATCGTGACGCCGTCGAAGCGATCGCGAAGGCTTTGCTTGAATATGAGACCTTGGACGGTTCACAGATTGAAGAAATCGTTCAGCACGGCCGTATGCTGAATCCACCGACCTCGACGCCACGTGCGACGGCGGAGAAAATGCCGCCCGAAAAACCACCGAGGCAGGTGGTGATCGGCCCTGAGGTGCCCCCTCTTCCAGACGCCCCCGGCGCGCCAGCGTAAGAGCAGTTGAGAGTGCTTGGTTGAGAGTTGAGAGATTTCTGGCGCAGGATCCAGATGTTTGGCATATCGCCAACGAATTTGTGGCGGATATTGAGTGAATTTATTCAGTCGCGATTCAAATTTTCATGAGCAGCAACGAGATCCGCGTCATTCTGAAACGGTTCGAAAAGCCGGACGAAGTTCGGTCGATGGAAAAAGGGAAATTTGAGCTGGTGCACATCGGCGGGATGACGATCGGTCGCGCGACCTATCAACCGGGCTGGAAATGGAGCGAACACGTCGGTCCAGGTGTCGGCGCAACGCGTTGCCCAGTCGAACACGTCGGTCTTGTCGTTTCGGGAACGGCGACTGTCGCATTCGATGACGGCCGCATAATTGAACTCAAGCCCGGAAATCTTTTCTACGTTCCGCCAGTCCCGCACGATAGCTGGGTCGTCGGCGACAAGCCGTACGTTTCCCTCCATTTTCTCGGCGCCGAAAAATACGCGAAATAAACCTGACTCGTCCGCAGATTACACAGATTAACGCAGATTATTCGGCTTAGAATTTTGCGCTTCCAATCTGTGAAAATCTGCGAAATCTGTGGATCTACTCGCGTCTCTGCTTCTCCACCAGATGGCGCAGCTGACGTTCCATGGTCTTGAACGCGTCGTGGATGACTTTGTTGAGCGGTTCGTGCGAGCCGTTGTCTTGCTGTTTTTCGTCAGCCACCAGCTCGTGCCGCGGCCGGACCGTCACATCGATGCGACAACGATAAGGGTTTCCCTTGTGATGGGTGTGGTTCGTCTGCTCGATGGCGACGTCGCATCGGTTGATGTGGTCGCAAAATTTGTCGAGTCGTGCCGCATGAACCATCACCAGGTTATCGACCTGGTCTGATTTTTCTACACCGCGATAAGTGATGTTGACGGGCAATTGCATAATTAAAGGTTAAGTCCGGTTGCTCATCCTGTGCGAACTAAAAAACACGCGTCATTCAGAGCCTTGCGAAAATCTGCGTCTCATTCCGGATTACAGCTTAAATCGGGCGAAGGGAACGAAAATGATTCGGCAACTTCGCTGGCTCTACTTTCACCAGATCCGACTTCACGTGTTCGACGATCCGGCTGCGCACCCGGTCGGGAAGAAGATCGACAATCGCGGCATGAATTTCCGGAGCGGCGGCAAACGACCAGCCTTTGCCACCGTTGCCATTGATGATTTTAGCAATCTGGTCGGCCAGTTCTTTATTAATACGCCGTTCCGTTTCCGTCTGGAGCTTGCTCTCCCCGATCGAGGCCGCTCCGTGATGCGGGCCGGCCATTTCGGTTACCGGGAAACGGCCGGCAAAGTCCGTGACCTTGTCGATGAGTCGACCGTGCGCATCGGTAATGTCGAACGCCTGCACTAATTGCAGACTCGGTCCGCGCGTCGGAGTTTCGTTCACCTGGTACGCTTTCAAACTTCCGCGATCTGCTGTGATGACGATTGAAGCCGGAATCATAACTTGCTGCGGCCGTGGCGCGTCTGACGAGCGCTCATTCAGCTTCTCTATAATAGAATCGCTTTCGAAAACAAGATCGCGTCCAAAAAAACTTTCATGAATGCGTCCGCTCTTCCTCGGCGCTCACCTCAGCGAATTTGAACAAACGCTTCCTCCACGATTCCGTTCGCGCGCGAGGTTGTTCGCCTTGAGTCAGGATAAACAAGGATGCCGATCGCGCGCCGAGATCAACGTCATCACCGGACGGAAATTTCTTCAGCGTCTTGAAAAAACCGTCTTCGTCAGTGGTATCGAGAATTTGTGCCCACTCCAGATTCTCCTCACCCGGGAGAAGGAATGGAATCGATTCGTAGTGCGCGTTGATCAGAAAAAGAAAAGTATCGTCGCGCATCGGCTCGCCTCGCTCATCGATCAGATCGTCCGCGTCCCCGCTCAGGACCATGCCGAGACAACGCACGAACGGCGATTGCCACTCTTCCAGAGTCATTTCATTGCCACCTGGATTCAGCCACATTACGTCGCGGATCTCACCACCCGGAACAGGCTTGCCCTGCAGAAATTTCCGTTGCCGAAGAACCGGATGATCGCGCCGCAGCTGAATCAACCTGCGGGTGAACTCAAACAACCGGGTCTGCTCTTTATCAAACTGCCAGTTGAACCAGCTGATCTCGTTGTCCTGGCAATAGGCATTGTTGTTTCCTTTCTGACTCCGGCCGAATTCATCGCCGCCCAACAACATCGGCACACCTTGCGATAGAAAGAGTGTCGTCAGAAAATTCCGGCGCTGTCTTCGACGGAGCACATTGATCTTCGGGTCGTCGGTCGGGCCTTCAGCCCCGCAGTTCCAGGATTGGTTATTGTTGTCGCCGTCTTTGTTATTTTCGCCGTTCGATTCATTGCGTTTGTCATTGTAGCTGACCAGATCGTTTAGAGTAAACCCGTCATGCGTCGTCATGATATTTACGCTCGCGCTCGGCAAACGTCCCTCATCCGCATAAAGATCCTGACTGCCGCTCAATCGATACGCCACTTCGCCGATCTTTCCCTCGTCTCCCTTCCAAAACCCGCGGAAGGCGTCGCGAAATTTTCCGTTCCATTCCGACCACGGCAACGGAAAATTGCCGACCTGATAACCGCCGTCGCCGACGTCCCACGGTTCCGCGATTAATTTTACCCGGGACAACACCGGATCCTGCTGAATCACTTTGAAGAACGCCGCGAACTTGTTGAAACCAGTTC
>Ga0187777_10000572_pt1 | contig 24809 bp, 23 predicted proteins | sample 1015_Q2_SP5_10_M_FD_132416 | JGI IMG/M metagenome (GOLD analysis project Ga0187777, IMG submission 132416) | Tropical peat soil microbial communities from peatlands in Department of Meta, Colombia - 1015_Q2_SP5_10_MG | ecosystem: Environmental > Terrestrial > Soil > Wetlands > Peat | place... | reverse complement strand
CATGCCCGCGATCCGGCGGTTGGGGACGTGTGGCGTGGGGCTCGCTGGGCGGCGCCAGATCGACCCGGCAGCCCCGCTCCCATGGGCTGCTGGTCCTCCCGGTCGTGTCAGGTGGTTGCTCCGGACGCGGCTTGTCGGTAGAGATCGCGCAGCACGCAGATCTGGGTCCCGTGGTGGGCGACTTCGTTGAGCAGTGCGGAGGTGCTCGCGAAGCCCGTCTTTCGTGGGTAGTCCTGGTACTCACGCTCGAGCATCTCGTCGGTGGCCGTTGTCAAGGCTCGACCGAGCACGACCCAGCCGTCTCGGAAGCGCGCGACCGCCTCGTCGGCGGTCCCGATGATCGTGTGGCCCCACATCTGCCTGTACGCCTCGCGGGTGGGTCGGACAGGTCCGCCGACGAACTCGAGCGTTGCCGCCAGCCCAGGCGCGGCACCGAAGTGATTCAGCAGCCAACCGATGGTCGTCATCGGTTCGAACACCTTGGCCTCGTTCACCGGCACGCCCTGCCTCCACTCGTCGTACGCGGCTTGCACGAGGTCCATGTCGTTGTCGACGACCCACTCGCCGACGGGTGCACCACTCGGCGAGGGCGTGGTGCACTCTGCCCGGCGAACGACGCCCCACGCGCCCGTATGGGGCTTCCACATGAACTCGTCCTGGGCCAGACCGGTCAACGCTCGCTGCAACGTGTAGAAGTCGATCAGCTGCATCCAAGTAAGCAGCATCTCGGCTCGGACCTCGGGCATGCCGCCGAGCGTACGGGGGCAGACCGAAGTGTCGCTGCGATCCGAGCGCGAGCATGCTGGCTGGAATCGATCACGTCGGTGCTCTCGGGCGCCGACATCGCGATGGTCAACCTCGAGACCGCGATCACCGATCGCGGTGATCCGGTGGCCGGCAAGAACTACAACTTCCGGGAGCTCGGCATCCCCGTCGCGATCCCCTCCCACGACCCCTTGTAGACGCCGTGGCGGACGAGTTCCTGCGCGGGCTTCGCCACGATCGTCGCCTTGATGAAGTGCGTGTCGTCTTCCTCGTGCAGTTCCGACGCCGTGCCGACCGCGAAGGGGTTAGGCAGTCGTCAACTCGCCAGAGGCCTCACCGATGGTGGATTCGCACATCGGGCGGTTCGGGGCCGTCGGACGCGACGGTGACGAAGGCGTCGGCGACGCGAGCGGTCCAGAAGACGACCGTCGCGTCGTCCGACACCGGCGTGAGCGTCAGACAGCGCAAATCGGCCGTGAGGCCGGTACCCCGCCACTTGGCGTACGCCTCCTTGCGCGTCCAGCACTCGGCGAACGCAACGCCGCGCAGGTCGGCCGAATGCGCACGAATCCATTCTATCTCCGTCGCCGACAAGACCAGGGCAGTGTCGTTGACGAAATCGGCGTTCGATGGCACCGCGAGGACATCGACGCCGAGTCGTTCAGCGCTCGACACGCCGATGGCGAGCCAGTCGCGGTGATGGCTGAGGCTGCTCGGTGCATCGCTACGACCGTCCGGCATCGTCGCGATTCGTTCGTTCGCCCACTCGTGCGCGACAGCTCGGCCTCCGCGCACGAGTTCGACCCACAGATCGATCATTCCATCTGCGACCCGCGAACGAGGTCGAGCTCACGCACAATCGCCGCTGCGCTGACGCCTGCGTTCTCACGGGAGAGGAATGAGTCCGGTCCCGCGTGCGAAGCTTCCGTCGTCGCGACCGTGGTGCTTCGGGCGCGCCTGCTCCAGTATTCCGGCGCGCCCTCGGTCTCGGTCATGCCCTGGCCATCGATGGCCTGCACGAACAGCAGGTGACCGTCGAAGAAGGTCGGCTTGGCCTCGCGAATCCGGCGAATATTCGACCGCACGCTCAGTGCATTCGCGACCGAGCGTGGCATCGGTCGCCGCCGCATGCGGTACCACGCCCGTTGCGCGAGCATCCCCGTCAAGGTGACCGCCTTGCGGGTGTCATCACGACGACGAACGATGCCTGCGAGCTTGCTGCGAAGTGCTCGGTGGCCTTCGGCCTCGCCAGGTGTCGGCGTGTCGAGGAGAACGACCAGATCGACCTCATGCCCCGCACGAGCCATGTCGCACGCCATCTGGTGGGCGAGCATGCCGCCGGAGCACGAGCCGACGATCGCCACCGGGGCGTCGAAGCCCGCGTTCCGAAGCGCCTCGCAACATGTGGCCGATAGGTCGGCCATGGTCCTCGGCCTGAGCTCGGTGCCGTAATGCCCTGGTTCGCGGACGACGACGATATGGCACACGGCGTCGAGCCCCGCCGCCAGCCAGAGGTACTCGTCCGCGTCACCCCCGCCGGACGCGGCCAGCACCACGAGCGGACCGTCGACCGTCGTCATCTCGGTGACGAGCGGCGGGGCGGCGTGCTCGAGCGCGACTCGTACCGCTTCGTCGAACTTCGCGAACGTGAAGTGCTGATCGATGGTCCCGCTCGGGAGCACCACGCCGCAGCGCCGTTGCACGGCGCCGTAGAGCCGCACCGCGAGCAACGAGTCACCCCCCGCCTCGAAGAACCCCTGCTGGGGATCGACGTCGTGCACATCGAGGACCTGGCTCCAGATGGCGGTGAGCGTCTCCGTGAGGCGTTCGTCGCCGTTGCGGCGTCCGCGCGCTTCGCCATCGGCGGCGTCGCCGGTGACGGGAGCAGTGGTGAACGGATCAGGGAGCCGACCGCGGTCCAGCTTGCCGCTCTTCGTGAGCGGCAGCTCGTCGAGAACGACGACCTGGCTGGGTACGAGATAGGCGGGAAGAACGGCACGCAGTCGTGTGCGGATTGTGCCGGCATCGAGCAGCGACGAGTCGAGCACCACGTACGCGACGAGACGGGTGTGTCCCTCCGCAGTGCGCGGGAGCACGACGGCGGTCGCGACGCCATCAAGCGACTCGATCGCCGCGACTACCTCGAGCGGTTCGACTCGGTGTCCCCGGATCTTGAGCTGGTCGTCGACCCGGCGCAGGAAGACGACGTCGCCTGAATGGGCGCGTACGACGAGGTCGCCGGTCGCGTACAGGCGATGCGGGGGCCCGGCGAACGGATCGGGGACGAACTTGCGGGCGGTGAGTTCGGGATCGCCGAGGTAGCCGAGGGCCAGCCCGTCGCCCCCGATGAAAAGTTCGCCGGGCACACCGGGCGGCACCACCCGACCATGACGGTCGAGCACGTGGAGCGTGGAGTTGGCGATCGGCGTCCCGATCGGCAACCGCAACGCGCCCTCCGACACCTCATTGACTGGGTGCCAGCTGGCGAAGGTCGTCGATTCGGTCGGTCCGTACGCGTTCAGCAGCGACGCCGGTGGGGAGGCGGAGGTGAGCACGCTCCGGCAAGTCCGCGGATCGGCGGCCTCGCCGCCGATGGTCAGGATACGGAGTGGGCCAAACATCGCCGGCGCGATGCGCGCGTGCGCGTTGAACAAGGAGGTGGTGAGGAAGAGGAAGGAGATACCGCGCTCGGTGATCTGCGTTTCGAGCGCCTCTGTCTTCGTAACGACGTCCGCATCGAGAGTCACGAGACGCGCGCCGTGGACCAACGCTCCCCACACCTCCCACGTCGCGGCGTCGAATCCCGGGTCCGAAGCGAAGCCGACCCCGTCATCGCCACGGAAGTCGACGAACCAGGGGTCAGAGACCAACCGGATCACCGAACGATGCGACACGACGACGGCCTTCGGCTCACCGGTCGATCCCGACGTGAACATGACGTACAGCGGCGTCGCGGCGCGATCCTCCGGATCGGCGCCGACCAGCACCAGGCCGTCGGCCTCGCGTTCCGTGATCCCAACAGCCGTCCCCGGGTCCCTGCGCAGCAGCAGCCGCACCGAGAGGAGATCGAGGAGACGATCACGCCGAGATTCCGGTTCGGCCACCGCGATCGGCACGTACACAGCGCCCGCGAGCAGCACTCCCAGCATGGCGGCGACGCAATCAACGCCTCGAGGAAACATCACGGCCACGGCCTCACCGGCTCGGCACCCTGCGGCGCGGAGGGCATCGGCGACTGCCTGCGCCCGCTCGAGAAGCTCGGAGTACGTGACGCGCACGGCGCCGTCGTCGACCGCCACCGCATCCGGCGTGGCGGCCGCCGCCTCCACGACGAGCTCATCAACCGTCTCAGCGGCGGGGTACGGCGCGCGAACGTCGTTCAGCTCCTCGACCAGCCAATGCCATCGGTGAGCCGAGACCAGCGGCACCTGCGACGCCGGTCGCTCACCGTCGGCGGCGAGCTCCTCCACTATGTGTGCCAGCAGCTCGACGAACACGTCCGGAGCCACGTCACCGTCGAGGGCGGCATCCGCGACAGTCAGCTCGACCCCGTCAGCGGCTCCACGCGCGGTGACCGCGATCACATCCACCACCTCGGGTGCGGCGTCGTCTTCGTCCCCGCCTTCGATCCAGCGCACGGTGGCGAGCGGCGGCGTCGCGTCGCCCGTACCCGCACCTAGCTCGAGGACCGCACCGATGGTCGTGGAGGTCGCCGTTTTCGCGTCCAGGGTCCACCGGCGAACCGGCGCTCGAGCACCGAGCACGTCGACGCGGACGTCGTCGCACCCCAACGCGTCGAGTACGACGCACAAGGCGACGGCGACAAGATCGACTCGAGCCGACGACTTGTCCGCCAGTGTCTCCCGAGCCAGCGCCGACCACCCTCTTCGGCTGTAACGCTCGTACGTCACCGCGGCCCCCGCCCGAGAACGGCAAACCAGCCTAGCTCGATCTTCCGGCCCACCTGTCGAGGTGAGAGCGGGCGCTACCAGACGAGTTCGAGGTTGTCGACGGAGCGGAGGCCCATGACGTAGTGGAGGTCGATCCCGGGCTTGACTTCGTACTCGGGGATGCGCTTGTGCCACTCGCGTAGCACCACGCGCAGCTCGCGCCGAGCGAGGTGTGAGCCGAGGCAGCGGTGTACGCCGCCGCCGAACGCGAGGTGACGGTTCACCTCTCGGTCGAAGCGCACGTCGAACGCGTCGGGGAACTCCTGCGCGTCGACGTTCGCCGCGCCGACGCTCACGCCCACCGAGTCACCTTTCTTCACGGGGCACCCGGCGACCTCGGTGTCCTCGGTGCAGAAGCGCGGGACACCCGGCACCGGCGACTCCCATCGGAGCAGTTCCTCGACGGCGGACGGGACGAGCGACGGGTCGTCGACGATCTGCTGGCGGTGCTCGGGATGCTGCGCCAGGTACGCGAACGAACACGTCAACGAGTCGGTGACGGTGTCGAGACCCGCGAGCAGGAACAGGAAGCAGATGTCGAGGATCTCGTCGCGCGTCAGCTCTTCGCCGTCGACCTTGGCGTTGATGAACTGCGTGAGGATGTCGTCCTGCGGGTCCTTCTCCCGCTCGTCGAGGATCGCGTTGAAGAACGCATAGATGTCCTCGGCGTTCTGACGCATCCGCTCCTGACGCTCTTCCATCGTGAGCTCGAGCCCGCCCGGACGGATGATGCCGTCCTTCATACGCAGCATCGCGTCGAGGTCGTCCCATGGCAGGCCCATCAAGCCGAGGAACACCGACGACGGGAACGGCACCGCGAACTCGTCCGTGAAGTGGCACTCGCCGCGGTCGACGAACTTGTCCATGAAGTAGTTGACGCGCCGCGTGATGTCGGGTTCCGCGGCGTCCATTCGCCGCGGCGCGAACAGCGGGTCGAGAAGCTTGCGGTACTTCGAGTGGTCGGGCGGGTCGACCGACAACGGGATGAGCGGTCGCGTGTTGCCGAGCGATATACCGCCGAACGCGGCGGACGAGAACACCTTCGGGTTCTGGAACACCTCATCGACGGCAGCGCGGCTCACCACCTGCACGTGACCCTCGGCGTGGCGGTGCACCGGCCCGCTCTCGAGGAGATCCTTGTAGTGGTACTGCGGCGCCGACGCGTGGGGCGCCATCGCGCGTAGGTCGGAGTCGTCCATCGTTGCGCGGTAACCGGTATCGCCCGGCTCCGGCCTGGTCGTGTTCTCTTCCATGCTTCCTCGTTTCCGGCCGAGGTGAAGTTTGGCAGATCCCAGGCGCCGAGTTCCTCGCAGCGATCAACGAACCCGGACTGCATCCATGAGCAACCGGCCCAGTATTGAAGTCCGAGCTGGGTCGTACGGTGCGATTTGCGTCGGCCGCGTCGTCGTTGCTCTTCGCCGGGCCTCGTACTCGGCGTGATCCTGACCGTGTCGGCCCTCGCGGTGCTGGCCGGGACCGTGGATCGATCCCACCAGTGGGTGCCTCCGCCCAGTCGCAAGAGATCGCAGCCCACGAGTCGTAGCTCTATGGGCGCTGGGCTTCGTCGACGCGTTGTATCACAGGCGCGATGAGAGAACGCTGGCGCGCGCTGCTCACGGGTGTGCCAATACTGGTGAACTCGAACGTGATCCCTGTACGCCCGACGGGGACGAGCACGTAGACCGCAAAGATCGCGCCGGACGCACCACTCTTGACGAAGCGGAACTTCGCTTCGTACGCGACGCTGCGCTCGCTGACCGGTGACGCGACCTTTTCGACACTGAGAACCCGCTGTAGGCCAGATGTCGGCTGCTGTCTCACGGTCTTGCGCAGGCCAGCCCGGTAGCACGAGAGAAGAGCACGGCTGCTCGACAACTTGAACGCGGTGGTTACGGCGGTGTCGTTGCTGAACACACCGACGATGTCACTGACCTCGATGACGGTTCCGTTCGAGAATCGGGCGGAGCTCTCACGGACGTCCGGTTGCGGAGATTTCTCGGCAAGGGCGGCGCACTTCGATGATGCCGAGCCTGCGACCGCACCTGGCGCGAGTGATCCCGAGGCGGGAGGATCCTCGGTCCAGCCGGCGGGAAAGTCCGACGCGGTGAAGAGCCCGGCCTGAACGATCGCATCCTCGGTGGCGTCGCTCGGCACGGCAGCCACTGCGTCGTAGTGCAGCGCACCCGACACCATTGCCGTCGCACCGACCGCAATCAGCACCCGCCGCCATGTGCGGGATCCCATGTACAAACCTTTCCGACGCCACGACCTTCGGAAGCGTCTCGTGTCATCGCCGATTCTCTCTTCCGGATGCCGGCGCCACCGTCATGGCTCGCTCGCGACGAGCCGGGGTACCCGGCTCGTCGACGCTCGCTCACGTGCCGTCGGTCGTGATCACCCCGATCTCGGTGCCGACCGGGTAGAGCGTCCCGACCTCGCCGGTCCACCGGACGGTGCCGGTGGCACCGGAAGGGATCTCGGTCTCGACCTTCTCGGTCTCCACGAGGAAGAGCGCCTGGCCGTCCTCGACACGGCCGCCGTCGGGCACGAGGTACTCGATCAGCGTCGCCTCGGTGATGCCGATCGACACGCGGGGGATCCGGACGACGAAGTCGCCCACTAATCGTTCTTCCCGAGCGTCAGGCGGGCGGCGGCCGCGATGAGCTCCGCGTTCGGGAACACTTCCGCCTCGAGGGCGGGCGCCGACGGGATCGGGGTGAAGCGGGCGCCGACCCGCTCGACCGGCGCGGCCAGCTGCCCGAAGAGCTCCTTGCCGATGATCGCCGCGATCTCGGCACCCGGGCCGGCGAACCGAGTGGCGAAGTGCGCCACGACCGCGCGCTTCGTGCGCGAGACGGACTCGAGGATCGCGGGCACGTCGAGGGGGACCAGTGTCCGGAGGTCCAGGACCTCGGCGCTCAGACCGTCGGCCTCGAGGTTCGCGGCCGCGCTCAGCGACTCGATCACACCGCGGCCGTAACTGACAATCGTGACGTCGTCGCCCGGCTTCTTCACCTCGGCCTTGCCGAGTGGGATCGCGAAGTCGGCGGCGATCGGCACCGGTCCGCGCTGCGCGTAGAGCGCGACGGTTTCGACGAACACGCAGGGATCCTCGTCGAAGATCGCGGTCGTGAGGAGGCCCTTGGCGTCGCGAGGCGTTGCGGGGACGATCACCTTCAGCCCCGGGATGTGCATGAACCATGCTTCGAGCGACTGCGAGTGCGTCGCGCCGGTGCCGCGACCACCGAACACCGCGGTGCGTACCGTGATGGGCGACGGCGTGCGACCGCCCGTCATGTACCGCAGCTTCGCGGCGTGGTTCACGATCTGATCCAACGCGATCCCGATGAAATCCATGATCATGATCTCGGCGACGGGCAGGAGCCCGTCCATCGCCGCGCCGATGGCTGCCCCCACGATCGCCGCCTCGGAGATGGGCGTATCGAGCACCCGGTCGGCGCCGTGCTTCGTCGAGAGGCCTGCGGTGATGCCGGAGATGCCACCGGCGGGGTCGGCGATGTCCTCCCCGAGCACCAGCACGCGATCGTCCCGCTCGAGTGCCTGGTCGAGGGCCAGGTTGAGCGCCTGGCTCATGGTCATCTCGGTCTCTTCCACGACGAGTCCCTTTCTCAGGCGGGGCAGTTCTCGGCGTCGGCGAACACGTCGCGCGCGACCTCCTCGACCGGGGGTGGCGCGGCGTCGAGCACCGCCTGCACGGCCTCGTTGACCTGCGCCAGCGCAGCAGCATCGATTCGGTCCAACTCCTCGTTGCTGCACACACCGTCGGCCGCGAGTCGTGCCCGGAACGCGGGCACGGGGTCGTTGCCCTCGGCCTCCGCCAGCCGCTCCTTCGAGATGTACGTCATCCGGTCACCGAAGTAGTGGCCACGGAACCGGAACGTGACGCACTCCACCAGCGTGGGGCCGCCACCACTCCGTGCTCGCTCGACCGCCTCCGAGAGCGCGCGGTACAGCGCGATCGGGTCGTTGCCGTCGACGCGCACGCCCGGCATGCCGTAGCCGAGCGCGCGGTCGGCGACGCGGTCGATCTTCATCGTGTGCTCCACCGGTGTCATCTCCGCGTAGAGGTTGTTCTGGCACACGAGGACCACCGGGAGCTCCCAGAGGGCAGCCAGGTTCGCAGCCTCGTGGAACGAGCCGGTATTGGTGGCGCCGTCACCGAAGCTCACCGCGGTGACGCGGTCGACGCCCTTGCGCCGCGCCGCCAGCGCCAACCCGACCGCCACCGGTATCCCCGCGCCGACGATGCCGGTGGAGAGCATGACGCCCGACTCGGGGCGCGCGATGTGCATGGTCCCGCCCTTGCCGCGGCAGGCACCGACCTCGCGCCCCATCATCTCGCCGTAGATCTCGACGAGTGGCACACCCTTGCCCACGAGGTCGTGGAGCCCGCGGTAGGTGGTGACGAGTTGGTCGTCGGGACGCAAGCACACCCCGAGCGCAGCGGGGATCGCCTCCTGCCCGCGTGACGGCCAGTACACGCACATGAACTCGCCGGTACTGATGCCCTTGCTCAGGCGGTCGTCGGCCGCCTTCATCAAGGCCATGAGCTCGTACATCCGCCGTTGGACCTCCGCCGACGGCGGTGGCTGCGAATCGGTCATCGACATCCCGTTCCCCTCGCTGCTCGATCGCCCTTTGCTGGTGACGTCGTCACGCGTCGCCGACGCCCGGCGCGTCCGGGAGCCGGCCGTCGCCGGCGTGGCGAGCGGCGACGTAGCCGAACACCATCGTGTTCGCGACGCTCGCGCCCGCGCCCGGATAGGTCCGCCCCATGACGGTGGCCGTGATGTTCCCCGTGGCGTAGAGGCCCGGGATCGGACGGTCGCTCTCGTCGAGCACCCTCGCGTACTGGTCGGTGACCAGACCGCCGCACGTCCCCACGTCGCCGGGATAGACCTCGGTTGCGTAGAAGGGCGCCCGGTCGAGCGGCCCGATCGCGCGATTCGGCTTGTAGCCGGGGTCGCCGAGGCAGTCGTTGTACGCGGACTGCCCCCGCCCGAAGTCCGGATCGAGACCCTTGCGCGCGTACTCGTTGAACCGCCCGACCGTGCGCGCGAGCCCGTCGGGATCGACGCCGATCTGTCGGGCCAGGTCCTCGAGCGTGTCGGCCTTCCTGATGGCCCCGTTGTCGATGACTTCCTCCGGCAAACGGCGCTGCAGCGGGTTGGCCGTCGGCGCGTACCGACGGGCATAGCCGTCGTCGAACACGACCCAACACGGCACGGCCTTGTTGGCGTACATCGCCTTGCCGACCTCCACGTACGAGTTCGACTCGTTGCAGAACCGCTGACCGGTCGAGTCGACGAAGATCGCGCCGGGGCGCTGGCGCGCCTGCCCGATGGACGCGCCCGCGGCACCGAGCGCACGGCTGGTCTGCGGCAGCCACCACGCTTCGTCGAGCAGATCCGTCTTCGCACCGAGCCTCATCGCCGACTCGAGCACCTCGCCCGTGTCGCCCGCGTTCGCGATCGACCACTGCGCCTCGTTGGGCTGGTCGCCGCTGTACTTGCGTCGCATCTCGGCGTTGTGCCCGAAGCCGCCGGCGGCGAGGAGCACGCCCTTGCGACCCTCCACGTCCAGCGGCGCACCGTCTCGCAGCACGCGCACGCCGACGACGCGCCCGTCCTCGACCACGAGATCCTCCACCGGCGACTCCGTCCAGACCGGCGGCTCCCCCGAGAGCTGCATCAGCGCCTCGAGCAGTTGGCCGACCAGTGATGCACCGTTGGTGAGGAGGTTCTGGCGGCGCAGCTGCGCGAGCTTCGTGCGGAAGAACACGCGCGTGGCGACGGCGAAGGTTGCGGGCGAGCGGTTGAAGTACTGGATCGAGCGCAGCTCGTTGGTCTTCACGACGAACCCGGTGCCCTTCGCGAGACTCGGTGCCAGCTTCTCCTGCCACGCCCCGAGCTCCGCGGCGTCGAACGGGACGCCCTCGATCGACCGGCCGGCCGCGCTGCCACCCGGACGGCCGGAGTAGTAGTCGCTGTAGCCCGGACACCGGACCAGCCGAAGGCCCTTCCGCTGGAGGAACGTGACCATCTCGGAGCCGGCGCGCAGGAACATCTCCCGTCGCTCCGGTGACGAGGCCGGACCGACGTCACCGACGACGGCGTCGAGGTAGGCCAGCCCGTCCTCGTGCGAGTCCGCGACACCTTCGGCGCGCATCAACGGGTTGTTCGGGAGCCAGAGGATCCCCCCCGAGAGGCCGGTCGACCCGCCCACGATCGGCTGCTTCTCGAGGACGAGCGGCTCGAGGCCCTCGTCGATCGCGGCGATGGCCGCGACGAGCCCGCCGCCGCCACTGCCGACGATGACGAGGTCGACGGACTTGTCCCATGTCGTCATGTGCGTCCCCCTGTCGTCCACGGACCCGCAGCACCACCCACCGTGCCACCGTCCGAACAATCTGCGCCAACGGCGCCACACCGTCCCTCCGCGGGGGCAGACCTCGTCACGGGGGACCGGACCTCGGGTGGGCGGTGTGCGGCTCGAGCAAGCCGTGGGATACTCCGTCGCCACGCACGGGGAGAGAGTGGATGGAGCTGCTCGGGCGCGCCCTCGTCGGCGAGACGTCCTGCCACGGTGAGATCGAGGACGGCCGGTTCCACGTCGTGGTCGGCGACCTCTTCGGGGGCCATCAGCGGAACGGGCAGTCGTTCCCCCTGGACGACGTGACCCTTGGTACCCCGCTCGACGGCGTGCGGTTCTTCAACGTCATGGCGGGCTTCGTCGAGCCGGGCACGACCCGGGCACCGGAGCGCGTGCCGATGTGGCTCCCGAAGGCCACGGCGTTCCCGACCGGTGACCACGGTGACATCCAGATGCCGAGGGTGCTCACCAAGCCGATGCAGATGGAGTCGGAGTTGGCGGTCGTGGTGGGCCACCCGCTGCGCAAGGCGTCCGTCGCCGAGGCGCGCGATGCCATCTTCGGCTGGACGGTCTTCAACGACGTGACCGCGCCCGAGTTCGGTTTCGGTCAGGTCACCCCGCTGTGGGCGACGGCCAAGTCGATCGACGGCTTCACCGCGTGGGGGCCCTGGATCCGCCGCGATCTGTCCGAGGAACGCGTGATGAGCGGGCTCGCGATCGACGGCTTCGTGAACGGCGAGCAGGGCCAGGCGGGCAACACGAGATGGTTCGCCTTCACGCCGAGCGAGATGCTCAGCCACATCAGCCAGCTCATCGCCATGGTGCCCGGTGACGTCGTGGCGCTCGGCACGCCGTACCCGGCTCCCGACATCACCGCGGGCGACCACGTCGTGTGCAAGGTCGAGGAGGTCGGCACGCTCGAGAACTACATCGTTGCCGACGACGATGAGCCGCCGGCGCGGTGGCCCCGCGCGCGGGCCACGGACCACGGTCGTTTGTCGTCGCGCTGATCGCTCATGTCACTCGGTGAACGCGACGGGCAGGGCCGAACCCCCGCGCAGGCATCGACATCGACATCGCTCAACTCCTGATCGTGTCGGCATCCTGCTCGAGCACGCGGACCGGATTCGGGCCGCGTGAGTCCGGCCGACCCGGCACGGTCGTCCGAGTCCCCGCGTGTCGTGGAGCGCACGGAGACTCCGTTGGTGGACGGCCGGCGTCGAACCGAACGAGACTCGACGTCGAGCAGGGGAGGAACCGTGGCCGCGACGGGCGTCAACTGGCCCGAGGAGATCCCGATCACGCCGGCCGACGACCAGTGGCACGACCACTCGCAGCACTGGTGGGAGACCGAGACCACCTGGTGGTCCTTCAACGTGCCCGAGCGCAGGATGGGCGGGTGGCTCTACACGCAGGTGCTCGCCGTCCAGGGCACGTGCAACGGCGGCGCGTGGGTGTGGGACGACTCCGAGGCAGGCGCGCGCTACGAGGTGCGTCACGAGGGCCTGCCGTTCCCCGACCGCGGCGACCTGCGCCACGTGACGTTCCCGAACGGCAACACCGTCGAGATGCTCGAACCGCTGATGAAGTACCGCACCACGTACTCCGACCCCGGCCGTTTCGAGGCCGACCTGGTGCACGAGGGGCTCATCCCGCCGCACCCGCACCCGGTCGGGGCGTGGCCGTTCTGGGCGACGCGCCACTTCGACCAGCCCATGCGCGTCACCGGCACGATCGTGCTGTTCGGCGAGGAGATCCCGGTCGACTGCTACTCGGTGCGCGACCGCTCGTGGGGACCGCGGCCGGCGGGGCCCACTCCACCCGACAGGAAGCTGCCACCCGGCGCGCTGCCGGGACGCGACGACCGGCCGGTGCGCGCCAACCAGCCGCACTCGGTCGGTTACGTGTTCGGGACGCAGGACCCCGGCGAGGCGTTTCTCGCGTTCACCGATCCGTGGCTGCACGACGACGGCACCGTCACCGACGACCTCGACGCGGGGTACCTCGTGCGCGGCGGCGAGTACGCGCCGCTCGTCGCGGGGTTCCGCACGATCGAGTTGGCGCCGGACACCGAGTTCATCCGCGCCATCCACCTCGAGGGCACCGACGCGCTCGGCCGTGAACTGATGGCCGACGGCACGCTGGTCGCGCACCACGGGGCGCGCGGCCCGAGCGGCACCGCGCTCTTCCGGTGGGAGTGGACGGGCGGCTGCCGCGGCTGGGGCGAGGACCAGACGTACGCGCCACCGGGCTGGCTCGAAGCGCTCGATCGCGGGCCGCGATGAGCCCTCGACGGCTGGTGCCCGGCGGGGGCGTCTCCGCTAGCGTGCATTGACACTCGGTCCAAACACGTTCCGGGGGGCACCGTGACCACAACTGCACCGACCACCGCACCGCCCAGTGTCGACGAGTTCCGGCAGCGAGCGCGCGCGTGGCTGGCCGAGAACGCCGCGCGCCTCGCCGAGGGCACCGGCGACCCCAATCGCATGAACGTGCGCACCACCCGGACCGCGGTGTACGACGCCGGGTTCGGCGGCATCGCGTGGCCGGTCGAGTACGGCGGGTCGGGGCTCTCGCCGGCCCACCAGGAGGCGTTCACCGAGGAGGCTGCCCGATACCCCGACCTGATGATCGGCGACCTCGTCACCGCGGGGATCTGCGCGCCGACGCTCCTCGACTTCGGCAGCGAGGGGCAGAAGCGCCGGTTCATCCCGCACATGCTGCGCGGCGACGAGGTGTGGACGCAGTTGCTGTCCGAGCCGGGAGCGGGCTCCGACCTGGCCGGTCTGCAGACGCGGGCCGTGCGCGACGGTGACGAGTGGGTCGTGAACGGCCAGAAGGTCTGGACGTCGGGCGCGCAGTGGAGCGAGTTCGCCGTCCTGATCGCCCGGACGAACTCCGATGTGCCGAAGCACCAGGGTCTGTCGATGTTCATCGTCGACCTGCACGCACCGGGCGTGACCATCCGCCCGTTGAAGCAGATCACCGGCAACGAGGAGTTCAACGAGGTCTTCCTCGACGACGTGCGGCTGCCCGCCGACTTCCTCGTCGGCGCCGAGAACGACGGCTGGCGTGCGCTCCTGCGGATGCTCATGCACGAGCGCATGGCCATCGGCGCGGGCACCAGCGGCTCCCGCATGGGGCGCGACATGTTCACGACCCTGCGCGACCTGGCGAGAGAACGGGGCGTCGACCAGCAGCCGAGTGTTCGCGCCGCTCTCCTCGACGTGTACGTGAAGGAGCAACTCCTCAAGTGGCTGGGCCAGCGGATGCGCGACGGCGCCGCGAGCGGCAAGGAGCCGGGGCCCGAGGGGTCGCTCGCCAAGTTGTTGAACGCGATCGTCAGCAAGGCGTCGTCGAACGCCGGGATGTTGATCGGCGGCGCCGGTGCGCAGGCGTGGGACACGTCGGATCGGGGCGCCGACGGCCTGGCCGCGGCCTTCTTGCAGGCGCCGATGACCGCGATCGCCGGCGGCACGAGCGAGATCCAGCGCAACACCATCGGTGAGCGTGTCCTCGGGCTCCCGAAGGAACCACAGGTCGACCGCGACGTCCCGTTCCGGGACGTCCTCCAGAATCCCCAACGCGCAGCGCAGAAAGGCTGAACGATGCCCGCCGACTACAAGTACGTCACCTACGAGACCCTCGACGACGGTCTCATCGCCCGCATCATGCTCAACCGGCCGGAGAGCCGGAACGCGCAGAACCGTGGGCTGCTCGTGGAGTTGAACGACGCGTTCCTCGCGGCGGAGGCCGACGACCAGGTGCGGGTCGTGATCCTCGGCGGGACGGGTCCGATCTTCTCGTCGGGCCACGACCTCGGCTCCAAGGAGGCGATCGCCGAGCGTACCGACGGCACCCGGCACCCCAGCACGCAGATCAACGGCGGTACCCGAAAGGGCGCCGAGTCGCTCATGCTGCAGGAGTGGCACTACTTCTTCGAGAACACCAAGCGGTGGCGGAACCTGCGCAAGATCACCGTCGCGCAGGTACAGGGCACCGTCTACGCGGCCGGGCTCATGCTCATGTGGGCGTGCGACCTGATCGTTGCCGCCGACAATGCGCGGTTCGCCGACGTCGTCGGCACCCGGCTCGGCATGTGTGGCGTGGAGTACTTCGCGCACCCCTGGGAGTTCGGTCCGCGCAAGACCAAGGAGCTGATGCTCACCGGCGACGCGATCGACGTGGAGGAGGCCCACCAGCTCGGCATGGTGAGCAAGATCTTCCCGGTCGACGAGCTGACCGACCGCACGCTCGAGTTCGCGCGGCGGATCGCAGCCCTGCCCACGATGACCGCGCTGCTCATCAAGGAGTCGGTGAACCAGACCGTCGACAACATGGGCTTCCAGAACGCGCTCGCCGCGTGCTTCACGATGCACGAGCTGAACCACGCCCACTGGGCCTGGGTGCACGGTGGCGGCATGCCCGCCGGGCTTCCCGACGACGGCATCGCGAGCTGGCGGGACGCGCCGCCGGTGGTGCTGGCCACGAGTGACGAGGTGCGCTCCGCCGGGTAGCGGGTCAGAGCAACGACCACACTGCCGAGCCGAGCGCCACTTCCAACGCGACGCCGGCGGTACCGACGAGCACACCGCCGGCCACGATGAGAGCGTCCGAGAACACGAGGCCAAGGCACACGACCACGACGCCGAGCGCCGGCAAGGTGTCGAGGCCAGTGAACGGCGGGGCGACGAACGCGCCCACCACGAAGAGCAGCAGCACGACGCCGAGGAGTGCCTCCGCCAGGCGACTCGCGAGCAGGCGTGCGAGGCGCGGGCGCGCGAAGCGCTCGAACCGGCGGACCCGCCGGATCATCGCGGGGACGAACTTGCCGGTGAATGTCGACCCGAGATGATGATCGCGGATGCGGCGCGGGAGCCACAGCTCGCGTCGCCCCACGATCATCTGCACGACGACGAGCACCGCGAAGAGCTCCAGGACGTGGGTGACGCCACCCGTGGGCACGGGCAGGGCGGCGGGAAAGAGCAGGAGCATCAGCACGAGCGCGAACGTCCGCTCGTCGAGTGCGTGGTTGAGATCCCCGACCGTCAGCCGATCACGGGTGTCCAGCCAGGCTTCGAGTCGGTCGCTGAAGGACGGGTTCGGCGCGGACATGTCGGTCACGCGCGCCAGTCGATCCACCGCCCGTGGGGATGGACCCACCCGAGGAGCGTGGTCGCGATGCGCGCGTGGTCGAAGACCATGGCGGCAAGCACGCTCGGCGTGGTGACGTCGTGCCGCGGCGGGTCGTCGGCGTCCAACGCGTCGACCACACCGGGGCCCTCGGCGCTGATCCACGCCAGTGGGCGGCGCCCGGCGGCCCGTGTGAGCTCTGCGACGAACGCCACGCGCTGGTCGGCAGGCAGATAAGCGAACATCCAGGTCGTGACGACGCACGGTGTCACGCCGTCGGGAATCGCGTCGAGGAGCGGACCGATGTCTCGGACGGCGTCGCCCCGGACGACGCGAGGCGAGACCTTCCGCGCCAGCGCGATGGCCGACTCGGTGCGCTCGAGCCGTCCGGTGTCGGGCCACACGCACGCCAACAACCACCGCGCCGAGTCCTCGTCGTGGAGGTCGACCGGCGCGCGGTCGAGGCCGATCCGGGTCGCGAGCCGCGGCGCCGCGATCGGCGGTTGCCCACCGAGTACGCGGCACTCGATGCGTACCGGCGAGTCGGGCGGTCCGGTCGCTCCCGCGTTGCCGTAGTCGATGCGGTAGCGATCGCAGAGGAGGTTGAGCCCTGCACTGGCGCCCACGTCGATCAAGGCGAGTGAGGCGCCGAGTCGTGCCGCCACCCACGCGAGCGAGGGGACGATGGCCGACGATCGGCCGCACTCGTTGGTCTGGGTGTACCGGCTGGCGAGCAGCGCCAGCACCGCGTCGCGGTGCGAGAGGCACAAGTCACGGAACCCCGGCACCGGGTCGGCCGTCGACCGGCCTGCGTACACCTCCGCGAGCGGGTGCTCCACACCCGACAGCAAGAGGAAGTGCGCAGCCGCCAGCAAGAGGTTCGGCTGGCGCGCCGCCGGGGGTCCGAGCGCCGTGAGCGCGAGCAGGTCGGGATCGCGCGCGACTCCGCGGCAGATGCGCTCGTACAGCGGCGAGTAGCCGCGGCACTCGTGTTCGGCGAACTGCTCCCAGACGCGCGCGAGGGCGTCGTCGCGCTCGGCGGTCATGCGCGCGCGTCTGGCTAACGGCTGAGGTCGGTGATCACGGCGCGGCCGAGATAGCGGTTCGCTTCGAGGTCCTCGAACACGGCGTCGAGCTCGGTCAGCGTCCCCGTCCGCGAGACGTGGCTCTTGACCCGCCCGGCGGCAGCGAGGTCGATCAGCTCGCGCATGTCCTGCACGGTGCCGACGGCGGAGTAGATGATCGTCGCATCCTTCGAGAAGAGCTCGAAGGGGCTGAACTCGAGGTTGCCCTCGCTCGTGGGCGGGAGCCCGACCGCCACGAACAGGCCGCACGGCCCGAGCAGGTCGAAACCGAGCCGGAAGCCGGCCATGCGCGCCGAGAACACGAGGCTGGCGTCCACGCCGCCGAGCTCCCGGCGCACGACGTCGACGGCGACGTCCGCGCCGAGCGCCATGGAGGCGCCGAGCGACTTGACGAAGTCGATGCGCTCAGCGCCGACGTCGACGCCGACCACCTCGTAGCCGAACGCGGTCGCGATCTGGACGGCGTAGTGCCCGAGCCCACCGGCGGCGCCGATCACCGCCACCGGTCGCCCGGGGAGCACGTGGTGGGCGAGGAGCTTCTTCACCGCGCCGTACGCGGTGAGCCCGCCGCACGCGAGGGGCGCTTCCTGGTCGCCGAGGCTGTCGGGGATCTTCACGAGCGACTGCGCCCACACGCAGAAGTACTCGGCGAACGTCCCGATGATCGCCTTGGTCTGGGTGCAGTGCCGGGGCTGGCCCGACAGGCAGTACCTGCACGCTCCACACCAGTACCCGCCGCCCGCGCCGCCGAGCCCGAGGATCACGCGATCACCCACGGCGGCGAACCGGTCGGCGCCCGGCCCGAGTGCCTCGACGATCCCGATGGCCTCGTGTCCGATCGCCTCGGGGCTGATGCCGTGCCAGTCGCCGCGTGCGAGGTGCAGGTCGGAGTGGCAGACGCCCGACGCGCTGATGCGGATCAGCGCCTCCTCCTCTCCCGGGACCGGGACCGGGAGGTCGCGGATGTGCACGGCGCCGTTCTCGACTCTCGCTGCTCTCATGCTCGCCAATCTCCGTCTGTCGCTCGTGTCGACGGCGATGATGCCACCTCCGCGAGCCGGCGTTCGAGGTAGCGGCGCTCCGTGTCGGTGCCGGCCAACGCGAGCGCGCTCCGGTACGCGGCGGCAGACTCGACGCGGCGGCCCAACCGACGCAGCAGGTCGGCGCGCGTCGCGGGGAGCAGGGCGTAGCCCGGGAGCGCCCCGGAGGCGTCGAGCGCGTCCACGAGCGCCAGCCCGGCCTCGGGACCGTCGGCCATGGCCACGGCAACGGCCCGGTTCAGCTCGACCACGGGTGACGGGGCGAGGCGCGCCAGCCGGGCGTAGAGCGCGGCGATCTCCGTCCAATCGGTGTCGGCGGGATCCGGCGCGGTTGCGTGGCACGCCGCGATCGCCGCCTGCACCTGGTACGGCCCGGGCTCGCAGCGCTTCAGCGCGGCGTCGAGGATCTCGACACCCTCGGCGATGGCGCCGTGGTCCCAGCGCGACCGGTCCTGCGCCTCGAGCGGGACCAGGTCGCCGTCGCCGTCGACGCGCGCGGTGCGCCGCGAGTCCTGGAGCAACATGAGCGCAAGCAGGCCGAGCACCTCGGGTTCGTCGGGCATCAGCACCGAGAGCGTGCGCGCCAGGCGGATGGCTTCGGCGCACAAGCCGTTGCGGAGCAGATCGGCTCCCGCGGTGGCGCTGTAGCCCTCGTTGAACAGCAGGTAGAGGACGGCCAGCACCGCGTTCGTGCGCTCCGGCAGCACGTGCGCGGGAGGGACGCGGTAGGGGATACCGGCGTTGCGGATCTTCCGCTTGGCGCGCACGAGGCGCTGCGCCATCGTGGGCTCCGGGACGAGGAACGCGCGCGCGATCTCGGCCGTGGTCAGACCCGCGAGCGTTCGGAGTGTGAGCGCGACCTGCGCGTCGACGACCAGCGCAGGGTGGCAGCACGTGAACATGAGCCGCAACCGGTCGTCGGTGATCGAACCGTCGTCGTCACGCGCGGGCCCGTCGGCGGATGTGAGCACCGCCACCTCCTGCAGCTTGGCCGCGCCGACCGCGTCACGGCGCAACCGGTCGATCGCGCGATTCCGGGCGGTCGTGGTGAGCCACGCGCCAGGATTGCGCGGGACGCCGTCGCGACCCCAGCGTTCGAGCGCGGTCGCGAAGGCGTCCTGCGCGCACTCCTCGGCGACGTCCCAGTCACCGGTCACGCGGATCAATGTCGCGACGACGCGTCCCCACTCCTCGCGGAACGCGTCGGCGACCGCGACCTCGACCGCCGGTGCTACATCTCCCAGATCGGCCTCACCTCGATCGATCCGTGGCGCGCGCCGGGAATCTTCGCGGCGACCTCGATGGCCTCGTCGAGGTCCTCGCAGTCGACGAGGTAGAACCCACCGATCTGTTCCTTCGTCTCGGCGAAGGGGCCGTCGGTCGTGACGAGCTCGCCGTCGCGGACGCGCACGGTCGTGGCGTCGGTCGTGGGCCGCAGGCGCTCGCCGCCCTGGAGCACACCCCGGCGACCCATCTCCTCGCCGAACACCACGTACTCGGCCGTCGACGCCTGGGCTTCCTCGGGGCTCGCCGCCTCCATCGCGGTCTCGTCGGTGCAGATGAGCAGTGCGTATCGCATGGTTCCTCCTCCTCGGGTCCGATCACTACTCCGACGAACGGCCACGCGCCAGATCGACCGTCGACGGGAAATCGTCGGTAGCGTGGCGCCGCCGTGAAGACCGACCTCCTCCTCGATCCCTTCGGCGCCCGCTGGCCGCACCTGCACGACGCTGCGAGGGCCGCCGAGGCGGCCGGCTTCGACGGCGTGTGGACCTACGACCACCTGGCCGGATCCGTGCACGGCGCGTCGCGGGTGCTCGAGTGCTGGACCACGCTCACCGCGATCGCGGCGTCGGTACCACGCGTCGCGATCGGCTCGATGGTGCTGAACGTGGCCAACCGGGACCCGGGCACGCTCGCGGTGATGGCGGCGACCCTGCAGGAGGTCAGCGGCGGGCGACTCCTGCTCGGCATCGGTGCCGGCGGGGGGCGCGGCACGCCGTACGCCGCGGAGCAGGAGGCGCTCGGGCGCACCGTCGGTGGCGATCGGGCGCGGCGGCGGGCCGTCGAGCACACCGCGACGACGCTGCGGGAGGTGTGGAGCGGCGAGCGGGGCGTCGCCTCGGGCTTCCTGCGTCCCGAGCCCGCGCCCCCGATCGTCGTCGGCGCCTTCGGGCCGGTGATGACCGAACTGGCCGGCCGGGTCGGTGACGGTGTCAACCTGTCGGGTGGCCACCCGCGCCTCGGCGCCCTGCTCGACGTCGCCCGGACCGCGCACCGCGACGCGGGCCGGGAGCCCAACCAGTTCCTCGTCACCGCGTCGGCGGCGCTCGGCAACGACTGGCTGCGGGCGGGCAGTCCCCAGCGCGAGCGCCTCGAGACCCTCGGCGTCGACCGCGTCGTCCTGTTCGCGCGGCCGCAAGACCTCGACGCGATCGAGCGCGCCGGCGACGTGCTGCACGGTGGGTGAGGGCGGTCAGACCGGTTCGGTGCCGGTGAACGCGAGCTCGTCGGGCCGCGACACGAAGCGGAGCCGGTGCAACGTGATCGTGCCCGTGGCGATCGACGCCGACACCGGGTAGTAGGGGTCGACCGCCGGGTGCACGCCGAGCGCGGCGGCGTCGAAGGCGTCGAGGTGCGGCCGCACCCGTTCGGCGCGGGTGACGGCGACGTCGTACTCGATCTGCACCAGCCGCAGCCCGCGCGGAGTGTGCGCGAGCGCCACGGACCCCGAGTACTGCGGGTCGTCGGGGTCGAGTGGCTCCGGGTCGACCCCGCGCAACGACAGGGCCGTGTGCCCGTCGGTGCCGGCCACGGCTTCGACCGCGTCGTAGTGCCGCCGGAGCTCGACCGTGCCGAGGCGCGCGGGGAAACCCCACCGAGTGCGCAATCCCTCGACGGCGCGCTCGTTGTCGCACACGCAACCCTGGATGTGGCCGCGCGGCCGCAGCCCGCTCCGGGAGCCGACGCGTGCTTGCGCGAGCGCGAACTCGCCCCACGGGCTGTCCGGGCACCGCCACACCTGCGCGACGAACGTGGGAACCGCGGTGGGGTGCAAGCCCGGCGGCAGCGACCGCTCGCGCCCGCCGATGTGGGTCTCGAACATGGCCTGGAACACGTCGGCCTCGGGTAGTTCGACCGCCTCGGTGTCGAAGCTCGTCATGGTCGCGGCGTGCGCCAGGAAGTCGTCGGCGGACGCGGTGCCGGTGAGCATCACGCACGCTCGGCGAAGCGCGGCATGACTTCCTTGGCGAAGAGCCGGAGGCTGTCGAGCACCTGTGGTTGCGGCACCATCTCGACCGCGTTCAGCAGGAAATTGATGCCGGTGACGCCGAGCGACTCCCAGCGCGCGATCGCGGCGCCGATGATCTCGGGGTCGCCCACGCAGATGCCCTCGGGAATCCCATACGCGTCGCCCGGCCCGCCCGACGACGGCCCGCGATTGGCGCCCGGAGCGAGGTTCCCGAGCGACTGGTACGCGCGCGTCGGGTACGCCTCACGCGTCCAGAGCAGATGCGAGTTGTGCAGGCCGAAGCCGCCGACCATCCCCATGCCCACCTTCGCCGCCGTCGACGCGTCCTCGTGACAGAACAGGAAGTTGAGGGTGGTCACCTCACGCGTGACGGTGCCGCCCACCGGGTCGCACTGCTCGATGCGCCGGAAGTACTCGGCGGTGCGGCGCTCCTGCTCCGCGTAGCTCGCCGCGGCGACGCCGAGGCAGCCGAGCCCGCGGTCGGCGGCGTCGCACTCGGTGCCGGGACTGGTGACGGTGACCCACAGCGGGGGATGGGGCTTCTGCACGGGCTTCGGGAGCACGTTGCGCTCGGGCATGGAGAAGCACGTGCCCTCCCACGACACGTGCTCGTCGCTCCACATCTTCGGCAACACGCGCACGAACTCGTCCCACGTCTTCTTCGTGTCGTCGGGATCAGCCTGGAAGCCGCCGAGCTCCGTCCACGTCGAGCTGCGCGCCGTCCCGAACTCCAAGCGGCCGTTCGAGATGATGTCGAGCGTCGCCGCGCGCTCGGCGACGCGGATGGGGTGGTTCATCTGCGGGACGCACACCACCGCTCCGTGCCCCACCCGGATGCGCTCGGTCTGTGCCGCGACGGCCGCGAGCACGACCTCGGGCGACGAGCAGTGCGAGTACTCCTCGAGGAAGTGGTGCTCCACTGCCCACACCCAGTCGAACCCGAGCTCGTCGGCGAGCCGGGCCTGCTCGAGTGCATGGTGGAACACCCTCGGCTCGGCGTCTCCGGCGAACGGGCGCGGCGTCGACATCTCGAAGAAGATCCCGAACTTCACTTGCCAATCCTAAACACGAAGCATCCACCGGTACCGAGGCGGTGCTCCGTAGCCTCGAGCGTGTGGCGTGGCGGCTGCGGGTGGTGTTGCTGGCCCTCGCTGCGGGGTGCGTCGACGCGGTGGGGTTCCTCAACCTGTTCCACATCTTCACCGCGCACCTCAGCGGCGACACGACGAAGCTCGCCGTCGACCTCGGCTCCGGGCACTTCGGTGTCGACGCGCTCGCCTTCGTGCTCGTGCTCGTCACGTACGTCGGCGGCGTTGTGCTCGGTGTGGTCGTGGTCGCGGCCGACGAGCGCCGCAGTCGCGCGCTGCTCGTCGCCGAGATCCTGTGCCTCCTGGCCTTGATGACGCTCGGCAGCGCGCTGCGCGACGGTGGCGGCCTGCACCACGGTGGGTTCTTCTTCTACTTCCTCGTGGTGCTCTCGGCGCTGGCGATGGGTCTGCAGACGGCGTACCTGCGCCGTACCGCGGGGACGAGTGTGCACACCACGTTCATCACCGGCATGCTCACCGCGCTGGCCGAGGACGCAGTGGCGTGGGGCCGGAACCACGCCGACGCCGAGGCGCGGCACCGCGTCGGGGTCCACGGCAGCATCTGGCTCGGGTACCTGGCTGGCGGCATCGTGGGCGCGCTGCTCACGATCGAGTTGGATTTCGCGTTCTGGGCGCTCGCCTTCCCACTGGTGCTGCTGGCGGTCGTGCTCGTCGAGGACCGGTTCGTGACGCCGTCGTCGTACCCGTCACGATGAACCCGTGATGGACATCTTCGGTGACCTCACCGCCGAGCAGGATCGGCTGGAGGCGATCCTCGATGCGCTCGACGACGACGCCTGGACCACGGAGTCGGGTGCGCCGGGTTGGACGATCGCCGACGTGGTCCTGCACCTCGCCCAGTCGGAAGAGGCAGTGGTCGCCACCGTGTCGCGACGCGGGAGTGGTCCTTCCTCGTTCGCGGCTCCGGGTCGCCTCGACGACGTGATGGACGCGCGCGTGCGAGCCGAGCGTGCCGAGCCCGCCGTCGTGTTCGCGCGGTGGCGCGCGGCGCGCCGCGCCGCGGTCGACGCCCTCCGCGGAGCCGACCCGAAGCTTCCGGTGCAATGGGCCGCGGCACCTCTGAAGCCGCCGACGCTGGCCACGACGCGCCTCGCCGAGCACTGGGCGCACGGGCTCGACGTCACCGAGCCGCTCGGCGTGCCGTTCCCCGACACCGACCGGTTGCGACACGTCGCCTGGCTCGGGCACGGCTCGCTGCCGTATGCCTTCCGGCTCGCGGGGCAGGAGCCCCACGAGGTCCACTGCGAGCTGGTGGCGCCCGACGGCTCGACGTGGGCGTACGGCCCGCCCGACGCCGACTCCACGATCTCGGGCCCGGCCGGCGCGTTCTGCCGCGTGGGCGCGCAACGCCTCGTGCCCGAAGACTCGGGTCTCGTCACGACCGGGCCGCACGGTCGCGCCGCGCTCGGCGTGCTGCGGAATTACGCCGGCTGAGCTCAGCTCCCGCGGGCGCGGCGGGCGCGGGCGCGGCGCTTGCCCTCGTGCATCGCCTGCACCCGCGCCGCCGGGATGGCGCGTCCCTCGGCGACGAGCTCGTCGGGGACGTGCTGGCGGCGAGCCATCGGCGCGGCCCACCGATCCCGGCCCTCGAGGCGCGCCAGCGCGGAGCGCACCGTGAAGTCGGTCGGGGTGACGTCGTCGAGCTCGTCCCAGCCGACGGGGAACGAGACCGGCACGCCCGGCCGCACGCGCGGGCTGTACGCGGCGACCACGGTGGCTCCCGCGACGCGGGTCGAGTCGACGAACACCTTCCCTCCTCGGTCCTCCTTCATGAACGCGGTGGTCGCGATCCCGGGATCGAGGTGTGCGGCGCGCGCGGCGATGGCACGGGTCGCGGCGGCCGACTCCTCGGCGGTGGTGGCGTCGTCGATCCTGACGAACACGTGCACGCCCTTCGCCCCGCTCGTCTTGACCGCACCCTCGAGGCCGACGTCGGTCAGTGCCCGGCGCACCAGACGAGCCGCACGGACCGCCATCGGGAAGGCGTCGGCGTCGGGCGGGTCGAGGTCGAGCACGAGGTGCGTGGGGCGGTCGGGACGGTCGACCCGTGCCAGCGTGGGGTGGTACTCGACCGCGCGCTG
>Ga0187777_10000570_pt1 | contig 24924 bp, 26 predicted proteins | sample 1015_Q2_SP5_10_M_FD_132416 | JGI IMG/M metagenome (GOLD analysis project Ga0187777, IMG submission 132416) | Tropical peat soil microbial communities from peatlands in Department of Meta, Colombia - 1015_Q2_SP5_10_MG | ecosystem: Environmental > Terrestrial > Soil > Wetlands > Peat | place... | reverse complement strand
TCAGATGTCTCGGTCACGCCGGCTCCGACTCTGAGTCTTGCGGGTCGGCGGGCGCAGGGCCACCCTCGAACACGCGCCCGTCGATCTGGGCCAGGGCACGCAACCACGCGCTGTGCTCGTGGTCGCCACGCTCGTGCCGGTAGGCCCAGGCGTACTTGCGCGCGGTCTCACCCACCTCCCATGCCAGTACCCCGAGTCGGCCGTCTAGGTGACGTCGTGCCAGTCGCGCGGCCTGTCCATCGGGAACCTGCAGCGAATGATGCACGCACAAGCCATGGCCGAGCTCGTAGCGCTCGCGCGCGGGCGACAGGGCCAGCGCCGCGACCACGAGATCGAGCTGTGACCGCTCGATTCCGTCGCGCGCGTTGCACGCCGGACAGTAGGGTCGGGTCACCAGCTCTTGGCGCGCAGCCTCCAGCTCATCGTCCGGCCCTCCTCGTCCGCGACGCGCCGCGTGCGGGATCTCGCCGAGCCGTCCGAGCAGCCGCGTGATCCTGCTCATGCTCGCGGCGCGTTTGTGCTCGATCGCCTGGGCGGCGAGTGCTCGTTCCGCGAGCGCCACATCGTGGAGATGGACCGCGCACAGCTCGCCGGGGTCGTTCCGGAGCGACGGATCGCCCTGCGCAGCGTGCTCGAGGTGCCACCGGACGTAACGTCGTTCCGCCAGCCCGGTCGACAAACACACGGGGCAAGCCTCGATCTCGAATCGAGCACAGACCTGTTCGACGGTCGAGCTCGCGCCCAGCGGCTCGGGTACGCGGTCGCGCCACTGCGCCCGGCGGCGCGCGTCTTGATCGGCACCGCCGAGCAAGGCGACAAGTCCTGCATCATCGATCTCGGCCTCGGCGAGGCTTGTGAGGACGCGCTCCGCCAGCGGCCTGAGCGTCGCGCGCTCGAGCACCGGTGCGGCGTCGAGGAAATGCACGAGGCAGATACCACCATGATCGGCGTAAAGGCGTGCCTGGGCCGGATCGTTCAGTCCGTCGAGCACCATCTGGCGGGCGCGCTGCGCGCCGAACTGGGTCGCCTCGCAGGCCGGGCATGGACCGGGCGCAAGCTCGTCCCGCAGCCGCCGGCGGGCTCCGGCCAGCGCCTCGCGCATGACGATCGTCATCATGTGCCCCCCGCCGACCTCCTCGACCAGCCGGCGCGAATGCACGGGGCACATGCCGATGCTGGCGCGAAGGCGCGCCTGCACCTCGGCAACGCTGAAGCTCTCGATTTGAAGCCAGGAGAAGAAGCTCCGTTCCGCCTCGTCGACGTACCTGCATGCTGGACAGCCGGGCGTGCGAAGCAACCGCTCGAGCTCGGAGAGGACGTGAGGTCCGACCGCGCCCTCCGCCGCCGGGGGCCCAGCCGGGCCCCCGCCGACCGGCCGTTCGGGGCCCGCGCGGGCCTGGCCGGCCGGGCGCCCGGGGCCTGCGCGCCGACGAGACCTGAGTGGGCTCAATTCCGCCCCGCCATCTGTGCACTGGGGTTCGTCGTCATCACCTCCTGGTCGCTAGCCGGCGCCGCAGATGAGCCGACCGTAGAAGCCATCAGCGCCAGGAGGCGCGGTCTAAGGCGAGCTTCATCGCCTGAATCCAAGAATAGTGCAGGCGGATGCTGCCGACGCGCAACCTCACGGACCGACCACGGCGGCGACACGAGCTGATCAACAGTCTGTGACGGTTGTGTGTGCGTCGTGTCAAGACGCTCTGGGCGGGGTGGCCGCCGACCGCTTTTCCGGTCAAGATTCCCGCGGCTTTGGACTCGAGACCCGCAAACCCGCCGGCGATGGCGTCCACACGTCGAGGCGCGGCTCACAGGTGGCGCGCGCTCGCGCGCGGGCCGCTCGCGCTGGTGTGCGCCGGCTCGGTGGGGCTCGCCGGCTGCGGTGTCGCCAGCCAACCCGGGGCGGGCGTCGCGGGGACAGCTTCACCGCCGAGCCCCGGGCACGTGTCCGACGTCGGGATCCACAAGATCCGCCACGTGGTGATGATCGTCCAGGAGAACCGCTCGTTCGACTCGTACTTCGGCACCTATCCGGGGGCGGACGGGATTCCCGCCAGCGATGGGCACTTCACGGTATGCCTCCCCGACCCGGCCACCGGAGGCTGCGACCGCCCGTTCCACGATTCGTCGCTCGTCAACGGCGGCGGGCCGCACGGCGAGGACGCGGTCGACGCGGACGTCGATGGGGGCCTGATGGACGGGTTTGTCCGCGAGTCGGAGACCATCGGCGGTCGCGGCTGCGGGGGATTCGCGGGAGTGTGCAGCGCCCTCGCCCCGTCGGACGTGATGGGTTACCACGACGCGCGCGAGATCCCGAACTACTGGGCGTATGCCGCGAACTTCGCGCTCGACGATCACATGTTCCAGTCGGACGCGTCGTGGAGCCTTCCGGCCCACCTGTACGAGGTCTCCGGGTGGTCGGCACGCTGCTCCAGGCCCGGAGACCCGTCGAGCTGCGTCAACGACGACGAGCTAGGGGGCTACCAGACCTCGTACATCATCGGCGTCGGGACCAGAGGGCGCCAGGCCGCCGAGCGCGTACGGCAGCTGCTTCGCACCGCGCGCCGCCGGCTGCGGAGATGCCGGTTCGTACAGCCGACCGGACCGCCGGGGGGCGGCGCTCCGATCGGGACGACTACGCGATACCGCCTGGCCGTGGCGCAATGCCGGCGACGGGTAAACGACGAGCTCGCCAAGCGCCGCGCGACGATCTCTCGACGGCTGTCCACCACCTACAACTACGCGTGGACGGACATCACCTACCTGCTGCACAAGGACGGCGTCAGCTGGGGCTACTTCATCACGCCGGGCGGCGAACCCGATTGCGAGGGGGGCAACGCCAACTGCTCGAGCTCGCCGTTCACCGTCGGCACCCCGGACATCTGGAACCCGCTCCCGTCGTTCACAGACGTTCGCCAGGACGGCCAGCTGGACAACATCCAGGACGTCTCGCACTTCCTGAGAGACGCAAGAACCGGGGACCTGCCCGAGGTCTCCTGGATCGTCCCCGATCAGCAGCACTCCGATCACCCGCCGGCGAACATCGCCAACGGCCAGGCGTACGTCACCAACTTGATCAACACGATCATGCAGGGGCCGGACTGGGACTCGACCGCGATCTTCCTGGTATGGGACGACTGGGGCGGGTTCTACGACCACGTCCTCCCGCCCGTGGCCGACGAGAACGGTTACGGGTTCCGGGTGCCATCGCTGGTGATCAGTCCCTACTCGCGTCCCGGGTTCATCGACCACCAGACGCTCAGCTTCGACGCGATCAACAAGTTCATCGAGGACGACTTCCTCGGCGGCCGGCGCCTCGACCCGGCCACCGACGGCCGCCCCGATCCCCGCCCCGACGTGCGCGAGGACAACCCCCAGCTCGGCGACTTCACCGCGGATTTCAACTTCGACCAGGCGCCGCTGCCGCCGCTGATCCTGCCGCTTCACCCGCCGCCGGGGCCGGCGTCGAAGCCCGGCGGCTGAGGTCGACGGCGAAGGCTTTCGGTCGACGGCGGCTAAAGGGCGGGCATCTGAGGGTGGGGTACGGTGGCCCCGACACGTTCCGCGGTACTCCCGAGGGGGTCGCGCAAAGCAAAGGCATCGGAAACTGGTTGTGATCCAGTACCAAGTACCGACGCGCGGCGCACGGCTGGAGGCCGAACTTTGGCGATGCAGTACGCATACCGCCCAGCAGTTCAATCGCCAAAGTTCGAGTGCGGGCGGTGCATCAAACGACTAGCGCAGGATCCCCGTGTGCCCCAGCGAGTACCGCCCGGGCTCAGGCCACACGCACAGTCCGTGCGGCCCGTCACCGACGGAGATTGCCGCGCGGAGGTGGCCGGTGCGGGTGTCGATCGCGTAGACGACCGCGTTGTAGCGCCCGCTCAGCCACAGGGTGTTGCCGTCGGCCGAGACACCTCCCATGTCGGGGCTCGCGGGCAGCGGTAGCTGCCACGTCCTGATCACCCGCCGGGTCCGGAAGCTGACGACGGAGATCGAGCCCGCCTGGCGGTTGGCGACGTACATGAACCTGGCGTCGCGGCTGGGGTAGAGGCCATGGGCGCCGGCGCCCGTCCGCAGGAAGCCGATCACGCGGAACGAGTATGGGTCGATTTCCCAGACGCCACCGTTCTGCTGATCGGCCGTGTACACGGTGCGACCGTCGGGGGACAGCTTCACGTCCTGGGGGCTCGCGGCGCCGTCGTTGATCACAAGTGTGCGAATCACCTGCTGGGTATCGAGGTCGATCTCGATCATCCGGCCGACGAACTCGCAGCTCGCGAACGCGTAGCGCCCATTCGCGGAGAAGTCCATGTGATCGACCCCGCGGCACTCCGGCACTGGAAGCGAGTGCAAGAGGCGCATCGTGCTCGGATCGCGGAAGTCGAGGCGCTGTAGGCGCTCCGCGACGACGATCGCGAAGCGGCCGTCGGGAGTGAAGTACAGGTTGTATGGATCCTCGACCGGTATCGGGCGCCCGGGCTTAGCGGTACGGGGATCGATCGGCGTGAGGCTGTTGCCGAGATCGTTGTCCACGTACAGCGTCCGCAGGTCGTAGGAGGGCGTGACATGCTGGGGCAGCGCCCCGACCGCGAACTGCGCGACGATCTTCAACGTCCGCTGGCTGATCACGTCGACGGTGTTGCTCAGGCTGTTTGGCACGTACACGAGCGCCCGATCGCTGCGTACGACCGGACTGAGGTCGCCGGCGGCGGCGGCGCTGTACACGTTCACGACACCGCGGTCGCGGCCGCCGGTCTGGCCGGCCTGCGGGGCCGGCGCCAGCCCGAGCGTGAGCGTCGACGTGGACGTGCTCGACGAGCCGCCCGCGTGACCGTGACTCGACCCGCAACCCGCGAGCAGCAGGCCGCCCAGCGCGCAAGCCAGCACGGCGGCATCGACGGCGGCACGCCGCGCCCGGCCCCGCGGTCTCAGGACGCTCACGGGCAAGGTCGCGAGTTTGCGTCCGGCCCGTCGGATCCACCTAAGGAGCCAGTGAGACTTTCCACACGGAGTAAGGGGCGGTGGGACTTTCCACACGGAGTAAGGAGCCGGTGAGACTGTCCACGCGGAGTAAGGGGCGGTGAGACTTTCCACACAGAGGCCGCGCCCTACCGTCGAGGCCGGATTCGGTGGCTAGGATCGCCGGCATCCGCCGTCCACCACTCCTGGCCATGGTCGTGGCTGCGTCGGTCGCGTCCGCATGCGGCGGCAGCGCCACGACGACAGACAGCGCCGGGTCGCGATCGAGAACCGGGGAGACCAACGTGTCCCAGGGCGGCGTGCACGGCGCCCCGCCGCGCCCGGTGACGTTCGTGTTTCGCCCGCTGTACCAGTTGCCGGCGCCGGTCAAAGATCCGGCCTACGCCGTGCTCGGCAGAGGCCGGTTCGCGCTGCTCGGAGGGCTCGATTCATCCGAGGTATCGAGCGCGACGATCGACGTCGCCGACGCCACGGGCGTGCAGCACACCGCGATCCTGCCGCTCGCGCAACACGACGCCCAGGGCGCGGACCTGGGCGGCCAGGTGTACGTGTTCGGCGGCGGCTCATCGACCGAGCTCGACCACATCGTCGGCTTCGATCCCGCTCGCGGCGCCGTGAGCACGGTCGGCGCGCTGCCGAGAGCGCAATCCGACGTCGCGGTGACCGCGGCCGGCGGCACGGCGTTCGTAGTCGGCGGCTACGACGGCACGAACTGGCTGAACACGATCCTCGCCTGGCGGCCGGGATCGCCGGTACGGATCGCCGGGCACCTGCCGCTGGGGCTTCGCTACGCCGCGGCGAGCGCAGTGGGTGGGCGGATCCTGATCATCGGCGGTTCGAAGCCCGACGGGGCGAGCGATGCGATCTACCGCTTCGACCCCGCGAGCGGTCACGTCCGTCAGATCGGGCGGCTGCCGCAGGCGGTCACCCACGCCTCTGCGGCGACGCTAGGAGCGTTCGTCTATCTGGTCGGCGGTCGCGGGAACGATCTGGGCTCTCAGACCGCGAGCGTGTGGTCGATCGACCCGCGCACGGGCGCGGTCGCGGTCGCGGGCCGGTTGCCGGAGCCACTGTCGGACACCGCCTCGTTGTCGATCGGCGGTGCGATCGTCGTCGCCGGCGGGCTGACGCCGACGAGCACGGTGGCGGGCGTGGGCGAGCTCGTTCCGCGACACGCGCCGTAGCCGCGCCTCACGGTCCGCGCGCCTCGACAGCGCGGACGTAGTCGGCGACGGCCTGAGTCTGTGCCGAGCTCAGCGAGTGAGGGACAGGCATCTCGCGCACGAACTCGAGCATCTCGGTGCGGGTCATGTGCAGCGCGAGCAGATCGCCACCCTGCCGGCGCGGCGACTGCTGTCCGGTCAGCGAATGGCACATGCCGCAGTCCTCGGCGAACAGGGAGGCTCCGCTCGCAAGCTGCGAGCCACCACCTGACCCGCAGCCCGCGGCGAGCGCCGCGACCGCCAAGGCTGCGAGTGCCGTACGCGCGCGCACCGGCCAAGGCTATGCGAGCGGCCGCGCGGTCAGTCGCCGGCCAGCGCCTGCGCGTAGTAGCCGGGCCGCCTGTCGGCGAACGCGTCGTTGTGCTCGCCGTTTTGCTTCTCGCGAGCCCCGGCGAGGTCGCACTCCGCGATCACGGTCTCGACGCCGCGGTCCGCAACCGGGCCGGCGCGCAGCCAGCCGTCGGGCCCCGCGATCACACTGCCGCCCTCGAACTCGAGCCCGCGCTCGGTGCCACACCGGTCGCACACCGCCACGTTCACCTTGCTCAGGTAGGCGGTCATCATCGCGAGCGAGTGCAGGATCGGCCGCTCGCCGCCTGGCAGCGGATCGAGCGGCCAGTTCGCCGGCAGCGCGATCAGCTCAGCTCCGGCCAGCGCCAGCCCGCGCGTCAACTCGGGGAACTCGATGTCGTAGCAGACCGCTAGCCCGATCCGCCCGTGGCGGGTCTCGATCACCGGGGCCGGCCGGTCGCCGGCGGCGAACCACCGTGGCTCCTCGCCCCACAGGTGGATCTTGCGGTACACGGAACGAACACCACGCCCGTCGACGAGCGCGCTGCTGTTGTGAAGGCGCCCGTCGGGCCCTAGCTCGCAGAACCCTCCGACCACCACCGCGTCGCCGCGCGCGGCCTCGCTTGCCCAGCTCGCGAGCAGCTCGCCGTCCGGGGCGACCGCGGCCGCCCGCGCCTCCTCGAGCGAGTTGAACACATACCCGCTGTTGACGAGTTCGGGAAGGACCACGATCTGCGCGCCGGCGTCGACCGCGGCGGCGATCGCGGCCAGCGCCTGCTCGGCGTTGTGCTCGGGGCGGCCGACCTCCGGCGCGATCTGGCAACTGGCGACCACGACGCCGGCCGACATCACGTACCCCGCGACAGCGCAATCCTGAACGCGGCGCGGTACGACGTGCCCGGCTCGACGACGGTCAGCCCGTTGCCGCTGTTCAGCGCGTTCGTCGGCGCGGTCATCGGCTCGAAGCAGATGAACTCCTGGCCGGCGGGAGCGAACACTTGCGCGTAGGAGTAGCCGGCGAGAAACGTGACAGTGAGCGTTGCGTCGCCTGCGGTCGCATCGAACGCCGCGCTGTCGGTCGACGCGTCGAAGGCATCGTCGAGGCTCGTGCCGTCAAGGCGGAATCTCTCGTGATCAATCGCCGCCCGCTCGCCGGTCGGGATCGAGTGTTCGTCGAGCATGAGCCGGGCCGAGGCACCGAGCGTTACCAGCCAATCGTCGCGCGTGCCGGCCGGAACGCGCGTGTACGGGTGGTATCCGAAAGAGACCGGCACCGGGCCGTCGGCGGCCGCGGTGACGGTCGTCGTAACCCTCAGGTCCGCGGTTCCAACGGTCGCCCCGACGCGAACCTCGTGGACGAATGGGAACAGCTCGAGGAGCTCGTCCGACCGCCACCGAAGGACGGCCGCGAGCGAGTCGGGCGCGCCGCCGTCCTCGAGTTCCCAGCGCAGCAGGCCCGGGAGCACTCCATGGATGGGCAGCCCGTTGCCGTCGCGGGGGATCCGCGAGTCGTCCTCGGACAGCGTCACCTCCATGCCCGCCGCTCGATAGCCGAACCGAGCCAGGCGGTTCGCCCATGGGTACAACAGCGGAACGCCCATCGTCTTGCCCTGCTCGGCGTAGGCCCGGACGCCACCGCGCCGGTCGAGCAGCTCGTGTCCGTCGACGGTCAACGAGCAGCACAGCAGGTTCGCATCGGGCACGAACTCCGCGGCGGTGCCGCCGTCGGCGGAGGTCAGCGTGATTGATTCGAAGCCTTCGGCCGATCCCACAGCACCACGTTAGCCGAGCGGGCGAACCCGGTCCAGGATCTTCGGATCACCGTCGTAGCTCAGGCCCTCGGCGCGCGCGCCGGCCAGGTCAATCATCCCGAGCAGGGTCCCGAGCACTGCCCTGGCCTCGCCGGTGAGCGTGAGGTCAGGGTCCCCCGCCGGTCCGAGGCGGGCACGGACGGCACCGTCGGCCGTCTCGACCGCTATCGGGTGGTCGCCCGTTCGGAGTTCGATCGTCACGGGCGGACGCTCCGGCGTCCGATCGGTGAGCATCAGGTCGATCGCTGCGATAAGCCAATGGCTCTGGACGGCATCGTCGGGCCTTTGCTCGCTCATCAGCGGCAGGCCCCACCGGGTCAGCTCCTCGACGGCGGGCCTCAGCTCCTCGCCGCGCGGTGTGAGACTGAACAGCGTGGTCGCGATCGGCGGCGGCGCGTCCTCGCGGCGGACGATGCCCGTGTGTTCGAGCTCGCGGAGCCGGTCGGCGAGCAGGTTCGTGGCGATCCCGGGGAGCCCTTTGCGCAGGTCGGTGTACCGGCACGGTCCTTGGATCGTGAGCTCGCGGACGATCAGGAGCGTCCAGCGGTCGCCGATGACGTCGAGCGCCTTCGCCAGGGAGCAGTACTCGCCGTAGGAACGCATCGACTTATTGTAGCCACCGCGTGAGATACTTGTCTTATTACTTGACTTTTTTGTCTAGATGATTTAGAACTGCGTCCGCGTCTGTCTGCCTCAATGAAACCGCCAAGGAGGAAGCTCGATGGAACGCAAGCCCCTCATCCTGGTCTCGCTGCTGCTCGCCGCGTTCGCGATCAACCTCGACACGACGATCGTCAACGTGGCACTGCCGACGCTCGTGCGGGAGCTGCACGCGTCGAACACCCAGCTCCAGTGGGTCGTCGACGCATACAACCTCGTGTTCGCGGCCTCCCTGCTGGCCGCGGGCAGCCTGAGCGACCGCTTCGGACGGAAGGGGATGCTGCTCGGAGGGCTTGCCGTCTTCGGCCTGGCCAGCGTGGCGGGCGGGCTGACATCGAACCCGGGGCAGTTGATCGTCGCACGGTGCGTGATGGGCCTCGGCGCGGCGATGGTGTTCCCGGCGACGCTGTCGCTGATCTCCAACGTGTTCACCGAACGCCGCGAGCGCGCCCGGGCGATTGGCCTGTGGGGCGCTACGACCGGCGCGGCGATCGCGCTCGGACCGATCTTCGGCGGCTGGCTGCTCGAGGCGTCCGGCTGGACGAGCATCTTTTTCGCGATGGCCCCGGTCGCCGCGATCGGCGGGTTGCTGGTGGGAAGGTACGTGCCGACCTCGCGCGATCCCGATGCCCCGCCGACGGACAAGGCCGGGTTCGCGCTCTCGACAGCGGGCATCGGCCTGCTCGTATACACGATCATCGAGGCGCCGAACCACGGCTGGGGAAGCGCCAGGACGCTCGCGGGCTTCGCGGTCACCGCGCTGGTCCTGGCCGGGTTCGTGGCATGGGAGCGGAGGTCCAAGCAGCCGATGCTCGACGTGATGCTGTTCCGGAACCCGCGCTTCTCCGCCGCGAGCGGATCGGTGGCGATCTCGTTCTTCGCGCTGTCCGGGTTCATCTTCCTGATCACGCAGTACTTCCAGTTCCTGAAGAACTACGGGCCGCTGTCGACCGGCGTCCGCCTGCTGCCGGTGGCGACATCGGTGGCGATCTCCTCGGTGCTCGGGACCAGGCTCGCCGTCCGGTTCGGCACGAAGCTCGTAGTCGCCTCGGGATTACTGGCCATGACCGCCTTCTACGCGTGGGTCTCGACTGGATCGGCCACGACCGGATACGGCACGATCGCGGCGCAGATGATCCTGGCGGGAACCGGGCTTGGCCTCACCGCGGCCCCCGCGACCGAGGCGATCATGGGTGTTGTGCCGGCAGCCAAGGCCGGAGTCGGGTCCGCTGTCAACGACGCCACCAGGCTGCTTGGCGGGACGCTCGGCGTCGCCGTGATCGGGAGTGTGTACGTCTCCCTGTACGCGAGTCGGCTCACCGCGATGCTGCCGTCCAGGTTGCCGGCAGCGCTCACGCGGACCGCCCACACGTCGGTCGGCGAGGCGCTCGGGGTCGCGAACGGGCTGCGTAACGGCGGGCACACCGCACTCGGGATCGCGGTCCACCACGCCGCCACTTCCGCGTTCTTCCATGGTTTCAGCGCGGCCAACCTGGTCGCGGCCGGCGTGGCGGCCACGGGCGCCCTGATCGCCCTCGCCTGGCTGCCCGCGCAACCGACCGCGCGCCCGGTCGACGCGAGGGAGGCGGGGAGCATGCCGGCGCCGACCGGAACACCGGCGCTCGACGGGGCGCAGTAGCCTGTGGTCTATGGATCCCGCACGTGCTCGCGAGCTGCTCGCCCAGGAACGAACACGGATTGAGGAGGCGATGGCCGCGCTCGAGCGCCAAGGCCCGCTGGAGGGCGACGAGCGCGTCGAGCCGGGCGACCGTGACTCCGAAGATCTCTACCAGGATGAGTACAACCAGGGCCGAGCCGAGGATCTCCGGCGGGAGCTGGCGGCACTTGAGCGTGCCGAGGCACGGCTTGCCGAGGGCACGTACGGCCTGTCGGTGGAGAGCGGCAAGCCGATCCCGGATGCCCGGCTGGAGGCGCGTCCGACCGCGGAGCGCACCGTCGAGGAGCAGGACCGCCTCGGCGCGTAGATGGGACCGCGTGAGACGGCCTGTCTACTATGTAGCATCGTAGGGCTGGGAAGGTTCAGTCAGGCTGGGGCGTCGTCTGGGGAAACGAAGCCCCCAGTAAGGAGCAACTCTGATGAGTCGTGCACGCCTGACCATTCCCCTAGCCGCGCTGGTTATCGCCGCGGTCGTCGCAGTCTTTGTGGCGACCAGCGGCGGAGCCACCAAGACCACCGCCTCTTCGAGCTCGGCGGTCTCACTCGGGCACACGTCCGTCGGCGCCGTGTTGAGCGATGCCAGCGGCCGCACGCTGTACCTGTTCGAAGGTGACAGGCCAAATGTCAGCACGCTGTCGGCCGCCGGTAGGGCGATCTGGCCGCCGTTCACCTCGAAGGCGAAGCCGGCCGCCCAGGGCGGCGCCAACGCCGCGCTGATCGGCACGATCTCCGGCTCCGGAGGAGCCGGCCAGGTCACCTACGACGGCCATCCCCTGTATTACTACGTCGGGGACCAGGACGCCGGGCAGACGGCCGGCCAGGGCCTGAATCAGTTCGGAGCCCGCTGGTACGTCCTGTCGGCGGCCGGCCAGGCGATCACCTCGTCCGCGACGGCGGCGAGCCGGAGCGTGGGGTCGACGTACGGCTACTGATCCGGGCTGGCAGGACTCAACGTGGCTGCGCCGCCGGGCTCGTCCGCCGGCGGCGCATGTCACGCAAGCGGGGCCGGAGCGGGGCTCCGACCCCGGCCGCGGACGCCCCGAGGACCATCAGTAGAACCCCCGCGACGATCTCGTTCAGCCACGCGGCGTGGTCACCGGCGTAGCCCAGGATCCAGGGACTCAACACAAGCCAGGTGCCTCCGAGCATCGTGACCACCGCCGCGGGACGTAGGGCCGCGATCATCAGCGCCAGCGGCCCGAAGCCGAGGACGAGGAACACATGGTTGGCGACCGCGGACCGGCTGTCGGCAAACCCCCACACCCATGGGGAGATCGCCAGCCAGGCAACGACGGCACCGGCGGCAAGGGGTCGTCGGTCTCTGACGGCTCGTGGCGATGACGGTTTCATTCGATTACCTCTGGGCGCGGACGAGCGAACATGACAAACAGCAGACAGAGCGCGGGCAGCACACCGAGTAACACGGCGCCGCACGCGATCGCGACCGCGGCGAGAGCCGGCGCGGTGGCAGCGGCAGTGTGGATCGTCAGCCGAGCACCGATCAGGTTCGGCGACTGGGCGACGAGCCACCCCCAAACGAGTGCGATCCCCGTTAGCAAGCTCGCGGCGCGCGCGAGCCGGTAGCGGCAGACGATCAGCGCCAGCAGCGAAAGCGCCGCCGCGGCGAGCCCGAGCTGGATCAGCGGCAGCGCGGCGCCGGTGAGGCGCCGGAACAGAGCGGGCGACGCCGTGGCCGCGACGCCCAGGGCCGCGACACTGAGCACGAGTACGCCGGCTCCGGCCTGCAACCCACGGCGGCGAACGTGGACGAGGAGGCGCGTCTCCCCGGCGCGCGCCAACCGGACGGCGACAAAGCTCGCAGCGAGCTGTGTGCACAGACACACGGCGAGCCCGCCAACGACAATCGCGAATGCCCCGGTCCACGGGATCGAGGGGACGGCTACTGCGACACGCGACGCCACGGCAACTCCGCCCGCTACCAACCCGAAGGCAAACGGGGCGACCACGCTGGCCGCGCCGAACAGGCAACTGAGCAGCGCGTGGCTGCGGGTGCCGGCGTCCAGACTTGCCCGTAGCCCGACGGCGGCTCCACGCAGCACAATCGCCACCAGCGCAACACTGAGGGGCGCGAGCAGCGCGGTGCCGAGCGCGGAGAACGCGGCCGGAAACGCGGAGAGCAGGATGGTGATCGCGAAGATCAGCCACACGTGGTTCGCCTCCCACACCGGCCCGATCGCGGTCTCGATCGCCGCCCGCTCCGGGGCGTCCCCGCCGGCGAGCAGGTCGAGGATCCCCGCGCCGAAGTCGCCGCCGGCGAACAGAGCGTACGCGGTCAGCGAGATGCCCAGGATGAGCGCGAGCAGGTCGGCGAGGCTCACGTCACACCACGCCCAGCGCCCGGGAGCCGTCGGGCGGCCTGGCAGCGAGCCGTCGCACGCTCCAGAACGTGAGGGCGCTCAGACCCACGTAGACCACCGTGAAGGCTGAAAACGTAGCTCCGAGCCCGGGCGACGTCGTGATCGCGCTCGAGGTTCGGAACACGCCGTAGACGATCCATGGCTGGCGACCAAACTCGCTCACAAGCCACCCAAGCTCGTTGGCGAGGAACGCGAGCGGTCCCGCGGCGGCGAGCGCGGCGAGCGTGACGCGGTCCTCGGGGCCGGTGCCGTCACGGCGCCGGCGCAGCCAGTACCCGAGCGCGACCGCGACGAGGGCCGTGCCGATGCCGACCATCCCGATGAACGCGAGTCGCGCCGGTCCCGCCAGCGGCGTGCGGTCGGGCTTGGGGAAGGTGTCCAGCCCCCTCACCGTCGCGTTCGAGCGGTCGAAGGCGAGCAGGCTGAGGAGATTTGGGATCTTCACATCGATAACGCCGGCAGGATGACCCGGAACCGGGATCCCGCCGACATTCAGGCCGGCGCCCCGTTCGGAATGGGTCACGCCCTCGATCGCGGCCAGGGTGGCAGGCTGGTGGGCGGCGACCGTCCGCCCGAGCAGATCGCCGACCGCGACCTGGAGCGGGGCGAGGATCGCCGCCATCGACAGGCCAAGCGCGATCGCCTTGCGGTGATAGGCGTTCCGGCGCCCGCGCAGCATTCCCACCGCGTACACGCTGGCCACGCCAAACGCGGTGGCCAGATAGGCACCGAGGACCATGTGCGAGGTCTCGGTCGCCCACGCCGGGTTGAACATCGCGGCCAGCGGGTCCACGTGGGTCACGCGGCCATGGACGATCTGAAACCCCCGGGGAACGTTCATCCAGGCATTCGCGGTCACGATGAAAAACGCCGACGCGGCGGCGGAGAAGGCGATCGGGACGCCGCACAACCAGTGAGCGCAAGGGGAGAGCCGGTCCCACCCGTACAGGTAGATGCCGGCGAAAATCGCTTCGAGGAAGAACGCCGCCCCTTCGAGCGAGAAAGGAAGGCCGATGATCCCGCCCGCGTACGCCATGAAGCGGGGCCACAGCAGGCCGAGCTCGAAGCTGATGATCGTGCCCGACACTGCGCCGACCGCGAACAGGAGGCCGAATACCTTCGACCAGCGCCGGGCCAGCGCACGCCAGACGGGATCGCCGGTGCGCAGATGCATGCCCTCGGCGACGAGCATCATCAGCGGCAGTCCGACCCCGAGCACGGCGAAGAAAAGGTGGAAGCTGAGCGAGGTGCCGATCTGGGCGCGCCCCGTCGTCAGATGGCTGACGACGGCAGGTGGAAGCGAGCTGACGACCATCTACTACGCAATGTAGCAGATGGCCATCCCTCCTACTACGGCGACTAGGAGATCGGGCCGGGCGGGTGCCCTATGCTGCCTCGGCCAGCTCGATCAGGCGCCGGTACTCGCCGGCGGCCTGTTCCTCACGGTCGAGCGCGGCGAAGTAGTCGTCGAATGCGACGGTCCGCTGGCCGCGCGACGCGCGGCGCCACCTGCCATAGGCCGCCTCGACGGCCGCGCTTTCCTCCCGCCAGCTGACGTAGCCGTCCATTACCGCATCAATCAAGTCCGACATCGGGCTCGCGATGGAGGAGCGCTTTCGGTTCATGATCCTGTAGACGGCCACCGCGGAAGAATCCTTCCATCGCGCCGTCGGGAAGCGGTCAGCTCTTGCGGGCCAGGCGCTGGAGCGCCCGGCGGCGAGCGGGATCGAGCTTCGCCATTTGCTCTGCGAAATTGCTGAGCGCGACGTCCCCATATTGGGAGACGAGACCTTCGACCTCGGCTTTCGCTCGCAGAGCCATGTATTCCTCGCGCCCATAGACCGGCGAGTAGTAGTCGGTCTTGCCCTCGCGCCTGCGGCGGAGCAGGCCTTTCTTGTGCAGCCGCGCCATGATCGTCATGTACGTCGTGTAGGCGCGTTCCTTGTCGGCGCGATCGTTGAGGGTGTCCATCACGGACCGCACCGAGTTCTCGCCGCTCGCCCACAGCGCCTCCATGACCTCGGACTCGAGCTCGTGCAAGGGCGGCGGAGGTGGTTGCGCTCGTTCGCGCTTCGTGGAGCGACTCGCCATCTACGACGCAGCCTAGCAGGTGGAAGATTTTGGTCTAATCTTGCGTCTGCATGTTCAGGATGACCGCCCAGTCCACGAGGCCGCCCGGCACGCTGTCACCGCTGTCACCGCCGCACCCGGCCGCGCTTGCGGCGACTCGCGTCGCCTGCGCCGGGGGGCTGCTGGCAACCCTGGGTCTCGCTTCCTCCCTGTTCGCGGTCTCGCGGCTGATCGAGGTATGGCGCGTGGCGCCTGCCACGACCTCGCATGAGCTCTCGATCGTAGGCGAGCAGCTGAGCTATCCCGCGGCCAATCTCGCCGCCGTCGTGGTCCTCGCGCTGGCCGCGCTCGGACTCGCGGTGACCGCGATGGCGGTGGCCGGCGCCGCGCGCGAGCTCGTTGCGGCGTGCCGGTTCGGACGATCGATCCGCGGATGCGAGCCAAGGCCGCTGGGCGATGCGTGGGTGGTTCCCGACGAACGGCTTCGGGCGTTTTGCGCCGGGCTGATCAGACCACGGGTGTACATCTCCTCCGGCGCGGTGGCGCTGCTCGACGAGCACGCCCTTCGCGCGGTGCTGGCGCACGAGCGCCACCACGCGAGCCGGCGCGACCCGCTGCGGTCCGCCGCCGGCCGAGTGCTCGCGCGCGCACTGTTCTTCATTCCCGGGCTCGGTGACCTCGTTGACCGCCAGGAGGCGCTCGCCGAGCTCAGCGCGGACGAGAGCGCGGTCGCCGGCGCGCCCGAGCGGCGATCGGCGCTCGCGCGCGCGATGCTTAGCTTCTCCGCCGAATCGGGCGCCGACGAGGTCGTCGGCATAGATCCGGCACGCGTCGACTACCTGCTGGGCGAACCTCCCAGCTGGCGCTTCCCCGTGGCGCTGTGCCTGGGAGCGCTGATTCTGATCGCGCTGCTCGCCGCGGCGGGAGCGCTCGCCGGACAGGTGGCCAGCGGCACCACCTCGCTCGCCCCGCCATTCCTCTCGAGCCGACCCTGCGTGGTCGTGCTCGCCGCGATCCCGTTGGGGCTCGGGCTGGGCGCTCTCCGGCTGCGCCGACGCGTGCGACCGCGTTAGGGGCGGCAGTGGACCGTCGCGCACGCCCCACAGGCCTGACACGCGCCCGTCTGCCGGTGGACCGTTGCTGGATTTGGGTCCACTGTGGACCCAAATCCAGCACACGCCCCGGAAGCAGGCTGGATAAGGCTCGATAGGCGGGCATTTTCCAGCGATGATCCGGGCGCAACGGGGTCAGGCGCCGGCAGCCCGCGACGGCCGGTGGCGGCCCAGGTAACTACCGCCTAGCTTTGGCTGGTTAGTCGGCGCGGAAGGGTTCTGCCGTCGCCGGCGTCTTCACCAGTATGATTACTACGCGGCATCGTAGATTGTGCGCGATCGCGCTGCTGGCGGTTGGAGCCGTCCACTTCGAGCAGTACACGGTCGCGCGCTATTCGGTCGTCCCGACGATCGGGTCACTGTTCCTGGCCAACTTCGTCGCGGCCACGGCGTTCGGCCTGGCGTTGCTCGCCCCGTTCGGGTCGATCAGCGGGCGGCTGCGGGAGCTCGTCGACATCACGGCGGCCCTCGGCGGCCTGGGGGTCGCCGGCGGCGCACTCGCGGCGCTCCTGATCAGCGAGCGAACGCCGCTGTTCGGCTTCATGGAGCACGGCTATCGCCTCGAGATCGTGATCGCGATCGCCGCCGAGACCGTTGCGATCGTGACGCTCGGCACGGCCGTCGCGAGCGCCTGGCGGCCGCGCTGATCGATCCCCCGACGGCCGGCGCGCGTCTGGGAGCGTACGCCGCCGGCCCAGTCGGAGGATGAGACCGCGATCTCCTACGTAGGATAGTAGATATCGCGGCGGGTGTCAAACCCACGGATCTCCTACTTTTGGCTGACCCCGAATCCATCCTCGCAGCCGATGTACGCGACGCGGGGCGCGCTTACCGTGACAGGCATGGAAATCACACATGCCAATCAAATGGAGGGTCATCGCCGGCCGGCCGTCGATCAGCGCGAGCCGGCGGTCGAGACCGAGGGGTTGACCAAGCGGTTCGGCGACCGGACCGCGGTTGACGACGTCAGCCTCGTGGTGCCGCGCGGAGTTGCGTATGGGTTTCTCGGTCACAACGGCGCCGGCAAGACGACGCTGATCAGGGTGCTGCTCGGGCTCACGCGAGCGAGCGCAGGCCGGGCCAGCGTGCTCGGGCTTCCGGTGCCGGCGCAGCGGGCACGGGCGCTTGCGCGCGTCGGCGCGATCGTCGAGGAGCCGTCGTTCTACCCGCACCTCACCGGGTACGAGAACCTCACAATCGCGGCGGCGGTTCGAGGGCCGGAGACGCGCAAGCGGATCGACGGCGTGCTCGAGCGGGTCGGGCTCGACAAGCGCTCGAGAGATCGCGTCGGGACGTACTCACTCGGGATGCGCCAGCGGCTCGGCGTCGCGCGCTGCCTGCTATCGGACCCCGAGCTGCTGATCCTCGACGAGCCGATGAACGGGCTCGATCCGGGTGGGATGCTCGACGTGCGCCGGATGATCCGCGCGCTGGTCGAGGACGAGGGCCGGACGGTGTTTGTCTCCTCTCACCTGCTCGACGAGGTCGAGAAGACGTGTGACGTGGCGGCGATCATCGACGGCGGACGGGTAATCGCGCAGGGATCGATCGAGGAGCTCGTCGCCGACGAGGCCGGCGAGCTCTTGATCGAGTGCGACGACACCGACCGCGCGCTCGCCCTGCTCGCCGGAGACCCCACCGTCCGCGAGCTGCGCGCCGAGCACGGGGCACTGCGGATGAACCTGCGCGCCCGGAACCAGGCGGGCGAGATCAACGCGCGGCTGGTCGCCGCAGGCCTGGTCGTGGGCCGGCTCGAGCCGGCGCGCCGGAGCCTCGAGGACCGGTTCCTGGAGATGACGACACGGCTGGAGGTGGCCGCATGACACTCGACGCGACAGTGGCGAGGCAGATGATCTCGGCAGACGTGCTGCGGCTGCGCAAGAAGCGGGGCATGATCGCGCTCGCGCTGGCGGCGGTGCTCGTCCCGCTCGTGATCGCCACCGGGTACGACGTGATCAGGCACGCGTCCGATCCGGCTCACTATGGGCCGGCCGGCGGGCTGCACAATTTCGCGCGGCTGCTCGACCTCCTGGGCATCTTCATGGGCCCGGTGGCGGCAATCCTGATCGGCGCCGAGGCCGGCGCGGGAGACCTGGCGGCGGGCGTGTTCCGCGACAACGTGCTCACGGGCCGCTCGCGGACCGCGCTGTTCTTGGCCCGAATCCCGGCCGCGGTCGCGGTCACCCTGACCGTCATCGCGCTCGCGTTCGCGATCGGCGTGGCGTCGACGTTCGCCTTCGCCGGCGGGCTGGCGACGCCGAGCCTGTCGGTCCTCCTGCAAGCGGCCGCCTGGCTCGCGCTGGCGAACGCGGTGGTGTGCGTGGTCGCGCTCGGGCTCGCATCGCTGACCGGCTCGCGCCCGGGGACGATTACCGCGCTGATCGGCTGGGAGCTGGTGCTGAGCCCGCTGATCGTCCAGGCGGTATCGCTAGGCTCGCTCCGTCGCGGCCTGCTCGACGGCGTCCTGATCTTCCTCAAGCCCGGTCCGGCGAGCGGCGCCCCGGTGGTCCTTATGCCGGTCGCGGTCGCGGTTATCGTGATCGTGGCGTGGCTGCTCGCGATCCCGGCGCTGGGCGCGTGGCGGATGCGGACGCGGGACGCCTGACATCCGGGGTTACTCTGAGCGCATGACGGAGGTCGCCGCAGCTGTCAGAACCGCGCGCGAGGCGATCCGCCGCCACCCGTGGTGGAGCGACTCGGCGCTGGCGCTGGCCCTGACCGTAATCGCGGTCGGTTCGACGGTGGTCGCGCGCACCCGCTACGGCTTCCCCGTTCCGGTGCTCGCGGCCGTCGTCACCCTGTTCACAACGCTCCCGATCGCGCTGCGCCGCTACCGGCCCGTCGCGGTGCTGGCCACCACGGTCACCGCCGAGACGCTGCTCCTGATCTTCTCGAGCGATTCTCAGGTCCCGCTCGGCGTGATCGTGGCGCTGTACACGGTGGCCGCGTACTGTGAGCGACGGGTGTCGATCCGCGCCGCGGCATGGGTCGCCCTCCCAATCACGGTCGGCGTCACCGTCAACAACGGGCCGCACGCCGGCAGGGTAATCCCCGAGCTGGCCGTGTTCGCGATCGCCTGGCTGGTCGGCGACAACCTGCGGACGCGCCGCGCGTATCTCGCCGAGCTCGAGGCGCGGGCGGCACGGCTCGAGCGCGAGCGGGAGGAGAAGGCGGAGCGGGCGGTGATCGAGGAACGCGCTCGGATCGCCCGCGAGCTGCACGACGTGATCGCCCACAACGTCAGCGTGATGGTCGTGCAGGCCTCCGCGGGCGAGGAGGTGTTCGACGAGGACCCCGAACGGGCTCGCGAGTCGCTATCCGCGGTGTCATCCACCGGACGTGCGGCGCTCGCCGAGCTGCGCCGGCTGCTCGGCGTGATCCGGGCCGAGGACGATCCCGCCGGCGAGGTGTCATACGCCCCCCAGCCGGGGATCGAGTACCTCGACGAGCTCCTGGGGCAAGTGCGCGAGACCGGCCTTCCGGTCGAGCTGTCGGTGATCGGCGAGCCCCGCCGTCTGCCGGAGGGCATCGGGCTATGCGCTTACCGGATCATCCAGGAGGCGTTGACCAACACGCTCAAGCACGCTGACGCGTCCGGCGCCCAGGTGAACGTACGCTACGTCGCCGACGCGCTCGAGCTCCAAGTGGTCGACGATGGCCGCGGCAGCACCCCGGTCAACGGCGAGACGGGCGGCCATGGGCTGATCGGTATGCGCGAGCGCGTGGCCCTGTTCGGCGGGGAGCTGACGATATCGCCGCGGGCCGGCCGCGGCTACGAGGTGCGGGCCAGGCTGCCGTTGGAGGAGGCCGGGTGAGCATTCGGGTCCTGATTTGCGACGACCAGGCGCTCGTCCGCGGCGGGTTCCGCGCCATCCTCGGGGCCCAGCCAGACATCGAAGTCGTCGGCGAGGCCGAGAACGGCGCCGAAGCGGTCGCGCTCGCCGAGCGCCGCCTGCCCGACGTGATCCTGATGGACATTCGCATGCCCGTGCTCGACGGAGTGGAGGCGACCCGGCGGCTCGTGGCTGACGGCTCGCCGGCGCGGATCGTCGTGCTCACCACTTTCGACCTTGACGAGTACGTGACCGCCGCGATCCGCGCGGGGGCGAGCGGGTTCCTGCTCAAGGACGTCACGCCGCCGAAGCTGCTCGAGGCCATCCGGATCGTCGCCGGCGGAGACGCGCTGCTGGCCCCGTCCGTGACGCGCCGCCTGCTCGAGCGGTTCGCCACCACGCTCCCCGCCGGCGATCAATCGAGCGACGCGCTCGCGCAGCTCACCGCGCGCGAGACCGAGGTGCTGCGGCTGGTCGCCGGCGGTCTGTCGAATGCCGAGATCGCGTCGGAGCTCGTCGTCAGCGAGGCGACGGTCAAGTCGCACATCTCGAGCCTGCTCCGCAAGCTCGGGCTGCGCGACCGCGTGCAGGCCGTGATCCTCGCCTACGAAACCGGTCTGGTCAGGATTGGGAAATAGATAGGGCTTAGATAGGGCTTGGATCCGTCAGGCGCTCAGATCCCGAGGGCGCAGCCGTCCTTGCGAGAGTCCGAACCGCCGAATAGCGCTCCGTCGCGGACGATGATCGCCTGACCGCCGCCGAACGGGCCCCGCTCGGTTTCCCTGACGATCCGAAAGCCGAGGCGGGCCAGCTCGTCGCCCCGGTCCCAGAGCGGCGGCTCGAGCCTCAACGCCTGGCCGTCGATCCGGAAGCGGGCGTGGTCGATCGCCACCTGGGGGTCCCCGTCCGGCACCAACCTGGTCAGGAACTGGACGTGGGACTGGGCCTGGATGAGCCCGCCCATCAAGCCAAACGGCCCGACCAGCTCGCTCCCGCGTGTCAGCATCCCCGGGATCAGCGTGTGGTACGGGCGCGTGCCGCCGACGACCGTGCCCTGGACCGCAAATGCGGCGGCGCGGTTGTTCAAGAGGATGCCGCTCGAGCCCGCGACGACCCCCGATCCGAACGGCTCGTACAGACTCTGCAGGAGCGATACGGCCATCCGATCGCCGTCGACGGCGCACACGCAAACGGTCCCGCCGGCCGGCTCGGCGACGCGCCCCGGCATCTGCTCGCGCCGGGCGCCGACGTGCTCGGCCGAGAGCAGGTGGCGCACGTCGGCGCCGTCGCGGACCGCCCGGAGCGCATCCTCAAGCGCCAGCCCGATCGCGCATACCAGATCGGCCAGCTCGGGGGGCTCGTCGCCGAGGATCGCGAGCGCCTCGAGCGCCGCGACGCCCTGGGTCGGCGGCGGGAGCTCGGCAACCTCGAACCCGCGGTAGGCGCCGACGAGCGGCTCAACCCACTGGGGGCGGTACTCCGCGAGATCCTCGAGCGTGAGCCACGACGCGTTCGCGATCTCGGCAGCTGGCGGCCCGGAGTAGAAGAACGCCGGTCCGTCAGCGGCGATCCCGGCGAGCGTCGCCCCCAGCTCCGGCAGCCGGTAGTTCCCGCCGAACGCGGGCGCGGGCCCGAACGCCGCTGGCGCACGAGGGCTCATCCGCCACGTCTGCGCGTTGTTGAACCCCGCTGGGACGCCCGCGTTTGCGAGGTCGATCGCGGGCGCCAGGCAGCGGTCGAGAGCGACTCGGCCTAACCGCCGGGACAGCTCGCCCCAGCCCGCAACCGCCCCCGGGACATCGACTGACGCCGGGCCAAGTTCCGCCGGGGCCTCGGAGGGCGCCATCCGCGGCGCCGGCCCGGCCGCGTCGAGCCCGTGCAGCCCGCCCGCCGTGTCGCGAACGATCGCGAACAGGTCGCCGCCAACGCCGGTCGCGTGCGGCTCGGCCACGCACAAAACCGCGGCCGCGCAGATCGCGGCGTCGACCGCGTTCCCCCCGTCTCTGAGCACGTCGAGACCGGCAAGCGTGGCGAGCGGCTGGCTGGACGCGACCATCCCGCGCGACGCGACCGCCGCCGCGCGGGACGGTGACGAACCAAATGACACGCGGCTACTGCTCGCCGTACTGCTCGACGGCGTAGCGGAGCAACCCGCACGCCTCGAGGCGGTCCGCCGGCGCCCGGAACGTCACCTGGACGACGCCCGGGGCGCGTCCGATCTCGATCGCGCCGGCGATCGTGGCCCGGTTCTTGACCTCCGGGACCGACAGCTCGAGCAGCTGCGCCGCCCGCGCGAGGCCATTGTCGGTGGCGCTGTTGAGGTCCGGGCCGGTGCCGATCACCGAAACCGGGAGCGACTCCTCGAGCTCGTCGACCCCGTACCGGCGACCGAGCGCTCGAGCTCGCATCCTCTCCTCACGCGTAAGCGGCTTGGCCAGGAACGGCAGGTCCTCCACGAGCGGGAACAGGACCGGGCCGTCGATGCCGAGTCCCTTCAGGACCTCCACCTGGAGTGTGACCGTGCCCGATACGTCGCAGGTGTGACCGGCGATCTCGCCGTCGCCCTGGAGGGCGTGCATGTCGCCGAGGTAGACACCGCCGCCGGCGAGCTTGACCGGGCAGATGAGGATCGCGCCGGCGCGCACCGCGTCGACGTCCATGTGCCCGTCGGTCTTGTGCGCCTGCAGCTCCTGCGGAGTCAGCGCGTAGCGGTGGGGCGCGCCGATTAGGAACGCGCCGAAATCGCCGGCGTTGTGCGAGTCCGGGATCGTGATCGACGGAGATGTCCCGAGCTGGCCCATGAACGGCCGCAGCCGGGTCGCGAGCGCGACGATGTCGTGCGGAGCGAACGTGAGGATCGGGTTCTGGACCGATTTGTCGGGCAGTGCCGCGAACCGCGGTGCTTCACGGGCGAATGATTCCGCGGCCTCCTGCGGGACGGTCAGCCCGACGGTGCGTAGCTCGTCGAACGCGATCGTGTAGCCGTTGGTGAACGTGAACGGGGTCGCGTCGGCTTCGCAGTTCGCGCAGCGGATCGATTCCGGGCCGATCCCGTCGATGCGGGTGTCGGGCCACTCGGCGCCGCACCCTGGGCACACCGGAGCGCAGTACGGGTCGCCGTTGAAGCGGCCCTCCATCGGCTGATCGTTGCCTGACGCGGTCGCGAGCGAGGTGACCTCGATGTCCTTGATCCGGATCGCGATCGCGTCTCCGACTTCGGCGGCGGCGACCGCCACCGGCCGGCTGACCTCGTGGCCGCCACGGATCGACGGCGTGATCATCGGCCCCCAGCAACCCGGCGTGGAGTTCCAGACGATGTGGCCGCCGTTGGCGACCGGGCCGAGCATCGCCACCTCCGGTCCGAGCAGACCGTCCGTGAACGTGTCGACGAACACGGTCTGGTGGACTTGCTGGACGCCTGCCTCAGCTGGTTCGATGGCCACTGGTCACTCCCTTCGGAATCGTTCTTGCGGCGGCGGTCACCCTCCCGCCACCGGGGTCAGCAGCGCAACCTCGTCGCCGTGCGAGAGCCTCCGCTCCCGTTCGACGTGCTCGCCGGCGACGAGCGGCAGCGCCGACGCGAGGGCCGGGCCAAGCTCCGGAGTGCTGCTGGCAAGGCGGTCGTACAGATCATCGACGGTGGCGCCGCTCGGAAGCTCAAGCCTCAGCACGGGAGCGGGCGCCAATCGCGCCAAGCCACTGCCGAGCCGAATCCGAACCTCCAACGCAAGCGATCCTAACGTCGGCCGCGCTCGAGGGTATGAAGGAGTCAGGTGCCGGTCGGCCCGAACCGCTCGGTCCTGATCCGGCCCGGGTCGCGCCCGCCGTCGGCCAGCCAGCCGGCGGCGGCCTCGACGAAGGCGTTCGGGCCGCAAATGTAGACGCGCGAGCGGTCCTCCGGCGCTCCCGCGACGTCGTCGACGAGCGCCCGGTCGATCCTGCCGCGGTGTCCCTGCCATTCGTCGGGCCACTCGCGGGTCAAGACGAACCGGACGTCGGCCCCTCGTTCCGCGTAGCCGAGGAGCTCATCGCGATAGATCACCTCGCTCAGCCGCCGCGAGGAGTAGATCAACCGCACAGCAATTTCGCGGTTGGTTGTCGACCAGTGGCGGAGCATCGAGCGCAGCGGCACGACCCCCGATCCCCCGGCGATCAGCACGAGTGGCCCGCCGAGCGCCTCTTCCCAAACGAAGTAGCCGCCGATCGGACCGCGGAGCTCGAGCTCATCGCCGGGTCTGAGCTCGTCGACGAGGTACGGGGAGACCTCGCCGTCGTCGAGCCGCTCCACGGTCAGGACCAGGTGCTCGTCCTCGGGAGCGGAAGCGATCGAGTAGCTCCGCTGCGCCTGGTAGCCGTCCTCAGCGGTGAGTCGCACGTCGACGTGCTGCCCCGACCGGTACCCCCCGGGCCAATCGGGTTGTGAGAGCACGAGGCTCTTCGCGCGAGCAGTCTCCTCCACGAGTTCGACCACGGAGACGAGCTGCCAGGTCAGTCTCCCTGGTAGCGCTGCTCGAGCCATGGGTCGCCGAGATTGTGGTAGCCGTACGTTTCCCAGAAGCCGGGCTCGTCGTCGACCGTGAGCGTCAGGCCGCGCACCCACTTCGCGCTCTTCCAGAAGTACAGGTGCGGAACCAGCAGGCGCGCGGGCCCGCCGTGCTCGGGGTGGAGCGGCTCACGGTCGTACTCGTACGCCACCCAGGCCTTGCCGTCGCTGACGTGCTCGCGAGGCAGGTTGGTGGTGTAGCCGCCGTCGGACCAGGCGGTCAGGTACGCGGCTTCGCTGTTGACGTGCTCGAACAGGGTGTCCACCGAGACGCCCCGCCAGCGCGTGTCGAACTTCGACCACTTCGTCACGCAGTGGATGTCGACGGTGACGTCCTCCGCCGGCAGC
>Ga0187777_10000569_pt1 | contig 24939 bp, 20 predicted proteins | sample 1015_Q2_SP5_10_M_FD_132416 | JGI IMG/M metagenome (GOLD analysis project Ga0187777, IMG submission 132416) | Tropical peat soil microbial communities from peatlands in Department of Meta, Colombia - 1015_Q2_SP5_10_MG | ecosystem: Environmental > Terrestrial > Soil > Wetlands > Peat | place... | reverse complement strand
TGCATAACTGGTCGCGGTGTTATTGAACTGGTCCTGCGCCGTCACCGTTACACTGAACGCCGTCCCTGCTGTCGCCCCTGCCGGTGCGCTCACCATCAAATGCGTCGCCGCAGCCGGCGAGACAACTATGGTCCCGCTTGTCCCTGTAACAGCGCTGCCGTCAGTTGCAGTGATCGTCTGATTGCCCGCAGTCTCCAGTGTTGCACTCACAGTCACGGTACCGAAGACAAGGGGCATGGGCGATGGCAGAACTGCCTGGCCATCGGTGCTCGTGAAACTCACGGTAGCGCCATAACTGGCATTTGTGTTGTTGAATGCGTCTTTCGCCGTAACCACCAGATTGCTAAATGACGTGCCCGCGGTGGTCGAGCCAGGCCCTGTAACCAGGTAATGCGTGACCGTCCCCGGATTGACCTGGATATTGGCAGTCCCGGTGTTACCCAGATTGTCTGTTGCGTTAATGGACTGGGTTCCCGACGTCTTAAGCGTGGCAGAAAAAGTTTTGGAGCCTGAGGTCAAACTTTGATTGGCTCCCGGCAAGACGGCGCTTCCATCGCTGCTGCTGAATGAAACCAGACCTCCATAGGTGGTCACGGTATTGTTGAAAGCGTCCTTGGCCGTCACCGTGAAGTTGAATGAGGTCCCGGCTGTCTGGGGTGTTCCAGCGGATACTAGCAGGTGGTTGGTCGTTGCGGGGGAAACGACATCAACACTGCTCGTACCTGTGATCCCGCTAGAAACGCTATCAGTAGCGGTGATGGTCTGGTTTCCTGCTGTGTGGAAAGAGACACCCGTGAAAGTCTTGACTCCGTTAGTGAGGGTGGAGTTAGCGGGTAAGACTGCTGAACCGTCTGTGCTGGTGAATTTGACAGTCCCGGTGTAACCGGTTGCTGTGAAGCCGTTCGCATCGATTGCTGTGACAGTGATGCTGAACGTATTTCCCGCGGTTCCGCTGGCTGGGACTCCAGAAATGCTGAAGTGTGTGGCCGGACCGGTGACTATGACAATGCCACTCATGGCAGTGCCATGAATGGTGCAGTAATACGTATATGTGCCGGGCGTGCTGATAGTTTTGGCAAAGGTCGCCGGGATCGAACCTAAGCCGCAGTTTGTACCATCGAAACAGAGGAACCCTGAATCCCAGTTCGTGCAAGTTGCTCCAGAACAACTGGAAGGCGAGGAGGCCGAGTGGGGGACGTCTCCACACACGCTGCCGCCCCCGGCTGTGTTATCGACATTCATGTGCCAGGTGACGGTGCCACCCTGCTGAATCGTGGTTGTGCTGGTGCCGCTGACACTGTCTGTGTAAAAGCCAGTGCAGCCGGTGTTTTGATTGTGGATTTGCACGCTGGCTGTAGTCTGTGCGTTACCAGGAAGCGACAAGGCGCCGGAAAAGACGGCCAAAGCCGCGATCAGGCGCCAAGACGCCTGCCTTTCGTGTTGTTGCAACATCCGCACTCGCGTTCCAGGCCCGAACCCGACCAGATCTTGAACTTCTAAACCTTGAGAAACTTTGGGGACGAATATAAGGAGCCTAGCAGCCGGGGGAAGAGTTGCGCGAGGCCCAATCGCAAGAGTGAAAATGAATGCTGAAAAACTAACAAAGCTGACCGCGAGGGGTCAAGCGGTTTTGCGGTCTCCTGAGCTGGCCTATTAGTTAGGTCATCTGACGCGATTTGAGCGATAGAATTGCTGTCAACGAGCATGGACAACAAGGCAGTGGCCAATATTTTCTACGAGACGGCTGATCTCTTGGAGGTCAATGGTGACGATCCGTTTCGGATTCGTTCCTACCGGCGCGCGGCCGAAGCGCTCGAGGCCCTGTCTCAGCCGGTAGCCGGTCTCATCTCTGATCAGAAGAAACTTCTCGAAATACCAGGTATCGGCAAGGGCATGGCCACGAATCTACAGGAGATCTTTCGGGACGGAAGACTCAAAGTCCATGCCGATTTGCTCAAGAAATACAGGCCTTCCATGCTCGAGTTGCTTAGGATCCCGGGCCTGGGGCCGAAGACCGTTGCTCTTCTCTGGGACGTCTACAAGGTCAGCGATCTCGACGGTGTCGAGAAACTGGCGCGGACGGGCAAGATCCAAACTCTTCCACGCATGGGGGAGAAGCAGGAGAAGAAAATCCTGAAGGGCATTGAGGATTATCGCCGCATTTCCGGACGCTTTCTTCTCGACGCTGCCGACGCCACGGCGCAGGACCTTATCGAACATCTCTCGCAGGTTCCCGGCGTAGAAAAGATCACGCCCGCGGGATCGCTGCGCCGAGGCCGGGAAACCGTTGGGGATCTCGATATGCTGGTCACTGGCAAGGCCTGCAGCAATAGCAAACAGCGTGAAAACCTCATCGCGAAGATACTAGCTTTTCCCGGGATTCAAACGGTAGTGGCCAAGGGCGATAACAAAGTCAGTTTCAAGCTGCGCACCGGCATGCAGGTGGATGTACGGCTGCTACCAGCGGAATCCTTCGGTGCTGCCATGCAGTATTTCACCGGCTCTAAGGCCCACAACGTTGCTCTGCGTCAGCGCGCACTCAAGATGGGCTTCACGCTGAACGAATACGGCCTTGCGACGCTTGAGGGCGAGAAGCGCGTAGCTGGAAAGACGGAAGAGGAGATCTACGCCAGGCTGCGCCTCGATTATATTCCGCCAGAGCTCCGTGAAAATACCGGCGAGATCGAGGCTGCTGAAGCCCACAAGTTGCCGGCGCTGATTGAGCAAAAGGACCTGCAGGGCGACGTCCATATGCACACCGTGGAGACCGATGGCAAGAACACAATCTCAGAGATGGCCGAAGCCGCACGCGGTCGTGGGTACCAATACATGGCGATCACCGATCACTCCAAGAATCTGGCGTTTGCCAATGGGCTAGACGACAAGCGCGCCGAGGAGCACATCCGCCGAATCCGCGAAGTGGACAAGAGGAGTGAAGAGATTCGCATTTTTGCTGGAATCGAAGTGGACATTCTTGCCGATGGCGCCCTCGATCTCTCTGACTCTGTTCTTGAGCAGATGGATGTCGTGATTGCGAGCGTTCATTCGCATTTTCAGCAAGAACCCAGGCAGATGACCGACCGGCTGTTGCGCACGATTGAGAACAAGAATGTGTCTATCCTTGGGCACCCCACAGGACGGCTGCTGTTGCGCCGCGAGGGCTTTCAATTTGACTTGGATACAATTCTCAATGCAGCAGCGCACAACAAGGTCGCCATGGAACTGAACTCCTATCCCGACCGGCTCGACCTTTGCGACCGACACCTGCGCATGGCGCGCGATAAAGGTGTTAGGGTCGTTGTCAATACTGACTCCCACCACACTTCACATCTAGAGAAGATCCGCTTTGGTATCCTGCAGGCAAGGCGCGCCTGGCTGACGAAGTCTGACGTTCTGAATACTCTGCCTACGGCAGCTTTCGCCAAGGCCATGAAGAAGCATTGGCCGGAGAGCAAGGATTTTCCAAGTTTCCCTCTATGAACGATGAGCAAAAGACCGCCCGTCCCTCGGATGATGCAGACTTTCAGCTCTCACCGGAGATGGGCAGCGCTCGCGGGGCGCTGCCTCCACTTGTCCCGATTCTGGCAGCTCTCGCTATCGCCATTGTGGTAGTGACCATTTTCGTTTACTTGGCTTCAAAGCCGAAAATGACCGGCCAGGTACTCGGAGTCTACGCGGCTGAGCAAGGTGATAAATCACAGGTGCTGGTCGTCGTGCAACTGACGGTTCAAGACCTCGATAAGAAGCCGATGTGGATCAAGGACATCAGAGTACAGGTGAAACCGGATGGAGATCCTGCGGACAAAGATCCCCTTCAGGACCATTTCGCGGCCGCGGTGGATTTTGAACGCTACCTTCAGGCCTTCCCAGTGCTGGCCGCACATCGCATGGAACCGCTCCATAGCGATACAAAGATCGCACCGGGAGAGTCCGCCCGGGGTATGGTGATTGTAGCGTTTCCGCTATCGGCGGAAGTTTTCGCGAAGCGCCAGTGGCTGCACGTCATCGTCGAACCCGTTGACCACATGCCGATCACGATTCCAGAGAGATAGCCAGTATTCCTACTGCGTTACCGGTTGAGGAGCATTCTTAGGGGTCGCGATGTAACCACTCACTTGATCCTTTTGTATGTCGTTCACTACCAGTTCGTATAAGAGGCGATCCTTGCCCGTGTAAAACTGCAGCGGCTCCAAGGCAGTCCGGTCTTTCTTCTCAATCGTTTTGTCATCTGCTAGCACGTTCAGAGTAAACTTGTTCCTCTTCTGGTCCACTTTTTTGAGCTGCAAGCTAACCGTGGAGACAGCAACCGGCTTGCTTCCCTTCTTCAGAGCAAACTCGTAGTAGTTGCGGTCGCCTTTATGTTTGAGGATCTCCAAATCATCATGCGTGCGAGCGATCAATCCGCTCTGGATGTGAAGATCTCCGATCGCGCTCTCGAGCTTTGCTTTCGTCGCTTCCAGATCAGACTTCGTCGCACCTAAGTCGGATTTGACGCTCCCCACCTCGGTCGCAACGCCGTTCATCTGGTTGTTGACCTTGGCCATCTGTTCTTCCTGGGCCTGACTTAAGCGAGCCTCAGCAGCATGCTGAGAGCTCTGGAGCTGCTGCACCTTGGAGTCGAATTGCTTATTCGCCATGCCGGCCTGTTCGGCTTGCTCAGAGACGGCGGTTGAAGTCTGCTTGAGCTTGGACTCCAGCGTCTCAACCCGCTGTTCCTGTCTCTGCTGTGCAGCGGCCTGATCCGCTACCTGCGAACGGAGACTGGCGATGAAGTAGCCGGAAATACCTACATATATGGCGCCAATGACCATTGCCACAATCTGAACCTTGTTGGCCGCTCCGCCATTCGCTTGGGAAGTTTCTTTGTCTTCGAGCATGAAGTCTCCGAGATTTGAGGTATCTGATTCATTCTTCGGCATTTCAAGGGCCGTGTCAATTCTCTAGTTCTTGATCTTGAGGTTGCTTTCCGGGCAGCCCACTGCGGCAATTTAGAATGTCCGCATGAGCGGACGTGAAGCAATCATCATTGGCGGTGGCATCATTGGCCTCTCACTCGCGCTCGAACTGCAAAAATCTGGGATGCGAGCAAGGATCCTGGAAAAGAGCCAGCCTGGCAACGAGGCGTCTTCGGCTGCTGCCGGAATGCTAGCACCCTGGATCGAGGAGATGCCTGTCGCCCTTCAGTCCTTGGCGCTGAGGAGCTTCGATCTCTATCCAAGGTTCGTCCGCGAAGTCGAAAATCTCTCCGGTATGAGCGTAGATCTGCGCGACCAGGGAACGATTTTTTTGGGGATGCAGCCTCGCGCCAGCTGGCCATCGAACGTGAGCTATTTGAGTTCGTCCGCTATCGCCCGCCTTGAGCCCTTATTGGCACCCCAAACCAGCGGCTATCTCCTAAAGGAGCTGAGCATTGACCCGCGGGCGCTCTCCACCGCACTACTCGAGGCCGCACGACGCAGTGGAGTAGAAATTGTCCCGCAAACAGATGTGACCAGTATCTCTCCGACTGCTAACGGGATTTCACTTGCCACGAGCACTCGTACCGTGCACTCGCCCGTTGTCGTGAACTGCTCAGGTGCCTGGGCGGGAGCCTTTAAGCCGATGGCCCTGCCAATCCGGCCGGTCAAAGGCCAGATGCTGTGTCTTACAACTGACCCCAGGCTTGGATTGCAGCACGTGATTTACACGAATGATGTGTACTTGGTACCTCGTTCGGACGGCCGAATTCTTATAGGCGCGACGGCAGAAGAGGCCGGTTTCGACAAGACCGTGCATCCTCAAGTGATGGAGCAGTTCAGAAACGCCGCCATCAAACTTGTGCCCAGCTTGCTGGCCGTAAGGCGTGAGACGTCCTGGTCTGGTCTGCGGCCAGCAACCCCCGACGGCCTACCCATTCTCAGCTCTACGAGCATCCCCGGCTACTATGTGGCATCGGGACACTTCCGCAACGGAATCCTGTTAGCACCCGTGACCGCTCGGGCCATGACCAAGCTTATACAAGGTGCTCCCGGTGAGATCGACCTCACTCCCTTCAGCGCTACTAGGTTTTTACGTTGAAGCCGAGCTATACTTACCAACTTGCACATGTCCACTTTCCTCACCCCTCAGGGAGAGCGCGCACGTTGAGTTCGCCAGCCGCGATCGACTACGCCCGCCAGAACCAGCAGCGTTTCCTAAGCGAGCTCAAGGATCTGTTGCGTATTCCGAGCGTCAGCACCTTGCCTGAGCACAAGCAGGATGTTCGCCGCGCGGCAGAGTTTATCGCCAACCAGATGCGGTCGATCGGTCTTGAGAACGTGGAGGTGATTGCGACCGCGGGGCATCCGTTGGTCTATGCTGACTGGCTGCATGCAGCCGGTAAACCGACTGTCATCTGTTATGGCCACTATGACGTGCAGCCACCCGACCCGCTTGAGGAGTGGACCACGCCACCGTTTGAGCCGACTGAGCGAAACGGCAATCTTTATGCCCGCGGCGCCGTCGATGACAAGGGTCAGATGTATATGCATATCAAGGCGCTTGAATCCTTGATGAAATCAGGTGCCGGCAAGCTGCCGATGAATGTCCGCATGCTGATTGAGGGTGAGGAGGAGGTCGGCGGCGAGTCTATCGCCCGTTTTGTGCGCGAACATCCAGAACGCCTGAAGGCCGATGTCGCTCTGATTTCAGATACGGAGATGTTCGCCGCCGAGCTCCCGACACTGTGTGTTGGACTGCGAGGCATGGTTTACACCGAACTGGAGGCAACGGGTGCCAAAGTAGACCTGCACTCAGGAATGTACGGCGGCACTGCGCCGAATCCTCTCGAGGCTCTCGCCCGCATCATAGTTAAGCTTAAGGATGAGAATGGAAAGATTCTTATACCGGGATTCTATGATCGCGTGGAAAAACCCACCGTCGAGGAATTGAAGACCTGGAGCCGATTGCCGTTCGATGAAGATCGCTTCCGCCAAGATGAGATTGGTTCCTCTCAGCTCACCGGCGAGCCAGGCTACTCCGTGATTGAGCGGATATGGGCCCGGCCCACACTCGAGGTCCACGGCATGCCGGGAGGGTTTACCGGGGCAGGCGGCAAGACAGTGATTCCGGCCCGCGCTTCTGCAAAGATCTCAATGCGCCTCGTTCCCAATCAGCAACCCGCGGAGATATTCAAGCTCTTTTCGGACTACGTTCAGAAGATCGTTCCCCGTGGACTCAGCCTCAAGGTGAAGCAGTTCAGTCTTGCCGACGCGATTGTCATTCGCACCGAAAACCGCTTCGTGCAACTGGCGTCCGCGGCGATGAAAGAGGTTTTCGGTAAGGAGACCGTCTATATTCGCTCCGGCGGGTCAGTTCCCATTGTGTCGGACTTTGAAAAATCACTGCAGATCCCCAGTGTGATGATGGGTTTTGGCTTGCCGGATGACAACCTGCATGCTCCCAATGAGAAATTCCATATAGCCAACTTCTATCGGGGCATCGAGTCCATTATCCACTTCTTTCAGCTTCTTGGGGCGAGCGCGTCGTAAAATCGATTATGGCGCGAAAACGCCTGCGCAGTCTGCGTTGCCCAACCTGTCGCACCATCGTGCTGCGCTCTGAGCCCGAGTTCCCCTTCTGCAGCGAGCGCTGCCGCCTGATCGATCTCGGAAAGTGGGCAAGTAGTGCCTATTTGATCTCCACGCCCGTGAATGACCCGGAGAAGCTAGAAAGCCATTCTGAAAAACCTGAACCACGCGGCGATGCTCAACACAACTAGCCCTCCGGGGCATCGCGGGCCGCAACGTTCGCCCCTAGCATGGACGGTCGCAACGTTCTTCGGGATCGGATACCTCAGACCCGGCTCCGGGACGTGGGCTGCTGCGGCAACGATTTGCCTGTGGTGGGTCAGTGCAAAGTTTGGTCACTGGACAACGGGGGAGTTCCAGCTGGCTTGCGCAGCTGTAGCAACGCTCATTGGTATTCCGGCATCCTCTATAGTGGAACGCGAGAGTGGGACGGTCGATCCTGGCTTTGTAGTCATTGATGAAGTTGCCGGACAGTGGATCGCCCTCATCGGGCTCCCGCTGCAATGGCAATATGTTTTGGCCAGTCTTATACTTTTTCGTGGGCTTGATATTCTCAAACCCCCACCGTTGCGGCAGCTGGAGAGTTTGCCCAGCGGGTGGGGGATCATGATCGATGATGTTGTCGCTGGGGCATGTACAGCGGTCGTGTTGCAAGCCTGGCTGCATTTTGGACCCTGGCGCTAGCGTGGAAGCAAGGACTAGAGGGCGTTTATGAACCTCTCTGATCGCTGGTTGGGAAAGAAAAGCTCGAATGGCAAGCCGCATATCGAGAGCATCTTGCCCCAGGCAGCTCTGCCCGGTGGCGAGATTCGGATTCAGGGTTCAGGCTTGAGTTCGGCAGAGATGCGCCAACCCAAAGTGCAGGTTGGTGACGCCGAAGGTTCCATCCTCGTTGGCTCCGATGATTTCCTGGTAGCCCGTGTGCCGGAAGGCGCCGCGTCTGGAAAAGTCATGGTCTCCACCAACGGAGATCACAGCAATGCGCATGAGATTGTGATTTCAGTCCCTATCAGCGAGAATCTTCATCCTGTCACGAACCCGGCTCTGGACCAGGAGGGCAATATCTTTGTCACTTTCTCGGGTTCGCGCGGGCAAAAGACCCCCGTCTCTGTTTTCAAGATCAATACTGATTACATCGTCAAACCGTTCCTCTCGGATGTGATGAATGCAACCAGTCTGGCGTTTGACCGTGAGGGTCAATTGTACGTCTCCTCGCGCCATGAGGGCACTGTTTACCGCGTCGCCAGCAACGGCACCATGTCTTCTTATGCCGAGGGGATGGGCGTGGCCACCGGCATTGCGTTTGACCGCGAGCAGAATCTATACGTCGGTGACCGCAGTGGAACCATCTTCAAGATAGCCCGCGACCGCCAGATCTTTGTCTTCGCCACGCTGGAGCCCAGCATCTCCGCTTACCACCTGGCTTTCAGTCCGGCGGGAGAGCTCTATGTAACTGGCCCTACCACTTCAAGTTTCGACTGCGTCTATCGCATAGACCGCCAGGGGACTGTAAATGTGTTTTATCGCGGCCTGGGCAGGCCGCAGGGCCTGGCATTCGATGTGGCTGGGAACCTCTATGTTGCGGCTTCGCTTTCTGGCAAGCGCGGAGTCGTAAAGCTCACTCCTGATGCTCATGCGACGCTGGCGGTGTCAGGTCACGGCCTGGTGGGGCTTGCCTTTGCCCCAGGACGCTCTGCAATTCTGGCTACGACCAGCGGTGTGCATCATCTTTCCTGGGGTATTCAAGGAAAAGCGCTGCCCGAATAGCGCGGCCATTCCGTTCGGTGCTTTACACTCTAAGCAGTGAACGCTGAAATCATCGCAATCGGTTCAGAGCTGCTCACCCCCTTCCGCCAGGACACCAATTCGCTCTTCCTGACGCAAAAGCTCAACGAGCTCGGGATCAGCGTGGCCTACAAGACCGTGGTCGGCGACCGCCTGAGCGATATCATTTCCGTCGCTCGCATCGCTCTCGAGCGCGCCAACGTGGTCATCTTCATGGGCGGACTCGGGCCTACCGAAGATGACCTCACGCGCGAAGCTGTAGCCGAAGCTCTGCAACTGCCTCTCCGGCGAGACGCTGACATTGTCGCTGCACTGTATGCCCGCTTCGCCGCCCGCAGAATGAGGATGCCAGACAACAATCAGAAGCAGGGCGATCTGATCGCCGGGGCCGTCGCTCTGGAAAACGCCAGAGGGACCGCTCCCGGTCAATGGCTCGAAGGCTCGGTAGGAAATCTCGGCAAAGTCATCATCCTTCTTCCCGGCCCGGAGCATGAGCTGAAGGCCATGTTCACGGCCCAATGTATAGAGCGGCTGCGCGCCCGCTTTATGGAGACGCGCCAGTTCATTGCTACGCGCGAGATCAAGGTCGCGCTCATGCCGGAATCCGAGTGCGATGCGCGTATTGCGCCCATCTACAAGAAACACAAGCAGGTGGAGACCACCGTCCTGGGCAGCGCGGGCGAGGTCCAGATCCATCTGAAAGCGGAGGCCGCCAGCCAGGAGGCTGCAGAAGAGCTGGTTGAAAGCCTTTCCCAGGAATTGCAGGATGAGCTGGATGACTTTGTCTTTTCCACCACCGGTGAGAGGCTGGAACAGATCGTCGAGTATTTTCTGGAGATGCGAGGCGCCACGGTGGCGGTGGCCGAGTCCTGCACCGGCGGGCTGCTGGGCGAGCGCCTCACATCAGTCAGTGGAAGTTCGCGTTCATTTGTAGGTGGCGCGATCGTCTACTCCAACCAACTCAAGACGGCCTTTTGCCAGGTCCCCAAGGCGCTGCTTGCCGAGCACGGAGCGGTTAGCCGCGAGGTGGCGGTCGCTATGGCGGAAGGCATTCGCAAACAATGCGGCTCTACGCTCGGTGTTTCTATTACGGGCGTTGCCGGCCCGACCGGAGGCACGGAAGAAAAGCCTGTTGGCCTTGTGTTTCACGCGCTGGCCGACGGAAAAAAGACCGAGGTCGTAAAGCGGAATTTTCCTGGAGACCGCGAGCGCATCCGCCGTTATGCCAGCCAGCAGGCACTGGACATGATCCGGCGAAAGCTGATGTAGATTGCCGCATGCGTCTCTTCGTCGCACTGGATCTGCATGAAGAAATCCGGCAGCGTATCGCCCGCTTCGTGGAAGGCGTGGGCGAGTTTGCTCCACAGCCGCGCTGGGTCTCGCCACAATCTCTGCACATCACGCTGAAATTCATCGGCCAGAGCGAGCAGAAGGATGAGCTCTGCAAAGCTCTTGAAGGCATCAGCGCACCGCCGGTCGAGCTCGCCTTTCGCGGAACCGGGTTCTTCCCTACTGCCCACTCGGCGCGAGTCTTCTGGATCGGAGTGGAAGCCGACCAGCGCCTGGCGGTTCTCGCCAGCGAGATTGATGCTGCTCTCAAACCGGCCGGGGTCACTCCCGAGAGCCGCGCATTTTCCCCGCACCTCACACTGGCCCGCGCCGGTTCTGGCGCCCCGCACAACCGGTCCTCGGACACGCCCAACCGGCAGTTCGCGCGACTGCAGCAGAAGCTGGCAGCGTTATCCCCGCCCGACTTCGGTACAATGACCGCTCGCGAGTTTTGGCTGTATGAGAGCAAGACGGCGCCCAGCGGCGCGATCTATACCAAGCTCGCGCGATTTGAGCTGAAGAGCACCTAGAGAATGCGCGATTATCTCATCGTCGCAACGGTTTCGTACCTTTGTGGCTCGATCCCTTTCGGCTACATCCTGGTGCGGCTCTTCAAGGGACGGGATGTCCGTGAGACTGGAAGCGGGAACATCGGGGCGACGAATGTAGCAAGAACGGCGCCGGTATTAGGGATCGCGACGCTACTGCTCGATTGCCTTAAGGGCTTTTTGCCGGCCAAGTTCGTGTTGCTGCAGGGCATGTCTTACGACGGTCAGGTGACCCATTTTGAGTGGATGCTGGCGCTGGCGAGTGTGTTCGCTGTGCTGGGTCACATGTTTCCGGTATGGCTGCATTTTCGGGGAGGAAAGGGAGTGGCCACTGCAGCCGGTGTCTATCTGGCCCTGGCACCAAAGGCGCTTGGTTTCAGCTTCATCGTTTTCGTGCTGGTCTTTATGGCGACGAAATACGTTTCCCTGGCTTCGGTCCTTTCCGCAGCAGCCTTCCCGTTTCTGGCCCATTTCATGACCGAGCCTGACGGTTCGAAGCTACCAATGATGACGGCCGCGATCGCAATCGCAGCGCTGGTCATCGCCAAGCACCACGCCAACATCCGCCGTCTGCTGAAGGGCACGGAGCCGAAGTTTGGCCGAAGAGAAGGGCAAACGGTTGGCTGAGATCGCAATCATCGGCGCGGGAGCGTGGGGAACGGCGCTCTCCATCGCTCTCGGACGCAAGGGCACGCACCATGTGCGTTTGTGGGCCTATGAGCGCGAGGTGATCGCCAGCATCTCTGAACAGCGGGAGAACAAGCTGTTTTTGCCTGGACACAAGATCCCGGCGTCAGTCTCAGCTACGAATAGCCTGGCGGAATGCGCAGAAGGCGCTGCCATCCTGGTCAGCGTGATGCCCTCGCACCACTGCCGCAAGGTCTTTGAGCAAGTTGCTTCGGGCGGGAAGCTCAAACCCGAGGTCTCGTTTGTCAGCGCTACCAAAGGCATCGAAGAGGACTCGCTGCTGCGCATGACGGAAGTCATCAGCGAGGTGGTGAAGTCGAAAGCCGGCTTCTCGCCGTACATCGCAGCGATCAGCGGGCCATCGTTCGCGCTAGAAGTCGCCCGCGGCGACCCCACCGCCATCACGGTCGCCTCGCAGTCGCAGGAGCTGGCGGCGATGGTGCAGCGGGAGTTCAGCGATCCGCGCTTTCGCATCTACACCAGCGACGATGTCATCGGGGTGGAGCTCGGCGGTTCCCTGAAGAACGTGATCGCCATCGCGGCCGGTGTTTGCGACGGGCTGGGCCTGGGGCACAACACCATCGCGGCGCTCATCACGCGCGGACTGGCAGAGATCACGCGGCTGGCGGTCGCCTGCGGGGCGCGGCGAGAGACGCTGGCCGGCCTGGCCGGCATGGGCGATCTGGTGCTCACCTGTACGGGCGGGCTCTCGCGCAACCGTTCGGTCGGCGTGGAGCTGGGCAAGGGGCGCAAGCTGGCCGAGATCATCGCCAGCATGCACGGTATGGTGGCGGAGGGCGTTCACACTACCGGCGCGGCCATGGGATTGGCGCGCAAGCACGGCATCGAGATGCCCATCACCGAGCAGATGCACGCCATCCTGCACGAGGGCAAGGCGCCGGCGACGGCCATCCACGAACTCATGACCCGCCCCGGACGGGTAGAGGGCTGACTTCCGCCCGGACCCGAACCCGCGCCGTTACTTTCGTCAGTCATACGCGGGAGCGTTTCACGATAGAATGCGCGTGAGCCTCGCCCTGCATGCAAAAGCCGTTCTCCACCACGCGCATCCCCATCCTTTACCTCATCTTTAGCGTGCTGCTTCTGGTGAGCCTGGTGCCGCTCTGGTTCTACGGCTACACCGTGGTGGATGAAGAGAGCAACCGTCTCAAGACCAACGAGATGCTGCTGCAGAACACCATCACCCGCTCGCTGGGGCAGGACCTGGCGACGCGCCAGTCGAATCTGCGCACCATGATGTCGAACCTGGCCTCGGCGGTGCAGGTGGCCAGCGGAGGCAATCTTTCCGGCGAGCACATCAACTCTCCGGAGCTGCGGGCGCTGCTGGAAAAATTCGTCTCCTCATCTGACAGCGTGGCCTACGCCACGCTGGTGAGCTCGGAGTCCAAGGGCATCTCCGCAGGACGCATCGCGCTGAACGATGATTTCATCCGCCGCGAGCTGGAGCACGCATACGCTGCTGCTACCGACGGGCGGGATTACAACAGCCCGGCCATCCAGCTGGGCGCAGGCAAACAGGGACTCACGGTGATGCTGGTGAGCTCGCCGGTCATGATGGGCGACCACTTTATCGGCATGATCGGGGTGGTAGTGGATGAATCGTTTCTCATCACCCGGCTGCGCGAAGTCTCGCAAGGACACCTGTTCGCCTACGTTGTGGACCGCGAAGGGCGGCTGGTCGCCGGCAGTACCTCCAACTTCGTGACCGGGCAGGACATGCGTCAGTTCGACATCGTGAAGAACTTTGTGGACCAGGGCGGGCGGGCGCGATTCGTAGCCACCAAGGAGTTCACCACCGAGAACAACAACGAGCGCGTGGACATGCTGGGCACCTACAGCCCAGTGCCGTCGCTGGAGTGGGCGGTCATCGCGCAGAAGCCACAGCGCGACGCTTACGAGGGCATCTACGAGCTGCGGCGCACGGCCAAGTGGCTGGCGCTTCTGGCCATCTGCGTCAGCATTCTGATCAGCGTCTTTGCCGCTCGCGGCATCAGCGACCCGGTCAAGCGCCTCACCGAGACCAGCCGCGCCATCGCCAAAGGAGATTTCTCGCGCCGCGTGCAGCTGAAGAGCCGCACCGAGATCGGCGAGCTGGCCAACACCTTCAACAGCATGAGCGCCGACCTGGAGCGGCTGGTCTTCGACCTGAAGCGCGCGGCGCAGGAGAACCGCGCCCTGTTCATGAGCTCCATCCAGATGCTGGCGGGCGCGGTGGATGAAAAAGACCCGTACACCAAGGGCCATTCCGACCGCGTGACGCGCTACTCGGTGATCCTGGCGACCGAACTGGCGCTGACGCAGGAGGAGATCGAGAAGATACGCATCTCGGCCCAGCTGCATGACGTGGGCAAGATCGGCATCGAGGACCGCATCCTCAAGAAGCCGGGCGCGCTCACGCCCGATGAGTTCGAGATCATGAAGCAGCACACCACCAAGGGCGCCAGCATCCTGCGGCCGGTAGAGGCGCTGAAAGAGATGATCCCCGGCATCGAGGGACATCACGAGTCGCTCGATGGCCGCGGCTATCCCTACGGGCTCAAGGGCGAGCAACTGACGCTGATGCCGCGCATCATCATGGTGGGCGACACCTTCGACGCCATGACCACCAACCGCCCATACCAGGCGGCGATGGACCCGGAGTACGTTGTCCGCATCATCAACTCGCTCGCGGCCACCAAGTTCGACCCGCGGGTGGTCGCCGCCCTGACCGCGGTCTTCGAGCGCGGGGCGCTGCGGATCCACCGCGCCGCAGTGGTCACCGGCGAACAGGTGCAGGCGGCCGCGCCTACCGTGGCCACCCCGGCACCCACGGGCGATTGACCCTGCTGTTCCCTGTTCCGCTGTTCCGCAAGGCTGGGAAACGGAACGGAACACTTACTGACGTACCCTCCGTTTGACATCCTGTTCCCGCTCCTCTACCCTTGCGCCGTCCAACAGGCGAGTTTGTAAGGAGGCTCGTTATGGCGAAGAAAGAGATGGAGTGGGTTCCCTGCAGGCCGGTCAAGAAAGGGGATAACCGCAGGCTCTGGGGCGTGACCCAGGCCGACATGAACAAGATCAAGGATTTCAAGAAGGCCACGCAGAAGGTCTTGTATGACTATCAGGAGCTGCGCAAAGAGCTGGCCAGGTTCAATCGCGACTTCCGGGCCATGTGGCTGTCTGGGCTGAAGGCGACGATTCCAAGACCTCCTGTGCCTCCCCCTCCCGGCCCCGGCGGCAGCGGAATGTAGGACTACTTGGCGGCGAGGCCGGTGCGCCTGAGCAGCTCCTGGTAGCGAGGCTCTGCCGCCAGGCTGTGATACCAGGGGTCGGCCTTGAGCAGCACCAGGCCCTTGGAGTGGTCGCGTAAGGCCTCCTCCAGCGAGCGCAGAGCATTGTTGTTGTCGCTCAGGCCGATGTAAACCATGGCGATCTCCTCGGCCCCGACCGGCTCGTGCAACGCGCGCTGCTGCAGCGTTTGCAGGGTCTGCTCGGCCTCCGCGCGCCGGCCGGCCCGAGCCTGGGCATAGCCCAGTGAGGAGAGCGTGGCCGGGCTGTGGTTGGAGAGCTCGACCGCCTTTTGCAGCTCCGCGATCCCCTTTTCCAGCTCGCCCTGCTGCACGTAGGCCGTGCCCAGGTCCCAGTGCGCGTCCCAGAAGCCGGGAGCGGTTTCCAGGACCTTCTGCGAGGCTGAGACCAGCGCCTGGCTATCGCCGGCCACGAACTCAGACCAGGCCAGATTCAGCTGGATGATGGCGGAGAGCGGGTCGAGTTCGCGGGCCCGCTCCAGTTGCTGCCGCGCCTCGCGCGCATTGCCGAGAAAGGCCTGGTGCAGCCCGTACCAGTGGCGGGCAGTGGCGTAGCTGGGGTTGAGCAGGATGGCGCGCTTGAACTCGGCCTCAGCCCCGGCCCAGTCCCAATCCGCGTACATGCGCAGGACGCCCAGCGTGCTGTGGGCCTCGGCCAGGTCAGGATCGAGCTGGAGGGCCTTCTGCAGGGCGTCACGCGCCTGGGGCAGCGCCTGCTCGCGCGAGAGCGTGCTCAGGCTGAGCCAGAGCGTGACGTAGCAATCGGCCAGGCCGGCGTAGGCCGGGGCGTAGCGGGAGTCGGTGGCGATGGCCTTGCGGAAATCATCGAGCGCGGCGCTGGTGCCTTCGGCGGTGCGCTTGTTCCACTCGTAGCGGCCGCGCAGGTAGGCTTCGTAGACCGCCGGGTCCACCTCGTGGCTGCCGCCCAGGGGGCCCGGGCCCTGAGTGAGCAGCGTGCCGCTAATCTGGCGGGCGATGGCCTCGGCGACTTCATCCTGGATGCCCAGCACATCGCGCAGCTCACGGTTGTAAGAGTCGCCCCAGAGATGGCGCTCATTGGCGGCGGAGACCAGCTCGGCGGTGATGCGGACGCGGCCGCCCACCCGGGCCACCGAGCCCTCCACCACCGCGTCGGCCCCCAGCTCGCGGGCGATCTCGCGCAGCGGCTTGTTGTGCACGCCCTTGTATTGCATCACCGAGGTGCGGGAGATGACACGCGCGCCGCTCAAGCGGCCCAGGCGGTTGATGAGCTCCTCGGTCATGCCGTCAGCAAAGTAATCCTGGCCGGAGTCGCCGGAGAGGTTCTCCAGCGGCAGCACCGCCAGCGACTCGATCCTGAGCGCCGCCGGCTTGGGCTTGAGCCAATTGCGCAGTGCCCACAGGCCAGCCGCAGCTGCCAGCAGGACCAGCGCGACGACTACGGCCAGGCGGCCTCGCCGCCAGCCCCGGCGCGGAGTGGCCGCCGCGGTGGAAGAGACCGAGCTGCCGATGCGGCGCAGGTCTACCGCCAGCTCATTCGCCGACTGGTAACGGTTATCAGGGTCTTTTTCCAGACACTTCAGAATCACGTTCTCCAGCGCCGAAGAGACGCGCCCGTTGCGCGCGCGGGGAGTGACCGGCGGCTGGCGCAGGATCTCATCGATGAGCCGCGAGCTGCTCTCGGCCTCGAAAGGCTTCTGCCCGGTGGCCATCTCATAGAGCACGTTGCCGGCCGAGTAGATGTCGCTGCGGCCATCGAGCTTTTCGTTGAGCAGCTGCTCTGGCGACATGTAGGGCAGCGTCCCGGCGGGCAGCGGCCGCGAATTGCTTTCGGTAGCGGCAGAGTGGCTGGCTTGCGGCAGCACCTTGGCCAGGCCGAAATCCAGTATCTTCAGCCGCCCTTCGGCGGTAAGGCGCAGGTTGCCCGGCTTGAGGTCGCGATGCAGCACACCCTGGCTGTGGGCGGCGCTCAGGCCTTCGGCCAGCTGCACCCCCAGCCGGACGATCTCTTTCTCGCTGAGCGGGCCGGATTCCAGCTTTTCCTCCAGCGTTTGCCCGGCGATGTTCTCCATCACCAGGAAGTCGGAGTCCTCCTGGCTGTCGAAGTCGTGGACGGTGGCGATGTTGGGATGGTTCAGCTTGGAGAGCGCCAGGGCCTCGCGGCGGAAACGCTTGCGCGCCTCGGCGTCGGTGAGCAGGCCCGGCGGCAGCACCTTGATGGCCACCTCGCGCTCCAGCCGCGCATCGAAGGCGCGGTAGACGCGTCCCATGCCGCCGGCGCCTATCTCCTCGGTGATGGTGTAATGGCCGAGCGTCTTGCCGATCATCCCCGGCCTCCGCCGTGCCGCCATCTTAGGACGCACCAGAGGCAGGGTCAATCGAAGCTGGCCGGGAAGCTGTTCCGCTGTTCCGATTGCCAGGCAAGCGGAACAGCGGAACAGCACAGCCCGGAAAAGACGAAAATCCGCCGCTGAAAGGCTTCAGCTTTACAAGCTGCTACAACAACAAGACTTAGAAGGCAAAAGGTGAAGAATCTTAAGAAAGCAGAATATATATATAAATATATATATTCCTTATATGCGCGAATCTCTTTTTCGCCGCGCATCTGCTTCTGTTCCCTGTTCCGCTGTTCCGAAAGCCTGGGTAACGGAACACCGGAACGCGGAACACGTGTGACCCTACGGCCGCTCCGCTGTTCCGCTGTTCCGAAAGCCTGGGAAATGGAACACCGGAACAGGTAAATTCTTCACACTTTTGACTCTCGGGGTCTGCTGGCAGACGACAGTCAGGTTCGTATCAGGGCACGCCTTCAGGCGTGCCGCAGGGGAACCTCGACGACGCGGCTTCAGCCGCTGAGAACTGTTCCGCTGTTCCGTTACCCACCCTTTCGGAACAGCGGAACACCGGAACGCCCTGCCCCATCTGCTGCCGGTCTGCCGGCAAGCGGCCTTTATACTAGGAATCTGTGATTCAAACCCTCTTCGGCAGCCTGGAAGAAGAAAAAAAGCCCGGCCTCTTCGACCGGATGAAGCAGGCGGTGGCGCGCACGCGCGAGAGCCTGAGCGAGCGCATCGAGGACATCGTCTCGCTGGGCAAAGAGATCGACCGCGCCACGCTCGATGAACTGGAAGCTACGCTGCTGGCCGCCGACCTGGGCACTGCCGTCACCCGCGAGGTGCTGGAGCAGCTCCGCCAGCAGGCCGACCGCAGGCAGATCGCCAACGTCAGCGAGCTCAAGCGCCTGCTCAAGCAGGAGCTGCTGGCCATCCTTACCGCAGCCGTGCGGCCGCCGTGCACCGTCGAGCCGCCCGAGATCATCCTGGTGGTGGGCGTGAACGGCACCGGCAAGACCACTACCATCGGCAAGCTGGCCAGCGTGCTCCGCGGCCAGGGCAAGAGCGTGCTCCTGGCCGCCGCCGATACCTTTCGCGCCGCTGCCATCGAGCAGCTTGAGATCTGGAGCCAGCGCTCCGGCGCCGAGCTGGTCAAGAGCAAAACCGGCGGCGACGCCTCGGCCGTGCTCTTCGACGCGCTGCAGGCGGCGAAATCCCGCTCTCTCGACTACCTCATCGTCGATACCGCCGGCCGCCTGCACACCAAATCGAATCTCATGGCCGAGCTGGAGAAGATGCGGCGCACCGCTTCCCGCATCCTGCCCGGCGCACCGCACGAGGTGCTGCTGGTGATGGATGCCACCACCGGCCAGAACGGATTGCAGCAGGCGCGCCTCTTCACCCAGTCTGCCGGCGTGACCGGCATCGTGCTCACCAAACTCGATGGCACCGCCAAAGGCGGCGTGGTGGTGGCCATCAGCAAAGAGCTCGGCCTGCCCGTGCGTTACGTGGGCGTGGGCGAAAAGGCCGGCGACCTCATCCCCTTCGACGCGCACGATTTCATCGAGTCGCTCTTCGAGTAGCGCCGAATTTGTCCCCGGCGAAGCTCTCCGTTAATATGCAGAGGCCATCATCTCCTATGGATATGTCTGCCGATGAGCGCTTCATGCGCCAGGCGCTGGAGCTGGCGCAGCAGGGCGTCGGCCTGTGCTCACCTAATCCCTGCGTGGGGGCGCTGCTGGTGGATGCCGCCGGCAGCGTCATCGGCAGCGGCTCGCACACCTACGCCGGCGTGAAGCACGCTGAGGTGCTGGCGCTGGAAGCCGCGCGCGCCGCCGGGGCCGATCCCCGCGGCGCGACCCTCTACCTCAACCTTGAGCCCTGCAGCCACCAGGGCCGCACCGCTCCCTGCGTGGATGCGCTCATCGCCGCCGGCGTCAAGCGGGTGGTCGCCGCCATCCCCGACCCCAATCCCCAGGTCAGCGGCCAGGGCTTCGAGAAGCTGCGCGCTGCCGGCATCGAGGTCAGCGACGGAGTCCTGCACGAAGAGGCTGCCCGCCTGAACGAGGCCTTCGCCCGCTACATTCGCAACCACATCCCGCTGGTGACGCTGAAAGCGGCCATGACACTCGATGGCAAGATAGCGCCTCCGCCCGGCGAGAGCGCCACGCCCACGGCGCTAGGCGCCGGCGGCGCCTCCGGCGGCTGGATCACCAGCGGCCCTGCACGCACGCACGTCCACGAGCTGCGCCACGCCAGCGACGCCATCCTGGTGGGCGTGGGCACGGTCATCGCCGATGATCCTCTGCTCACCGACCGCACCGGACGCCCGCGCCGCCGTCCGCTGCAGCGCGTCATCCTCGATTCGCGCCTGCGCCTGCCGCTGGAGACGCGCGTGGTCAAGACCGCGCAGGAAGACGTCATCGTCTTCTGCGCCTTTGCCGAAGAGAAGAAGAAGCGCGCGCTCGAATCGCACGGAGTGCGCGTGATCCAGGTCAATCTCATGGGCCAGGCCAGGCCGGCGTCAGACAAAGTCAAGCAGATGCCGGCCCGCCGCCGCACCCGCACCGGCACCGGCAAGCCCATCCCCGCCTCTGGCCCCAATCCGGCCGATAACGTCCGCCCCGACCTGCACCGCGTGCTCGCCTGCCTCGGCGAGATGGAGATCACCAGCCTGCTCATCGAAGGCGGCGCCATGGTCAACGGCGTCGCCCTTGATACCGGCATCGTGGATAAGGTCTTCCTCTATTACTCGCCCAAGATCCTGGCCGGCACCGGCTCGGTGCCCTTCGCCACCGGCGCCGGTTTCCGCCACCTCGATGAGGCCGCGTACATCCGCCACATCGTCATCCACCAGTTCGGCGAGGATTTCGCCGTGGAAGGTTATCTGCGCGATCCTTACCACTTCCCCGGCGCTCCCATCGCCCGCTCGCGCCGCTGATATGTTCACCGGATTGATCACCGAAGTCGGCAGCATCGAGGCCCTGACCGGTCCTGGGCATACTCGCCGCCTCACCGTGCAAGCTCCGCGGACCTCCGACGCGCTGAGGGTCGGTGATAGCGTCGCCGTCAGCGGAGTCTGCCTCACCGCCGTCGAAGTTCACCCGGGAAGGTCATTCTCCGCCGATCTCGCAGCAGAAACCCTCGCCCGCACCTCTCTCGGCCATCTCCATCCCGGGGCCCGCGTGAATCTGGAGCTGCCTCTGCCGGCAGGCGCTCCTCTCGGCGGCCACGTCGTCCAGGGCCACGTGGAGGGCGTAGGCAGGCTGCTCTCGCTCAAGCCGGCCTCCGGCGCTGAGGCCGGGTCTTCCGCCGCTTCATCCGCAGCTAACGACTGGTGGCTCCGCTTCTCGCTCCCAGCCGATCTCAGCCGCTACGTTATCGAGAAGGGCTCCATCGCCGTGGAGGGCATCTCGCTGACCGTGGCCGCCCTCCACGACCACGAAGTGACCATCGCTATCATTCCCCACACCTATTCGGCCACCAACCTGAGCTCGCTGCCGCCGGCGGCGCTGCTCAACATCGAAACCGACGTGCTGGCCAAGTATGCCGAGAAACTGCAGCGGGAAAAGCACACCAGCAGCATCACGATGGAGCGGCTGATCTCAGAGGGATTCTGACCGCTAGCTCTTAAGGGTTCGTATCAGGGCACGCCTTCAGACGTGCCGACCGAGTCGGCGAAAGGACGGCGGCTTTAGCTGCTGCGAACTGTTCCGCTGTTCCGCTCCCCACCCTTGGGGAACACCAGAACAGCGGAACACCGGCCTAATCCCGCATCAGCACCGCCGAGCCGCCCACCCACTCCAGGTTGCGGTTGTGGTCCACGCCCATCATCTTGCCCCTGCCCATGCGCGTGAGCCCCAGCACCGGGCGCAGCCGCTCACCCTCCAACCACAAATACATCACCCGCACCTCGGCCTGCGTGGCGCCGTGCGGCGTCTCGATGACCGGGGCAAACTGCATCCGCTCCTGCAGGATGTAGTGCTGCCGCTGGCCGGCAGGGATGGCCGCCAGCTGCTCATCCGTCGGCGAAAAGATGATGCCGCTGCCCGCGAACGAGTAGAGCGGCTTGAGCAGGTAATTCTCGCGGTCTTTCGGGACCTGCTTCAGCTGGTGCAGGAACCAGGTCCGCGGCACGCACTCGTGCTTCAGGAAGGGGATGGAAAACTTGCTGATGCGGAAATACCAGTTGGGATGCCCCGCCCACTCCACCTGCAGCTCATCGCGAAAGTCGAACGGCGTCTCGATCTTCTTGCGCAGCAGCTCATCGATGATCACCCGGTTATAGATGCGGTGGATGGGTATCAGCCTGCTGTCGGCGCGGTAGTGCAGCTTACTCCCCTGCTTCACCACCTCGCGGATATTCACCATCCTGATACCGCAGATCTGGTCGGTCACCAGAAAATCGGGCAGCGTCTTCTGCTCCTGCGGATCTATCTCCAGCAGCACCACATTTTCCGGCGCGTGCCTGCCCAGGACCGCCCGCCGCAGCAGCCCGTGGTACTGCTCGCGCGTCAGTCCCTTGAAAAAGACCCGCAGATCGCCGGCCAGCCCGTAGTCCTCTACATAGGCCTGCGCCAGCAGCGGCTGGTATCCGTAGAGCGTGGGGAATGCCTGCAGCTCCACCAGTTTGGGCTTCAGCTCGCCTCCGCTGCCGCGCACCAGCCCGAAATCCACCGAGACAAAGAGCGGGTCGCGCTCCTGGTTCGGCGTGTTGAACTCCGCCGGTACCGACTCGTCTGAGGCTTTGCGGTACTCCTCGCTCCGCAGCAGTTGCTGCACCAGCTCCTCGCCCCAAGCCGCCATCTGCCCCATCAGGCCTGCGGGAAAGAAGCACGGCGTCTCGCAGACGCGAAACTGTATCGCCGTCCCGCAGCGCTGGTTCAGCCGCTCAAGAAAGCGCTGGTACTTTTCAGCTGTGAAGTTGGTGTTGAATTGGCGGCGAAGCTCCGCGATCATGGCTCTCTCCGGAGCACGCCCTCAGGCCTCGATGAGAAAGCGGCCCTGCCGCATGATCTGGGCCTCATCCACCCAGATGTCGAAGCCCGTGCCCACCACATCGATGTGCGTGGAAGAGTACCATTGCGCCCCAGTGTGCTCGCCATAAGGATTGCCGAAGGCGATGTGCACTCCGGGAAACTTCTCGTCCTGCAGGATCTGTCCGATGACCTGGCGCAGCTCCACGTTGGTGCCGATGGCAAACTCCCCCACCCGGTCGCTGTTTTCGTCGGTGTGCGTGTACTGCCAGAAGTCGCGCTCCAGCGCTTTGTTCTCACTGCGCGCATCCGCCAGCCGGTTGCCCTTCACCGTCAGCGTCAGCGGATAACGCCGCAACTCTCCGTACTTGGCGCACAGGAAGTCGCCCACCACGCCATCCACCACCAGCCTGCCATTCACCTCTCCCGGCGTGGTGAACACTTCCCCGCCCGGCAGGTTGCCCCACTTCTCCGGGCTGATCAGGCCGCTGGTCTTCAGCCACTTGTACTCCGGATTCAGCTCCGCCACCAGGTCCGTGCCCGCCTCGGTCCGGGCCGTGATGCGCTTCGCCTTCTGCACCATCTCCAGCACCCGGCTGCTGATGCGGTCCACCTTCAGGTAATCCGCCCGCATGCCCTCGAGCATGATCTGCCGGTTGATGTTCACCATGTGCGCATGCCGCATCTTGCGCCGCGTGACCACCTCCGTCATCTGCATGCGCGACTTCAGCTCATTGGCCTGCACCTGCACCGCGAAGATGCTGACCTGGCTCGACTCCAGGTCTTCCAGGATCTCCGCCGGCAGCACCTTGAGCGGACGCTGCGCCAGCTCCTCCAGCACGAAGGCATTGCAGCGCGCGCGCACCGCAGCCACCTCCCGCGCCAGGCTCGCCGCTATCTCCCGCGTCACCCAGTCGGTGATGAGTGTGACTTTTTCCTGCGGCTGTATCTTCAGGCAGACGCGCACCGCATTGCGCGCTCCGGGAGTAAGCTCTTTGTCGAAATCGAGGGATGCCAACTGCGTGGCCAACGCGCCGCCCGGCGCCGGCATGCTCATCGGGCAGCCTTCGCGGCCGCTTCTGCCTCTTTCAGGCCGGCCTGGGTCTCATCCACCATGTAGTCCACCACCTTCTTCAGGTCTCCTGTCTCGGCAAAGACCTTCAGTTGCCGGTCAGCCCCGGTCCCGCTCTTCAGGATGGTGCGGATATACCCGACCTCTTCCCGGCTGTCCAGCTCATCCAGAACATCATCCACAAACTCCAGATACTCGCCGATGAGCTCGCGCTCATCGACTTCTTTCTCCTGGCCGAAGTCGATCAGCTTGCCGTCGATCCCGTAGCGCGCCGCCCGCCACTTGTTCTCCATGAGCAGCGCCCGCCCGTAGTGGCGGAAACTCTGGTTCTTGGCATGCAGGTTGTAAAGCTTCGCCAGAGTCGCCTGGATGAGCGCGGCCAGCGCGATCGACTCCACCAGCCGCATGGGAATGTCGCAGATCCGTATCTCCAGGGTGTTGAAGAACGGATGCGGCCGGATGTCCCACCAGATCTTCTTCGCGTTATCGATGCATTGCGTCCGGATGAGCAGGTTGACCAGGTTCTCGAACTCCGCCCAGCTGGAGAACATGTCCGGGATGTTCGTGCGCGGAAACTTGTCGAACACCTTGCACCGGTAAGATTTCAGTCCCGTGTTCATCCCCAGCCAGAACGGAGAATTGGTGGAGAGCGCCAGCAGATGCGGCAGGAAGTAGCGCATGGAATTCATCAGATGGATGGTGGTCTCGCGGTCCTCGATGCCCACGTGCACATGCAATCCGAAGATGAGGTTCGCCCTCGCCACCAGTTGCATGTCTTCCACCACTCGCTTGTAGCGCTCATCCGGATAGATCTCCTGGGTGCGCCAGTCAGCGAACGGATGCGTCGCTCCCGCGGCCAGCAGCAACCCGTTCTCCTGCGCCAGGGCGATCATCTCCCGCCGCAGCTCGGTCACCTCTTTCTTGGCCTCTTTGATGTTCTTGCAGACGCCGGTGCCCACCTCCACCACGGATTGGTGCATCTCCGCCTTGATGCGCTCTTCCATCCGCAGCTTTCCTTTGGCGATGATCTCTGAGTGGATGTGCGAGCGCAGATCGCGAGTGACCGGATCTATCGTCTGGTACTCTTCTTCGATCCCGATGGTGAACGTCGGTCTGGTCATGCTGGCGTGGAGGGCTTCCTCACGGCGCGAGCCGCAGTGACTGCCGGGGCCGGCGACGCTCCCTTTTTCACTTCGATCTCCGCCGGCTGCGCGGGCCCCTTCAGGAACTCTGCCCAGCGGTAATCCTTCAGCGGGCTGCTGCGCTTCTGCGCATACTTCACCGTCAGCTCCGCCATCGCATTGACGATCCAGTTGAAATTCTCCTGGCCGATGGAACCTAGCTCCGCATCCGGCGCCGGATTCATGAAATCGAT
>Ga0187777_10000567_pt1 | contig 24990 bp, 20 predicted proteins | sample 1015_Q2_SP5_10_M_FD_132416 | JGI IMG/M metagenome (GOLD analysis project Ga0187777, IMG submission 132416) | Tropical peat soil microbial communities from peatlands in Department of Meta, Colombia - 1015_Q2_SP5_10_MG | ecosystem: Environmental > Terrestrial > Soil > Wetlands > Peat | place... | reverse complement strand
CTGCCCCTCCAGTGACCATCATCGATACGATCAGAGCCACTTCAATGATGGTGACGGCCAAAGCAAGAACTAGCGTGCCAAACGGCTCACCAACTCTGTGAGCCACGACTTCCGCGTGATACACAGCCGCGAATACCGTGGCTATAAGGGCAAATGCCTCCGCTGCCGCGAGGGGTCCCCCAGATCCGAATACAGCTTGAAGTCCCAAGACAATAAAGGCCACGAGCGGCCAGGTCCATGCCCACCACGGAATTCGGTTCGCGGTCATTTGAAGCCCCTTCTGTCCCGAGCGCACGATATCACAACCTCCACATCCCCGTTTGCCTTCAAGGACGCCTTGAAAACCAGAGGTCTGAGAATTGTCACAACTCTGGCCTTCCGGACAACTTGCTATCACCGTGGCTAAAGTGGTCTGATAAATGAAATGCCTTGGGACTTCTGGTTGATCCTTTTTGTTCTCGGTGTCGTCATTCCCTGGCGCGGCCGCGTCCGTTTGAAACGCCTCCTGGCGCAGCCGTCCGTAGATACAAAAGAAAAACTCGTCCTGTATGCAACCACGATCAGCGTTCAGTGGGTTCTGGCAGGCGTCGTTGCCTGGCGTTCCTTGGTTCGAGGACTGACATTTGCCGGTCTTGGACTCGGGCATCGCACAACGACGGGCATTGTGCTGTGGAGTCTTGCTGGATGCATCTCTTTTGGTGTTTTTCAGTGGTTTAATCTACGGCGTGTCGGGCGCATGACAGGACCGGTCCCTGATCTGATGCGCAGCCTCGCAGAGAGAGTGCTTCCTCGATCGGCGATCGAATTTGCCCCGTACGTGGCATTGGCGATAACGGCAGGTGTTTGCGAAGAGTTCTTGTATCGCGGCTTCGCCATGGCTGCCCTTGCGAATACAGGCATCTCACGCTGGACCGTTGTTGGCATCAGCTCTGTTCTCTTTGGGCTGGCGCACACGTACCAAGGGCGAAGTGGCGTTTTTGGAACGACCTTGCTCGGCTTGCTGTTCGGTACCGCTCGTCTTTACGTGCAAAGTCTTACGCCCGTGATGGCGTGGCATGCAGCCGTAGACGTGGTGGCTGGAATAGCTGGGCCACGGTACCTGCTTTCGCGTCAGAATTAGAGGTAACTAGTTTAGTATCATAAAATTACAGGATGTTTACTTCCATGATAACAAATACGGATAAGCCACTCTCCGAGGATACGATCCGCCATGCGCTAAATGAGTTCCAGATCCAAGTTTCAGATGAGCAAGTCCTTTTGATTCAAAAATATACACAGATTCTAAGGCGCTGGAACGAGAAGCTCAATCTGACCGCGATTCGAGATCCTCTGGAAATACTATATCGTCACTTCTGCGAGTCCATGTACGCAGGCGTGGCTGTCCCGGTCGAATTTGGTCGGCTCGCCGACATTGGATCAGGTGCGGGATTTCCGGGCATTCCATTGAAGATTTTTCGTCCCGAACTCGAGCTTTTCCTGGTGGAGTCTAACATCAAGAAGGGCACGTTCTTGGCGGAAACCATTCGTGAGCTTGAACTTAAGAACGCCCGAGTGCTGATCAGCCGCTACGAGGAGCTTTCGGAAGAACTGGCCCCGCTCGACTTTGTATGCTCCCGGGCCGTGGGCGAGTTCGGACATTTCCTCGATTGGGCCGCATCCGAACGTCTGTCGGCGCGCCGAACTTTGCTCTGGATCGGCGGCCGCGACCTCGAGGAAGTTCGCAAATCGTCACTCTGGGAATGGCAGGAGCCCATCTCCGTGCCACAATCGCTCCGGCGATATCTCCTCGTCGGGACCAAGAAGGACAAAGGGTCGGCCTGACGACAAAGCACCAACAGAAAGCGCTCTTTTTCACTGAACGCCTTCCTTGAATGCAAAATGGATTCTTTGGGTTCCACGTGGAACGACGATGATTCAAATTGAATCCAGACTGAATCTTGCCGTGCCTATTTGAAACAATACAGAACGTTCCACATGGAACGATCCTCGCCTCAAGAAGAAAGAAATCCATGTTTCACGTGGAACCTCGTAGCGCGTTTGCAGAAACGATCGAGGTGAAGCGGCGAGCGTTCCACGTGGAACGAAGTCTGCGCCTGAGCAGAATTTTCTATTTCTGAAATAGAGAATTTTGCGACGCAAATTGTTTCCTGTGGAACACCCGGCACGTCAATTCTTGCGCACTGCTTGCGTAAGTCTTGTTGTAAGAATCTGCTACGGTGTCATGTTTCACGTGGAACAAAATAGAATCCACAGAAAATCCGCAGTCCAGGCCCCTGTTTCACGTGAAACAACTTGCTTCCCCTTTTGTCTTTTGCTATTTTCTTTTTGTTTGGAGTGTCTTCTTGGCCCGGGTCATTGCTGTTGCCAACCAAAAGGGCGGAGTCGGAAAGACTACCACTGCAGTTAACCTCGCCGCTTGCCTCGCCGCCGCGGAGCAACCCACGCTACTCATCGATTGCGACTCCCAGGCAAACGCTACTGCTGCTATCGGCTTTACCAAGGATCCATCCCGCCGGACAACTTACCACGCACTGATTATGGGCGAGCCGTTCGACAAAATTGTGCAGAAAACGCAGGTTGAAGGTCTGGACGTCTTACCCGCCGACAAGAACCTCGCCGGTGCAGCCGTGGAACTTGTCACCACAGAAAGCCGGGAATACAAACTCCAGGAGTTTCTGCAGCCTTTGCGGGATCGCTACAAATTCATCGTTCTTGATTGCCCTCCCGCCTTGGATCTCTTAACCATCAACGCTTTGGTTGCCGCAGACGCCGTGATGGTCCCTATTCAGTGCGAATATCTGGCTTTGGAAGGCGTATCTGAGCTGCTCGACACCTTGATGCGCATCCGTCGGCAACTCAACCCAAAGCTCGAGATCGAAGGAATTTTGCTGACCATGTATGACGAGCGCACAACGCTTTCGCGCCAGGTTGCTACAGACCTAAGGAGTTTCTTTGGTGGGCAGGTATTCCAGAGCTTGATTCCACGCAACGTGCGCCTTGCCGAAGCTCCCAGCTTTGGTAAGCCTATTATTTTCTATGACATTCACAGCAAAGGTGCAGAGGGCTACACACAGCTTGCGCAGGAGGTAATTGCTAATGCCGAGAAACGCGTTGGGGCGGGGGCTCGGAGCGCTCATTCGGGAGCCTGAACCACAAATTCCGACGCCACCTGCTGAGAGTACTACGGCACCGCAAGTCGTTAGCGTGCCGACGTCAGGCGGGTCTGCCGCAGCGGCCGCACCGGCATTGAGACCAACTCTGTCTGGACCGCTGCAAATCGACATTGATCTCATCGAACCGAGCCCGTACCAGCCTCGGACGCGCTTTCGTGAGGAAGCGCTGGATGAGTTGGCGCGCTCTATTCAATCGAGCGGCATCATTCAGCCTCTTATCGTGCGGCCAGTCGGGAAACGTTATCAGCTAATTGCTGGAGAACGGCGCTGGCGCGCGGCACAACGAGCAGGATTGCAAGCCGTCTCCGCGATTGTGCGCCAAGTCCCCGATGAACTCGCGTTGGAAATGACGCTGGTCGAAAACATCCAGCGAGAGGATCTCAACGCCATTGAGCAAGCGCGCGCGTTCGAACGGCTGATGGATGAATTCAATGCAACGCAGGAAGCCGTGGCGGAACGCACCGGAAAAGATCGCGCAACGGTGGCAAACGCGATTCGTTTGCTGAAACTGGAACCGACAATCCAGGATTGGATTGAAGAAGGGAAACTAACGGCAGGCCACGGTCGCGCGTTGCTGGCTGTCCCTGACTCCCAAATGCGCATGCGGTACGCGCAACGTGCCGCGCGTGGCGGGCTTACCGTGCGGCAAATCGAACGGCTTGCTTCCCGCCGATCCCGAGGGGCGAAGAATCTGACGGAGACGCAGGTCGACCCCAATATTCGAGAAGCTTTGGAGGAGTTGCAACGCCACTTGGGAACTAAAGTACATTTGCGGCAAAAGACAAAGATCCGTCCCGGGCAACTCGTGCTGGAGTATTATGACGACGCGCAGTTGATGGGAATTTACGATCGTCTGATGAAGTGAAGATGTAGGGTGCACAGCGGCTCTCCGCACGTTCCTGCACTATCGTTCAGGAATTGCATTCGACAACTCATCGGCCGCGCGGCGTTGACAACTTTCGCCCACACGCTAAATTAGTGATGTCATCTCTGGGGGTATTCTCATGACATGGAAGTGGCCTGGTGCATCAAAGAATGGAGTCGGCGAAGAGTGGACCGGCTTCATTGATCAAGGGGTATCGCTTGAAGGCACGCTAACTCTTACAGGAACATTCCGGATCGACGGACACGTGAAGGGAAATATTATCTCTGAGCAGACTGTCGTGCTCGGAGAGAACGCCAAAGTTGAGGGACAGATTGAAGGGAATCGTGTCGTCATTGCGGGGCGTTTCGATGGCGTGATCTTCGCGAAAGGCCGTGTAGAGATTCAGCCCAAGGGCGTCGTCACAGGTGAGGTGCATTCCCCTTGTATGGTCATTGATCCAGGAGGAATCTTTGATGGCCGCTGCCACATGCTGGCATCTTCCGATGCGGCCGCAGGCGTGACGATCCCCGTTCACGCCATGAGCCAGGTGAGTTAAAGTTCACACCGCGCCCGTCTCTCATAACCACTAAAATTCGCAATATAGGTTAGTGCTCCACCAGAGGCACCGATCTTGCTTTCGGCCTTATTTAGGATTTCAGGGCGAAAGGCGCACTCGATAGAGCGGCTGTTCGCGCATCTCGAAGACCTGCGTCAATGTTGGGCTGCCAGTCGAGATGGGCAACTTTGGAATTGTTCGCCTTCTCGTAGCATTTCAGAGCTTCATCCGGCCGATTCAGTTTCTTCAAGTAAAGACGACCAGCAGCAATGTATGCGAGGATGGATTGTTTTTCGGCCGGGTGTGCGTCTGCGAGCCGCTCATATTCCGTTGCCGCTCTCTGCAGATGGCCCTGGCCTTCCAGCATGCGGGCGATTTCAAGCCAAGTAGCTGCGGGCAATTTGTCTCCGCCAGCGTTCGAATAGGCCTCAAATTCCCGCCAGGCGGCTTCGGAATCTTGCGCTTTCAGGTGGGATTGACAGAGTTGTGTAGTCACTTGTAGGTAAGCCGGAATGTCGTTCCGGCGCCATTGGACCTGCTGCAGCATTTCGAGCGCGTTCGGGGCGCTGGGCTTCTGTTTGAGGTAGTTCACCAGGATATTGGCAGCCTCATCGAAATTGGATTTTTCCAGTGCCCCTCCTGCGCGGACGATTTCTGAGTCCGCTGACCATCCGACCTTGGATTCAATCGTGTCGAAGGCCTTTTGTTCCAGACCCGACACCTTGAGGCCGTAGGCCGCTGCCATCCCGAAAAGGAAGCCGCCGACGTGGGCCCAATGCGCCACCGGTGAACCAACGCCAAGCGCCGATCCATAGAAGAATTCCATAGCCAGCCAAAGAGGAAGCAGGGCGTAGGCAGGCGCTTTGAAGCGGAAACGCAGGAAAAAGGCGAAGAGAAGCATGTCAATTTTCAGCTTCGGGAAGCGCACGAGAAATGCTCCCATGAGCGCGGCCACTGCTCCCGAAGCGCCCACGAGGGGCATATAACTACCCGGGGCGCACCAGCCGTAGAACTGGAGAGCGGCCGCGCCAGCCAACAGGTAAAAGGCGGGATAGATCAGGCGGCCCCAATTGTCCTCAAGGATGAATCCCGCGAGCCAGAGGAACCACATGTTTCCGATCAGATGCAGCCAGCCGCCGTGCAGGAAATTCGCCGTGACGTAGGAGATGAGACGCGGTTTTGCCGGGACAAAAGCGTAGTTCTCCAGGATGTCCGATTTTTTCTCGTCTTCGAACGCCGTGCAGAGGGCGTCCATTTGTCGCTGGAGTTCGGCGGGATCGTCCGCCTCGGCGGAATCGGCCTCGTTCTTCTCGAGAGAAGCTTTTCTCGCCGCGAGAGCGGAATCCCATTTGTCGCCCAACATCTTCTTCACGGAGTTGACATAGGACTCGGCGTCTGCGGACATGTGCAGATCCGGGTGCGCCGCAGCAAAGGTGAGGAGATGCACACGCACTTGGACACGTTGCGGCTGTTGTTCCTTGATTGTTCCGAACGTAAGGAGAAAGATGACGATATTCAGGCCAATAAGGGCGAAGGTGACAAAAGGCCATCTTCTTCCCTTCATGTTTTCGTGGCGCAACGGTATAAGCACGGGCTTCTCTCCCAAACAGTGGAATATGGTTTTGAGCCCAAGGCCGGGTGCTCGTCCGAGGGTAGCGGGTTCGGCTCAGGACAGAGGGCTGGCACGAGGGACAGGTGGGGCCAAAGAGTCATTTCGCGTCTGTTGGCCCTTTGTGTCGGGCGCACTCAGTTGACAGTGTTTTCCGTGGCGTCTATCGTTCGAAGAGGTGTGACAAGAGGCGCAAAGCGATGAAAATTCTCGTGATTGGGGGCGGTGGGCGCGAGCACGCACTCGTGTGGAAGGTCCGGGAGAGCGCGAACACGGAAAAGGTCTGGTGCGCGCCAGGGAACGGCGGGATCGCCAGTGAAGCAGAGTGTATCGCGGCCGATGCCGGCGACGTGGGTGGATTGGTCTCTTTGGCGGAAGGCATCGCGCCTGATTTGACTGTCGTAGGACCGGAGTTGCCCTTGGTCAACGGTCTTGTGGATGCGTTTGAACAACAGAGGTGGGCGATTGTGGGTCCCACCAAGAAGGCGGCGCAACTCGAAGGCAGCAAGGTTTTCACTAAGGAGTTCCTGGAGCGGCACAAGATCCCGACGGCGGCGATGTATGGCTCTTACGATTCGCCAGGGGGAGCGTACGGCGCGCTGTGCGAGGTCGATTGGCCCGTGGTGATCAAAGCGGATGGGCTCTGCGCAGGAAAAGGTGTTTTCGTAGCGCCAAATCCGGATGCGGCTACCGATTTTATCGAGCGCGTGATGGAGAAGCACGAACTTGGCGAAGGCGGAACACGCGTCATGCTCGAGGAAGCTCTCACCGGGGAAGAGTTGTCCTTTATCCTGCTTACCGATGGAGAGCGATACGCGTCTTTGGTGCCCACGCGCGATCACAAGCGTGTGTTCGATGACAACGAAGGACCAAATACGGGGGGAATGGGCGCGTACTCCTCAGATGAATTGCTGCCGGCAGAGTTGCGCCAAGTGATTACCAGAACCATCGTGGAGCCGACGATGAAGGGACTTGCCGCGGACGGCATTCGTTACCAGGGCTTCCTCTATGTTGGGCTAATGCTGACAAAGGAAGGGCCGAAGGTGCTGGAGTTTAATTGCCGCTTGGGCGACCCGGAAACGCAAGCGATTGCCGCGCGCATGAATTTTGATCTGGCCGAAGTGCTGAGCGATGTGGCAAAGGGGAAACTGCAGCCCGAAAAACTAAAATGGAAACCAGGGGCGAGCGCTTGCGTGGTGCTGGCCTCTGGTGGATACCCCGGGAAATTCGAAAGCGGCAAAGAGATTCATGGATTGGAGGACGCCGCGAAAATCCCCGATGTGAAGGTGCTGCACGCAGGGACAAAACTCCAGGGCGGAAAGATCGTCACCAGCGGCGGGCGAGTCCTGGGAGTGACCGCCACTGGCAGTTCGTTGGACGCAGCGCTGCAGAAGGCCTATCAAGCTGCGGAGAAGATTCGCTTTGATGGCATGCACTTCCGGCGCGACATTGGCCGTCACGGACGGCAGAGCACGGCTGCCGGAGATTGAGTGCCAAGAATCGCTCTAGATTCCCGGCGTTGATGGCGGAGTTTCCGGTGAGGGCGGCGTGGGCTCAGGAATCATGACCGGAAGTGGTTCCAAAAGAATCGGCGCTGGAGTAATGGCCGCAGCCGGCGCCATCATTTTTTGTTGCCAGTAAGATACCGCAACGCCGCGTTGCCAAAACCGCGGAATCAAGAGCAGGAACAGAATGACTTGAGCCAGGAGGAAGGCGCTCAGTACGCCCGTGGACGCCACAAATCTTTCCCAAGCCCAAAGCCCGCCGACGAGCACAATCGCGGCGATAATCGTAATCACAACGTAGTTGGCAAGCAGGCGGAACAAGCTGCGGAACGTGTGCCGCAGTCCTGCCCAAATCGACTTGCGCACTGCGCGCTGATCTTTCAGGACGATATCGACCTCTGCCAGATCGAACCAGATGCGTATTGTGGTCATGATAAGAAAAATCACGGCGAGGCTGGCCATGTGCACCTGAAAGGGGAAGACTTCGTTGGTGCTCTCCGCGACCTTTTTCAGAAGCAGGCCCTGGATGCCAAAGAGTGCTCCGGCAACGATGGCTATCACGATGCCGGCGATGATCATGAGGCGGACGAAGCGCCAAAGGTTACGGCCACAAGCATGGAAGAAATCGTCGCGCGGAAGGCGCTCGCCGGAAGCGTAGCCCTCAAAGACTCCGGGAAGAAACAGTGCTGTGGCGAGGAGGAAGATAAACGCAAAGTAGAAAGCCGGCATGGTCATTGCAGACATCTGCCCAAATTCCGGCCGGGCAAATAGCTCAAACATGGTGGCCAGGTGAAAGCCGTGAACAAGCTTGTCAGCGGCCAAGCTATGATCGAGAACGGCGTGAGCGCTTCTGCGAAAGGCACCAGTGCCAAACTCGGCGAGGGTCAGGTTCAGCAGCCAGAACCAGACAATGTAACGCTTGTTGCGAGCCACCATTGTCAGGCCACTGCTCAGTAGTCCTCTGTTTTCACTCATCAGTCGTGTCCTCGAGTTCTAGACTCCCCACCAAGCCAGAGCCTGGCCCATCCATTGCGTGACAAACAACCAGTAGGTAGACAGCTTGTACGTAGGCTTGCGATTTGCCTTAACGAGGTAGCTGTTGTTGAAGTCGTTGCGGTCGATCTGTATGGTGTGATCGGGATCCAGTTCCGCGGAAACAACTTTAGCCTTTTTCTGATAGGTGAAACGCGTCCATCGGCTCTGCCCGTCCCAATGCTCGCGAATGGTCTCTCCGTTATCGAACTTGATTTCCACCACGACCGGCATGACGAAGTCTTCTTTACGGCGAATCCAGACAGTGGACTGATAGACCGTGTCGTCCTTGCCGCCTTTCTTCGCATCTTTCTTGTCTTTCTTTTGTACGTACCAATCCGTTGGGAAGGAATCGACTTTGCTCACCTCATAGTCCAATACCTGCGAACCGTATACGGCCTGATCGAAGTACCAACGCAGGTTCTTGCCGGAGACTTCTTCGATGGTCTTCAGAAAGTCTTCTTTAGTGGGATGGGTGAAGCGGTACTTCATGAAGTACACGTGCATGGCCTTCTGCATGGTGTCTTCGCCGATGATACCTTCCAGGGAGAGGAGCACGCTGGCGGTCTTGCCGTAGGTGATGCCGCCATAAGAGTTGTAACTGTAGTAGTCGTAGGCCTTCTGTGCCATGGGATCAAGATCCGCGACACCGATGTAGCTCATTCTTTGGCCTTCGCGTTCCCCAAGCGTGATGCCAGCAAGGTCAATCATCGAAGTTTTCTTACCGAGCATGGAGTCCATAACTTTCACTTCGGTGTAGCTGTTGATGCCCTCGTCCATCCACGCGTCTTCAAACTCGTTGGTGGCGACCATGCCATACCAGTATTGGTGGCCAAATTCGTGTTCCAGGACGAGCTCCACTATGTGCAGACCGTTGGGTACAAACCAACTCGTGTCTCCCGTGATAAACGTGGGATATTCCATTCCGCCGGCGGCGGAGTCCGGTTCGGGATCGACAACCGTGAGCGTCTTGTAGGGATAAGGCCCGTACCATTTTTCGAAGCGGTCGAGTGTTTCGCGGATGGCGCGTTCATGGCGGTCGGCCTGATCCCAGTGAGCCGGTTGCATGAGAAAACGCAGCTTCACAGGGCCCATCTGCGACTGATAGATGCTCTCGCGCACTTTGAAGCGCGGGCTGGCGGTCCATGCGAAATCGTGGATGTCGTCGCCGTGGTAGGTGACGGTCTTAGTTCCATCGGCGTTATCCACGCTGCTCAATTGAACACCGCTGGCGCCGACAACTTCGTTTTGTGGCACGGTGATCTTCACGTCGTAGACGCCAAAATCGGCGAAGAACTCTGTGGCAGCGTGGTATTGATGGCAGTTCCACGCGCCGTGCCACCACACGCCCACTTTCGGAAACCATTGCCCGCCAAGAATGAAATCGCGTTTCCAACCGGAGCGCGCTTGTGTCAGGGGCATCTGGTCGTGGAAGACGATTTTGAACTGGACGTAGGCGCCCGCGGGAATCGGTTTGGCAACGCGCAGGTCAATGACGGTCTTGTCGTCCTTATTGGCGTCATCTGGAGCGATGTACTGGAGTTGCGAGGTCAAATCGCCTTGCCCCACAACTTCGATGCTCTTGATCTCCTCCGAACCATACTCCTCAGGTTTCCATTTGTCGTAAGAAGTGTCGCGATTGCCGTCGCGCTTGGCTTCGCGCACCCAAGTGGCGTTGGGTTGAAACGCATTCTGGTAAAGATGAAACGGAAAGTGGTCGAGCGATTGTCCGGTCAGGTTGTGATAGGTGAGCGTTTCTGTCGCGTCGATGGCGTGCTTGGCGGCGTCGTACTTGGCGTCGATTTCGTAATGCACAACGCGCTCCGACATGGGCGCGGGCGAGTTGATGGCCAGGGTCGTGTCGGGGATCACCAAAGCGGAGCCGCTTGCCGAAGGAGCTACGATGCTGGCAGCTTTCTCCGAGGTTGAGACTTGCGGCGCTGCCGAAGCGGCTTTGGACGCGGATTTCTGGCCAATCAAGGCGACCGCGCCCACGGCAATCACGGAAACAAGCACTTTCCATCGATTCTGCATGCGAAAGACCTCACTGGACGAACTACGGCCAAGCATCATAGTCCAGGATTTAAATTTTGGCGATCAGGGTAGCCGACTCCCCATGAATGGTACGCCAAAGCACGCTTATTTGTTTCACCAAGCTTGATGCAAGAGATCAGTGGTCGACGTCAGGCTTGCGCATCAGGGTAGGCGCGTCCGCCGGGCGGTCCTTGTCCTGAGCACGCTGCACCTTCTCTCGAGGTTCTTGTGGAGGAACGATCCAATCGAAGCCGCCATTCTCGCCGATTTCCGCTTCCACGAAATGGCCGTTCCCGGCGACGAAAGGCAGGGTGGCGCGGAGGAAGTCGGCGGCATCCTGCATTGTTACTTTGCTGGCCTGACCGCGATCGATGTGTTCCGCAACCTTGTTGAACCGAACATCGGACGAGCGCAACTGGGCGATGTGCGGATCGTTCGCCTGGATCATACCGATAAGGGGAATATCCTGCGCCGAAGCCGGGAAATTTACTTCGACCAACGTCTTGGCCTGGTGTTTTTCCGGTGGATAGAGCTGCGTGAAGCGCGGCCGCAAGAGGCTCGTCTGCAAGAAGTCGCCGGTGGAATTGACAATCTTCTGCTCGGCGCGATAGTCGATCACCCAGACTTCCGCACCGTACCCTTGGGGCGCGTAGCCGATCAGGACGATTTGCAAGAGGGGCTCGTCGGGCTTGAGATCGATCTTGTGATGGAGCTGCGCGACCAAGGGCCTAAGCTTCTCCAGAAAGCCCACGCCGATCAACTCAAGGTCCGCCTCTCCAGAGCCTGGAGGCCTGTACGCACCGGCCTTCGTGGGGCGGACGTCGCCGATGTTTTTGTCGAGACGGATGGGCATGGGTTGGGCAGGGACTTGCCATTCCGAGGCGCCAAAGAAGACGCCGACGTGAGAGGAGCCGATAGCGGCCACACGCGGAGGGACGGATTTGGCCTCGAGAGGGCGGTCGATCGCGGCGAAGGCGATGCCGTCATTGGCGACATGAATGATGACCCGCCCGCCAGCGAGGTTGGCCACAATCTCGTCCTCTTGGGCCGCGGCAGGGATCACGGCAAGGGTAAGGACGGGGAGGAGTAAGAGGAGGATCCTCGTTCGCATGGATAACTTCCCGAGCGGTCTGGCGCGCCACCGAACCACGAAAGTAGCATACTCTGTTGTGGGCGCGCGTGCAGGGGTGGCTTGCGGTTCTCGGCCAACGCGCGATTGGGTAAAATAGGGGATTGAACCAGGGGGATGATTAAATTATGGGACTGCGTAAATTGAGTAGTCTGAGGCACAAGGGAAAGAAACTGACAGAAATCCTGGAAGAACATGACCGCTTCTGGAAAGGCGCCGGGGTCCGCGCAGACCTGACGGGAGCGGACCTCTCCGGCGCAGACTTGAGCAAAGTGAACTTGGCGGGAGCGATCCTGCGGAACGTTAACCTGGAAGGAAGCGACCTGCGAGGCGCGCGGCTTCCGGGAGCGGACTTTGCCGGGGCGCGCCTGCGCAAGGCCGATTTACGAAACACCGATATGACCGAAGCGAGCCTGGCCGGGGCGGACTTGACCGAGGCGCAGGCCAGCGGAGTGGAGTTCTTCCGCTGCGATCTGACCAACGCAAATTTCCATAAGGCGCTGCTGAGAAATGCGAACTTCCGCGATGCTCACGTGGATGGGGCAAAATTTACGGGCGCGGACATGGGCATCGCCATTCTGCGAGAGACGGACATCCGCAAAGCAGACCTCTCCGGCGTGGACCTTTCGACCACTCTTATGCCGCCGGGATTTGGGGTGAAGAAGCAGGGCGCATAGGCGAAGGACTAAGACGCGCACGCAGAAAAGCCGCAGGGCTGGCAGACTCGTCCTGCGCTATAACGAACCTAGACGAGGATGGAAAAAGGGGGGCGGTGCGTGTTAGCCTCACGCGAAGTCCTCTGGCGAAGGTAACTTTGGCTACAACTTCAACACAACTGGACCTGCCCGGCCTACGCGAGCGCGTCATGGACGTGCTGCGCGGGCTCCTGGAAGAACTAGGCAGCCACGGCGCTCTGGAAACGCTGTCGCCTGCGTCCAACCTCGATCGCGATTTGGGACTGGGCAGCCTAGAGCGCGTGGAGCTTCTGACGCGACTGGAATCGGCGTTTGAGGTGCGCTTGCCAGACACACTCGCGGCGGAAGCAAATACCCCCGAGGAGCTGATTGAAGCCATTCGAAAAGCGCCGGGAGTCACGGCCGCAGATGAGGAAGAGGCATCTGCCTTGCGAGCCAGCTTGGCGACGGGCAGGATACAAGAAGAGACCGCCGAGTCGATCGCGGAAACGGCGGAAACGCTGCTGGAAGTCATCCGCTACCGCGGCGTCCACGATGCAAATCGCACGCATTTAATTATCACCGAAGACGGCGATGCGATCGACCATGCGCATACGCTGACGTTTGGCGAGTTGTCCACGGCCGCACAGAAGTGCGCGGAGGAGTTGGCGCGGCGAGGCGTGCCGGCGGGCGGGCGTGTTGCTTTGATGCTGCCGACTTCGCGGCAGTTCTTTGTCTGCTACGCGGGGATTCTGTTGGCGGGCGCTGTGCCCGTGCCGATCTATCCGCCGTTTCGCGCGGATCGAATCGAAGAATATGCCGGACGGCAGGCAGCCATTTTGAACAATGCGGGAGTGTGCCTGCTGCTCACGTTCCGGCGCGCAGAGGCCGTCGCGAAGCTGCTGAAGCCGCGAGTCAAATCGCTACTCGGCGTTGTGGACGCAGAGAAATTGCTGGACGCCGCGGAGAAAGAGCCGCCGCCCGCGCCGGGCGCGCTGCCCGCGTTCATTAGCGGAAGCCGCGTGCGCAAGGGCAGCGATATCGCATTGCTCCAGTACACGTCTGGTTCCACGGGCGATCCGAAGGGCGTGACCCTTACGCACGCGAATCTGCTGGCAAACATGCGGGCGATCGCAGAAGCGGTGCAGATGGGGCCGAATGACGTGGGAGTAAGCTGGCTGCCGCTATACCACGACATGGGGCTCATCGGAGCCTGGCTGACGCTGATGCTAAACGGCGTTCCGCTCGTGGTGATGTCACCCCTGGCGTTTCTGACGCGGCCGGAACGCTGGCTGCAAGCTGTCTCCAAATACAAGGGGACGATCGGAGCCGCGCCGAATTTCGCCTACGAGCTGTGCGTCAGAAAGATTTCGGATAAGGCCATGGAAGGTGTGGACCTGAGTTCTTGGCGTGCGGCTTTGAACGGCGCGGAGCCGGTCAACCCAGAAACGCTGGAACGCTTTACAAACCGGTTTGTCAAATATGGCTTTAAGCCGGGGGCAATGCTGCCTGTGTACGGATTGGCGGAAGCGTCGCTGGGCGTCACGTTTCCGCCGCTTTATCGCGGGCCAAAGGTCGATCGCGTGGAGCGGGAGACGTTCACGACGCAGGGACGCGCGGTGCCCACAGCAGAAGAAGACGAGAATGCCATCTCGTTTGTGTCTTCCGGAGTGCCGCTGCCGCGGCATGAAGTCGTCATCGCAGACGAAGCAGGAAATCCGTTGCCAGAGCGGGTGGAAGGATTTTTGTGGTTCCGCGGCGCTTCCGCAACCAGTGGTTATTACAGGAACGAAGAGGCCACCGAGAAGCTATTTGCCGGCGGCCCAGCGCACGCAGAAGGTGAATATCCCTGGGTGAATTCGGGGGACCGCGCGTACCAGGCCGAAGGCGAGATTTACATCACCGGCCGCGTGAAGGACATCATCATCAAGGGCGGACGAAATCTTTATCCGCATGAAGTGGAAGAGCTAGCCTCGCGCGTCGATGGAATTCGGAAAGGGTGCGTGGTCGCGTTTGGATTGAAGGGCGACGATACGGGAACAGAGAAGCTCGTCATTGTTGCGGAATCGCGTGAAGAGGATCGGGGAAAGCGCGCAGCAATAGTGGCCAGTATCAATGATGAGGTGTCGCGAGGATTAGGACTGCCACCTGATCGCGTGGAGCTGATCCGGCCGGGCAGCATTCCAAAAACGTCGAGCGGAAAATTGCGCCGCGAGGAGACCAAGCAGCTTTACCTGGCCGGAACGCTCTCGGCCGCCAAGCCTCCGGCGTGGGTGCAGATTGCGAGGCTGGGGACGGGCTCGTACCTGCAGAGCGCCGTGCGAGCCGTTCAGAACGGAATTCGCACTGGGCTGGAAACAATCTACGGCTTGTATTTTCTGGTGGTTTTTATTTTGTGGATTATTCCAGCGTGCGCGATTGTGCGCTTGTACAAAGATCATCGTGCCGCCGGCCACTATACTTCCAAGGCGCTTAAGTTGTTGTTCGCCTTGACAGGCATTCGCGTAAAGGTTGTCGGCAAGGAGTACATGGACACGCCGGGGGCAAAGGTCTACGCCTCAAACCATGCCAGCTATTTTGATGTTCTCCCCCTGATGATGGGACTGGGCGTGCCATACCGCTTCGTAGCCAAGGGCGAAGTGAACGAAATGATTTTCATCGGAACATTCCTGAATAAGATGGGGCACTTGTCTTTCAACAGGCATGATGCAAACTCGCGGTTGCGCCAAGTGGACGAGATTGAAGAGTTCTTGAAGTCAGGCGATTCGGTTTTTGTGTTCCCCGAGGGAACCTTTACGCCGGAAGAGGGCGTGCGGCCATTTCAGTTGGGAGCCTTCCGCAGCGCGGTCGCAACGGGCGCTCCGATCATCCCCGTGTCGCTTGCCGGGACAAGAAGGTTCTTGCGGGATCGAACGATCTTGCCCCGGCCAACGACTGTGACCATCACGCTTTCTCCACCGATCTATCCTGAGCGCGTATCTCCAAACGGGGATCCGAGCCAGTTGCGTCAAGTGGTGCGACTGCGCGATCTGGCGCGCGAAGCGATTGCCCGGCATTCGGGAGAACCGCTGCTGTAGCCTGCCGCAAACGATTTCCCTTTAGAACTAAGCGAACTGCCGCAGAGCTGGCAAACGGCTCGCCCTGCGCTACAAGCTCTCATTGATGTGACAAGGTATAAATCACGGTGATGTGCGTGTCGATTTCGACGGGCTGCCCGTCAAGAATCGTCGGTTGATAGCGCCATTGCCGCACGGCGGCCAGCGCGGACGAGATGAAAAGGGGATCGCCGGTAAGGACTTCGAGGGATTCGATGGAGCCACTCGTGGAGATGATTGCACGAAGCTCGACGCGGCCTTCGCGGCGAAGCTGGATTCCGAGAGCCGGATAGATAGGCTCAACGCGATGGACAAGCTTCGCAGCGATCACGGGTTCGCTGACCTTCACCGGAGTTGAAGGGCGAGGGTGCGTAAGGGGCGGTGGCGGTTCGCGACGTGAGTCCGTCGATGGCAAGCCGGGGATCGAGGGGCTGTCGGGAACACCCGGGATCTCGGGACCGTCAGGTCCGATTGTGTTGTCAATAGGGCTTGGATCATCGTGCGTGACGATGGTCGGGGGAATGGACGGGGGGGCACAAAAACGGCAGATATTCGGTCGGCCGTCCAGAGGGCGAGTTGGTGTTGCTGGGCGCGGATGGCCGCCAGGAGAGTAAGGAATGGGGGGAACAACAAGGACACGGCCGGCTATGTTTTCGCCCTTGGTGAAGAGTGGAAATATAACCAAGGCGGCGACAATCAGAATCTGCACAACGATGGAAACCAGGAGCGCGCGCTGCCTATTGTGGCGGACACGGGCCTCTTGTGCGGTATCACCTTCAACGAGACAGTTGCGGAGAAAGCCGGAACGTTCTTCGGGAACGGGAGCAACAGCCATCACACACCTCCGGAAATCTCCCCTTGAGCTTTCTGAATTTGCGGCACCAGCCTCCTGGGTTGCCTTCAGGAAACTGGCGCCGCTCTCGCAGGGATGTGAGGTGCGCGCGTCCTCTGCACCGTTTGACACCAAGGATGGATACAAGTTCCCCGGGCAATGGAAACGCATTAGGACCCAAAAGCCTAGGGAATCGAACTAGCGAAAGAAATGCGAAGAAATTGTCTTTCAAGTGCATCTCCAGGAAACCCCCCGGCATCCAACCACCCAGAAGAACTTGGGAGGAGGAATCAGATGGACAGGCATATTCCGGAAGTTGTCGGGGTACGCCGCACGGGCTGGGCGGCCCTGGAGCGCGACCCACAGCAGGACGTTGTGGAGTTTCACTGCCCTCACTGCGGCGCCAAGGGCCAGAAGAAGGCAAGGCGAGAGCGTGCCGAGTATCGCTTCACCGATGGGTTTTTGCAGGACCTACAGGGCGAGGGCGTGCAGTGCCACTATTGCAAACAGTCCATGCGCGTCGTTCCAGTGGTGATGCTGCACGATCAGGATGAAGTGAAGAGGTTCGAAGCTATTTTTTCCGAGGAAGTGGAAGTAGCGGCATCTTAAACAAGCGGCATACATACGCAAACGGGGCGCGTCAGGTTGGGCGCCCCGTTTTTTCTTTTGCGTGAGCCTGAAATCAAGCAGCGAAATTAACGCCAATCGCGGCGGCAGTGCTCAAGACGCTCATACGCCTCATGACGTTCGAACGCCCAATGGCGCGCCTCTGGACTGTACGGGCCGAAGTGTTCCACGGCCTCGTGATAGCGCATGTTTGTGTAGGCCACACGCCGGTTACAGTCGTCCCAGGCATTGGCTTTCGCCGCCGGGGCACCTGCAAACAGGAGGAAGCCACCCAGAGCCAGGGAAGCGAGCGCGGCCTTGCCGAGAATCGAACGGAACAACAGAGCGGGAACTTTCATAGGAGCCTCCAGGGAACGGGCCCGGGCTGGCTTCGGGAGGACGTTCTGAGGAATCAAACACCTGTTTGAAGCAAAAGTTCCTTGAGGGAGACCGGCGGGACTTACGAGCAAGGCGGGAGAGGGTGCAGGGTGTGCGCTGCACCCTCCTTTGGGGTGTTGGTCAGGTACGAGGGAAGTTCAGTGATGGTCGAAGTCGTGGTCGTGATCGTGCTCGTCCCAGTCATGTTCTGCGTGCCAGCGCTTGCCGTCTTCGTCCCACCAGCGATGGTCGTGTTCCCAACAGAAGGAACGAGCAGCCGCTAGTTCGCTGCGCCAGTGCGCTGCCTGAGGGCTGTCCGGGCCGTGCTTGGCAATAGCTTCGTGCAGATTGTGATCGGCCTTGTTCGTGCGCTTCTGGCAATCATCATCGGCACGGACCACCGACGAACTGGCAAACATCAGCGCCCCTGCGACGATCATGGGAGCCAATGCAAGTCGTATTCTCATTTCCACTCTCCTAGAGTTGTCCCTTTGGTATCCGCGTGCAACGCCTAGCAGATAATGCGATCGCCCGCGTTTTGTCTAACCAAATACTCAAGGAAAGTGGGCAGGAAAGATGCCAAATCTCGGTATTGAAAGAAAAGTAGTTAGGCCGAGTTTTAGAACGAAAAAAATTCAGTATGCCTGTAAGAAAGGATCCACCTTCATGTGGTACTTCTCCAGGCCGGTGCGTATCAGGTTGAACGCATCCTCCACCGTATCCGCAAACTCAAGCAGGTTGTACTCACTCTGACTAATGGTGCCCCAGCGGACCATACCCTTCAGATTGAGGACATCGTTCCAATATTTGCGGCCATAGATCAGGATCAACGTGTGCTTGGGCATTTTTCCGGTTTGCGAAAGCGTCATCATCTCCCATAACTCGTCCATGGTGCCGAATCCCCCGGGAAAGACGATCAGCGCCTTGGCGATTTGAGCGAACCAGAGTTTACGCATGAAGAAATAGTGAAAATTGAAACTCAACTCCGGACTGATATAAGGATTCGCAAATTGCTCGTGCGGGAGCTCAATAGAAAGTCCAATCGATTTACCGCCCGCTTCGTAAGCCCCGCGATTGGCGGCCTCCATGATTCCGGGCCCGCCGCCGGAGCAAACGACGAAGCGCCGAGGACGTGGGCCTAAGGACAACGCCCAGCTGGTCAGCCTGTGAGAAAGCTGCCGCGCTTCTTCGTAATAGCGAGACATTTCCAGGGAGCTTTTTGCGGCACGCAGTGCGTGATTGTGCTGTCTCAGCTTGCCCTTGCTCATCCTGCCGGTCCTGGTCTGTTTCAGCCGCGTGTGCCTTGCGGAGGCAGTTTCATGCGATTCGATGCGTGCGGAGCCGAACATCACGACGGTATCTCCGATGCCTTCCTTCTTAAGCTGGGCGAGAGGGTGAATGTACTCCGCCAGGATGCGGATCGGACGGGCTGGAGTGCTTTCCATGAACTCCCGGTTCTCGTGAGGAGCTTTCGGTGCGTGTTGAGGCTTGAGTCGTCTGCCGTCCGTCATCTGCGGTCTCCAAAGGAAGCGAGTTACGATTGTAGGCAGAGCCTATGCTCGCGGCAACGTCTTTGGGCCGGAATGCGTCGAAAGGAATACGCAGGGGAAGGCTAGTTCTTGAGATTGATCGGCAACAAATTGAGGGAGTCTACGCGTGGTGCGGCGCTGACCGTGGCAGTTTGTGCCATGCCACTCCTGGTTTGCGCACAAGCCCCGGAAGGGCCGATGACACCGCAGCCGGGCACGGCCGTCCAGAAAGCGCCCACAGAAATCAAAGTGCGAACGCTGCTGGTAAATACCCCGGTGACGGTGAGAAACGAAAAAGGAGAGATGGTCAACACGCTGGAAAAAGCGGACTTCCACGTCACCGACAATGGTGTGCAACAAATCATCACCCACTTTACGCTGGGGGGGGACCCGGTGTCGCTGGTGGTGGTGGTGGAAACGAGCGATCGCATTGCCCCAATCCTTGCTCAGATTCGCAAAACAGGTATTTTGATTTCGCAAACCGTGGTGGGACCAACGGGCGAAGGCGCGCTGATCGCATACGACGATGAAGTGAAAGTCCTGCAGGATTTCACCAGCAGTCCCGACGACATGGAAAAAGCGATGTCGCAGTTGAAGGAAGGCTACTCTGGCGCGAGATTATTTGACGCGATGTCCAAAGCGGTGGAATTGCTGGCGTCGCGGCCAGAGGTATCCGCAACGGATTTGGGGAAGCGTCGCGTGATGCTGGTGATCGGCGAGGCGCACGACAAAGGCAGTGAAGACAAGTTGGGAGAAGTGCTGAGGCGGGCACAACTGGCAAACATCACGATTTATACCGTGGGAATTTCGGGATTGCGCGCGGACTTGCAGAAGAAGCCGAACCCCCAGCCGGTGCCAAAGGCCACGCCGGACGGTATCGTGGGCATGCCGGGGCCGCCTGGGGTTGTACAAACACCGAATAACGATCCCAGCGTGACAGGTGGAGCGAATCTCATCGGGCTGGCGGTTTGGGTCGTCACGCACGTGAAGGACAAGGTCACGTCTCGCCAATTGGAAATTGCATCGGCTGCCACCGGAGGCGAGCACGTATCAACGTGGAAGGACTGGTCGATCCAAAATGCAATCGATGAGATCGGGGGAGAGTTGCATTCGCAGTATACGCTGTCTTATACGCCGAGCGGCAATGTCAGCGACGGCTACCACGAGATCAAAGTAACGATAGACCGCAAAGACCTGACGGTGCGCGCGCGGCCGGGATATTACATCGAGCCACCGGAGAGTTAGGAGCCAGTCACCCGCCTCCCTTTCTTAGTCAGGGCAAGCAGAAGACGCTTTTGCAAAATCTCCCTAGGCGATTTGTTGCCAGAACGCGGACTCCTTGGAAGCGAGGAGCGCATCCTTGCGCGCGTTCCAGCGGAGGAAGTGAGGCGTGCGCGTGTGCGCGGCGTGGTGTTCCCGGCTGGCCCACACTTCGTGGAAGAGAAACGTGCCGGGCTGGTCGGCGCCGCGGTGCAGATCGTATTGCAGGCATCCTTCCTCCCTTCGCGTAGGGCCGACAAGAGCACGCAGTTCCGCTTCCAAAAGGAGTTGCTGGCCCTCCTTTGCGCGCAGCAGGACGACGAGGGTTAGTGCGCCCTTGGGTAATTTTGTGATTTTGGCGCCGTGGGACCTGCGGCTGGGGCGCCGCCTGGGGGACTTCTTCGCTTTATGTTTGGGCATGTCGGCGGGGATTGTACTCCAAATGGGTATAAGCGCAACGGGAATTGTGATGCTGGTTATTTGTCTGGTGCCGCGTGCCGCTATTTATCGGCGTTCTTGCGGCCGGCGTTCAGGCTGTCGAAATTCAGAAGGGTGTTCAGAACCAGGGAATAGGTATTCTCGGTTTCGCCGCGATAAATGGGTTCAATGGAGAACAGGATGACGTGCCCTCTGCCGTTGGGCACGTCGATTACGGCAGGATGTTGGGCGATATCGTTTCCGCCTTCCACCAACCCGGAAATGAGCAGGTCTTTGCTGTCGGCGTATCGCAGAATGACCCGAGCCCGGCCCGTTGGGGGAATTACACGCGGGTTATTGTCGAGTTGCTCCTCTGTCGGAGCAGGTAGTTCCCATTGTTCGCGCTCCGGCTCCTCGGGAATTTCGGCGGCGGGGCGGCCGATGACAAAGTCCGGATCGTCCTTTGTGCCACGTCCTGTGGGCCGCGTATTGGTATCCGGTCCAAGATGCCGACGGCGTGAGCCCAGCAGGCTATTCACGGAGAAGATCGGGCCGTTGTCGCAATAGGCGGATATCTTCTCGTCGTAGCCATAAGCGATGGGACTGGCGGCGTCGACCAGACGAGTCCCAACGATCGCGCCGACGATCTTCATCTTTTCGGAGCTGCCGGCGGTCACACCATTGGCCATGCCAAGGGAAAGCGCAAACTGGGAAGTGTCGGTTGCAGTGAGCAGCACCCCACCCTTGGCTACGAAGCTCTGGAGTTTGGCTACGCCTTCCCAGCCCAAGCCGGGACGCATGTCTGTAGTGGAGTCGATCTTGCCAAGGTTCGGCGTTTCCGGGGTATTCAACCAGGGAAGAGGGTTTCCCCAGGACATCGGCAGGCCATCGATGATGTTTGTGAGGCCGGCATTCCAGCCCACAGGCGGGAAAAGAATCACATCGTATCTGGCATTGAGGTCCGGAATTTTGGCCAGCGCCTGGGTGCTCATGTAGTCGTAAGGGATTTTCAGGTTGTCCAGCGCAAGGCGCCACCAGCCTTCCGCCTGCGTGCTGATCCATGTGTGGACGAGCGCGATGCGAGGCGTACGGACGGGATGGATCTTTGCGCTGGGCGCTGAAGCGAGAGCTGTGGCGCGCAAACCCAGGGATTTTGTGGCGGCATCGAGGTCGGAGCGGCTGACACCTCGGATTAGAAAAGTGCCACGCCCGAATTTGCGGTCAGCGACCTGGAATGGCTCTTCCGCAGCATCGATGTTCGCGTCTTTCAAGCGATAGCGAAGGGTGGCCAGCGCTGGCTCGGCGTGATTCTCGACGGCGAAGAGTGTGCCTTCGCCCTGGACGCCGCCCATGGCAGGAATTTCGGTGACGCGCTCCATGGGAACGGTGAGGACTTTCGGGTCCGTGACACGCGCAACTTGCACGCCGAAGAGTTCACCGAAGGTCCACGCCGTATCGTCGTAAGGAGTTTTCTGGGGATCGTCAGGGCTCCAATATTGGTAATCGAGGAGCGCGTCGGCCACGCGGCTGTATGGCTGATCCATGCGAATCACATAGCTGCCCGCGGGGAAACTGCGCGTCGTGGGCGCGGGTGGTTTGGGCTTCTCTTCATTCTCCGCGGGTTTGGCTGGCTTCTTTTCCTTTTTGACCGGCAAGGCTACGGTGAAGGCGCTCGTGGCGCGGGAGACTTCCACATGTTGCTTGAACATGACGCGCAGAAGATCCGCCTGCACGGTTGTGCGCGGGTCGTCTGAAGGTAAGACATAAGCGGCTGGGCCTTCTTCGGCCGGCTTTTGAATCGAGCGCTTGCTCTTCAAATAGAAATTCTTCAGGAAGAGCCTCTTGTTCTGTTCGAAGAAATGGAGCGAGGTGAGTAGTCCAGTTTCCTCATAGTTGTTGTTGTTGCGCTGGGACCACAAAGTTTTGGGAAGCGGCGGATTCGCGCGATACCAGGTGCGCGAGTATTCGTCGGGCTCCAGGGTGCGCTCTCGGGTATCCGCTCCACCATTGCCGAAAGTCTCGTAAAGGCGGCTGATGCCGTTGTGCATCGCGGCGATGAACATCAAATAGCCAGGCGACCAGGTGTCGAAATCGCCGTGCGTGAAGACGCCGGGCATGCCGAACTTGGTCATGTCCGCGACGTTGCGCGCGCCAATCATCTGCCACTCGTCCACAAGGATAGGATCGACCCAGGCGTTGTACGGGCCGTCGCCAACGGTGTTGTCGTAGAGATACGGCACCGATTCATGCAGATCGTGGAGGACCTGCGCGTCCCAGCCGACATAGGTGTTCAGGACATTTTCGGTGAGCTTCAATGTGACCGCCATGGCGTCACGATTATTGTCGTGCACCACGTATTTACCCCAGTAGATGAGCGGCGGATAGAAATCCTTGGGATGGGCGAGGTGCCATTTGTAGAGATCGACCATGCGGTCGCGGCCGTCCACTTCCACTACAGGAGTAATCAGCGTGATGACTCCGTCGCGGATGTCGCTGATATACGGGCTTTCGTCTACGGCCAGACGATAGGCAAGCTCCATCAATGCCGTGGGCGCTCCGGTTTCCACCGAGTGGATGGTCCCGGTGATGTAATAGACCGGAACCGCTTCGGCGACAAGTTTGTCGGCTTCCGCGTCATTCAATTGGATGGTGCGAGGATCAGCGAGTTTCGCCAATCGCTCGCGGTTCTGCTCGAGATTCTTTAGGTTGGCCTCGGAAGAGATGGCCACGGCAATCATCTCGCGGCCCTCTTCCGTTGTGCCGATGGAGAAAACCTTCACGCGCGGCGTGGCCTTTTCGAGCAAGCGCATGTATTTGTACACGTCCTCGGCATACGGGAGGATGCCCGGCGCGCCGGCGACATCCCCGAGAACCACTTCCGGCGTAGGAACGTTCTTGTCGGCGGGAAGGTAGTCCACCAGAGGCGAAGAGAAGTAGGGCTGGGTAGTGTACTTGCGAATCTTCGCGGTGTAAGCCTCGTCGATGGGCTGTTTCGGATCGCGCCCCGGCTGCGTATCGCCGTCGGCCAGCGAGATGCCGCACGTCGCAAGGGCGGCGAAGGCTAACAGAGCAACTCTCAAGTACTGTGGACGGCCCATGATGATCTCCTTGTGCCAAGCGAATCCGCGATTTTAGCGCACAATCCAACGCCAGAGGAAAAAGCCGCGGGGCTCACAAGAGAATCCCGCCCGGCGCTACACGCTTCAGTGGGGGAGAAACGCGATGCAAACAGGAGACGAAATATTGTCGGCTAAAGAAACCTGTGTGAGAGCGCCTGTGCCAGTGTCAATGCGAAAGACCGCAATCGTATTGGAGTTTTGATTCTCCGCGAGAAGAAATTGCCCCGTTGGATCGATGGTTATGTGGCGAGGTTCCTTGCCTCCGGTGGGGAAAAGGCCTGCCTGCGTCAGGGACCCATCCGAGGGGCTGATGGAGAAGACGGCGATGGTGTCGCTGCCCCGGTTGGAAGCGAAGAGCCACTTGCCGTTGTCATGCGTGAGGATTTCCGCGTCGTCGTTGCGTCCGACGAAAGTTGTGGGGAGAGTGGACAGAACCTGGAACTCAAAGAGTGTGCCCTTGGAGGGATCGTAGTTGAAGGCCGTCACGGTATTGCTGAGCTCGCTGATGACGTAGACGTATTTGCCATTGGGGGAGAACGCGACGTGGCGCGGCCCGGAACCTGCGTGCAGTTTGGCAGCCGGTGGGTCGTTGGGCGTCAGCGTGCCTTTGGTGGCATCGAAACGGTAACTGAGAATCGCGTCCAAACCGAGGTCGGAGACGAAGACGAAGCGATTGTCCGGCGAAACTTGCACCCAATGAGCATGCGGCCCTTCCTGACGCTGCTTGTTGGGGCCAAGCGAGCCAGCGTCTTTCACGTTGGCGGTGTGCTCGCCCAGCTTGCCGTCCGGGAGAATGGGAAAGACGACAACATTGCCGGAAGAATAGTTCGCGGCCAAAAGATATTTGCCGGTTTTGTCGAAAGAAAGATAGCAAGGATCGTCGCCGAGCGCGGAGAGCTGATTCAGTTGTGTGAGTTTGCCCGACTTGGCGTCGAGGGAGAAAGCGGTGATGGTGCTCTGCTTGCCGGCTTCGTTGGCGGCGTAAGCGAATTTTCCGCTGGGGTGAATGGCGACCCAGGACGGATTCAGCGTTTCCGCGGCAACGCCTTTCTGCGTGAGCTTGCCCGTGGCGGAATCGAATTCAAATGTATAGATGCCCTTGCTGCCAGTTTTTTCCGTGTAGGTACCGACTAGCGCGAGGCGACGAGGATTGTCGGCAGGCTTGGGAGCGGCAGTG
>Ga0187777_10000566_pt1 | contig 24996 bp, 21 predicted proteins | sample 1015_Q2_SP5_10_M_FD_132416 | JGI IMG/M metagenome (GOLD analysis project Ga0187777, IMG submission 132416) | Tropical peat soil microbial communities from peatlands in Department of Meta, Colombia - 1015_Q2_SP5_10_MG | ecosystem: Environmental > Terrestrial > Soil > Wetlands > Peat | place... | reverse complement strand
TGAGGTTGTAGGGGTGATGGATGTGGTAGGCGCTGCCACGCGCGCGCAGCTCGTGCTCGAATTGCGCCCGCGTCCAGTCCGCCCCGCTCACAGCACGATCTCGAGGCCGTCTTCGGCCACTTCGATCCCGGCGCGCCCGAGCTCGGCACGCTCGGACGAGTCCTCATCGAGGATCGGGTTCGTGTTGTTCACGTGGATCAAGATGCGCCGCACCCCTTGCGGAAGCCTCCCGAGCCACTCGAGCATACCTCCGGGACCGCTCTGCGGCAGGTGACCGATATCGCGGGCGCGCTTTTTGGAAATGCCCAGCCGAATCATCTCCTCATCGCTCCAGAAGGTGCCATCGACCAGCACGCAGGCGGCGGAGCGCATCTCGCCCCAGAGCGGTTCCTCGAGCGCGCCGAGCCCGGGCGCGTACACCAGCTTTTGGTGCGAAACCCGATCACGCAACACGAGTGCGACATTGTCCCCGGGCACAGGCGCTGCGCGGTGGGGCGAGTAGGGTGCGGGTCGGCCCGGCACCGAAATCGCACGCCAGCCGACGTCCGTGATGCGATCGATCGTGAACTCGCTCCCCTCGGGTACGAGGGGTTGCCACTCGACGCCGCAATAGTAGCCGAGCACCTCAAGCAGCGGATTCCCGTGCGTCAGGTCTTCATGCGCGTTCGCGCTGCAGTAGATGCGCAGCGGACGCCGCGATTCCCGCAGCATCAAAAGCCCCGTCGTGTGATCGATCTGCGCATCGACGAGCACGATGGCCTCGATCGCGCTGTCGCGCAGCGCGCGCGTGGCTCCAAGTTCCGGATTCGCCCGCAGCTGCGCGAGGATATCGGGCGAGGCATTGACGAGCGCCCAGTGGCCCGCGTCGCGGCCGCTCACGGCGATCGATGATTGAGTCCGCGCGCGCGCACGCACACTCTGGGCGCGCACGCCCGAGCAGTTGCGGCAGTTGCAGTTCCACTGGGGGAAACCGCCTCCGGCGGCTGACCCGAGCACGCGGATTTTCATGGCGAAAGGTTACGCCGGCCGGATCCCGGCCGGGCGGAGCCCGCTTGCGGCTCCCGATACGGCTTAGCGGCGGGCGATATAGAGCGTGATTTCCATACCGAAGCGGAAATCAGTGGCTCGTGGTGTTTCCCAGCGCATGGTTCGCGGTTCCTGTCGGGGGCTCTTGGGCGGGAGTGTAGCCGGTCCGCGGGCATTCGTGGGCGAAAGCGCCAAAAAAAAGCGCCTGGGGCGCTGATTTGCGACGCTTTGCGAAGCGCCCACCTTCCGGGGGTAAGCCTCTTTCAACTTAACCCCGGAAGATGGGCGATGTGGCCGCCGCAAACGAGTCTGTCGGTAAAAAGGTTCAGCGCTCCAGCGCGCGGGCCACCGCGACGCGGCGTGTGAGCCGCTCGAGCGAGCGCCGCGCGGCCGCCTTGGCAATGTGTTTGCACCAGAGCGGTTCGCGTTGCTCGCCCTGACGACGGAACTTATCGCAGTCGCAGGTCCAGAGGATTCTGTCGTCCTCGGTTCTCAGTACCTGCACCGTGCGACTCGGAAAGCTGTAGGTGCCGAGCACTTCATTGGGCGCTTCGCGCCGGCGTCGAAAGCGAATGGCCATGCATCAAGCCTAGCTCACCTCGGCTGTGGATCGCCTGTGGATTACTTGTGTATAGGGTCGATCGCCTGTCGCGGCTTCACTACAACTGAGAATGTGCAGCGCGGCATGAACCGCTGCGCGAGGCGCGCGTGCTCTTTTGATCGGAGGCGCTGGGGACTTACGAGGAGACGATCTTCGCCTTGATCGCCTCGAACTCGGCATCGGTGATGAGCTTCGACTCAAGCAGCTGCTTTGCTTCGAGCAAGCGCCGCACGGTGTCGTTCTCCGCCGCGGGAGTCTGCAGCGCACCGACCGTGCCTACCTGGATGCCGCCTGAGCGCGCGCGCAGCTCCTCGAGCTCGCGCACGCGGCGTTTCTCGCGCCAGGCCTGCTCCTGGCTCTGACAGATGCGGTAGACCGCCTGCGCCTGTTCCTTGCGCAGACCCGCAAATTCCACCCGCTGCGACCCCTCGCTCCCGAGCGAGGCGAGATCGGTGTTCCGGCCCGCGCGCACCGAGAGCTCCGCGCTCAGCATCCCGACCGAGAGGGTCACGTCCTCGAGATCCTGCCAGCGGATGGTCGCGACCTCGAACCCACCGAAGAGCTTGCGCCTGAGCACGACCAGGCGGCCGCTCGTGGCGGCGAGGAGTAAGCGCCGATGCGTGAGCGCGTAAGCGCGCCGCTGGATCGCCCACGCCTCGAGGGTTTCCCCGCCGATCAGTACCGCATCGAGGTCGGAGAGCGGACGACTGTCGGCCGGGCCGGCCGCGGCGGCGCGCTCGATCATAGTGACTTCCTTCCCCGCTTCGGACCTTACTTCTTGGTGGCGACCTCGGCGCGAAACTCGCGCAGTTTATCCTTGATGGCGCGCGCGTTCGCGGGCCCCATGCGGATGAGCAGCTTCTGTCCCGCCGAGCGCCGCTCGAGCGCAGCGTCCGCGTATTCATACATCACACGCGGTTGCGTGAGCGCGATCGGCGCCTGTACCTCCGGCGTCTCGAGGAGGTTGTCGATCGTTTCGACGAGGCGGTCGTTGAAGTACTTGCCCGGGTAGCCGAGATTCTCGTACGCCTGTTGGAAGAGCGGATACAGGCGTTGGTAGACGACCGCGAGGGCCTTGACGTTCGTCGTCTGCACCGCGTGCACGATCGGCGTGTAGCGCTCGAAATTGGCCTCGCTGAGGTAGATGAGATCGCCCTGCGTCGTGACGACGGTTTGTGGGGGCGTCGGCTTCACCGGCCGGCGATCGACCGCAACCTTCTTGCGCGGCAGATTATCGACGGTCACGACGATGTTGCGAACGATATTCGTCGGCACGAGGAACTGCTCGACGGTCGAGCGACCGTAGACCCCGATGAGCGAATCGCGCACCACCTGGTCGCTGTCGTTGAGAGCGGGGAGCGCCGAGCCACCGCCCGCCGCAGGCGTGGCGACCGGGTTCGTGACCGGCGCGGGTTCCTCGGTCACGGGCGGTGGGGGCGGCGGCGCCACGGCGACCGGGGGCGGCTTCGGCCGGTTCGACCACCAGTACCAGCCACCCACCAACGCGATGATGACCACGAGGATACCCAAGAGCGGCAGGATCTTGGTCCGCAGTGCGTCTTTAGTGTCGTCTTCCCACATCCGAGGACTCCCTCATGTAAGGCGCGCCGCCGCACTTTACTCCGGTTGGAGTCGGCGCATACAGCGCAGTGGCGTGCGATGAGCTGTACGGAAGCTTGAATCCTACCGCAACACTCTCCTCGCCGGGCGCGCGGTGTGTTCCAATTCCGCCATGCCCCACTCCTTCCATCCGGCGGTCGCCAACTGGTTCGCCCGCACGTTCGCCGCTCCAACGAGCGCGCAAGAGGAGGCCTGGCCGGCGATTGCGGCCGGCCGGCACGTGTTGATCGCCGCCCCGACCGGATCGGGCAAGACGCTCGCGGCGTTTCTCGCCGTGATCGATGAGCTCGTGCGCAGCGGGGTCGCAGCCGGGGGGCTCGCGGATGCCACCTCCGTCGTGTACGTCTCCCCGCTCAAGGCGCTTTCCAACGACATTCACCGCAATCTCGAAGCGCCGCTCGCCGGTATCCGCGAGGAGCTGCGCGCGCTCGCACTCCCCGAGATCGACATCCGCACGTTCGTGCGCACGGGCGACACCCCCCAGCACGAGCGGGCGGCGATGCGCAAGCGTCCCCCGCACATCGTCGTGACCACTCCCGAATCGCTCTACATCCTCATGGGCTCGCAGTCGGGTCGCGCGATGCTCGCGAGCACCCGCACGGTGATCGTCGATGAAATCCACGCGATGGTGGGCAGCAAGCGCGGCGTGCATCTTGCCGTGACGCTCGAGCGGCTCGAAGCGCTCGCCGGGCGCAAACTCGTGCGCGTCGGGCTCTCGGCGACCCAGAAGCCGATCGCCGAGGTCGCGCGCTTCCTCGTCGGCACGCGCAGCCTGCGCCCGGACGGGAGCGCCGCTTGCACCATTATCGACACCGGACACGTGCGCGAGCGCGATCTCGAGCTCGAGATCCCGCCCGCGCCGCTCGAGGCGGTGATGTCGGGCGAGGTGTGGACACAGCTCTACGACCGTCTCGCCCAGCTCATCAGCGAGCACCGCACGACGCTCGTCTTCGTCAACACGCGCCGTCAGGCCGAGCGACTCGCGCGGCATCTCTCCGAGCGGCTCGGCACCGAGCATGTCACCGCGCACCACGGCAGCATGGCCAAGGAGTCGCGGCTCGATGCCGAAGCGCGCTTAAAGCGCGGCGAGCTGCGCGCCCTCGTGGCCACCGCATCGCTCGAGCTCGGCATCGACATCGGCGACGTTGACCTCGTCTGTCAGCTCGCCTCGCCGCGCTCGATCGCCGCCTTCCTGCAGCGCGTCGGACGCTCCGGACACTCCTTGGGCGCGATCCCGAAGGGCAGACTCTTCCCCCTCTCGCGCGATGATCTCGTCGAGTGCGCGGCGCTCCTCGCCGCGGTGCGCCGCGGCGAGCTCGATCAGCTCACGATCCGCGCCAAGCCCCTCGATGTGCTCGCGCAGCAGATCGTTGCCGAAGCCGCCGCGAGCGAGTGGGACGAGGAGACGCTCTACGGCCTCGTGCGCGGCGCCTGGCCCTATCGTGAGCTCGAGCGCACCGAGTTCGCAGACGTGCTGCGCATGCTCGCCGATGGCTACACGACGCGGCGCGGCCGTCATGGCGCTCTCATCCATCACGATGCGGTCAACCACCGGGTGAAGGGGCGGCGCGCCGCGCGCCTTACGGCCATCACCTCGGGCGGCACGATTCCCGACACCGCCGACTACCAGGTGATCCTCGAGCCGCAAGCGCAATTCATTGGCACGGTGAACGAGGACTTTGCGATCGAGAGCATGCAGGGCGATGTGTTCCAGCTCGGCAACGTCTCCTACCGCATCCTGCGTGTGGAGCAGGGACGGATGCGGGTCGAGGACGCGCGCGGTGAGCCGCCGACCATCCCGTTCTGGCTCGGCGAGGCGCCCGGCAGGAGCGATGAGCTCTCCGCGAGTGTCGCGCGGCTACGCGCGGAACTCGAACGCCACCTCGAGGAGGGAGAACGGAGCGCGCTCGGGTGGCTCGAAGCCGAGGCGGGTCTCAGCGCCCCCGCCGCCGAGCAGCTCGTCGCTTATCTCGCCGCGGCGCGCGCGGCGCTCGGGGGACTGCCGACCCAGGAGCGGATCATCTTCGAGCGCTTCTTCGATGAGGCGGGCGGGATGCAGCTCGTCATCCACTCGCCCTTTGGCAGTCGCGTGAACCGCGCCTGGGGGCTCGCGCTGCGCAAGCGCTTCTGCCGCGCCTTCAACTTCGAGCTGCAGGCGGCCGCGACCGAGGATGCGATCGTGCTCTCGCTCACGACCGCGCACAGCTTCGAGCTTGCGGACGTCGCACGCTTTCTGCATTCAAACTCCGTGCGGCCGCTCCTCGTGCAGGCGCTCTGCGCGGCGCCGATGTTCGCGGTGCGCTGGCGCTGGAGCGCGAGCGTGGCGCTCGCGCTGCCGCGGTTCCGCGCTGGCAAAAAAGTGCCCGCGCCGCTCGCGCGCATGGCGGCGGAGGATCTGCTCGCCGCCGTCTTCCCGGACCAGGTGGCGTGCGCCGAGAACGTGCCCGGCGAGCTCGAAATCCCCGACCATCCGCTCGTACGGCAGGCGATCGCCGACTGCCTCGAGGAAGCGATGGACATCGAGGGCTTCGAGCGGCTCCTGCGCCGGCTCGAGAGCGGCAGCATCGAAGTCATCGCGCGCGATCTCACCGAACCCTCGCCGCTTGCGGCCGAGGTGCTGTCCGCGCGGCCCTACGCATTCCTCGACGATGCGCCACTCGAGGAGCGGCGCACCCAGGCGGTCATCAGCCGCCGCTGGCTCGATCCGCAAAGCGCCGCCGACATCGGCAAGCTCGATGCGGAGGCGATTGCGCGGGTGCGCGAGGAAGCCTGGCCCGACGCCGACAGCGCCGATGAGCTGCACGGCGCGATGCTCTGGCTCACCTTCCTCACCGAGGAGGAGGCCGCAGGCCGCGCGAAGTGGGCGGAGTTTCTCGCAGCTCTCGCCACCGAACGCCGCGTCACGCTTCTGAGCGCCGGCGATAGACGACTTTGGGTAAGTGCCGAGCGCCTGCCACTCCTCATGGCACTGCATCCGGGCGCCCGTATCGACCCCGAAGTCGTCACGCCCGCCGCGCGCGGCAGCGAAGAACTTCCTGCCCTCGATGCCGAGCGTGCGCTCATTGAAGTCGTACGCGGCCGGCTCGAGGGCTTGGGTCCGACGACGGCCCGCTCGATGGCCGAGTCGCTCGGGTTGTCGGTGGGGGCGATCGATACGGCCCTCATCGCGCTTCAGACCGAGGGCTTCGCGATGCGCGGCGCCTTCAGCGCCGCGGCGCCGCCCGAGGGCGAGTGGTGCGAACGGCGGCTGCTGGCGCGCATTCATCGTTACACGGTGAAACGCCTGCGCGCCGAAATCGAACCCATCGAGGCGCGCGATTTCCTGCGCTTCCTCTTCGAGTGGCAGCGCGTGACGCCGGCGCTGCGCATGGAAGGACCGGACGCGGTAGGGGCGATCCTCTCGCAGCTCGAGGGGTTCGAGTCTCCCGCCGGCGCCTGGGAGACCGAGCTCCTTCCCAACCGCATCAGCGGGTACGAGCCGGCCTGGCTCGATGAGCAGTGCCTCGCCGGCCGCTTCGTGTGGACCCGCCTCGCACCGAGGCGCAGCGACCCTGAGCGCGGGGCGGCTCCGGTGCGCGCGACCCCGATCGTGCTCCTCGCCCGCCGCAACCTGCGGCTCTGGTCGCAGCTCACAAGCGGCGCCGAAGCCGCGCAGCTCTCATCCAACGCGCAGCGGGTCGCCGACTATCTCGCCGCCCAGGGGGCGTCCTTCTTCGATGAGGTGGCAACTGGCGCGGGACTCCTGCCCTCGCAGGCCGAAGAGGCGCTCGCGGAGCTCGTGGCGCTCGGGCGCGTCAACTCCGATAGCTTTGCGGGTCTGCGCGCGCTCCTCGTACCCGCCGACCGCCGCAAGAGCGCGCTCGGTGGCCGGCGTCGGCGGCGCATCGCGCTCTTCGGGATGGAGGCCGCGGGACGCTGGGCGCGCATTGCCCGAGCGCCGCAAACCTCCGCAAGCGATGCCGCGGTCACTCCCGAGACGATCGAGCACGTCGTGCGCACGCTGCTGCGGCGCTGGGGGGTCGTGTTCTGGCGGCTGCTCGCGCGCGAGGCGGACTGGCTCCCCCCGTGGCGCGAGCTCCTCATGTGCTGCCGGCGCCTCGAGGCGCGCGGCGAGATCCGCGGCGGACGCTTCATCGCCGGTTTCAGCGGCGAGCAATACGCGGCTCCCGAAGCGGTTACGCTGCTGCGCGATGCGCGCAAGAAGCCACGCACCGGGCACTACGTCTCGCTCTCGGGCGCCGATCCCTTGAACTTGGTCGGCATCCTCACCCCGGGTGCGCGGCTGCCGGCGCTGAGCGGCAATCGCGTGCTTTATCGCGATGGCGTGCCGCTCGCGCTCCTCGCGGGCGGGGAGGTCACGTTCCTCGAGGAGTTGGCACCGAAGGAGCAGTGGGAGGCACGCGGCATTCTCGTGCGCCGTCACGTGCCGCCCGCACTCGCCGATCTCTCCTGAGGGCGCGCGGCGCGCGCGCGCCGCTCAGCTCTTCTTGTGCGCGTCCTGATATTTCTTGACGGCGGCGAGGGTGTTCTCGACGTGCTTGTCGGGGCTCATCGCCGTGTAGGAATAGATGATCTCGCCCGTCGGCGCGATGACGTAGGAGGTGCGATTCGCGTACGCCGGATGTGAGATGAGCACCGCGTCGTAGGCCTTCATGATCTTGCCGTCGGTGTCGGCGGCCACCGCAAACTTGTCGCGGCATTCCTTCACGGAGAACTCATTGAGCGTCTCGATCGTGTCGTGCGAAACGCCGACGACCATCGCCCCGAGCGCCTGAAACTGCGGGGTGGCCTCGGCGAACTCGTGCGCTTCCGCGGTGCATCCCGAGGTGAACGCCTTCGGGTAGAAATAGAGCACGACCGGCCCCTTCTTGAGCGCATCGGCGAGTGAGAACGTGAACTCCTTGCCGGCGAGCGAGGCTTCGGTGGTGAAATCCGGTGCCTTCGTGCCGTCCTTGAGCGCGGCGTAGGCCGGAATGGCCACCGCGATCACCGTCAGGGCCACGAAAGTTGCGCGCATGGTGAGCTCCCCTTTTTCGAAATGTAACAGTGAGTCTCGGCTCGACCTCATCATGTTACAAACACGCTGCCGCGCGCCAGTGGGACGGTTCGTTCAGCGTTCCTGCGCATAGCCTACCAACTCCACGTAACCACGCCCCCCGACCGCGACTCCCTTGCGCGTGCCGCGCGCATCTACGGCTCCTTCCCAGTAGGGGGGCGTCGTGAGCAGTTCCTGGTCCGCGAGCACCGGGCGCACGAGGAGCTCGAGGTCGAGGGCGGGCACCCTCACCCTCCAGAGCGAGGGGTAGCGCGTGCCCTTCGCGTTCGTCCAGTGATCGAGCACCTCGATCGAGACGGCCTCGTTCGCGAGCGCTTGCGCTTCAGCGCCGCTCCCGATCCAGGTTCCCGCGCTATGCGGGTCACGTCCGCCCGAGCGCTCGCGCAGCGCATAAAACATGAGCGCACTGCCATCCTCGAGGTCGAGGCCGAACCAATCCCAGCCTGACTCATTCGCCCCGAGTCCGCCGCTCCCCCACTCGTGATCGAACCAGGCGACTCCACGGACGGGGATCGGCTCGCCCGAACGCTCGAGCCTGCCATGGACCTCAAGTCGCGGGAGCGAGTAGTAGTAGCTCGCATCCTCTGGCGCGCTCGCCTTACGGCTCAGGCCGCGCTCGCCATTCAGTACCGGCGCCGTCTGCGGAAGCAGCGTGAGCTCGATCGCGTAGTCGGAGTGCGCGGCGCGCAAGCGCCAGGGCGCGGCACTGCCCCGAGAGGTGTCCGAACCTGGGTTGCCCGCAGCGAGCGACCAGTTGTCATCGATCCAGACAAAAAGCGGCGGCGCCTTTGCACCCGCAAGATCGAGCGCTGCGCGCGAGAGCTTCTGCGCGAACTCGAAGCGTCCGTGCGCGACGTCGGTGATGGCGAAGTGCCCCATGTAGATCTCGCGCGCGCGCCAGGCGGAGCCTTGCGGAGCCGGCGCGCGCGGCGGCGGCGCGAGCGCGAAGCGAAAGAACGTGAGCTCGAACCCGAACCGCTCGCCCGCAGGCCCCTCGAGATTACCGGTGACGTACCACCACTCGTGGCGAAAATCGGGGTGCGGCCCGTGATCGAGCGGAAACGAGAAGGCGTGCGGAGTCAGCGCCGCGGTGAAGCCCTGGGCCTGACCGGCACTCAACTCCGGAGGTGGCGCCGCGGGTGACGGCGGCGCCGCGAGCGCGAGGGCGAGGAGCGCGATGAGCAGGGTGGCCAAAGCGCGCATCACTCCTCCCGCAGCGCGTGCGCTATTTCTGCGCGTGCGCCGCGCCAGGCGGGGTACGCCGCGGCCGCGATCGTTGCGGCGAGCGCGAGGAGGAGCGCGTTCGTGAACTGCGCGCTCGAGAGATGGAGATCGATCCGCCAGCCGAACGCGCGGCGGTTGATGACGTCGGTGAGCACGAGCGCGGTGAGCACCCCGGCTGGGATCGCCGCAAGCAGCGCCGCGCAGCCCATGAACACCGTCTGCGCCAGCACGAGCACTGAGGTGCCGCCCGGGGTGAGTCCGAGCGCGCGCAGAATCGCTATCTCGCGCTCGCGCTCGAGTTCCCAGGCGATGAGCGCGGAGAGGAGCCCGAGCGCTGCGACGCCGGCTGCGAGCCAATTGAGCACCCGTGCGATCACGAAGGTGCGATCGAAGATGCGCAGGGAGAGCTCGCGCAGGTCGGCGTTCGAGCGGATGAGAAGCGCCTGGCGGCCTGCCACGGCGGCGCGCACTTCCGGAATCGCACGCGCTGCGCCCACACCCGGAGTCAGGTAGAGCCCGAGCCCGCTTATGCCCTGATCGTGCCAGAGGCGCTGGTAGTCGGGGAGATTCATGAGTATCTCACCGTGGTCGTTGCCGTACTCGCGATAGACGGCAGCGATGCGGAACTCGTGCGGCCCCGAAGCGGTGACCAAGGTGAGGGTGTCGGCGGGTGCGAGCTCGAGCCGCCAGGCGAGGGGCTCGGAGATGAAAATCGCCCCGCGGGCAAACTCCTTCCAGGCCGCCGTCGCCTCCCCTGCGGTAAAGCTGAAGGCGGCATGGGTCACGAGCTTTATGGCGTTGAGATCGAGCGGACCCCTCGCGGAAGGCACGCTCACCCAGCGCGACTCGCTGTGATCGCGCACCGCGGGTACGGCGAGAATTGCACGGATGACCTCGGGATCGAGCTGCCGCTCGGGACTTTGCGCAGGTCCCGGCGCGCTCACGTAGACATCCGCGCGCATCGTCTGCGTGAGCCACTCGCGCAGCGATTCGCGAAAGCTCTGCACCATGATCGCGACCCCGATCATGGCGGTGAGCGCCATGCCGAGCGCGGCGATGGCGACGCCGGTGCGGCTGAGCGAGGCGGCGATCGCGCCGAGCGCCACTCTCAACACGGGACTGCGCCGCCCGAGGAGCCGTGCGCTGCCGAGTGCGAGGAGTCGCAACGCCGTCGGGGTCAGTGCCGCAACGCCGACGAGGAGCAGGAAGAGCGCCACGAAGCCGGCGAAGAGGCTGCGGCTTGAATTCATGACGATGAGCGCGGCGAGCACCCCGAGCACGGCGCCCAAGAGGGCGAGCGCGCGGGCGATGGCCGTGGCCCGGCTCTCGAGCGCCGAGCGCGAAAGCGCGAGCTGTGGCGCACTCGCCGCAACCTCGAGCGCAGGCAGGAGTGCCGCGACGAACGCCGTGCCGATGCCGGCCGCGAGTCCCTTGACGATGGTCGCGGGTGGCACGCTCACCGCGCGCACCGCGACCACGAAGTAGAGGTCATTGATGGTCTGCGAGACCAGCTGCACGAGTCCACGACCGATCAGGAGCCCAAGCACCACCCCGAGCACGGCGCCAAGGACTCCGAGCACCAGCGCTTCGGCGAGCACGGTGCTGAGCACCTGGCGCCGCGTGGCGCCGAGTGCGCGCAGCACGGCGATGATGGGACGCCGCTGCACGACTGCGAAGCTGATCGCGCCGTAGATCAGGAACGTGCCGACCAGGAGCGCCAGAAGGCTCATCGCGCGCAGATTCGTCGTGAAGGCATCGGTGAGCGCAAAGGTCTCGCGCGCCGAGCCCTGTGTCGTGCGCAACTCGAGCTCGGGCGGCAAGAGCGAGCGCAGCCGCATGCGCAGCGCGGTTCCCGCCGCAGCGCGCGGCAAGCGCACATCGATCCTCGAGAGCTTGCCCGCAGCGCCGAGCCACTCCTGCGCCTGCGCAATGTCGCTGAAGAGCACACCATCAAGTCCTGCGTTCGCGTCCTTTAGCTCCCCGATCAGGGTCGCCATCTCTCGCCGGCCGCCGACCGTGAGGAAAAAGCCCCTGCCGGTGAGAAGTCCGAGCTCGGTGCGGGTGGTCGCGCTCATGAGCACCGCCCCTGGCACGGTGAGCCAGCGGCGCAGGTCCTCAACGCCTGCGAACGAGCGGATCGCGGGCACCGCCTGCCTGCCACCCTCGCCCGCAAGTTCCGCGCTCGCGAAGGGGTCGACACCGAGGAGCTCGAGTGTCCGCTCGCCGACCGTTGCGTAGCCATCGAGCACGGGCGCGAAGTACACCCCAGTCGATGCGGGCGGCACGAACTCGTTTCGCAGCCGCAGGTAGAGTGCCTCGTCGATCCCCGTGGGACCGCCGACGATCTGATCGGTCGCCGCTCCATTCACCGCTTCCACCGAGAGCTCGAGTGCCCGCCGGGCGCTGGACGTGGCCACATCGACCGCGACGATGGTGCCGACACCGAGGGCGAGGCCGAGGAGCGCGAGGAGGAGCTGCGCCGGGTGGCGCCAAAGATGCCGCAGGCTCGCGGCGCTCAGCAGCGGCGTCATTTCGAGTCGACCCCCGGCCCCTCGGGCTCGTGGATCGTCCCCTCGCGCAGCTCGAGTACCCGATCCGCGGCGCGCGAGAGCGCCCCATCGTGCGTCACGAGGAGCAGCGTCGCCCCGCGCGCGCGCGTGAGCGAGATGAGGACCGGCAGCACCTCGGCGGCGGTCGCCGCATCGAGGTTCCCGGTCGGCTCATCGGCGAGCAGCAGCGCCGGCTCGTGCACCAGCGCGCGGGCGATGGCGACCCGCTGCTGCTCGCCGCCCGAGAGTTGATCCACCGGGCTGCGCGCGAGTTCGCGTAAACCGACGAGCCCGAGCACGGCGAGGCTGCGCCCGTGCGCCTCGGCACCGCGCACGCCGTTCAGCTCGAGCGGCAGGCGCACGTTCTCCTCGACATCGAGGGTCGGAAGCAGGTTGAAGAACTGGTAGACGAAGCCGATGCGCTCGCGGCGCAGCAGTGTGCGCGCCGGCTCGCCGAGCGAGCTGACCTCGCGGCCATCGATCTCGATCGTGCCGCTGTCGGGGCGGTCAAGGCCGCTGATGAGATTGAGGAGCGTGGATTTCCCCGAGCCGCTTCTGCCGGTGATTGCGAGCAGCTCGCCCGTCGGCACCGACAAGTCGGCGCGATCGAGCACCTGCTGCACCCGGCCGCCCTGGCGGAAGCTGCGGGAAAGTTGCCGAATCGTGAGCATGCCCTCGTCCTTCCGACCGCTACGCGCCGCCATTGTAGAAAGCGCGCGCCTTTGGCACTGTAACGCGATGTCTGACTCCGCATGGCGGCTTCTCGCCACGCTTTCCGACCTCCCCTCCGCGCAGTCCCTCGCCGAAGTGCTCGCCGCGCAGGGAATCAACGTGCGGGTGAGTTCGGACGCGGGCGTCCTCGGGCAGGCCGCGCCCGCGCGCATCTACGTGAGCGCCGCGCAGCTCGAGCGCGCGCGCTGGCTCACATCCGCGGGCGATCTCACCGACGCCGAGCTCGAAGAGCTCGCGGCCGAGAGTCCGCCCGAGGATGAGGGCGAGCCTCGGTGATCACGGTTCATCACCTCGACAACTCGCGCTCGCAGCGTGTGCTCTGGCTGCTCGAGGAGCTCGGGTGCGGCTACGAGGTGAAGAAGTATCAGCGCGATCCGAAGACGCTGCTCGCCCCTCCCGAGTTGAAGGCGGTGCATCCGCTCGGCAAGGCGCCGGTCATCACCGATGGTGCCCACACGATCGCTGAATCGGGCGCCATCATCGAATATCTCGTCGACACTTATGGTCAGGGTCGGCTGCGACCCGCCGCGGGTAGCGAGGCGCGGCTGCGTTACAACTACTGGCTGCATTACGCCGAAGGCTCGGCAATGCCCCCACTGCTCCTCAAACTCATCTTTCAGCGCATGCCAAGAGGTCCCATGCCCGCGATCGTGCGCCCGCTCGTCAGGCGCGTCGCCCGCGGTGCCGAGCAGGGCTACATCGACCCGCAGCTGCGCGTGCACATCGCGTACTGGGAGAGTGAGCTTGGCAGATACCGCTGGTTCGCCGGGGATGAGTTCACGGCGGCGGACGTCGCGATGAGTTTTCCGCTCGAGGTCGCCGCTGCGCGCGCCGGTGTCGGGATGCCCGAGAAGGTGAACGCGTTCATCGCCCGCGTGCGCGAGCGCCCCGCATACAACCGCGCGCTCAAGGCGGGGGGACCCTTCACGGTCCTCGGCTGAGTCCCTGAGACCTTGGATCCGCGTCACAGACCGAGAGCGATCGGGGCAAAAAGTACAGCGGAAAGACCCGCGATCAGCGAAACTTGCGCCCCGCTGCGGTCTCAAAAGCCGTGCCGTGCACGGCCCGCATGCCTCTTCTGCAAAGGGTAGCCCATGACATTGCCAGCGCCGCGCCGCGGCCGGACATTCCTCGTTGTTGGTGCCGCAGCGCTCGCGTTCCTCGCGACGATGCTCGCCGCAGCGCAACAGCCGCAGGCCCAAGCCCCGCCCGCCCCCGCCGCAAAACCGGCGGAAGCGAAGCCAGCGGCGCCCGCAGCGGCGGCGACGCCCGATAAGAACGCGGCCAGCTACAGCCTCGGGGTGACCTTTGGCAATCAGCTACGCGGCGCCGGCCTCACACCGAGCGACGTGAACGCCCAGCGGCTCACACAGGGCATCGAGGATGCGCTCTCAGGGAAGGCCAAGATGACTCCCGCCGATCAGGAGACCATCCAGAAATTCATCAACGGCGCGCGCGAGCGCACCGGGGACGCGAACCACAAGGCCGCGGCCGCGTTCCTGGCCGACAATGGTAAGAAGCCGGGCGTGATGACGACGGGCAGCGGGCTGCAATACAAGATACTCGCGCCCGGGAGCGGCGATCAGCCCAAAGCCACCGATGAGGTCACGGTGAACTACCGGGGCACGCTGCTCGATGGTTCCCAGTTCGATACCAACAAGCCCGGACCGCCGGCAACCTTTCAGGTGAACCGCGTCATACCCGGCTTCACCGAAGCGCTGCAGCTGATGAAGCCGGGTGCCAAGTTCGAGGTCTGGATCCCGCCGCAGCTCGCCTACGACATGAGGAATCCGCCGACCATCCCGCCGGGGTCGCTCCTGCACTTCGACGTGGAACTCGTGAGCGTCAAGGCCGCGCCCGCCGCACCGCCGCCAGCCGCTGCACCGCCGCCGAAGAAACAGTGAGGCGGGGCGGCGCCGGCCCCGCTTCAGGCGTCGGCGTTCGCGCCCGGGGCGAAGCGCATCTGCTTCGCGACTCCCATGCGGGTGAGCTCACGCAGCAGCTGCTCGGCGAGCTCCGCGCACGCGGCGCGCTCGAACAGGGGCGCGAGCGACCAGTCGTACGCCCAGGGGTGCGTGCCGCGCAGCTCTTCGGGCTCGTCCTGATAGCGCGGAATGACGTGCGCATGCAGCGCGGGTTCCGCGTTGCCGAAGATCGCGTAGTTGATGCGCGCGGCGCCCGTCACCTTAAGAAGCGCATCTCCGAGGCGTGACATGTCGGAGAGGAAGGCGATGCGCTCCTGGGCGCTGAGCGCGTTCAGGTTCGGCACCACCGGATCGGGAAGGAGCAGCGCGTAGCCACGCACGAACTGCCGCTCACCAAACACCGCCCAGCCTGAGTAGAGCCGCGCGATGACGCGGGCATCGCGTCCCTCGCGGGCGGCACTCACCTGGGTGTGGATGGCGGTGATGACCTCTGCGGGTGCTTCGTTCTTCATCAGGCGGCCGGCGTGCGGAACATGAAATATACCGCACCGAGGATGCAAAGGGCCGCCCAGAGATAGTCGAGCTTGAGCGGCTTTTGCATGTAAAACACGGCGAACGGCACGAACACCGCGAGCGTGATGACCTCCTGGAGGATCTTCAGCTGCGGGAGCGAGAGCTGAGTGTAGCCGATGCGGTTGCCCGGCACCTGCAACAGGTACTCGAAGAAGGCGATGCCCCAGCTCGCAATCGCCGCGAGGTACCAGGGCCGGGTGGCGAGATTCTTCAGGTGCGCGTACCAGGCGAAGGTCATGAAGACATTGGAGGCGCTGAGCAGCAACGTCGCGTAGAAGGTGGGACGCATCGACTCGCTCCTCTCAGCATTCGACCTTGAGCTCGCGCAGCGCAAGCCGCGTGCTCTCGTAGCCCTGGTGCACGATACCCGCCCAACCGCGCGCGCGGGCCGCTTCGATGTTCTCGCTCCGATCGTCGACGAACACGGTACCGGCGGGTTCGAGCGCGAAGCGCCGCTCGGCCTCGGCGTAGATGCCGATCTCGGGCTTCATGATGCCGGCAAGATAAGAGGGCAGCGCTCCGTGGCCGATCGTGTGCAGGCGGTACTCGCGCGAGAGATGTACCCAGTGCAGATCGCCGATGTTGGAAAGCAGGTACACCCGGTAGCGCTCGGCGAGGCGATGCGCGAGCGCGACCATCTCGGAATCGAGCTCGAACATGTTGACCCAGCGCTCTTGCAGCGCGCCGAGATCCATCGGCGTGTGCGCAAGCCCCGCAAGGCGCTCAAGCCAACCGCGGCCGTGGAGCGCGCCGGTCTCGTGGTCCTTGAGCGCGGCGCGCGTGAGCACCGAGCGCAGCTCGGCGTCCACGACCCCGTGGGCAGCGAGAAAATCAAGGAGCGGCCGGTAATTGAGCCGCACGAAAACCCAGCCGATATCGAAAACGATATTGCGGATCGCGCGCCGCGGCCGCCGCGAGGCCCTCAGGGCAGGAGTGGTGTGACGCTGCCGTTGTCGCCGGGGCACGTGTTGACCGCCACCACGGTGGCCTTGGGAAAGAAGTTGAACTCGGAGGCGCTCGCCCAGGTGTAGGCCCCCATGGAGCGCCCGATGATCAGATCGCCGACGCGCAGCTCGGGCAGCATGAGGTTCTCGGCGATTACGTCGATGCTGTCGCAGGTGGGCCCGGCGAGCACCGCCGCCAGGAGCTCGGTGCCGCTGCGCAGCGGCTCGACCGGGTAGCGCGCGTGATCGAAGAGCTGACCGCTGTAGGAGCCGTAGAGACCGTCATCGAGGTAATACCACCAGTGTCCCTCGCGCCGCGCGCGTCCCATGACCGAGGCGACGCCGATCGCGGCGGGTCCGACGATGTAGCGGCCGGGCTCGGCGATGACGCGCACGCGCCGCGGCAGCTGTGCGATCGCACGGCGCAGCGGCGCGCAGAAGCGGCTGATGTCCTGCACGGGCTGCGCGTAGGCGATGGGGAAGCCCCCGCCGATGTCGAGCGTATCGAAGCTGCCCAGGCGTTCGCGGCGCGCCGCGGCCATGAGCGCGGCGCACGCTTGGAGCGCTTCCACGTGCTTGGCAGCGTCCGCCGTCTGCGAGCCGACGTGGAAGGAAAGACCGCGCACGGGGATGCCGAGATCCGCAGCGAGGCGCGCGAGCGAGAGCAGATCTTCGGGATCGCAGCCGAACTTGCGCGACAGGTCGCACACCGCGCCCGGGGCGCGGAACGAGACCCGCAGCAGGAGCTCCACCGAATCGGTGAGGTGCGCGAACTTCTGCACCTCATCGGGATTGTCGGCGACGAAGGTGCGCACGCCGAACTTGAGCGCGTTGGCGATATCCGCCGGGCGCTTGATCGGGTGCGTGTGGATGCAGCGCTCGGGCGAGACCCCGAGCCGCTCGGCGAGCTGCACCTCACCGCTCGTTGCGAGATCGAGAAAGCCCCCCTCGGCGATCACGGTCTCGACCACCGCGGGGTGCGGCATGGGCTTGAGCGCGTAGTGCAGCGCGACCCCAGGCAGCGCCTTGCGCAGTTTCCTCACCTGTGCGCGCACCCGCTCGCAGTCGAGGATCACGAGCGGTGAGCCGAACTCCTTGACGAGGCGGCGGACCTCCGCTGGCTCGAACGGATCGATGAATCGGCTCCCTCTCACCGTGCGCCGTCAGGGCAGCACGGCGCGGGTGCCAGTGCCGGTGCCATCGTCGCTCTCGGCGACGCTGGTCGCGGCGCGCAGCAGCCGATCGCGCGCCGCATCCCAGGCCTCCTCGTCGGGTACGGCCTGCACGAGGATCCTCTGGCAGCCCGCTTTGTCGAGCGTGCGCAGGTTCGTATAGAGATCGCGGCCGTAGCTCTCGGGCCGCCGGCCGGCGTTGATCCAGGTGACGTACTTGTGGGCGCGCAGCGGCAGGCGCTGCGCGAGTACCGCGACGCGCCGGCCGCCGGCGGAAGCCGCATCCGCCTGTGCATCGATCTCGCCCGCGGGGATCACCACCATCGGGGTTGTGGGCGCGTAGTGCGTCGGTGGGCTTCCGGGCACGCGGGGCGATGCGCTCTGCGCACCGACGAAAAGCTCGCCGACTACCTCACGGATCTGTCCGGCGGTCACAACGCCCGGACGCAGGAGCCGCACGCCCTCGTCCTCGAAGGCGAGGATCGTCGATTCGAGTCCGATCTGGCATTCCCCGCCATCGAGCACCACGCGCACGCTCTCGCCGAGCTCCTCGCGCACGTGCTCGGCGCGCGTCGGCGAGAGCCGTCCGTAGCGGTTGGCGGAGGGGGCGGCGATGCCGCCGCCGAAGGCGGTCAGGAGCTGCTGCGCCATCGGGTGCGCGGGAATGCGGATCGCGATCGTGTCCTGACCTCCGGTAATGACATCGTGCACGTTGGCAGCGCGCGGCATCACCATGGTGAGCGCGCCCGGCCAGAAGGCTTCCGCGAGGCGCATCGCGGCCTCCGGAACTTCACGCACCCAGCGGTGCAGGAAGCGCGGACTATCGAGGTGCACGATCACCGGGTGGTCCGGCGGACGGCCTTTGGCCTCGAAAATTTTGCGCACGGCCGCGGGATTTTGCGCGTTCGCCCCGAGGCCGTAGACCGTCTCAGTCGGAAACGCGACGAGCTCGCCATCGCGCAGTGCCTGCACGGCGGTCTCGATCTCACCCTGGGTGGCTCTGACGACGCGGACCATAGGAAGAATTCATTCTACCAAGCCGGGGGTACCGCCTCGCGCGCTTGTCGCACGATGCCGACGGACCCTCGGCAGAGGGGGGAAGTGCGGGGGCTTTTCCATAAGCCGTGCGGCTGAGCGCCGCGCGGTTCCTACTCGAGCGCGCGGCGCGCCCAGCCACCCTCCTTCGTGTAGTTGAGCTCGTACGCCGGCCAGTAATGCTTGTCGAGCTTGAGTGTGATCACTTCAGGGGCGTTGTTCCAGGTGATGGTCTTCAACCGTACCGAGGCGCGATCGCGCCGTCCGGTCACGAGCTTAAGAAAGCTGTCGAGGTCCGCCGTCGGCTCGCCATCGACTTCGACGATCCGCCGTCCGGGATAGAGCCCGTAGCGTGTGGCGGGCGATCCATAGGCGAAATAGGCGACGTACACGCCATAGGGCGGAATCCCGCGCTGCACACTCATCGCGCGATGTGGCGCCTGCAGCGTCGCGCCCGCCCACAGGACGAGCCGGTCGATATCGGAACCGGAAAGCTCCGCGGTCGGCACATCGAGCGTGAGTTCACTTTGTCCGCGCCACACCGTGAGGTGCACCTGGTCGCGGTCGGCTGCGGCTTTTTCAACCTCGCGAAAGCGCGTGACCACGTTCCCGTCAATCGCCAGCAAGAGATCGCCCTGCTGCAGGCGCCGCGCTGCGGCGGAGCCTCCGACCATGCGCACTACCATCAGCGCCTGGCGGCGGGTGGGCGTGTGCTGCGCGAGGCGCTGCGCCCACTCCTCCGAGAGACCGATCTCGCGGGCGCTCGCGAGCGGCACCACGCCGAACTCGACTTCGAGGGAGTGGAGCGAGCGCTGATTGCGCACCCGATCGAGCATGTCGGCGACGAGATCGATCGGCACGCCGCGGGTGTCCTGGGCGACCTCGCGGCCGTTCTCGTAGGCAAAGCTCGACCAGGTGCCGAGTACGTTGCCCGCGCGGTCGGCGAGCACGCCGTCATATTCCTGCGGCGGATTGACGAGCTGCACGGTCTCGATGTTGCTGTCGCGGAAGCGCATGGTGCGCGAGAGCGGCAGTTCGAGCGGATCGATGCTCGCAATCTCGGTGGTGCGGCCGTGCATCTGGCTGTCGGTACCGATGCCCACCACCCAGACGCTCTCCCCGGCGGTGAGCTCGCGTGGGGCGAGGCGGGCGGATTTCACCGGCGTGTTGCCGATCAGTTTTGGATCGTAGGCAACGACTGCGAAGTTATGGAGCGGGTGGATGTACACGACGCGCCCCGGCACCTGCGCGGTGCTCGCAAAGGTTACGGTGACATCGCCCACTGATACCGGGACGGTGTTGCGATCGACGACGACGAGCCCGCGCTCGGCATCGACGATCAGACCCGTGCCGTGGTAGTTGCGCTCGGTGATCCCCGAGACCGAGTACGGCATGTCGAAGGTCACCAGGGCGAGGCTCGGTGCGAGTGCCTCGAGGCGCGGATCCTTGTAGTTCGGAAACTGCGTGGCACTCACCGGCACGGGCTTGGGCGTGGGGCCGGCGGCGAGCGCCGCACAGTCCCAAAGTCCCTGCGAGTCGTTGCGGTCGCAGTGATTGGTCGGGAACCAGAGCCGGTCCATGCGGATCGGGCGCAGCTCGCTGCTGTTGGGATCATCGATCGTGATGTAACGGACTGTAGCGTGATCGCCGTTGCCAAGCTGGGCGATGCCGGCTTCGAGATCCGCGAGCGTGTCGGTCGGCTTGCCGTTGAGCATGCGGATCACCGAACCGCGCGCGATGCCGGCGGCGCCGAAGACGTAGCCCGGGTTCGCGACGTACACCCCGCGCACCGCGACGTTGAAATGCCGCGCCTGCTGATAGGAGAGCGTGTGCACCACCGCATCACCGAAGGTGGCATAGGCGCTTGGGGTGATCGCGTGCAGATCCCCCACCGGGAGCTTCGCGGACACCATCTTGCCGCCGCGCTCGAGTTCGATCTCGACCTGGGTACCGACGGCGCCATCGAGGAGATCCTCGAGCGGCTCGAACTGCGCGATCGTGCGGCCGTTGAGGCTCAGGAGTATGTCCCCGGGCTGCAGCACGTTCTCGCTCGGGGACCCCGGCAGCACCTCGGTGACGACTAGCATGCCGGTGTTGCGCGGGAAATCCCGGCGCACCACCGCCTCGGTCACCTGATCGAGGCCGAGCCGTTCGAGCTCGTCATAGGGCATGTAGTTGAAGACGGTGTAGAGCGTGCCGCGCGTCACCGGCTTGCCCTGCTGAATGAGGGTGAGCGCGCGGCGCACCCGCCCGAGGGGCAGGTAGAAGCTCGAGGCCGCCCCATTCGCCCCGCCCGCATTGAGTCCCACGACCCTGCCGCGGATGTCGATGACGGGCGATCCCGATGAGCCGCCCGAGGTGCCAGACGCCGCCTGCAGGTAGAAGGTGTTGAAGTCGTTGTACTTGGCGACGCCGTAATCGGGTGCGTCGCGGTCGAGCCGCGCGAGCGTGCCGGCGAGGATCGAGAGCTGCTCGCCGGCGTTGTTGCCGACCACGCGGATTTCGCGCCCGATCTGCGCACCCTCGGGATAAAGCGGCAACGCTTTCGGCTTGATGAAGCGCAGCCTCTGCGGGTCGTAGCGGTAGAAGCCGAAGTCGTGCACCGGGTCGCGGTAGATCGGATAGAGCTGCACTTCCTCACGGTTCAAGAACGTCGCCTCCGCAGTCACCGGGCCCGGGGTGACGACGTGGCGGTTGGTGAGGATGAGACCGCGATCGGCATCGACGACGAAGCCGGTCGCCTGGGCGGTCGAGTTCCATTCGGTGTCGAAGGCGCGCGTTGCATCGACATCGATGGAGACGACGCTCGCCGCGATGCGCTCGAGCGTCACCGCCCAGTCGGGATTGCCTTCGACGGCTGCGGCCTGCTGCGCCGGAGTTGGCGGTGGCGCCTCGGCCGGCGCGGTCGGGAGATTCTCAGCGGGAGGTGGCGTGGCACCCGCGGGTGCGGGCTGCGGCACCGGAGTCGAGGTCGGGGATGCGGCGTCGGCCGCGGCGTGCGGTGCGGCGCTGGCGACGGCCGCCGCTGCGCCGAGTAGCAGCGACAACCCAAGAAGACGGGTCAATGGCATCAGCCCTGGCTTCCTTCCTCAGCGGCCGAGCAGCACGAGGAGCCACACCGCCGTGAGCAGCACGAACGACATGAACACGGCCGCGGAGCCGATGTCCTTGGCGAGTCCGGCGAGCGCGTGCCGCTCGAAGCCGATGCGGTCTACCGTCGCTTCGATCGCGCTGTTCACGAGCTCGACGATCAGGATCAGGAGCATTGGCGCGATCAGGAGCGCCCGTTCGACGCCCGAGCGACCGAGCCAAAGTCCCAAAGGTATGACGAGCATCGCAAAGCCGAGTTCCTGCCGGAAGGCGGCTTCTTCGCGGAACGCGCCAACGAGCCCGCGCACGCTCGCGCCGAGCGCCCGCAGCAGGCGCGTCACTCCGCGTGGCTTATATCGACCTACGACTGCGCCGTGGGCTTCCATGTGAGATCCAGTTGCCTTGCCGCCCGCACATCATCGAGGCGGCGCACAGGCATGGTATGCGGAGCGCTGGTCACGCGCGCGCTTTCCTGCTCGGCCTCCTTTTTGATTTGTGACATGGCCGACACAAAGCCATCCAGGGCCTCCTTGCTTTCCGTCTCGGTCGGTTCGATCAGCAGGCACTCCGGCACGAGGAGTGGGAAATAGGTCGTGGGCGCATGGAAGCCATAGTCGAGGAGCCGCTTGGCAAAGTCCATCGCGGTCACGTTCAGCTCGCGCGCCTGGCGCCTGAGCGTCAGGATGAACTCATGGCTCGCACGGCGGGTGGGGTAGGCGGCATCAAAGCCCGCGGCCTCGAGCCTCTTCATGAGGTAGTTGGCGTTGAGCGTTGCGTATTCGGCGACGCGCCGCATGCCGTCGCGCCCGAGGAGCCGCATATAGATGTAGGCGCGCAGCAGCACGCCCGCATTTCCCATGAAGGCGGACAGCCGCCCGATCGATTGCGGCACATCGGCTTCCGCGAGCCAGCGGAAGCGCTCGCCCTCCTTGCCGACGATCGGGATCGGAAGGAACGGCAGGAGCCGCGTGCCCACTCCCACGGCGCCGGCTCCCGGGCCGCCGCCCCCGTGGGGCGTGGAGAAGGTCTTGTGCAGGTTCATGTGGATGACGTCGAACCCCATGTCGCCCGGGCGCACCTTGCCGAGGATCGCGTTGAGATTCGCGCCATCGTAGTAAAGGAGTCCGCCCGCATCGTGCACGATGCGCGCCACCGCCTCGATGTGCCGTTCGAACACCCCGAGCGTCGAGGGGTTGGTGAGCATGATGCCGGCGGTATTGGGGCCGACGGCAGCCTTGAGAGCGGTGAGATCCACATCCCCCCGCGTATCGACGGGAATCTCGCGCACCACACACCCGCACATGGTCGCGGTGGCGGGATTCGTGCCGTGCGCGGCCTCGGGCACGATGATCTCGTTGCGCGCGAGGTCCCCGCGCGCGCGATGATAGGCGCGGATCATCGCGACGCCTGCAAATTCTCCGTGCGCCCCGGCCATCGGGCTGAGCGCCACGCCTTGCATGCCGGTCACCTCTTTCAACATCTCCTGCAGCTCGAAGAGGCAGGCGAGGAATCCCTGGCCGTGAGACTCGGGCGCGAGCGGGTGGCGCGCGAGAAACTCCGGCAGCATGGCGTACTGGTTGCACGCTTTCGGGTTGTATTTCATCGTGCAGGAGCCGAGCGGATAGAAGTGCGTGTCGATCGAGAAATTCAGTTGCGAGAGCCGCGTGAAGTGCCGCACGGCCTCGAGCTCACTCACCTCAGGCAGTTCAGGCCCGCGCGCGCGCCTGAGCGCTGCGGGAAGATCGGCAAGCGCCGCAGCGCCCGGATCGTCGGGGTACTGATCGGTGGCCCCGCGCCCGGGCTCCGAGTAGGCGAAGATCAGTTTTTCACGTTGCGGCATGAGAGAACCCTCGCTCCTTCGGTTGCGCGCCAAGCCCTCAGGCCGCACGCGCCTCCTGCATGAGCTCGCCGAGCGCGGCGCGGTAGCGATCGATATCGGCCTGTGTCTTGGTCTCGGTCGCACAGATGAGAAGCGCCCCACCGAGCTCGGGGTAGTAGCGCTCGAGATCGAGGCCGCCGATGATGCCGCGGGCAGCTAATCCCTTAAGTAGCGGCGCCACCGGGCGATCGAGCGCGAGCACCGCCTCATGAAAGTGCGTACCCGTGAAGGCAAGCCGCACGCCCGGCAGGCGGGTGAGCGCGGCGATGAGCTCGCGAGTGCGTGCGTGCGCGGCGGCGGCGGTGCGCCTCAGGCCCTCGGGACCCATGAGCGACATGTAGATCGTGGCCGCCGTCATCAGCAGGCCCTGATTCGTGCAGATGTTGGAAGTCGCCCGGCCGCGGCGGATGTGCTGCTCGCGCGCCTGGAGCGTGAGCGTGAACCCCTCCTGCCCTGCGCTGTCGAGCGTGCGGCCGACGATGCGCCCGGGCATCTGCCGCACGTACTCCATGCGTGTCGTCATGAAACCGAGGTAGGGCCCACCGGAAGCGAGCGGCACGCCGAGTGGCTGGCCATCGCCGACTGCGATATCGGCACCACGCGTCCCCCAGTTGCCCGGAGGCTTGAGCAGTGCGAGTGATGTTGGGTTGACGACACCGATCACGAGAACGCCGTGCGCATGCGCCCAGTCGGTGAGCGCATCGACATCCTCGAGCCGCCCGAAGAAATTCGGCTGCTGGATGATGAGCGCGGTGACATCCTCCGCGTCGTACTTCGAGAGCTGTGCCGCGGGAATGATGCCCTCTTCGGTGCAATAGGGGAGCTCGTCGTACCTCAGGCCCTGGTTGCAGGTCATCGCGAGGGCCACGCGGCGGTAGTGCGGGTGCACGCTCGTCGGGATGAGGATGCGCGCCGACTTCGACTTGCGATTGGCGCGCACCGCCATGAGCGCGGCCTCGCCCATCGCGGAGGCGCCGTCGTACATCGAAGCGTTGGCGACTTCCATGCCCGTCAACCGCGCGATCATGGTCTGAAACTCGTAAATCATCTGCAGCGTCCCCTGGCTCGCCTCCGCCTGATAGGGGGTATAGGCGCTGTAGAACTCACCGCGGGTGGTGATCGCCCACACGGCGGCGGGGATGTGATGCTCGTAGGCGCCGGCGCCTATGAAGTTGAGCATGCTGCCATCGGCGCGTGCGCGCTCGCTCATGAGACGTCCGATCTGCATCTCGTTGAGCGCCTCGGGCACGCCCGCGAGGGATTTCACGCGCAGACTCTGCGGGATCTCCTCGAAGAGCGCGTCGATGTCCTTGACACCGATCGCGGCCAGCATCGCGGCGACATCAGCCGGGGTGTGGGGAATGAAGGCCATCAGCCCTCCTCCGCGGCGAGTACCTTCTCATAGTCCGCCGCCTTGAGCAGGCCCGCGGCGGCGAGCGCGCCGGGCGCGGGTCGCATGCGCATGAGCCAGCCCCCGCCATAGGGCTCGCTGTTCACCGTCTCGGGTTGCGCGGTAAGCGTTGCGTTTCCCGCCGTGATCTCGCCGGCGAGGGGCGCGTAGACGTCGGAG
>Ga0187777_10000565_pt1 | contig 24997 bp, 24 predicted proteins | sample 1015_Q2_SP5_10_M_FD_132416 | JGI IMG/M metagenome (GOLD analysis project Ga0187777, IMG submission 132416) | Tropical peat soil microbial communities from peatlands in Department of Meta, Colombia - 1015_Q2_SP5_10_MG | ecosystem: Environmental > Terrestrial > Soil > Wetlands > Peat | place... | reverse complement strand
TCACCTTGTGGCGGACCACCGACGGGAACGGCCTCGTACACGGGCGACACCGCGACCACGACGACGCCGGACGTCGCGGCGAGCCCGTCGACTGCCGCCTGCAGGTGCGCCAAGCGGTCGCCCAGGTTGGAACCGAGGCCCAGGTACGCGCGCTGCTCCACGGCGCAGCGGTGGTCAGAGCTCGATGGACACCGCGACGTGGTCGACCATCGCGCGTACCGGCGGATGCAGCTTGCGCACCGTGACCGCGACCGCGGTGACACGATCGTCGACCCGGCACACCTCGGCGATGCGTGCCGCCAGCCGCTCGAGCAGGTGGTATCGCTCGGACGCGACGACTCGGCTCACGGCTTCGGCGACCGCGGAATAGTCGACGGTGTCCTCGAGCGCATCGCTCTCGCCCGCGGCCGTCAGGTCGACGGTGAGCTCGACGTCGACCTCGAAGGGCTGCGGCCGCGACTGTTCCTCGGGCAACACCCCGTGCACGCCCAGCTCCCGCAGCCCCGCGATGACGATGGTGCCCATGGCGCGCTCAGCTTCGGGCACGGTCCCCGTCCGGCGAGCTCGCCACGATGTTCTCCTCCACGGTGACGGCGACGACCTCGCGCGCCGTCGCACCGAGCTGTCGGCCGGTGATCTTCTCGATCACCACGACGGCGTGAGGCCCTTCGTTGACCAGCCCGGCGTAGAGCACATAGCCCGCGAGCACGCCGAGCAGACGGTCGCCGAACTCCTCGTGGTGGATGAGCACCCGCTCTCGCGGGTTCGCGAGCCACGAGCCGAGGGTCGAGTAGAGCACGGGGAGCCGTTCGGGCCACTCGTCGTGACGCCCGAGCGGAACGTGCGCGAACGGGATGCCCGCCTCCTCGTACGCGTGCAGGTTGTGCGGCGAGTCGAGGATGGAGAGGAGGTGCGTGAACCCGTGACCGATGAGCCAGATCAGCTCCTCCTGGCGGCGTACCTTGCGGTGGTTCCGCGCGAACCCGCCCGGGCGTTCCGAAGCCGCGAGCCGTTCCTTGATCACCCAACAGAACGCCCGGGGTTCGAGGCCCTGTGCCCACCTGCCCTTCATGCCACCGCCTTCGCGTCGATCCTGCCCATCTCGAACCAGAGCCGCACCGCGTCGACGGCAGGCTTGACGGCGTGCACGCGGACGACCGCGGCGCCGTGGTCGATCGCCCACACGACGGTGGCGAGCGTGCCCTCGTCACGTTCGGCCGGCCCCACGGTTGTGCCGGTCGTGGCTCCGATGACAGAGCCGATGAACGTCTTGCGCGACGTACCCACGAGCACGGGGACGTCGACGCGCTCGACCAGTTCGTGCAAGTGCGCGAGCAGCGCGAGGTTGTGCTGCTCCGTCTTGCCGAATCCGATGCCGGGATCGGCGCAGAGCGCGTCGAGGCGGACGCCGGCCTCGCGTGCGGCATCGAGCCGCTCCACGAGGAAGTCGCTGACCTCGGTGACGACGTCGCCGTACCGCGGATCGTCCTGCATGGTGCGGGGCTCCCCGCGCCTGTGCATCACCACGAAGCCCGCGTCGGCGCCGGCGACCACCCCGAGCATCGCAGCATCGGCCAACCCCGCGGACACGTCGTTCACGATCGAGGCGCCGGCCCCGAGCGCCGCAGCCGCGATCGAGGCCTTCGTGGTGTCGACGCTCACGGGGACTCCGGCGTCGGCCGCCAGCGCGGTCACCACGGGCAGGACGCGCGCACGCTCGACGGCCTCCGGCACCGGTGACGCGCCCGGCCGTGTCGACTCCCCACCCACGTCGAGGACGTCGGCGCCCTCGGCGGCGAGCGCGAGCCCGTGCGCGATGGCCGCGTCGGGGTCCGCATACGTGCCACCGTCGGAGAATGAATCGGGCGTGACGTTGACGACACCCATGACGGCGGGGCGAACCCCGCGCCCCGCGGACCACGTGAACACTCCCGGCAGCGTACCGGCACCCCGACCGAGCCGGCTCGGGGCGAAATGCCCGGTTTCGGGACAGGCGGTCAGGCGGTACCTGCGGCTGGCTCGGGGCCGGCCGGGTGCCGCCGGCCGAAGAGGATCGACGCCACGAGACCCGCCGGGAGCGGCAACCAGTACGAGAACAGCCGGTAGAGCAACGTGGCCAGCACCGCGTGCTCGGGCGATACACCGGCGAGGGCGAGCACGCCGGTGAGCCCCGCTTCCACGAAGCCGAGACCACCCGGCGTGATCGGGATCATCGCGAGCGCGGCGGCGGCCACGTAGGCCAGCAGCACCAACACCACGTTCACGCGCGCGCCGACCGCGAGCAAGCTGGCCTCGAGCGCGAGAAAGTCGAAGATCTGGTTCCCGAACGACGAGGGCAGCGCGATCTTCCACGACGCGCTCAACGACGCACGCACGAGGTTGCGCGACTCGAGGAGCCGGTCGGCCATCGACACGGCCGGCGGCCGTCGACGGAGGACGCGCTGCACGAACCAGTCGATCGTGTGACCGACGCCGCGGATCAGCCGGTCCGACGTGAGCAGCAACGATCCGCCACCGAGCAACGCGACGCCGGTCACGCCGGCGAAGATCGCGCCGCGCAACAGCTCCGAGCTCACGGCGAGACCGAACAGGATCGCGGGCAGCGCGACGACCGGGAGCACGAACAGCGTCGCCGTCGACAGCAGGCCGACGGCGGTGAGCGCGGTCGTCGTCGTGGGCGCGTCGAACCCGGCGCGCTGGAGCATGTGGATCTGGAGCGCGCCACCAGTGGCGGCACCGCCCGGCAGCGCCCGGCTCAAGGCGTTGCCCGCGAGTTGCGAGCACGCGACGTCGAACCACGACCTCGCGGCGAGCGCGACGCGGATGAGCTCCCAGATGCACACGAACGCAAGCGCCTCGAACACGAAGATGAGCACGAACCAGGCGGGGAACACCCGGTCGAGTTGCGGCAGGCTCCCGAAGGTCGCGATGAGGCTCGGAGCGACGACGTACAGCGAGACCGCGGTCACGAGCAGCATCACCGCGCGCCCGATCAGCCGCCGCCGGCGCGGGAGCGCCGGCTCCTCGGGGCTCGGGACCGTGTGCAGCGTCAGAGGCGGTTGCCCGGATGGGTGATGAGGCTCATCGCCTCGGCACGCGTCGCCGCGTTCGTCTTGAACAGCCCGCGGACCGCCGACGTGATCGTGAGCGAACCGGGCTTCTGGACGCCCCGCATCGACATGCAGAAGTGTTCCGCCTCGATCATCACGAGCACGCCGGTCGGGTTCAGCACCTCGACGAGCGCGTCGGCGATCTGCGTGGTGAGCCGCTCCTGCACCTGTGGCCGCTTGGCGTAGCCGTCGACCAGTCGGGCGATCTTCGACAGTCCCGTGATGCGCCCGTCGTCACCCGGGATGTACGCGACGTGCGCCTTGCCGGCGAACGGCACGAGATGGTGTTCACAGTTGCTCTGTACGGCGATGTCGCGCACCATCACCATCTCGTCGTGCTCGGCCTCGAAGGTGACGGTGAGATGGCGCTTCGGATCGTCGTGCAGGCCCGTGAAGATCTCGTCCATGTACATGTTGGCGATGCGCATGGGCGTGCGCTGCAACCCCTCGCGGTCGGGGTCTTCCCCGATCGCCTCGAGGATCTCACGCACGGCGGCTTCGATGCGCTTCTTGGCCACGGACCGCTCCTGGTCGAGGCTCTCCTCGTCGGTCACGTCGCGCCTCCGCGGTGCTGCGTGTCGGTCTGGGTCGCGGCGGCCGCGCTCGGGCGACCCGGTGCCGGCGGGGAGCCCTCGGGTCGTTGCGCGCGCGACGCGCGGTCGGACGTACCCGCGTCGTACAGGCGGACGTCGGCGAAGATCGCCTGCACGCGCTCCGTTTCGAGCGTCTCGTGCTCGATGAGCTCCGCAGCGAGTCGATCGAGGATTCCCCTGTTGTCGGTGAGGACGTCGAGGGCGACGGCGTGCGCGGAGTCGATCAGCGCACGGACTTCGTTGTCGATGCTGGCAGCGACCTCGTCCGAGTAGTCGGGGGTGGACGTGAAGTCCCGGCCGAGGAACACCTCACCTTGCGGGTGCCCGAATCGCATCGGGCCGAGCGAGTCGCTCATGCCGTACTCGGTGACCATCTGCCGGGCAATCGTGGTGGCGCGATCGATGTCGTTCTGGGCGCCGGTGGTGGGATCGGCGAAGATCAGCTCCTCCGCGGTGCGCCCTCCGAGCAGCATCGAGAGCTCGTCGACGAGCTCGCTGCGCGTCACGAGGAACTTGTCCTCGGTGGGGAGCGTGAGCGTGTAGCCGAGGGCGCGTCCCCGGGGGATGATCGAGATCTTGTGCACGGGGTCGGTGTTCGGGAGCGCGTGCGCGACCAGCGCGTGTCCGCCTTCGTGGTAGGCGATCACGCGCTTCTCACGATCGGAGATCAGGCGGCTGCGTCGCTCGGGTCCGGCCATCACGCGGTCGATCGCCTCCTCGAGTTGGGGGAGGCCGATGAGCTTGAGGTCGTGGCGGGCCGACAGCAGTGCCGCCTCGTTCATGAGGTTGGCGAGATCCGCGCCCGTGAACCCGGGCGTGCGGCGGGCGATGACGTCGAGGTCGACGCCCGGTGCGAGGGGCTTGCCGCGCCCGTGCACGGCGAGGATCGCCTTGCGTCCCTCGAGATCCGGACGGTCGACCACGATCTGACGATCGAAGCGCCCCGGACGCAGCAGAGCAGGATCGAGGATGTCGGGCCGGTTGGTGGACGCGAGCAGGATCACGCCCTGCTTCTGGTCGAAGCCGTCCATCTCCACCAGCAGTTGGTTCAGGGTCTGCTCGCGCTCGTCGTGGCCACCCCCGAGCCCGGCTCCACGATGGCGCCCCACGGCGTCGATCTCGTCGACGAACACGATCGCGGGCGCGGCGCCCTTCGCCTGCTCGAACAAGTCGCGAACGCGCGACGCGCCGACGCCGACGAACATCTCGACGAAGTCGGACCCACTGATCGAGAAGAAGGGAACGCCCGCCTCCCCGGCCACGGCCTTCGCGAGGAGCGTCTTGCCCGTTCCCGGCGGGCCGAAGAGCAGCACACCCTTCGGGATCTTCGCGCCCATCTCCTGGAACTTCGCCGGTGCGGCGAGGAACTCCTTGATCTCCTCGAGCTCCTCGACGGCCTCGTCGAGGCCCGCCACGTCGGCGAACGTCACCTTCGGCTGGTCCTTGGACACCAGCTTGGCGCGCGACTTCCCGAAGCCCATCACGCGACTGCCGCCGCCCTGCACCTGCCCGAGCACCCAGAGGAGCACCAGGGCGAGCAGCACGAAGGGCAGCAGGCTGAACAACAGGCTGAGCCACGGCGACTGGTTCTGGTGGTCGGTGTGCACCTTCTTCACACCGGCATCGACGATGTCCTGGGTGATCGTGTTCGTGTACCGGTCCGGGAAGTCGACCTTGTAGTGGGTGCCGTCCTTCAGGTCACCGGTGACCGTGTGGTCCTGGTCGTGGATGGTGGCCGTGGACACCTGGCCGTCGGACAGCCGCTGCTGGTAACCGTCGAGCGAGAGCTCCTTGGCGCCGCTCCCGCTCGTGAGCGAGCGCACGACGAAGAAGGCGACGACCGCCGCGACCACGACGATGAGCACGGCGCTGCGGCGCAGCTTGGTCACGGCGTCTCCGAGGGGAACGAACGGGTGCCGCCAGGCTAGCGAATCCCCCTCTGGCGCCGGTTCGAGCGTCGGGGGCGTCAGTGCGCAGGATCGTTCCGGATCGTGTGCCAGGCCTGCACGGTGATGCGCAGGATGAGCGCAGTGATCGCCAACCCGATCAACGGATCGGCGACGTGGCTCCCGACCGCGGTTGCCACGGCCGACACGACCACGCCGCTCCGCGCGGCGCTACCCCGCGTACTCGGCGATGAAGGGGAGGTTGCGGAACCGCTCGCCGACGTCGAGGCCGTAGCCGACCACGAACACGGGCGGGATGCGGAACCCGACGTACTTCAGGTCGAGCTCCACGCGTTGCAGGCCCTCCTTCACGAGCAGCGCGCACACCGCGAGCGACGCCGGGTTGCGCGCGGCGAGGTTCTTGCGCAGGTACGCGAGCGTGAGGCCGGAGTCGACGATGTCCTCCACGATCAGCACATGGCGATCGGTGAGGTCGAGGTCGAGGTCCTTGATGATCCGTACGACCCCGCTCGACCGCGTCGCCGATCCGTAGGACGACACGGCCATGAAGTCGAACTCGACCGGAAGGTCGATGGCGCGCGACAGGTCGCTCATGAAGACGAAGGCGCCCTTCAGGACCCCGACCAGCAACGGCGGCCGGCCCGTGTAGTCGGAGGTGATGTCCTTGCCGAGCTCCAGCACGCGGCCGTGCAGATCCACTTCGCTGACGATCACGCGGCCGACTTCCGCGCCCTCCTCCACGGCGGGGAAACTTAGTCGTGGCGCTCGAGTGAGAGCCGACCGCTGCTCCGCCGGACGGTCCGGCAGCCGGCGAGCTCCGTGCTCCGCCGCGCTCCCGACGCGACCTCGAGCACGCGTGCCACCTCGGCACCGGAGGGCGGCGGCGTGCCGAGCCACTGCCGCACCGCGCGTCGCGCGAGCACGGGCGGGAGCGCCGCGAGGTCGCGTGCCGTGGTTCCCTCCGGCCCCGGCCACGCCGCCCGACCGAGCTCGTCGAGATAGTCGGACTCGTCGCGCAGGATCGCCGCCTGCCGGGCGAGCACGGGCACCAGGTCGCGGCCCGCGACGCGCTCGAGCAGCGGGAGCACCCGGCGACGGACGGCGACCCGGCGGAACGAGTCGTCGTCGTTCATCGGGTCGTGGAGCACGGGCAGGCCCAGGGCCGCGCACACCTCGCCGGTCTCGGAGCGGCGGAACCCGAGGAGCGGGCGGACGACGGAGCCGCGCGCGGCGGGCATCCCCGCGAGGCCGGACGCGGCCGCCCCGCGCAGGACGTTCAGCAGCACGGTCTCGGCCTGGTCGTCGGCGGTGTGCGCGACCAGCACCGCGCTCGCACCGTGCGCGCGGCGCGCGTGCTCGAGCGCTCGGTAGCGCGCGTCGCGCGCGCGGGCCTCGAGGTTCGCGCCGGAGGCGACGCACACCGCCCGAGCGTCGCAGCGCGTGCCGAGGCGTGCGGCGAGCGCGGCCACGGCGGCGTGCTCGTGACGGCTCTCGGGGCGGATGCCGTGATCGACGTGCACCGCCACCGGCGCGAGGCCGGCGTCGACACTGAGCGCCAGGAGCGCCACGGAGTCGGCGCCGCCCGAACAACCGACCACCACAGGGGCGTCGACCCCGCGCGTGGCCGAGGCGAACCGCGCGCGGTACCGGGACAGCGGGTCCGACGAGTCGTCGGTGCTCACGCGACGCGCGTGAGCCAGGCCGGAGGGTCGCTGAGCTCGTCGAGCGTGGGCAGCCACTCGGGGCCGCGCCACGCGGCGTCGATCGCACGCGGTCCACCCTCGCGTTCGACCGTGGCGACGAACGACTCGCCGATCTCGTACTGGCGCATCTTCGAGTCGAGCCCCACGATCTTGTGCAGCAGCGCGGCCAGTCCGGCAGTCTGGCGCCGCGCGTGCAACACGCGAGCCATCCGCGCCTGCCCGGCGACGTGCTCGCGTCCGATCCGGTTCATCACGCTGTTGCCGTGCCCCTCGAGGAGCGACATCAGCGACTGCACCCGGGCAAGCGCGCCGCGTTGCTCGTCGGTGGCGAGCAGCGCGACCAGGCCGCCGTCGTCGAGCGGGTTGCGACCGTTGCGGTATTCCTCGGCCGCGCGCGCGAGGGCTTGCACCAGTCGGCGCGGATCGGGGTCGATGGACGACAGCGTGTCCTCGACGAGCGACAGGTAGTACGGCTTCATCCATGGCACCGCGGTGAACTGCGCGCGGTGCGTGCACTCGTGGATCGCGATCCAGAGCCGGAAATCGCGGGGGCGAAAGGCGTAGCGCTTCTCGAGGGCGAGGATGTTGCCGCCGACGTAGTAGACGGCGTCGGACGCGCCGTCTTCGTCGAGCACGAGCAGGTCGTACTGCCCGAGCACGCGCTGCGCGAGGTACCCGAGCAGCACGCCCGTCTCCGTGCCCGCGATGCGGCGGCCGATCGGCGCGATCGGGCTTCCCGCCATGCGCTGGCCCACGCGCGCGGTCAGGGGCTCGAGCAGGCGGCGCATCGAGCGGACGTTGGCCGACACCCACGACGCCCGGTCGACCACTTGTGCCCTGGCGGGACCGGGGACGCGCAGCTCGGTGTGCTCGGCGACCAGGTCCTCCGCCTGCACCGTGACTTCGAGGAAGTCGGCGCGTAGTGACTCGGCGAGATACGAGGACGAGAGGGGCTCGCGCCCGGCGACCCGCCGGGCGACGCGCTCGGCGAGCCCCCAATCGAGAGGATCGACCGAGGCCGGCGCGGCGTCGTCGGCGACCGCGCCCGGAGAGGTCACGACTGCTTCTGCCCGCGCCACTTCGGACGCAGCACCTTGATGTAGTAACCCACCGCCATCATGAGCAGCCATCCGATGAAGCTCAGCGCGAGCGCGAACCCCACCCAGTAGAACCACTGGAACTGCTGGTCGGCCACCACCGGCGTGGCCGCGCCGGCGGGCACGGCAAGTGCGACGAGCAGCACCACGGCGAGCACCGCGACGAACGCGAGGTGCATGCGGGAGTTCTTCACGCGTGATCCTCCGGACCCAGGTCTCGCGCTCATCGTAGGGCGGTCGGCCGGGTGGCCCGGACCCGGGCCGATGTCAGTGCGGCGGCTCCGGTGGGGACTGTTCGTACCGGGCGATGGCCTCGGTGATGCGCCGACGGAGCTCTTCGGGTGCTTCGTCGCGGCACTTCGCCGACACGACCTGTCGGAGCTCCACTTCGAAGTCGAAGCCCTGTGCGCAGGGCGGGCACCGATGCAGGTGCCGCGTGATCGACCACCGGCGCCAGACGGTGAGCTCGCCGTCGAGGTAGTGGTAGACGCGAAAGATCGCCTTGTCGCAGTCCATGACTCCTATCCCCCCGAACCACTCGCGCCCGCCGTCTCGGGCGCCGGTGCAGGCGTTGGCGGCACGAGACCGTGCTCGCGACCGAACTCCCACAACCGCTGCTGGAGTTGCTTTCTTCCACGATGGAGCCGACTCATGACTGTGCCAATGGGCACGTCCATGATCTCGGCGATCTCCTTGTAGGAGAAACCTTCGACATCGGCGAGCAGCACTGCCATGCGGAACTGCTCGGGCAGCGCCTCGAGCGCCTCCTTCACGACCTCGTCCGGGATGCTGTCGAGCACCTCGTTCTCGGGGGTGCGCCCTGCCTCGGCCGCCTCGAGACCGCCCATGCGGCGGAAGAGGAAGAAGTCCTCGGTGTCGTCGAGGTCGACCTCGTCCGGTCGGCGCTTCTTCGATCGGTACGAGTTGATGAACGTGTTGGTGAGGATCTTGTAGAGCCAGGCCTTGAGGTTCGTGCCGTCCTTGAACCCCCCGAACCCGCGGTACGCGCGGAGGTAGGTCTCCTGCACGAGGTCCTCGGCGTCGGCCGGGTTGCGCGTCATCCGGAGCGCCGCCGAGTAGAGCGCCGACATGTACGGCATCGCGAGGTCCGCGAAGTGCGCCTGATCTGCCATCTCGCCCACCAGGGTACCGACGAAGGCGGCCCGCAACACCCGTTCAAGGAACCCCAGGTTGCTGCCGATCCATATGCCCTCAGATCCAGACGAGGGGCGGGGAGGCTGATGTCTTCACTCGGCGCTACCAGCCCGGCGCCCGACACCCAACCATCCCTCGCGCCCCGCACACGGACCCTCCGGTTCGGCGGGATCATGGAGTCGGTCGCGCTCCTCTGGATCTATCTCTGCTACTCCCAGCTCCGCGCGATGGCGGCGGGGTCGGAGCGGGTCGCGCGGGCCAACGCCGAGCGGGTCCTGGCGGTGGAGCGCTTCTTCGGCGTGGCGTTCGAGCGCACGGTGCAGGAAATGGCGCTGCGTGCGGACTGGGTCGCCGCGTTCTGGAACCTCTGGTACGGAACCGTTCATTTCGTCGCGCCCGTCGCCGGGCTCATCATCCTCTGGCGCGTGGCACCCGCGAGATACGTCCGGATGCGCAACACGCTCGTGATCACCTTCTTCTTGGGACTCGTGCTCTTCTTCCTGTTCCCCTTGATGCCCCCCCGGCTGATGCCCGCCAGCTACGGCTACGTCGACACGGGACGCGAGTACTTCCACATCGACGCCGGGCTCCGATCGCAGCTCGGCGGCGAGGACCGGCCCACGACCTCGGACTTCGCGCAAGGCGAGAACGACTACGCCGCCATGCCGAGCATGCACGTCACCTGGTCGACGTGGTTCGCCGTCGCGCTCTGGCCGCTCGCGCGCCGGCGCCGGCTGCGTCAGGCGCTGCTCGTGCTCTACCCGCTGTCGATTCTCGTCTGCGTGACGGTCACGGGGAACCACTGGTTCCTCGACGCGGTGGGGGGCTGGCTCGTGCTCGCAGCTTCCTATCGCCTCGCGCTCGCGATCGAGCGGGTCACGATCGCGCGGCGGGTGGAGGGATCCCGAACGTCGCTGGCCCCGTCGCCGTAGGCGTGCCTACGCCGGCTGCACCCTGCGCAGCACCTGCTCTCGGCGCGCTTCCCGTGCCTCGCGGAGCAGGATCTCGATGTACTCCGGCGATTGCGGCCGGTGGAAGTAGTACCCCTGGGCGAGGTCGCAGCCGGACCGGCGCAGGTGCTCCGCTTCCGCGGCCGTCTCCACACCCTCCGCGAGCACGCGGAACCCGAAGAGGTGCGCGATCGTCACGACCGCGTCGACGAGGGCGGCGTCGGGCGCCCCGGTGAACAACCGTTCCAGCAGCCGCCGGTCGATGGCGAGCACGTCGACCGAGAAGTTCTCGAGCGCGACGAGCGAGAGGAGCAGCCCGTCGGTCGCGCCAGTGTGACGCGTCGCCGATTGCGGCGCGTCCCCGTCGGTGGCGGACGCGTATCCGGTGCCGAAGTCGTCGACCACGATCTGCGCACCCAGGTGCTTCAGCGCCTCGATGCGCGCGCGGTTCCGCTCGACATCGGCGAACAGCGTGGGCTCGCGGATCTCGAGCGCGAGCGCACCTTCGTCGAGGTCGTGCGCGCGCTGCGTGTACGCGAACTGGGTCACGAGCTCGTCGGCCTCGAGCTGGGCGCCGGACACGTTGACCGCGACCCTGAAGGCATTTCCCGGTGTGCGTGCGCGCCACGCGGTTGCCTGTCGCGCCGCCTCGTCCATCACGAAGGCTCCGAGCCTGACGGACAGGTCGCCGTCGTCGACCGTGGGCAGGAAGTCGCCGGGCCACAGCAGGCCTCGCGTCGGGTGGTTCCACCGGAGCAGCGCTTCCGCGCCGCCGAGCGTGCCGTCGTGCAGGTCGACGATCGGCTGGTACGCGAGGAGCAGCTCGTTGCGGTCGAGGGCGCGTTGCAGCTCCTGATGGGGATCCGGGAACGCATTCGTCACAGCCGTCTTGGATCGGCAGGTCGGGAATGCGGCTTGAGAGAGGCGGGCGGCCCGGAGCACGGGCCGGGGGCTCAGCGGTCGGCTTCGTCGAGGTCGGCGAGCCGGGCGGCCATCACAGGAATGAGCTTCTGGGAGATCTCGGGGACCTCGTGCAGCAGGCCGGCGAACTCCCGCTGCCCGATCACCTCGATGGAGACCGGGGTCCGAGCCACGACCGTCGCGGTGCGGGGACGGTGGTCGAGGAGCGCGATCTCACCGACGTACGTGCCCGGGCCGCGAGTCGCGATCACCGTGTCGCCCTTGCGGATCTCGATCTCGCCGTCGAGCACGATGATGAACTCGTGACCGGTGGCACCTTCGCGGACGAGCACGGTGCCTTCCGGCTCCTCGAGCGGCGTGGCGAGTTGTGAGACGAGCTTCAACTCCTTCTTCGACAGCCCCTCGAACAGCGGCACCTTGGCGAGCTGTTCTTCGATGCGGTCGTGACGATCCATGTGGTTCCCTCCTCGGCGCCGTGCCCCCGCAGTCTGCCCCAAACGCGCCGGTGCCGCCCGCCGGGTCGGGTGCGTTCCGGCGCTCGAGCCGGCTCGGAGTCACGCGAGGCCGCGGAGCATCAGGTGCCAAGAGAGGAACGGGAGGCCGTAGCGCTTCAGCAACCACATGTCGTGGCGCTCGCGGGCAGTGTCGACCAACGGGATCGTCGGGTGGGGCTGCCCCGAGTAGTCGAAGCCACCGCTCTGCGGCGCTTCGCGTCGGGGACGCACGTCATGTCTCGTGGTGTCGGTCTGGTTTTGCTGGTTTACTTCGTGCTGGGGAGGGCGCCCATCTCGGGGGAGTAGATGGCGGCGCTGCCGACAGGAACGGTGACGTTCTTGTTCACGGACCTCGAGGGTTCCTCGCGTCTGTGGGAGGAGCATCCCGAGGCAATGCGGGGCGCGTTGGCGCGCCACGACGTGATCGTCCGCGAGGCGATCGAGTCGCACGACGGCTTCGTGGTGAAGACGACCGGCGACGGGTTCCATGCCGCGTTCACCACCGCCTCGGACGCGGTGGGGGCTGGGATCGCGGCGCAGTTGGGATTGGCGGGGGAGTCGTGGTCGGAGACGGGTCCGTTGCGGGTGCGGATGGGGGTGCACACGGGCGCGGCCGAGATCCGTGATGGTGACTATTACGGCCCGGCTCTGAATCGGGCGGCTCGTCTGGCGGGTGCGGGTCACGGCGGCCAGGTGCTCGTGTCGGGGGCGGCGAGTGGGCTGATGCAGGACTCGGGAGTCGAGCTCGTGGATCTCGGCTCGCATCGTCTGCGCGATCTCGGTGAGCCCGAGCGGATCTTCCAAGTCGTGCATCGGGGGTTGGGATCGGAGTTCGCGCCGTTGCGGACCTTGGATGCGTTCGCGTCGAATCTGCCGTTGCAGGTGACCACGTTCGTCGGCCGCGACGACGACGTGGCTGACGTCACCGAGGCGCTGGAGCAGGCGCGCGTGGTGACGCTGACGGGCGTGGGCGGTGTGGGCAAGACCCGCCTGGCGATCCAGACTGCCGCCGAGTTGCTCCCCCGCTATGGGGATGGAGTGTGGTTGTGTGAGCTCGGCCCGTTGAGTGATCCCGGCCAGGTGCCCGATGCGTTCGCCACCACGCTCGGTGTGCAGCAACGACCGGAGCAGTCCATCACCGAGAGTCTCGTGCTGGCGCTGCGCGCCAGGGAAATGCTGATCGTGCTGGACAACTGCGAGCATCTCCTCGACGCTGCCGCGCGGCTGGTCGCCGCGATCGTGGGGTCGTGTCCAACGGTGCGAGTGCTGGCCACCAGCCGCGAAGGATTGGGTGTTCGAGGGGAACGTCAACTGACGGTGCGCTCGTTGGACCCGACCGCAGAGGCGGTGCAGTTGTTCACCGAGCGGGCCGAGGACGCCGGTGGGGGAATCGCGCCGGATGCAGCGAGTGGGGCGGTGGTGGAGCAGATCTGTCGTCGCCTGGACGGAATCCCACTGGCGATCGAGTTGGCCGCGGCACGTACCCGGATGATGACCGCACCCGAGATCGCGGCACGCCTGGATGAACGGTTCCGGCTGTTGACCGGCGGGAGCCGGACCGCGGTCGAGCGTCAGCAGACGCTGCGCCAGACGGTGGATTGGTCCTATGACCTGCTCGCGCCTCGCGAGCGCCTGATCTTGGACCGTCTCGGGGTGTTCGCGGGCGGGTTCACCCTCGATGCGGCCGAAGCGGTGGTCGGCGGTGACGGTGTCGACGTGTCGGAAGTCCTCGACGGCGTCGCCCAGTTGGTGGACAAGTCGTTGGTGGTGGCCGATCGCGACGTGAACGGGACGCGGTATCGGTTGTTGGAAACCATCCGCAGCTACGCGTTGGAACGCCTCGCCGACGCCGGCGCGACCGACGAGATCCGCCGCCGTCACGCCACCTGGTGCGGCCGGTTCATCGCCGAAGTCAGCGACGGTGTGCGCGGCCCCGACGAAGCAGCGTGGCTGGAACGCCTCACCCGCGAGGTCGACAACATCCGTGCCGCCCTCACGTGGGCGACCGGCGCCGATGATGCCGATCTTGCCCTGGCGCTCGTCGGCTCTTTCAGTTTCTGGTTCCTGCAGGGGCGTCCCGTCGGATACCTGCTCGGACCCTGGGCGGCCCCCGTCTTGGCGACCAGTGGCGCCCCCGAGCATCCACGCTTCGCCCACGTGCTGGCGGTGCGGGCTCTCGACCACCTCCAACACCGACGGCTCGACGACGCGGAACGCGACGCACGCCAGGCGATCGATCTCGTCGCCGAGCCCGGGGCGGCCTTCGACCCCGACCCCTGGTCGAACCTGTGCGTCACGCTGATCTACGCGGGCCGCGCCGATGAGGTCGAAGGGGCCGATGCCTTCCTCGAAGCTGCCCGCGCCACTGGCCACGACTACACGATCGCCACTGCCCTCACATCCGTCGCGATGTGGTGGTACGTCCTCGACGACACCGAACGTTGCCTGCCGCTGGCGGAGGAAGCGCTCCAGATCGCGCAACGCATCGGCAATCCGTCACTCATGGCGTTTGCAGGCTCATGGGTCGGCGGCGCACTCGAAGCCACCGATCCGGCTCGAGCCCGGGCCTTCCTCGAAACCGCTCTCGAGCACGCCGAGATCGTCGACTTCTGGCAGGTCATCGGGTCGTGCGTCTCCTGGCTCGGACGTATGGGCGCCGTTGCGGCAACCCCGCGATGGGCAGCCCGGTTCCGAGGCGGATTCGACCTCGGCTATGAAGCCGGCGATACCCGCATGACCTTGCAGCACCTCGACATCTACGCGCAAGCGCTCGCCGCGACGGACCGCGCCGAGGCCGCCGCCATGCTCGCCGCCGCGGTCGCTCAACTCTCGCCACATACGTCAAATCCGGTCTCGGTCGCCCACCGACGCATTACCAACGAGCGACTCGTCACCGAACTCGGCGAGGAACGCTTCGCTGCACTGAGTGTGCGCGGCAAGGAGCTCGACTACGACCAAGCAGTCGCCCTCGCGCTCGCCGAACTCGACCGCGTTGTCGCCAGCAAGAACGACTCAGCGCCGCGCGATGAGTTGAACGAGCGAACGGCCGACCTTCGAGCCGGTGACGACTGACCTCCCGACCGGCACGGTCACGTTCTTGTTCACGGACCTGGAGGGTTCCTCGCGCCTGTGGGAAGAGCATCCGGAGGCGATGCAGGTGGCATTGGCGCGCCATGACGAGATCGTGCGTGGTTCGATCGAGCGGCATGGCGGTCACGTGGTGAAGATGCGAGGTGACGGCGCGCACGCGGCGTTCGCGACCGCGGATCGAGCGATCGTCGCGGCCATCGCTGCGCAACAGGCGCTCGAGCACGAGCAATGGGGTGCGACCGGACCGTTGCAGGTGCGGGTGGGGGTCCACACCGGTGCGGCGACGTTGCGGGAGGCTGACTACTTCGGTCCGGCAGTGAACCGGGCGGCGCGCCTGATGGACGTGGCGCACGGTGGACAGATCGTGTGTTCGCAGGCGACCGCGGATCTCGTTCGTGACGGACTGCCCGAGGGGGTCCGGCTGGTGGACCTGGGTGAGCATCGGTTGCGCGATTTGTCGCGGGCGGAGCGGATCTTCGGGGTGAGCGCGCCGGCGTTGCGGGCCGAGTTCGGGCCGTTGCGGTCCCTCGATGCGTTTCCGGGGAACCTGCCGCTGCAGGTGAGCTCGTTCATCGGTCGCGATGTAGAGATCGAAGAGACGGTCGCCGCATTGGGTGAAGCGCGTGTGGTGACGCTCACGGGCGTGGGCGGTGTCGGGAAGACGCGGTTGGCTCTGCAGGTGGCGGCGGAGGCGTTGCCTCAGTTCGCGGAGGGGGCGTGGTTGGTGGAGCTGGCTGCGGTGCGCGATCCCGCCGGGGTGGTAGACGCGGTGCTGGCGGTATTCGGGGTCACCGAACGCTCGGGTCAGACCCGCACGGAGGCGCTGGTCGAGTTCTTGGGGACCAAGCGGTTGTTGCTGGTGGTGGACAACTGTGAGCACGTGTTGGATCCCGTAGCGGAGTTGGTCGACGCGATCATTCGTTCGTGTCCGGGGGCGGCGATCCTGGCGACCAGCCGCGAGGGGCTGGCAATAGTCGGTGAACGGATCCTGGCGGTCCCGTCATTGGGGACTCCGGCAGTGGACGCGGGTCTCGGGGTCATCGCGGGATCGGACGCAGTCCAGTTGTTCGTCGACCGCGCCCATGCGGCGGACAGCACGTTCGCGCTCAATGCCGAAAACGCGGGTGCGGTGGTGCAGGTGTGCCGCCGGTTGGATGGGGTGCCGTTGGCGATCGAGCTCGCGAGCGCGCGCGTCAGCATGATGAGCCCGGCCGAGCTCGCTGCGGCACTGGATCAACGCTTCGAGGTCCTCGCCGGGGGACGCCGGGGGGCGGTGAAACGCCAGCAGACCTTGCGGGCGACGATCGACTGGTCCTACGACCTGCTCGACGAAGCCCACCAGCGTCTCCTGGCCCGTCTGGCAGTGTTCGCCGGAGGCTGGACCCGTGAAGCAGCCGAGGCTGTGTGCGCGGGTGATCCGATCGGAACCCGGGCGATCTTCGCGCTCCTCGGGGACCTCGTAGCCCGTTCGCTCGTGGTTGCCGACCGCGGACAGCCCGATACCCGATACCGGCTCTCGGAGACCATTCGTGAATATGCCGAGGAACGCCTCGCTGAACACCACGAAACCAAGAGTCTGCGTGACCGGCACGCTCGCTGGTACATCGAGTACGTCAAACGGTGTCGCGAACTGCTGTGGGGACCAGACCAGATCATCTCGGGCAAGCGAATCCTCGCCGATGGCGACAACGTCCTTGCAGCCTTCGGGCACGCCGTCGATTCAGGCGACCTCGACCTCGCCACCGCGTTCATCGACCATGCTGTCGAACCAGCACAAGTCGGCTTCGCGCTGCGCCTCCCAGTCGCGCCGGTCCTGGCGATGCCTGGGATCGAATCACATCGCTCCTACCCGGTTGTGCTCATGGCGGCCGCGAGCGAAGCGAGAGCCGCAGGGGAAGCAGACCGTTCCGACGAACTCGGTGCCGCCGCGCTCGCCGCGGAGGCCGCCCAGACGACACCACCTCCCTACTCCAGCGACCTCACGTACATGGCCCACACCCTCGCGGGCGGAAACTGGATGACCAGAGGCGAGTGGTCCAAGGGCGCGGCTGCCAGTCTGGAAGGAGTCGCGTACAGCCGAGAGGCCGGACTCGGCGCGTACACCCCCGTAGAGATGGGCGGCGCGGCGATGATGCTCTGCCTCGGAGGCCGGCCGGCCGACGCGGTTCCGATCGCCACGGAAGGACTGGCGCTCGCCCGCGCGACGGGGATGCCCACCGCCATCGCCATGAACCTCGTCGCGCTGGCCCTCGCGCTCACACGCGAGACGCCCGAGCGCGCCCGCGCCCTGCTCCAGGAAGCCTTCGAGCTCAACGCGAACCTCGACTACGAACACTTCACGGAGTTGGCCCAGATGACCATCGCCGCCGCCAGCCTCGCGGACTGGCCCCTCACCGCCCGCCTCGCCCGGCGCAGCATCCGCCACCTCCACTGGATCAACGACCGCATCCAACTCGCCGGGATCCTCAACATCGCCGCCCGCGCGCTCTGCGACACCGACCCCGACGCCGCTGCCACCATCCAAGGCACCGTCCGCACCCTCGCCTCCGCCATCCCAAGCTCCGCCGAAACCCCGAGCACACCCAGCGGCAGCATGTTCATCGACTTCCGCCGCGAGACCACCCGCCACCTCACCCAGCATCTCGGCGCCGAACGTCTCCGCGAGCTCCGCGACCACGGCACGACCATGGACACCGATCACGCCGTCGCCTACACCCTCGCCCACCTCGACCAGTACCTCGCCCACACTGGCCACTGAACTGCCGCCGGGAACCTGGTTGGGCTGTCGCGGGCGATGACGGCCTGCGCATGATCGAGCGGCGACCTCGAAGGGCGGTACGTGGCCGATGATCTCCATCCACGACGCGTTCGGGAGCCGGAGAAGGGACTCGAACCCTTGGCCTGCGCATTACGAGTGCGCTGCTCTGCCGTCTGAGCTACTCCGGCGTGGCGGGTGAGTCTACCGGGCGCCGGTCGGTGGACTCCCCGCTCGTTCCCGCGCGCGGCGCGTCACCCGCGACGGTCACACGGCCGACGGCAGGTGCAGGAACAATCGTTCCAGCAGCAGAATCTCGTTCGGATTGTGCTCGAGCAACACCTGGCGCGCGGCACGGCACGCGTCGAGCGCCTGGGCGCTGTGGCGGGCGTCGAGCGCCAATGGCGAGTGGTCGACGTTCAACGCCGGGCCATCGGGCGACGCCAATGCGTCGCGGTAGACCGACTCGAGCGCGGTGATCCCCTCGAGCAGGAGCTCCGTGCGCGCGTGGCGGTGCGCACGCCTCTGCTGGTCGGAGAGGCGCCTCAGCTGTGCGCGTGCCACGCGTTCCGGATAGCCGGCCTGCTCGAGCTCGGCGGTGAGGCCGGCGGCGTCGTCAGCCTGGGCTGCTTCGAGCTCGTTCATGGCGTCCTGCATGGCGGCTTGGACCGCGTCGACGTGGGCGGCGACGGACGCGCCGGTGCCGTCGAGCTCGGCGGCGGTCGCGACGAACGCGTCGCGGACGGTGGCGAGGCGGCCGTCGAGCGCGCGGGCCCGGTCGAGCCGCCCGCCGGCGAGACGCGCCACGAGCTCCGCGCGCTCGGGAGCGACGCCGTCGGCGTTGAGCACCTCCTCGATCGTCGACGTCGACAGGTGCGCGAAGTCGATCCGTTGGCAGCGCGAGCGGATGGTGGGGAGGAGCTGATCGGCACCTGCCGTCACGAGCACGAGCACCGCGGACGCGGGAGGTTCTTCGAGCGTCTTCAGCAGCTTGTTCGCCGCGGTCTCGTTGAGGCGCTCGGCCTCGAACACGATGATCGCCTTGCGATCCCCCTCGACCGGGCTGCTGTACGCCTCGGCGATGATCTCCTGCGCGTGCTCCACCCGGATCTGGTTGTCGGCAGGATCGATCTCGATCACGTCGGGGTGGCGGCCGCGGAGAGCGAGGTCCCAGGTGCGGTCGTCGTCGGGCGCGAGCAGCGCGGCCGCGAAGCAACGGGCGGCCTCGTCGGTGCCCGAGCCGCGCGGTCCGACGAGTAGATACGCGTGCGACGGCCGCGCCGCCGCCCGTTGCAACAGCGAGACGGCGCGTGCCTGACCGACCACGCGGTCCCAGCGCTCGGTTGTCACGACGTCATCCTGCCAGGAGCGGCTCGAGCCGGGCCCAGACCCGTGCCGCGACGGTGTCGACGTCGCCGGTGCCGTCGACGACGACCCATCCTCGTTCGGCGGCCAAGAAGCGGTAGGCATCGCGCACGGCGGCGTGGAAAGCGTCGCCTTCCGACTCCAGCCGGTCCCGCGGCGCGTCGGTGCGCGCGGCCACGACGTCGTCGGGAACGTCGAGCACCACGACCACGTCGGGGCACACGCCGGCGGTGGCGACCTCGTTCATCGTCTCGACGGCGGCGGCACCGAGCCCGCGCACGATGCCCTGGTACACGAGCGACGACGGCACGAATCGGTCGCACACGACCCACTCGCCGCGCGCGAGCGCCGGCGCGATCTGTTCGTGCACGTGCTGGGCACGATCGGCGGCCATGAGCAGCGCTTCCGTGACCGGCGCGACCGGCGCGTGCCCGTGCAGCAGGAGCTCGCGGATCACCGCCCCCGCTGCGGTCGCGCCCGGCTCGAACGTCTCGTACACCGCGAGGCCCCGCGCGCGCAGCTGCACCGCCGCGCATCGGGCCTGCGTGCTCTTCCCGCTGCCGTCCCCACCTTCCAGGACGACGAAACGGCCCGCCATCACGCGCCGGCCGAGCCCGCGTCGGGCGCGGCGTGGTCGGAGACGGCGGTCCGGCGCGCGCGCCGAACGGAGCGCAGCGCCACGATGCCGGCCGCGTACGCGATGAGACCTCCGCCCCAGAGCGCGATGCGGACCCCTGGGATCTCGTAGGTGTACGACCCGATGGTGACCATCTGGTTGTTGAGCACGGTGTTGGTCACCCAGTCCCAGAAGTCCGACCAGAGCGGCGAGATCGTGAGCGAGATCAGGAGGCACAGCCGGATGACGGTGTAGAGCGTGGCGAACGTACGGCCGCGCAGTGCATCGGTCACGTTCTCCTGGAGCACGGTGAACCCGGTCACGTAGGAGGTTCCGGCACAGGCTCCGACCGCGCCGATGAAGAGGGCAGCGGGGGCGAGCGACGAGCACGACGCCGCGAGCACGAGGAACGCGCCCACGCCCATGACCGCGCCCGAGAACACCAGGCCTCGTGGGAGACGGCTCTGGAACCAGAGCAGGGTGACGACGCCGATCGCAGCACCGAAGCCGAGCGCGGTCATGAGCACGCCGAAGGCGGCGCTCCCACCGTGGAGCACCTCCTTGGCGAACGACGGTCCGAGCGGGATCATCGCACCGGCGCCGATCAGGCCGACGCCGAGCCCGATGATCACGCCCCGCACCAACGGCTGGTGCGAGATGAACTGCAGGCCCTCCTTGATGTCGCGGAAGGTCTCGGTCCAGTCGATCCGTCGCCCTTCGGGCCGTTCGTGCCTGGGAATCGGGAGCCGCCAGACGATCGCGGCGGACGCCAGGAACGTCAGCGAGTCGAACACGAGCGCGAGGAACTCCTGGTCGACCTTGAACGCGGAGATGAGGTCGAGGTTGCCGAGCACGGTCGCGAGGCCGGCGAGCAGCGAGAAGATGATCGAGGCGATCGGGAACGTCCCGTACGACGCGGCGAGCGACAACGAGTTCGCGGCGGCGAGCTGCTCCTCGCCGACGAGGTTGGGCACCGTCGCGGCCTGGGCCGGGCCCCACATGAGCGTCAGCACCTCGAGCCCGAGCGACACGAACACGAGCGCGGTGATGCTCTGCACGAAGGGGAGCATCAAGAGGAGGCTGGCGCGTCCGATGTCGGCGAACACCATCACCTTGCGTCGATCGAAGCGGTCGATGATCACCCCGCCCACGGTGCCGAGGAAGAACCCGGGGACGACGCGCGTCATCATCACGAGGCTGACCGCCGCGCCGGAGTTGTTCGACACGCGGGCGGCGATGGCGAGGATGGCGATGAGCCCGATCCAGTCGCCGAGGCTGGAGATCACCTGCGCCAGCCACAGGCGGAAGAACGACTGGCTCCCGAACAACCGCCACGGCGCGGGCGGCATGGGGGGCTGCTCTGCGTCTCGAGGGATGAACGGCGCCTTCGGTGCCGCCGGTTGCTCCTCGGGCATCGCGGGCTCTCCCTGCGGATCCTCCGAGGCGTCTGCGCTCAGGGTGTGGCCTTCCCACCCGCCTTCTTCGCGGGCGTGCGCGCCGCCTTCTTCGTGGTCCGCTTCTTGGCCGCGGTCTTCGCGGTCTTCCTTGCCGTCTTCTTCACCGTTCGCTTGGTTGCCGGCGCGCGCGCGGCACGCTCGCGCAGCAAGTCGACACCCTGGTCGAGGGTCAGCGACTCGGGGTCCGTCCCGCGCGGCACCGACGCGTTGGTGGTGCCGTCGGTGACGTAGGGGCCGTAGCGACCGTCGAGCACGCGGACCGCAGCACCCGAGTCCGGATGCGACCCGAGCTCGGCGAGCGGTGGCTTCGCGACCCGGCCGCGCCGCTGCTTCGGTTGCGCGAAGAGGGCCAGGGCCTCGTCGACCGTCACCGTGAAGAGCTCGTCCTCCGAGCCGAGGCTGCGGGTGTCGGATCCCTTCTTCAGGTAGGGCCCATAGCGACCGTTCTGTGCGGTGATCTCGTTGCCCTCGGTGTCGGCGCCGACCACACGGGGCAGGGAGAGGAGCGCGAGCGCCTGGTCGAGGGTGATCGTCGACGGGTCCATGCTCGCGAACAGCGAGGCGCGCTTCGGCTTGTCCTTCGAGCCGTTGTCGACCTCACCGAGTTGGACGAAGGGCCCGAAGCGCCCCGTGAGGGCGAGCACGGGCAGCGCGCTCTGTGGGTCCGCGCCGAGCACGCGAGGGCCCACCGCGCCCTGCGCGAGCAGGTCCTCCGCCCGCTCGGGGGTGAGCTCGTCGGGTGCGAGGTCGGCCGGGATCGGGGCCTTCTCGTCGCCGCGCTCGATGTTGGCGCCATTCGGCCACACGCGCACGACCAGGTCCCGCCCCTCGGCGTCGAAACCGACATGCACCGCGTTGACCTCCGCCATGTCGATCGTCGCCAGGTGCTCCTCGGCGACGAGCTCCCGGAGCCCGACGTTGCCGTTGCCGAAGTAGAACGAGTGCAGCCACTTCTCGGCTTCACCCTCGCCGCGAGCAATGGCGTCGAGCGCCTCTTCCATCGTGGCGGTGAACTCGTAGTCGATCAGGTCGGTGAAGTAACGCTCGAGGAGTTGCACCTTGGCGAACGCGGTCCACGAGGGGACGAGCGCGGTTCCCTTCTTCCACGCGTAGTCACGCTTGTTGACGATGGTGTCGATGACGCTCGCGTACGTGGACGGCCGCCCGATGCCGCGCTCCTCGAGCTCCTTGACGAGACTCGCTTCCGTGTAGCGGGCCGGCGGCTGCGTCGTGTGCCCGGTTGGGCGCAGCTCGCGGCACACGACGGCTTCGCCCTCCGAGAGGGGTGGCAGGATCGTCTCGCGGTCCTCGAGCTCGGCGTCTGGGTCGTCGGCACCCTCCACGTAGGCGCGCAGGTAGCCGGGAAACTCGATCGTGCGGCCCGACGCCTGGAACACCGCCGCTTCACCGGCGGTTGACGTGGCCGTCAGGCGCAACGCCACCCGGCGGATCCGGGCGTCGGACATCTGGCTCGCCACCGTGCGCTTCCAGATCAGGTCGTAGAGGCGACGCTCGTCGGCGCCGCGCAGCTCGTGCTCGAGATCGTCGACCGTGTACATGCGGTCGCCCGCCGGGCGGATGGCTTCGTGCGCCTCCTGCGCGTTCTTCACCTTGCTCTGGTATGTGCGCGGTCGTTCCGGGAGGTACTCGTTGCCGTACATGCGCCGGATCTGCGCACGGGCTGCATCCACTGCTTGGGTCGCGAGCGACGTCGAGTCGGTGCGCATGTAGGTGACGAGGCCCCGCTCGTACAACCCTTGCGCCACGTGCATGGTGCGGGCGGCGCTGAACCCGAGCTTGCGCGCCGCTTCCTGCTGCAGCGTCGACGTGATGAAGGGCGCCTTCGGGCGCTCCGTGACGGTGCGGGCCTCGATCGACGCCACGCTGAAGGGCCGGTCGGTGAGGCGCGCCGCGAGGGCGACGGCGGCCTGCTCGTCGAGCATGGCGACGTCCGACCCGGGCGCGAGCGCGCCCGTGCCGGCATCGAAGTCGCGGCCCGACGCGAGCCGCCTGCCGTCGAGCGACACGAGCGAGGCAGGGAACTCCGACGCGGCGGCCGAGAACGTGCCTTCGAGGTCCCAGTAGCTCGCGGCGCGGAAGGCCATGCGGGCGCGCTCGCGGTCGACGATGAGCCGGGTGGCGACGCTCTGCACCCGGCCCGCCGACGTGCCACGACCGATGCGGCGGAACGTCACGTTCGAGACCTCGTACCCCACGAGCCGATCCAGGACCCGCCGCCCCTCCTGGGCCTCGACCAGCTTCATGTCGAGGTCTCGCCAGTTGTCGATGGCCTCGGCGATGGCGTCGCTCGTGATCTCGTGGAAGACCATCCGCTTGACGGGGACGGTCGGCTTCAGCACCTCGAGCAGGTGCCACGAGATCGCCTCGCCTTCACGATCCTCGTCGGTCGCGAGATAGAGCTCGCTCGCGTCCTTCAACGCCGCCTTCAGCTCCCTGACGACGTGCTTCTTGTCGTCGGGGACCACGTAGACCGGCGCGAAGTGGTCGTCGACGTCGATCCCGAGCCGGCGCACTTCACGCTTCGTCACGCTCTTCGGCACCTGGCCGGCACTGCGCGGGAGGTCGCGGATGTGCCCGATGCTCGCCTTGACGACGTAACGGTCTCGTCCGAGGAAGCCGGCGATGGTCTCCGCCTTGGCTCTGGACTCGACGATGACGAGGGGCTTGGCCACGTTCCTTCCTACGTTCGGACCGGTGCGGTCGGCTTGCGATCGGCAGGAGACGGCCGTCGCATGAGTGATCCAGTCTGGTACCTCGGTACCCCGCCCTGGGGCATCGCGAGCCGAGAGTGCTGCCACGGGCGGCGTGCCCGTGTCAACTCGGGAGCGTCCGAGCTTGGTCGCGGGTGCCGTCTATCCTGCGCCCCCGTGCCCCTCGTGCTCGGCCTGATCCCGGGTCCCAAAGAGATCATCGACTCGTTGAGCCCGTACGGCGAGATCGGGCTGATCCTGATCATTTTCGCCGAAACCGGTCTGCTCATCGGCTTCTTCCTACCCGGCGACTCCCTCCTCTTCAGCGCGGGCCTGATCGCCAGCGAGGGCCACCTGAACCTCGCCGCGGTGCTCGTGGGCTGCTTCGTCGCGGCGGTGCTCGGCAACATGACCGGGTACTTCATCGGCGAGCGCGCCGGGCCGCCGCTGTTCCGCCGGAAGGACTCGCGCCTGTTCAAGCAGGAGTACGTCGAACGCACCCATCAGTTCTTCGAGGAGCACGGTCCGAAGACCATCGTGCTCGCGCGATTCGTACCGATCGTCCGGACGTTCGCGTCGGTGATCGCCGGCGTCGCCAAGATGCCCCGCCGGCCGTTCTTCCTCTACTCGACCGTCGGCGCCTTCATCTGGGTGGTCGGCGTCACGATGGCCGGCTACCTGCTCGGCGACCTCATCGGGGACAACGTCGACACGTACCTGCTCCCGATCGTCGGGGTGATCATCGTGCTGTCGCTGATCCCGCCGTTCCTCGAGTGGCGCAAGGCCAAGCGCGAGGGGCCGCGAGTGGTGACCCGCGCCGAGGCCGAGGCCGAAGCCGCCGAGCTCCACGCCATCGTCGACGACGAGTGACCGACCCCCCGTCCAACCTGCGTCAGTACACCTGGTAGAGCGCGGTGTACTGACGCAACTCCGCTTTCACTGCGTCACTCCCCGGCGCTGGCGCCGGCCGGCTCGCCGTGCTCCTCGAGCGCTTCCTCGATGATCTCGGACTCCTCGCCGAAGCCGCCCCCCTTGCGCTTCGAGAAGAGGATGGCGCCGAGCAGCACCACGAG
>Ga0187777_10000564_pt1 | contig 25017 bp, 23 predicted proteins | sample 1015_Q2_SP5_10_M_FD_132416 | JGI IMG/M metagenome (GOLD analysis project Ga0187777, IMG submission 132416) | Tropical peat soil microbial communities from peatlands in Department of Meta, Colombia - 1015_Q2_SP5_10_MG | ecosystem: Environmental > Terrestrial > Soil > Wetlands > Peat | place... | reverse complement strand
GTAACGCTCGCCATCGCTGAGCGCCGAGTGGAGCACCGCCACCTGATCGCCGAACACGGCGCGGAAGCGGTCGACGGTCTGTGGGGTGAGCGCGATCTCCGGCACGAGCACGATCGCCGTCTGGCCGCGCCGGTGGACGATCTCCCGAAGGAGCTCGATGTAGACGAGAGTCTTCCCGCTCCCGGTCACGCCGTGGAGGAGAAAGACGTCGCCCGGCGGCGCCCTCACGAGTGCGTCGATCGACTCTCGTTGGCGCCCGGTCGGCTCGTGCGCCGGCGGCGGCGCGGGCGAGCGACCAGCGAACGGATCGCGCGGCACGGCGGCGGCCTGGATCGTGATCAGCCCCCGAGAGACGAGCGCGCGAATCACCGGGGCGCTGAATCCGAGCCGAGACACGAGGTGCGCGACCTCGGAGCGGCCACCCAGCTGCTCCAGCGCCTCGAACAGCTCTCGTTGCCGCCGGCTCCTGGCGAAGAGGCGATCGCGCTCCTGCAGCGACGGCAGATCACGCGCGAGAACGGCGATGCGCTCCGTCCGGAGGCGTGGTCGCGGCGCAGTCGCGTCACCGAGTGCTGCCGGGAGAATCGCCCGAAGCACGATCCCGAGCGGGACAACGTAGTAATCGGCCATCCACTTGGCGAGCCCGAGGAGCGCCGAGCCGACGGCGGGATCCTCGTCGGGCACTACGGCGATGTCGCGAACCCGATCGACAGGGACTGTCTCCGCCGCCGTCGAGCCGACACAAATCCCCACCGCTTTCCGATTCCGCACCGGGACGACGACGCGCGTGCCGGCCACGGGCGTCGGCATCTCCGGCGGAACGCCGTAGGTGAAGGTCTGAAAGAGCGGAAGGGGGAGGGCGACCTCGATCGTGCGGCGCTCGCCGCTCACGCGCTCCATGGATCGCCGCGCGTCACGTGCGGAGGCGACTGACCCCGAGTCCCGGAGCTTCGGGGACCGTAATCACGCCTCCCTCGATAGCGGCGCCCCTGAAGGGGTCATCGGCCAGGAGCGCCGCGCCATCGAGGTCGGCGTAGTCGAGGAGCCCGGCCAGGTGTGCGGCTGCAGTGATGCCGAGGCTCGTCTCGATCATGCACCCCATCATCACGCGCATCCCATGCGCGCGCGCCACGGCCGCCATCTTCACCGCTTCGCGCAACCCGCCGCACTTGGCGAGCTTGATGTTGATCCCGTCCACCACGCCGGCAAGCTTGGGGATGTCGCTCGCCACGAGGCACGATTCGTCGCCGATGATTGGGAGCGGCGACCGGTCGCGCACATAGCGCATCCCCTCGACGTCCTCCGGCGGGAGCGGCTGCTCCACGATCTCGACACCGTAGTCCACCAGGCGGTCGATCATCGCCAGGGCGCGCTTTGGCGTCCACCCCGCATTCGCGTCGACGTAAAGCGTCTTCGCCGGTGCCTCTTCCCGCACGATCTTGATCGTCGCCTCATCCTTCTCCGTGCCGAGCTTGATCTTGAGAATCGGGTAGGCCGCGGCTTCGCGCACCTTTTTGCGAAGCTCCGCTTCCTCCGCCATTCCTATGGTGAAGCTCGAGCGGGGCGCCTTGGCCGGATCGATCCCGAGGAGGCGGTAGACGGGAACGCCCAGGCGCTTCCCCGCAAGGTCGTGGAGCGCCGCGCTCACGGCGCTCTTCGCCGCGGCGTTCCCACGCATGACCCGGTTCATCTCTTCGTCGATCGTCTCGAACGACCAGGGATCGGCCCGCTCCAGGATCGGCGCGAACTGCGCAAGGGCGACCGGAACCGTGTCCGCGTACTCGCCATAGTAGCGGCTCGGGTCGGCCTCCCCCCACCCCTCGGCGCCATCGGAGTCGCAGAGGCGCACGACCACGACCTTGAAATCGCTGCGCCCGCCGCGAGTGATCGTGAACTCGTGCGTCGTATGAACGGTGACGATCTCGTGGGAGATTTTCATGTGCCGGTCGGAGTAATGCCCAAGCGTCGGCCGAGCCACGCGGTGCGGACGGCCTCCGGTGCATTCGCCTCCGAAAGATAGGCGATGAGCGCGTCGGCGAGATCGTTTCCGCGGGCGAAGCGATCGGCGGGATTCTTCTCCAGACACTTCATCGCTATCTGCGACAACACGGCCGGCGTCCGCGAGTCGACGACCTCCGGAGCCGCTGCCTGCTCGTGAACGTGCTTGTAGCCGATGCTATACGAGTCCGCACCATCGAAGGGAGGGAATCCGACAAGCATCTCGTACAGCAGCACGCCGACGGCGTACAGATCGCTCCGTCCGTCGACGAGCTTCCCCATCGCCTGCTCGGGTGACATGTAGTGCGGCGTCCCCATCGCCCGGCCGGTCATCGTGAGCCGCTGATGAAAGCGGGCGGTGGCGATCCCGAAGTCGGTGATGAGGGCGTTGCCGTCCTCGTCGAAAAGCACGTTGTCGGGCTTGATATCCCGGTGCACGACGCCATGCCGGTGGGCGTAGTCGAGGGCGGTCGCCACCTGAGCGCACACGCTCGCCGCCACCGCGGGCGCGACCGTCCCGGCGCGCACGATGAGGTCGGCCAGCGAGCCCCCGGCCATATACGGCATGACGAGGAACACGGTCGTCTCGAGCTCGCCGTAGTCGAGGATCGCGCAGATGTGCGGGTGAAAGAGCTGCGCGGCGGCCTCGGCCTCGCGGCGGAATCGCTCGCGCATCTCCGGGTCGCGCGCCAGGTGCGCCAAGAGCACCTTCACCACGAGGGGCCGCCCGAGCTGGACGTGCTTGGCCGCGTAGACGCTGGCCATCCCGCCCGTCGCCAGCCGCCGGTAGACGCGGTACCGCCCGCCGGTGGCGCGACGGAGGAGGTCGAGCTCGGGATCGGGTTTGTCGACCGGGGCATCGGGAAGCTCTGGAAGCTCGCCGCTGCAGCGCGTGCACGTCACAGCGCTGGCGCGATTCCAGGTGCCGCAGTCGGGGCAGAACACGTCGATCAGTCTCCCATCTCGAGTCTCGTGCGCGCGCTCGGCGCAACGGAAAAGCTAGGGACGTCGCGCAAACGGCGCGAGGTCACGCGAGATGCTCCAGATGAACGACGCACGCCTCGCCCACACGTTGCGGGGCGTACCCTCCCTCGAGGGCGCTCACCACCCTGCCGCGGCACCAGGCGCTCGCTCCCTCCACGAGAAATCGCGTGAGCAGAGCGACATGCTCCATCTCGAGCGTGAACCCCCCCAAGGGGTCCCCACGCAGGGAATCGAATCCCGCGGAGATCAGCACGAGGTCCGGGGTGAAGCGCTCGACCGCAGCGTCCACCCCACCCTTGAGCGCCGACACGTAGCGTTCCGCCGGAAGGCCGGGCGGAAGCGGAATGTTCCAGACGTTGCCTCGCCCACGGTCCTCGGCAGCACCCGTTCCCGGATACCAGGGCCACTGGTGCATCGACACGAAATGAATTCCTGGATCCTGCTCGACCAGCGCCTGCGTGCCGTTGCCGTGATGGACGTCCCAGTCGACGATCAGCACGCGATCGAGCCGCTGCGTACGGCGGGCATAGTGCGCGGCCAGTGCCACATTCCCGAAGAGGCAGAAGCCCATCGCCATTCCATGGAGCGCGTGATGGCCCGGCGGACGGACGGCGCAGAAGCTGCGCGACACCTCGCCCGAGCAGGCGAGGTCGACGGCATCGAGGAGGCAGCCGGCAGCGGCGGTCGCCGCGTCCCACGATCCCTCGCTCGCGACGGTGTCGGCATCGAGACGGCGGCCGCCAGCTTCTGCCGCCTCGCGAACCAGGTGGATGTACTCCGGGTCGTGCACCAGTGCCAACTCGTCAGGCGTGGCGTGCCGCCCCTCCACCTGCCGCACCGTTGCGAGAAGATCGGCGTGCTCCCGCAGCGCCGCGGTGACCGCGCGCAGCCGGCCCACGTGCTCCGGGTGCCCCCATCCGGTGTCGTGGCGGCCACAATCGGGGTTGGAGACGAGGGCGACGCTCACGCGGCCCCCCTCAGACGCCGGGACGCCCACTCGCCGAGGAGGAGCGCGAGCATCAGCGCCATCGCCCACCAGGGAAACGGGCCGCTCGACTCCGCCGCGCCACGAGCCGTCGGCGGGGGCGTCGGCGGGCCGAGTAGGGCGATCGAGGCCGCCAGCGGGCTCGGATCGCCGGCCGTGGGCGCGAGCGGAACGACCGGGCGGTACGCGGCCGATGTCACGATCTGCGACCAGTAGGCACGGTGCGCACCCGGGGAATCACCGGTGCCGCTCATCCGCCATCGCCAGCTGTCGTCATACCCGAGCTGAAGCACGCGCCCTGCACCCAGGCGTCGCCCCGCGGCGACGATGCGCTGCCCATTCTTCTCGAGCACGACTGCACCCCGAGCGAGCGGCGCGATCGGCCAGAACCCGAGCGCGCGCCGCGGATCGTTGGCCGCGAAGGCCAGCATCGCCGCGCCGACCCGATCGCCCACCGCACCGGCCGAGAGAGGTGCGAGCGAGGGCGCGCGCGCCGCTTCGCCCGCCAGGATCAACCCTCCGCCCGAGCGGACGAAGGCGCGAAGGGCCGCGGCGTCGCGTGCCGCCGTCGTGTCCAAGGCGATGACTGCCGCCAGGTGCGCCGTATCGAGCGGCGTCGGCGTGCGCTGGGTGACATCGACCCCGGGCGCGACGTGCAGCCGAGCCGCCACGGTCCAACCGCGCTCCTCGAGCGCGGCGATCACGAACTTTCCCTCCCAACCGGCGCGCCCGAGCACGAGCACCGTTCGCGGCGCGAGGGAATCGGTGGGGAGCGCGGCGGCCCGCGCGCCCCCTCCCGCCGGAGCGGCCGTGAGCACTCCCGACGTGACCGCGAGCCGCGCGGCGGTCGCCGCGCTCTCCATGCTCATCGTGTCGATGGAACCGAGACCGTCGCCGAGTACGATTCGTGTTCCCGACGGAGCAGCGGCCCGCACGCGCATGCCACCCGCCGGATCGCCGGTCGGCTCGACCGCGAGCGCAACGGGCGTGGTGTCGCGGGACGACCAGCCGACCACGACGCCCGAGCGGGCAAGGGCCGCCAGCCAGCGCCGGCGTAACTCGTCAGGCGGCGAGGCCAGGCTCGCGTGAACCGAGTCCGCATCGCCGGATCGCGTCCATCGCGCGAGCGCGATGGGGAGCGATCGGTCGTCGGCGGCGTCCCGTCCGGAGCGCGGCGAGGGCGATCGTGCCGCCTGCCCGAGTACCCAGCCGATGAGGCCGAACGTCACCGCCCGCATCGCGAGCTCGGCGCGCCGACGATTATCGCGTGAGGGCATAGACGATCACATTGACGCCGAAGCGGGTCGGGTCGATCGACTGAAAGCGCTTGTTCTCGGGGTGGAAGCCCCACTCGGAGCTGTAGTCCTTGCTGCTGTAGAGCACGACGATGCGATCGCGAACCAGCACGGCTTGGAGGTTCTTGTGAACGAGATTGTCGCCCCACCCGTTGAGCTCCTGACTGGTCGTGGGCGGCCCGTCGGGGAAGCTGAAGAAGGCCGAGTAGAGCGAGTGTGTGTTCGGCAGGTTCACGAGTGGACCGGCGACGCGCCCGATCTCCTCGGTCACCGTCTTGTGAAAAGCGCCATCGACGTCGTGGTTGTGATCATCCACGAACAGCAGGCCGCCACGGTCGAGCCAAGTCGTCAGGCGCGCGCGCTCGGCGTCGGTGAACCGAACCGGGAGATGCCCGGTGAGGAAGGCGAAGGGGTAGCGCATCAGATCGCTCGATGAGAGCGGTACCATGACGCCCGTGGGGAGCACATCCAGCGAGGTATAGCGGGCCACCGAGTCGATCAGGTTGGCCGGCACGAGCGGCGCGCTGTCCCAGTCGCCGGACGAGTACTGGAGGGTGACAAAGGTGAAGGGGCTCACCACGCCCCTCCCCAGAGCGGCGTAGTCGACTGCAGCGGCTCTCCGCCGGCAATGCGGCGCGCCAACAGCAGCGCTTCGGTGGCACTCTGTCCTGTCCGGAGGGCCTCGGTCGCCCGTCCGAGCGCCGCCGCCAGCGCCGGCTCCCGCCCCAGCGCATCCACACGCAGCGCGAGCAGAGAGTCGAGCGAGGCCGAGGGATTGGCGGCCAGTAGGTCGAGCGCGCGCTCGAGGCGTGCTGCGCGCTGGGCACGAGTGGTATCGAGCCGCGCGTCAGGCGTACGCACCGAAGACCCTGCCCCCTCGAGCTTGCCGGCGAGCCGGACGCGATTCAGGTCCACGATCACCGTCGGCACCTTGCCCCGAAGGTAGAGACGCTCGGCGGCACGTGCACGCTCCATGGCCGCGAGCGCGGCGCGCATGTGCGGAAGGGCCTCCCCGGGCTCTCCGATGTCGAGCGCGCGGGTAGCGTCCCACATTGCGCCGTATGCCTCGAGCAGCGGGCGGTTGACCGCGACGACCGGAGACTCGTCCTCGCCAAAATCCGTCGCCGCCCCCGCCGTCACCTGGGTCGCCGAGTCCGCGGCCGCGAGCAGCTGCTGTGGAGTCAGAGGCGCGTTCCCGCCGCCAGCCTCTTGCTCCTCTCCCTGCGACTCCTCGCCGCTAGGCTCCCTCCCCAGCCGGGCGAAGATCACATTCCCGACGTGCCGGCGCAGGCGCGCCTGATCGGCACCAATGGCACGCGACTCCGCCACCACCGTCGAGCGCGGGAGTGTGGGTCGTCGGTGCTGGAGCGCCTCGGCGAGGGTAATGAGCATTCGCTGGCTGATCTGCGATTGCTCGACGTCCGGCGGCGGTGCGGCCTCTACCATAACCGAGTCGTACTCCCCACGCCGCGGAATCCGGATGGCGCGTGTCTCCGAGGCACCGACACCGGGGCCGGTCACATCGTTGCGATCCCGCCCGACGGCGCGGACGTGGACGATGTCCCCGGCCCCGAGCGCGAGAGAGTCGAGTCGCAGCTCCGTTCGGAGCGTCACGTCGCGCGCCCCCGCGGCATCCACGCGGCCGATGGTGCCCGTGCGGAAGGTGAACTTCTCCCCTTCTCCCGAGCTCACAATGAGCTCCACCCACACCGCATCGAGTCCGAAGTCATCGTGCGCCTGCGCGACAATCGGGAGGCGTCCGCGCGGAGCGCGTACCACCGTGTCTCGCGGTGGGAGCTCGAGCGTCACCACCGGCACCGAATCGGGGCGCGGCTCGAGCACGATCAGGCGCTCACGGTTCCCGTCGCGCAGTCGAAGCCCCATCGGTATCCGCGGCATCGCGAACTCGACCTGCCACCGATCGGAGCGCGTCGGGACTATCGTCCTCGACGAGTCGCCGATCCATGCGTCGAGGCCCTCGGACGTTCCTCGCCCCGCCACCGCGACCCGGCTCCCCTGAATCGCGGCGATCGAGGACGGGTCGGTGACCGTGGCTGAGGCAAGCCCCGTGTATGCCGGGGGAGTCACCGTAGCCACGAGAGGAGCGAGGCGGTCGAGCGGCCGACCAGCCGGCGCACGACGTTCGAGAATATCGCTCGGGTTCGGGTGTCGCACGCGAGCGATCATACCGGCGGGGAGCGTGGCCGTGAGGAGGGCGGACGCGGTCACCGCGATCGCCGGAGGGACAATCGCCTTCAGCACCGCCGCTCGCGTCGGCGCGGCGACGGTCGCCAACGCTTTCGCCACATCGCGCTCGAGCGGCTCACGCGCCTCCGCATCGCATACCTCGAGCGCGGTGACGAGAGAGTAGCGCAGGGCCGGCACGCGCTCCTCCAGCCAGAGGGCCACGCGTTCGGCGGACCGTACTCTACGCGCGCGCCAGAGCACAGTCGCCGCCGCCATGATGCCTCCGATGATTCCCGCGGCAAGCACCAGTCTTCGCGCGCCCTGCGGAAGAGCGACGATCCAATCGGTCAACGCGGCCATACCGACGGTGGCGAGAGCGACCGCCGCCCCCCAGAGGAGGGCGCTCAGTACGGCCGCCGCCGAGAGAACAGTGCGCGTGGACCTCACCTGCTCCGCCGCCGTCACGATGCCCGTCCCGCGCCGCGGTATTGACGGACGATCATCTCGACCAGAAGGGTCAGCGCCGACGCCAGCAGGAGCCATCTGGCGAGCGGGCTCTCCGGAGCCTCTTTCCCCGTGAGGTTCTTCGCCGCGACCAGCGATCGAGCGCCACGCAAGCGCTCGGCGAGCGAGTCGGCCAGCGGCGTGAGCTCACGCGCCCCGCCGCAGGGGGCGGCGAGCGCGGCGAGCAGGTGCTGTGCGCTCTCGCGCAGCGCGACATCGCCTGCAGCATCGAGCGTGATGGCGACGTCCCGAAAACACCCGCCGCCCACCTCTCGCTCCGTCGCTGCCGGTTGACCATCGGCCCAGCGCGCGATGACGCGCCCCGGCGGCGGCGTGGTCGCGCGCACGAACGGCGCAACCAGCACGACATCGCCGGCAACGACCGCCCCGATCGTGTCCGGCCGCGCGCGTCGTGGAAATCCGCCGCCATCCTCCGGCCAGTACACGAGTACGCGCCCGTCGCGCGCCTCCTCGCTGTCGCCGGCGGCCGCGGCCTGACGCAACACGCGAACCGGGATTGCGGCGCGCGCGCCCAGCAATCCGGCGGTCGCGCGCAGGGGATCATCCTCGCGACCGATGATCTCGACCCGCTGCGATGCCTGACGCGGGGTCGCGCTCGCCCGCACACGAATGACGCGTACGCGCCCGGGCCACGTGGCGCGAATCGCCGCGGTTGCGGCGTCCCACTCTTCTCTCACGAGCGGAGAGATGAGCACCAACTCGACCGAGTCGGCCGACGCCCGGAAGGCGGGGGCCGCCCGGATCGACGCGATGAGTGCCGCCGAGAGGGAGCCGGGGGCCTCGCTCGCCTCCTTCGCCAGCGAGTCGAGCGCAGTCACCGGCGCGATTCCCGCCATGCTGTCGAACATCACGAGGCGGTCGCCAGAACCGAGGATCGCCCGAGCGCTGTCTCTCCCCTCTGCCAACGACGCCACCGCGCGCGATCGATCGAGTGCCACCACCCGGGCGATGCTCCGTCGCCGTCCGTCGAGGACGGGGCGCGCGAACGCTGTGGCGAGGAGGAGAAGCGCCGCCACACGGAGCGCGAGGAGAACCAGGTCGGTCGGACGGCGTGCCAGCGATGGAGCGCGGACCGGCTGGTCGGGCACGAAGCGCGCCGGGGGAAAGGCCGCCGCGCGGGGACGTTGACGCGCCAGCAAGTGAAGCGCGATCACCGCTGCCGCACTGACTCCTCCCGCCAGGAGGGCGAGCGGAGTGAGGAAGCTCACGCCTGCTCCGCCATGGACCGACCGGAGCCGACGATTCTCCGCACGGCATGCGCCGCCGGTTCGTCGGTCACGACCTCGGCGTACGACGCTCCCGCCTGGCGCCACTCCCGCGCCAGCTCGGTCCGCCACGTGTCGAAGGCGGCCCGGTACCCGGCGATCGTGGCGTCGGTCAGCGGGCGCTTCACCTCCGGGTGCTCCGGGTCGAAGGCGAGCATCGCCGCCTGACGCGGCGCGATCTCTTCGCGCGCGATCACGTGGACGGCGGAGACGTCGGCGCCCGCGGCGGAGCGCTCGCGGGCCACTCGCACGAGCGAGCGCGCCGCATCGTCGAAGCTCAGGAAGTCGGAGATGATCGCCACGCGGTGGTGCGTGCGCACGGCGCGCACCGCCGGCCCGAGGTCGGTCGCCCCTGCCGGCTCAATCGCCGAGAGAAGGCGGGCGGCTTCGGCCACCACGCTCCAACGGGCCAGCGGCCCGAGCACGTGGACGCGGGCGGGGGTGGGGACGACGAGCCCCACCGGATCGCCGGCCGCGTGCGCCACCGCGAGCAGTCCCACCGCAATCTCGCACGCCCGAACCCACTTCTCGTGGCCGTCCAGTGGGAATGCCATCGATCCCGACGCATCGACCACGACGACGGTGCCGAGGGTCGCACGGTCACTGGTGAGGCGAAGGTACGCGCGGTCCGTCCGGGCGAGCAGCTTCCAATCGAGTCGTCGCGGATCGTCGCCCTGTCGATAGGGGCGGTACTCCGTGAACTCGGGCGAGATCCCGCGGAGACGGGAGCGGTGGCTGCCGGATGAGACGCCGCGCGCGGGGTTCCGGGAAGGCCAGCTCACACCCCGCAAGGCATCGAGCAGTGCGCCGTAGTCCGCCGGCCGCGACACGTCAGAGCCGGAGATCGCTCCGCGGAGGCGAGACGCGCGAGAGCACTTCGTCGATCACTCGCTCGGCGGTGACACCCTCGGCCTCGGCCGCGAAGTTCGGCAGCACCCGGTGCCGCAGCACCGGGTGCGCGACGCGCCTGATGTCTTCCGGCGCCACGGCGAAGCGGCCGCCGAGGAGGGCGTGCGCCTTGGCGCCGAGAATCAGGGCCTGTCCGGCCCGCGGGCCCGCTCCCCAACGGACGTAACGCCGGACCAGCTCCGGCGCATCGGGGTTGTCGGGCCGCGTCGCCCGGGCCAGCGCCGCCGCGTAGCGGAGCGCAGGCTCCGCCGCCGGCACCTCCCTCGTCAGGCGCTGAAGCCCGAGAGCGTGCTCGGCATCCAGCACCTGCATCAGCGGCGTGTCCCCGGCACCGGTCGTCGCCCTCAGAATCGCCACCTCCTCGTCCTCGCCCGGATAGCCGATTCGGACATCGAAGAGAAACCGATCGAGCTGTGCCTCGGGGAGCGGATAGGTGCCCTCTTGCTCGATCGGGTTCTGCGTAGCGAGTACGAAGAAGGGCTCGGGGAGTCGCATCGTCTCCCCGGCCGCCGTGACACTGTGCTCCTGCATCGCCTCGAGCAGCGCCGCCTGAGTGCGTGGCGGCGTGCGGTTGATCTCGTCGGCCAGCACGATGTTGGCGAACACCGGCCCACGGACGAACCGGAACGTGCGTGCGCCCGTGGCGCTGTCCTCCTCGAGGATCTCCGTGCCGGTGATGTCGCTCGGCACCAGGTCCGGCGTGAACTGGATCCGCCGGAAGTCGAGGCGCATCGCTTCCGCGATCGAGCGGATGAGGAGAGTCTTGGCGAGGCCCGGGACGCCGACGAGGAGGGCGTGGCCGCCGGCGAGGAGGGCCATCAGGATCTCCTCGATCACGTGCTCCTGCCCGATGATCCGGCGCGCGACCTCCGTGCGGAGGCGGACGGCAGCCGCTGCCAATGCCTCGCGCCCCACGCGAGCGCGGTCGGGCTGCGGCGACGCAGCGCTCATCGCACCGGGCGGCGGCGCCGGTTCGTCAGGAGGAAGATCGAGCCGTTCACTGCCCCGACATCCGCCAGCGAATGCTGCTCGTCGAGCACCTCGAAGCCCCGCAGCTTCGTCACGTAGCCGCGGGGATCGGCACCGGAATCGAGCACGGCGAGGGCGGCTGTCTTGACACCGAGCACCGGTTCTCCGGGACGAGTGACGACGCGCACGACGTCCCAGAGCTCCGGAACTTCGACACGAATCGTGATGATGTCCGTGGCATCCGCTGGAGCGAGCCGAATCGTGTCGGGTCGGCTTCGCAGCGCGGCGACGAACGGCGCACTCATTCGACGTCCTTCTCCGCCATCGGCACCGGGTCGAGTGTCGCGAAGAAGCGGCCGATCTGCTGGTCGAACAGGTACGTCGAACCCCTCACGAGCGTCCCGTCAGGCGTGGCGGTCACACCGATCACCAGCTCCTCTCCCCCCTGACCGCGAAAGGTGAGGTACCCCGGCCCCTCCTTCTCCAGATAGGCCGCGTAGATCGGACTGCGGCGGGCGAAGAAGCGTTTGGCCGCTTCGAGAACGAGGTCCGCGGCCAGGCGTGTCCTGACTTCTTGAATCATCGGAGTCCGAGGTGCGGGGGGGAGTCGGCGAGAATCGGCGGAGGTGTGTCAGGGATGTACTCGAGGGGAAGCTCGACGGTGAAGGATGAACCGGCGTCGACCTTCGACTCCAACTCGATCTCACCCCCGAGCAGGCGGGCGAATTGCCGAGACAGAGCGAGGCCGAGCCCGGGACCGCCGCGGACCCGGGTCGGGGAGCCATCCACCTGGCGGAATTCGTCGAACACGATCCCCTGCGCCTCCGGCGCTATCCCTATGCCAGAATCCCGTACGTTGAAGCGCACCACTTCGTTGCGCACCTCCACCGAGGCGCGCACCTCGCCTCGCGCGGTGAACTTGTACGCGTTGCTCAGGAGATTGGCGAGGATTTTGACCACTTTCTTGCGGTCGCTGCGCATGCACATCGTCTGATCGGCGGGGGCCTCCACATGGAGGGCCACCCCCTCGGGCGGACCCTTCACCGCGCGCACCGCATCCCGCAGGACCTCTCGCGGATCGAAGGCATCCACCGTCACCCGCGTCTCGCCGCGCTTGAGCGTCGTCAGCTCGAGCAGATCATCGATCATTTCGAGCAGGCGCTCGCTGGCCGATGTCATCTGGGCCAGGGTGTGCGTCTGTTCTCCCGTGAGAGGCCCGGAGAGTCCTTCCTGGAGGAGGTAGGCGTAGCCGAGCACCGACGTCAACGGAGTGCGGAGCTCGTGGCTCATGTTGGCCAGGAACTCGTCCTTCAGTCGTCGCGCTTCCAGCGCCGCCAGGTACTGCGTCTCCAGCTCGGCGTTCGACTCGACGAGCGCGGCGTTGGTGCGTCGCAGCTCGTCGATCATCGCAGACTTCTCGGCGGTGGCCGCGAGCTGGTCGGCGACGATTTGGAGGAGACCCAGTTCCTCGGTCCCGGGGCCGCCGGCCTCGGCGAAGTAGAACGCAACGGCGCCCAGCACCTTCCCCCGCGTCTCCAGCGGGAGGGCGACGATGGCGCGGAACCCCAATTCGCCGGCGACGTCTCGCCAATCGCTCGAGGAGAGGTCCGTATGCACGTCGGGCACCAGGATCGTGCGTCGCTCACTCGCCGCAGCGCCGCTCGGGCCGCGACCGAGACGCACCCGCATCTCGCCGAGGAAGGGGCGATAGCGCTCCGGCCAATTGCACGCAGCCGCCAGCCGCATCACATCGCTGTTGCCATCGATCACGTAGATCGAGGCGAAGCTGGCGCCGACGAGTGGTCGGACGCGCTCGAGCGCGAACTGAAAGACCTCTTCGGCGCGGTCGGCGGTGAGGAAGGCGTGCACGATCTCGCGCAACGCCACCAGCTCCCGGAGCGTCGGCGTGCCCGCCGCCACGGGGGTTTCGAGGCGGGTGTGGATCACGGTCGGTAAATCTAAGAAGCCCCGAGGCCGGAGGGGAGGCGGCCCGGCCTCACCGTGCGGTCACGATTCAGGCGGCGCGATGCCGTGCGCGGCTCTCTCACTCCGCGCTCTGCGACAGCAGCCGCCCGAACTCCCCCTCGACGGCCGAGCGCGCGATGACGCGATTCGCCCCTGCGTCACGACCGCGGAGCAAGGCTTCGACGTTCGTGTGTCCGGCGTAGGCGAGGATCGAAAGGTCGGCGCCGCCGGCGGTCGCGCGCAGGCGACGAATCGCGGCCGCCGAGTCGACCGTGTCGCACTCGAGGTCGACGACAGCGAAGGCGAAGGGGGCTCCCGCTCCCAAGTGCCGCTCGAGCTGCTCCACGGATCGCGCCACCCGCAGCTCGCGACCGGCGGACCGCGCCGCCGCATCGAGCTTCGACCGGAAGAGCAGGTCGGACATCACGAGCAGAATCGGCTCGCTCATCCACCCGCCTTCGGGATTGCGGGCCGGAGCTCCACTCGAGACGAGAGGGCTGCATCGGGTTGAGTCACGACGTACCAGACCGCGTTTGCCACATCCTCGCAGGAGAGCATCCAGGTCGTGTCGCGACCCGGCGGACGGAAGTCGGTGGCCACCGACCCCGGCATGATGGTCGCGACCCGAACGCCGTTCTGACGCACCTCGAGCATCAGGCACTCGCCGAATGCGAGCATGGCGTGCTTCGTCGCCGCGTAGCAGCTCCCGCCGGCGAAGGTGTTGCGGCTGGCCAGCGAGGCAATGTTGACGATGAACCCGTTCCGCCGCTCGATCATGCCCCGGAGCACCGCCCGGGTGACGTGGTAGAGAGCGTTGAAGTTCACGTCGACCATCTCGCGCCATTCGTCAGGTGTGGTCTCGAGCAGGGGCTTGAGATACCCGACACCGGCGTTGTTCACCAGCACGTCCACTCGCTGAGCGCCGAGCGCGTGCTGGACGGCGCCGGGGTCTGTGATGTCGAGGGGAACAGTCCGGCACTCTCCGCCCTCGCGCGCGATCTCGGCGGCCAGGGTCTGGAGATGCTTCGCCGACCGCGCGACGGCGATGATCGCGTACTTCTCGGCGAGGCGGCGTGCGATCGCGCGGCCGATGCCGCGAGAGGCTCCGGTCACCAGGGCAACCGGTCGAGCGGGCGTGGTGGTTGTGGACATCGTCCTGGGGTTCGGCGTGGAGATGGTCCGTCGAATTCTAGCGCGGTCGGCGTCCGGCCTGCAGGAGAGCCGCCCTCGCATGTTTATTGGCCCCTCTTCAGCGGGCGCGCGATGCCGCACTGCGGCACGCCGCGCCTGGGCTGGTGAGCGAATCTTTGTGAGAACGCTGCGCCCGGACGCTCGTTGCTAGCCGTACACCCACGCCTCCGAGGGGAGATCATGCAGCGCATCCGCCGGCCACTCGTTTCGACGCTCGCCATCGCCTGCTTCCTCACCGTCCTGTGGGAGTGCATCTCGGGGAGCCCGACGAGCAGCGGCGGCGGGGGAGACGTGAACAATGTGTCGAGTGTTCAGCTGGCCGCCGACTCGATCGAAATCACCGCCGGTGACACGACCCGGATTGCGCCGACCGCACTCGACGCCAACGGGAATGTGGTGAAGAACATCGCGTTCACCTTCTCGTCGAGCGACACGACGGTGGCGAAGGTCGACAACCGGGGACTCGTTTCCACCAGTGGATTCGGCGAAGCAGACATCGACATCGTCGTCGCTGGAGCCAGCGGTTCCTTTCAGGGGGGCGTCAGCGCGAGTCGCGTGAGTGCCCGCGGCGCGGGCACACGCTCGAGGGCCCGCCTCTTCAGCAGACCGATCGTCACCATCAGGCCATTGAACGCCGTGACGGACGTCGGTGGCCAGGTAACCTTCACCGCCAGCCTCACCGATCTCAACGGCAACGCCTTCAACAACCCTCCCGTCCCGAGGTGGAGCTCGTCGTCACCGGGCATCGCCACAATCGACATCTCGGGAATCGCGCACGGGGTGAGTGAAGGCGTCACCAGCATCACGGCGGCTGTGATCCGAGGAATAGCCGAGTACGATGCGAGTGTGAGCCTCCGCGTGTCGAAGTGTGGCGGAATCTTCCAGGTTGCGTCCTGGACCGCCATCGTCACTGCCACGTACTCGGCGTCCAAGACGATCGGCGACGGAACGATCACCGTCTTCCAGCACGACTCGGCGAGCGCCATCCTGGCCAGGCCTGGACCGGACTCGTCCTACTTCGAGGGACAGCTCAACGGAATCGCCAAGGTGTCGAACCAACAGACGACCAGCGGCGGACCGCCGACCACGGAATCCGCCAATGGGGCGCTCTCTGCACCGATCTCGAAGATCGCATTCTGGATCGTCGATCGCGGCCCCGACGCCAACGGGCATGAGCAGTGCGGCTACTCGATGAAGTATCTCGCCTACTCCGCCGACACGCTCTTCCTCCCCCAGACATCCTTTGGGGGCGGCCCTCAGCCGCACGATCCGGTTCTGATCTCCGACGTCGAGGCGGCAGTGAACGAAACGATCCCCTCCTCGACTGGAACCTTCACCCTCCAGGGTGACTGGCAGGTCCCCGGCTATCTGGTGAATCCGAACCTGCTCGACATCGAGATCACGCCGGTGATCCGGAGCTACGCCCCCGCTTCTGTTCTCGCCGGCCTCCTCATGGCCGCGGTCACTCAGGGATCGCTCAGCGCCACGTTCGGGACGGCCCACGTGACCTACACGATCACCGGCCACCAATAGCGCGGCGCCGGTCAGGGCTCACAACCCGTCCGCGCCTGCGCCACCTCGGACGATGCGCCTAACGAAGCATGGCCTCCACCTCGCGCACGAGGGGAGTGAACGAGAGTGACTGGCCGGTGACACGCAGCGCGAGCTCGCCCCCGAGCTCGCGCTGCCCATGAGCGAAGAGCTGCTCCACCACCCAGGGACCCGCGCGCGGATTCCGAAACCAGTCGCTGTCGAACCGCTCGCGTAGCCCCTCCCGCAGCACTGCCTGGAGCTGCCACGCACGGAGATAGCGCGCCGAGTAGAAGCGCGGATCAACGTCGACGAAGGCATCCGCCGGGTCGTAGCGAAAGGACGTCGCCCCGGAGAGCGTGTCGACGTAGAGCGCCGGGAGATCGTCCCAGGACACGCTCCCGCCGTACAGGGCGGTCTCGTAGATCAGCTTGGCCGTGTAGCGGCGAAGGAATTGGAGCTCCTCGAAGCCGAGGGCGCGGCGGAAGACCGCCATCTCCCGGGCGCCGACGCCGGTGTAGCGGCCGAGCCACCCCGCGTCGTGCATCAGGTGATCGAAGAGCATCGCGTACCCCTCGGTGACCGAGTTGTCGCCGAGCCAGCGATACTCGAAGGGGAGATCGCCCGCGGTATAGCCGAAGTGGAGGGAGTGGCCGAGCTCGTGGAGCAGCGTGCGCCAATCCTGCTGGCCGCCATGTGGGCGGAGCACCAGATATACCTCCTCGGGCACGCGCACCGGAGCGCAGAAGGCCCGGGCCCGTTTCCCTTCCCGCTCCCCCGTGTCGAGGATGATCCGACCCTTCGCCGTGGGGTCGATCCCCATCTCCGATGCCTGAAGACGGATCTCGCGCTCCATCGACTCGGCGGGGAACGCCGAGTCGAACTCGGGCGCGCGGAGGAGAGCAAGCGCATCAGCGCGGGTCGCCTCCGAAAGCGGGATGCCGAGCTTCGTCCGGACGCGTTCCTTCACCACGTCGTCCCACATCGCCTGCGTCTCGCGCAGGAAGACGCGGCACGCCGTGGCCAACGCGATGAGGTCGACCCCGCTCAGGGCGGTGAAGGTGTCGTTGTAGGTGGGAGCGATCTCCAACGCCTCGACGAGGTCCTTCTCGCGCTGAAAGTGCTCGCGCTTGAGAGGGGCCAGCTCGGTCGCGACGAGGCGCGCCCGCCCGCGCTCGAGCAGAAGCCGCTCCCGCCGGTCGGCGGCGTTGGCGATGTCGATCGAGAGCTGCTGGTAGGGCACCTGGCGCCCGTCATCGAGCGTGGCCACGGCGGTCGCCTCCCAGGCGATCTCCCGCTCGTCGAGCGGCGCCAGCGCGCGCGAGACGTGCGCCTCAGCCTCCCACTCGAGGAGCAGCCTCGACGCGCGCCGCTCCTCGCTCCCCTCCGGCGCCTGACGAAAATCCTCGCGCACCAACGCCAAGGCATCGTCATTGACGATACCGGCGTGCCGGGCGTAGATCGGCTGCAGCTCGGCGCTCGACTTGATCCCCGCCCCGGACTCGTAGTACTCGCGCGAGAGCGCCTGCATCATCGCATCCCCCTCACTCCGGATGCGCGCGAGCGAGAGCTCTGTCACGCCGAGAGACGCTCCCCGAGCACCTCGGTCAACCGGTCCGCTGCCACGCGATCCTGGCGCAGCGTGTCGCGGTCGCGGATCGTGACCGTCCCATCGGCGATCGACTGGCCGTCGACAGTGATGCAGAAGGGCGTCCCGATCTCGTCCTGTCGCCGATAGCGGCGGCCGATCGCCCCCGACTCGTCGTAGAAGACCGGCATCGCCTTCCGGAGCGCATCGGCGATCCGGGTCGCCATCTCCGGCATGCCATCCTTCTTGACGAGCGGAAAGATTCCCGCCTTGATCGGCGCCAGCGCCGGCTGAAGCGCCAGCACCGTCCGCCCCTCCTCCTCGCCAGGCACCGACTCCTCCCGGTATCCGTTCACCAAGACCGCGAGCGTCGTCCGGTCGGCGCCCACCGAGGTCTCCACCACGAACGGCACGTAGCGCCGGTTGGTCGGCTGATCGAAATACTCGAGCTTCTTGCCGGAGAACTGCTGGTGCTGCGTGAGATCGAAATCTCCGCGGTTGTGCACCCCCTCGATCTCCTGGAAGCCGAGCGTGCCGCCGAAGTCGAATTGGACGTCGAAGGCCGCCCGCGCGTAGTGCGCCAGCTCTTCCTTCGTGTGCTGGTGATAGCGCAGGCGCTCCGGGGCCAGGCCGAGCGCCTGGTGCCAGCGGAGCCGCTCCTCCTTCCAGTACGCGAACCACTGCATATCCGTCCCCGGCTCGACGAAGAACTGCATCTCCATCTGCTCGAACTCGCGGGTCCGGAAGATGAAGTTCCCGGGGGTGATCTCGTTGCGGAACGCCTTCCCGATCTGGGCGATCCCGAAGGGGATCTTCTGCCGCGTCGCCTGCTGGACGTTGAGGAAGTTGACGTAGATCCCCTGCGCCGTCTCCGGCCGGAGGTACACGATCGATGCCGTGTCCTCCACCGGCCCCATGAACGTCTTGAACATCAAGTTGAAGAGTCGCGGCTCGCTGAGCGTCCCCTTCATTCCGCAGGAGGGGCACTGGGCGTCGGGCGTGCCGGGCGTCCCCTTGATGCGCGGGTCGTCGGCCCGAAAGCGCTTCTTGCAGTTGCGACAGTCGACCAACGGGTCGACGAAGCCGCTCACATGGCCGCTCGCCTCCCACACGCGCGGATGCATGAGGATCGCCGCGTCGAGGCCCTCGATGTCGCTGCGCTCGCGCACCATCGCCCGCCACCAGCGGTCCTTGAGGTTCTTCTTGAGCTCGACGCCCAACGGGCCGTAATCCCACACGGATCCGGTGCCGCCGTAGATCTCCGAGGACTGAAAGATGAATCCGCGTCGCTTGCATAACGACACGAGACGGTCCATCACGTCGGGGTGGTTCTGGTCTGGCATGAGGTGGTGGTTCGGGTGAGCCGCCCCGCGCGAGAGCGGGCGGAGAGGCGCGCGCGCCGTCAGGCGCCGCGCGCCCCCACGAGCCGGGCCGCGATCAGGTCGCCGTGAAAGCGGCCGTTCTCGATGAAGGTCTTGTTAGCATCGTAACCGGAGGCGATCACGCCGGCGATGAAGATCCCCGGTATGTCGGTCTCCATTGTCGCTCGATCGTGACGCGGAATTCCCGTCACGGGATCGATCGGGACGCCGAGGCGCTCGAGGAGCGCTGAATTCGGCATGTAGCCGAGCATGAGGTAGACGTGATCGGCGGGGAGATGCGTGGTGCCCGCCGGGCCCTCGACGACGACCGTCGTCGCGTCTATCGCCGCGACCCTGCTCTCCCACCGGGCCCCGATGCTTCCGTTGGCGATGCGGCCGCTGATGTCCGGCAGGACCCACGGCTTGATGTTCGGATCGAGGCCGGGAGCAAAGTGCACGATCGTCACCTTGGCCCCGGCCCGGTAGAGCTCGAGCGCCGCTTCCACGGCGGAGTTTCCGCCCCCGACGACGACAGCGTTGCGCTGGAAGGCCTCGTGCCCCTCCCGGAAGAGGTGCGTGACGTGCGGCAGATCCTCCCCCCGGACACCGAGCCGGTTCGGATGCCCGAAGTAGCCTGTGGCGATCACCACCGCTCCGGTCATCGTCTCTCGCCGCTCCCCCGCCGCGCGGGAGCGAATGCGAAAACCGTCGCCGCACCGCTCCACGTCCTCCACGTTCTCGTATTGCCTCACGAGGAGGCCGAAGTGCGTGACCACGGCGCGATAGTATGCCAGCGCATCACGCCGCGTCGGCTTCTCGGTGGCGACCACGAAGGGCATCCCCCCGATCGCCAACTTCTCGGCGGTGGAGAAGAAGGTCATGTAGGTGGGATAGCCGGCGAGGCCGCTCACCACGCACGAGCGATCGATCACCACCGCGCGGAGCCCCGCGCGCTGCATGGCGATCGCCGCCGCCAGTCCGCACGGCCCGGCCCCGACGATCACGACATCGAACCACTCCGGACTCATCACCGCTCACTCCACGCCGATGATCTGGTCGCGCCGCGTGCCGACGCTCACGTAGGAGATCGGCGTGTCGGCCAGCTCGCGCATGCGATCGAGGTACCGACGCGCCGCGGCCGGCAAGTCGGAAAGCCGGCGTGCGTTCCCCGTCGGCTCGCACCAGCCATCGAACCACTCGTACTCTGGAATCGCGCCCTCCAGCGCAACGAGATCGCCGGGAAACTCCTCGTATCGGTCCGACCGGCACTGGTAGGCCGTGCAGATCGCCACCTTCTCCAGGGTATCGAGCACATCGAGCTTGGTCACGGCGAGATCGGTGAGCCCGTTTACTCGCGCTGCGTACCGCACGACGACGGCGTCGAACCACCCGCAGCGTCGCGGACGCCCGGTGGTCGCGCCGAACTCGTTCCCCAGCCGCCGTACCTCGCTCGCCAACGGCTCGTCCAGCTCCGTCGGCAATGGCCCATTCCCCACGCGCGTCGTGTACGCCTTCACCACCCCGACGACCGCGTCGAGCGCCGTCGGTGCGATGCCGGAGCCTATGGCGGCGCCCCCCGACGTCGTGCTGCTCGACGTCACGAAGGGATAGGTCCCGTGATCGACGTCGAGGAGGGATCCCTGCGCACCCTCGAGGAGCACGGCGGCCCCCGTCTGCCGCGCGCGGTGCACGACCAGCCCCACGTCTTCGGCCAACGCGAGCAAGCGCGGCGTCAGCCGCTCGAGCAGGGCGAGCGTCGTCTCGGCGTCCGCGCGCTGCGTGGAGCCGAAGGCGGCCAGCTGCGCGTTCGCGTGCGCGATACCGCCGGCGATGAGCTCGCGCAGCCGCTCCGGGTGCCGGAGGTCGAGCACTCGGACCCCTCGCCTCGCGACCTTGTCCTCGTAGGCCGGACCGATGCCGCGCCCTGTCGTCCCGATCGCTCGACTCGCGGCGCTCTCGCAGTCCACCATCTTGTGGTAGGGGAGCACGAGATGCGCGCGATCGCTGACGTAGAGGCGGCCCTCGACGTCCGTGCCGTCGCGCACCAGTTCGTCGATCTCCGTGAACAGCGTCTCGGGATCGAGGACCACGCCATTGCCGATGGCGCAGCGGACGCCCGGATGAAGGATTCCGCTCGGGATCTGGTGCAGGACGAACTGGCGGTCGCCAATCCTCACGGTGTGGCCGGCATTCGCGCCACCCTGGTAGCGAACCACCCAATCGGCGCGCTCGGCGAGCACGTCGACCAGCTTCCCCTTCCCCTCGTCGCCCCACTGAGCGCCCACCACGACGACGATGCGGACGTCAGGACCGAACATGCACACCTCGGGGGACAATACGCCTGTCGCCGCCTGTCGCGGCGTCAAACGAAACGCCCCGCACGCACCGCGCGGGGCATTCGCAACTAAAGATCGACCGGACGCCGGGAGGCTGTCAACGGCGCGTGACCTGTTGAGGGCCGACGGGCGACCGGGCCCTACGGCGCGGCCTTCCGCAGCAGCACGACCAAGAGCACCCACACCAACACCGCCCCACCGATCGCCACCTTCGTGGCGACGGCGACGATGCGCCCGAGGAGGGCACCCGTGGCCACCTTCGTTGCGTCGGTGACGGTCGCGCGCTCGGTCATCTCCGCGAGAAAGGCGCCCGCGAACGCACCCGCGAATGCGCCGAGTATCGAGCCGATCACCGGGACGGGGACGCCGACGATCGCGCCGATGAGGGAGCCGGCGATCGCCCCCCAGCCAGCGCGGCGCGAGCCGCCGAACTTCTGCGCGAAGCGATCCGCCATCGCGAATTCGAGCGCCTCGCCGATCGCCGCCGCCGCTCCCGCCAGAGCGACCGTCCCCCACCCGATCCCGCCTCCCGGTACTGCCAGAACGTAGCCGATGAGCGCCGCGACCATGACCCAGAGACCGGGAAGGCCGAACGGCAGCATGGCCTCACCAACCAGGAGCGCGAGAATGAGGAGGACTATGGCGATGGTCATGCGTCGGCCTCGGCGATGGAAGAAATCGTGGCTGGAGAAAGCAACGGCACGTTGGCATCGTTCGTAAGAGGGGCTCGTGCCGCCGAACGACTGACCGCGTGCTCCGCGATCCTACACCGATCATGTCCCCGAGCGATTCCCACTCAGTGGCCGGCGTTCACGCCCTCCCCGCGGAAGGCTGGATCCTCTACGATGCCTCGTGCGGCGTGTGCAGCCGGTGGGTGCCGCGCTGGCGATCGGCGCTCGAACGACTCGGGCTCGGGATCGCGCCCCTCCAGGCGGATTGGGTGCGCGGTCACATCCCCGGCACGGACGTCGATCTGCTGCGCGACGTTCGCCTCCTCCGCCGCGACGGGACCACCCTCTCTGGCGCGGACGTCTATCGGTACATCGCCAGTCGCATCTGGTGGATGTACCCGCTCTATCTCCTCGCCCGCGCGCCCGTCGTGTCGGCGCTCGTCGATCGCGCCTACCGGGTCTTCGCCGATCACCGCCACGCGATCTCGGCCAGCTGCGGCGTGAGCCCGGAGTGACCTCGCGCCGACCGAAGGGGCGCTAGCGGCGTCGCCGCGGCGCCTCCTCCCCATCGCGCAGAGATTCGACAATCGCTCGTCCGATGATCGCGGCCACCGCCTCGACACCCGTCCCGTCGAGCGCCGACACCGAGTCGCGAGGCGTGTGCACGCGGGTAACGGTGTTCCAGTCTCCCTTGCTGATGGTCACGACGTCCCAGCCCGCGCTCGCGAGCGCGACGCCATCGAGCAGGACCCCGGGCACGAGCGGTCCCGCGCTCGGCCTCGAGGATGCGGCGGCGGCGAGGAGGGGAGCGAGGATCGGAGGCCGCGGGCCCGAATAGGTGAATCGCACTCGCCCGCGATCATCGACGCCGTCGACGTTGATTGCGCGTCCCGGAAGTCTTCCCCGCACCCAGGCGCGCGCGCCGGCCAGGCCCAGCTCCTCCCCACTCGTGAAGACGAAGCCGAGCGCCGCGTTAGGCGGTGCGTCCTCGGCCACGCGCAGCAGCACGGCGACGCCCGAGGCATCATCGACGGCCCCCGGCGAGCGCGCGCCGACGACACTCGCCGCCACCGGCGCGGCCGCCACGGCGCCGGCGATGACGAGCCAGAGCCAAGCACGCTCGACGCCGGCCCCTCCCCCTCCTCCCCCTCCCCACTGTGCCGAAGCGAGGAGGAGGCCGAGAAGCCAGATCGTGACGAGCCCCATCACGCCTAACGCCCGTATGGCGATGGGCACCGGCTGACTCTTGGAATCGAGGTGCGCCATGAGCCAGAGGGTCGGCGAGCCGCGCCGGGCCACGAGGTTCGCGGTGCGCGTGCGCAGCCAGGGCGCCGTCAGTACCCCTCGCGCACCGAGGCTGGCGAGGACCGCCGTGAGCAGTGCTCCCGCGGACAGAAGGGCGAAGGCCCCCGCGGCGTGACCGCGGTCGCCCAGGTGACCCGCAGCGGCAAGGACGCCGAAGGCGAGTACCCCTCCCGCGGGAGTCGCCCACCGGCCGGGAAGCGCCGAGAATTCGACCGGCTCTTCGGCGACGAGAAAGCCGCGTTCCCTCAGCTGTCGGGCGCAGTACTCGCGCGCGGCTCGCTCGGCCTGGCCACCCGCCGGTCGCGGTGTCGCCGCGAGCTGCGCCAGGTGCAGCCCCGCGCGCGCGGCCACGGCTGCGTCAGGCCGCCCGGGCGATGTCGGCGGCCTGAAGAAGCTCTGTCACCCGCGCTCGCTCGGCGGCGCCGAGCGGGAGGAGCGGCGGGCGCACCGGCCCGCCCGCGAGCCCGACCTCGTCCATCGCCGCCTTCACACCCGCAACGCCCAGAGACCCGACGATCTCCGCGGCCAGGGGCGTGAGACGCTGCTGAGCACGCGTCGCCCGCACACGATCCCCGCCCACGAAGGCGCGATACAGCCCCACGGATAGCGGACCGGCGAACAGAGAGACCGCGAGGATCCCGCCTCGGGCGCCGATCTCCAACGCCGGGAAGAAGCTCCCCCCATTGCCCGTGAGGATGGTGAAGTCCTCGCGCTGAGAGGTGACATACGCTGTGAGGAGCCCGAGGTCGCCGGAGCTATCCTTGATCCCGACGATGTTCTCGTGCCGCGAGAGCTCGGCCACGAGAGACGGCTCGAGACGGAAGTGGGCGTACTTGGGAATGTTGTAGAGAATGACGGGAACAGGGCTGCGGTCGGCGATGCGTCGAAAGTGAACGCCGAGCGCATCGGCCGTCATCGCCGCGCCGAAATAGTGGGGCGCGACGACGAGGAGCGCGTCGGCTCCCCGTTCGGCCGCCTCCAAGGCGCGGCGCACCGTCAGGCGGGTCGACTCGGCGCCGACCCCCGCCACGACCCAGCAGTCGTCAGGCACGACGGCGCGCGCCAGCTCCACCAACCGGCGCCGCTCCTCCTCTTCGAGGAGAGGAGCCTCACCGGTCGATCCGGACACGACGATCCCCGTCACCCCGGCATCGACGTGCGCGCGCACGTTCGCTCGAAACGCCGTCACTGCCAGCTCCCCCGAGACGGGGTCGAATGGCGTCGTGACCGGGGCGAGGACGCCGCCCAGAACCTTCTCTGCCTGTCGCATAAGCGAAATCTGTCTGTCGAATCGTAGAGGGAAAGGGGCGCGGCCGCGGCAGCCGCTACTCGACCTCGACGTGCACGACCTCGTTCGATTCGGCGAAGAGGGCGTTGGCGACCTCGAGCTGCCTGGCCGAGCCGATGACATCCAGATCGATCATGGGCTGCTCGCCGACCTTCCGTACCTTGCGCTGCGTGCACTCGATGCCGGCCTCCCGGCACAGTTGCTCGAGGCGCTCCGGTGCGGTGCCCTGGCGTACCCAGACGACAATGTGTGCCTTCCGAGGGTATTCGAGCACGGCGCGTTCGACCCGACGGAGCCCCACCAGCACGAAGACGACCAGGACGGTGATGGCCGTCGCATCGGCGTACCTTCCCGCTCCGACGGCGAGCCCGATGGCGCAGACGACCCAGATCCCGGCCGCCGTGGTGAGCCCCTGTACCGTTCCGCGGGCGTGGACGATCGCGCCGGCGCCGAGGAAGCCGATTCCCGTCACGACCTGCGCCGCGATCCTTCCCGGATCGCCCACCTGCTGCCCCGTCGGACCGTAGGCGATCTTCATCGACAGGTCCATCATCAGCATCGAGCCGACGCAGATCAGGATGTTCGTGCGCAGTCCTGCGGCCCGGCCCGCCAGTTCGCGCTCGAGCCCGATCGCGCCACCGAGAAAGATCGCGACGAGTGCCTTG